>Ga0105053_10002730_pt1 | contig 27174 bp, 27 predicted proteins | sample BON01_FD_78093 | JGI IMG/M metagenome (GOLD analysis project Ga0105053, IMG submission 78093) | Freshwater microbial communities from Lake Bonney liftoff mats and glacier meltwater in Antarctica - BON-01 | ecosystem: Environmental > Aquatic > Freshwater > Ice > Glacier meltwater | place: Lake...
AATGCTTTTACAGAAATTATTCTACTCATTTCACTGAAAAACTCCTTACTCGCATTGCTAAAGGAATAATAACCAAACTAGAAGTTCAACCATTTAATTTAGGGTAATAAATTCCAGGAAAGCATACACTCGTTTTTACTTCAATCACTTACGTATTCATCAATTCCCTCAGAATTATTTTTTCGGTAACCCAATTCCCCAAAGAATCTTATATTTTGCAATCCCTTCTATAAATGAAGGCATTGATAATAAACCTATTCTTTTTCCTCTATCTAATACAGCAGATGCGTATTTCTAAAAAACTTATACTTTCCTGTGGTATTTCATTGGCTATTTTCGCCAGTTGTACTCCTGAAAAATCCCCCTTTGATATTTCTCCGGCAGATTCTTTGGATCCAAAACGAATGGAAGCGCCCTACCCTACCATCACTATTCCTGAAGGTACGGATATGGAATCCCCGCGATGGAAAGGTATTGACCTAACTCCACAGCCTCCTGTCGTACCTGTTTCTGCCAATGAGCAGTTAAAATCCTTTGTCCTACAGCCAGGCTATTCCCTAACGCCCATACTTTCTGAACCTCAGATCAGAGAACCTGCATCCATTCAGTTTGACGGAAATGGTAGAATGTATGTCCTGGAACTTAGAACTTACATGCAGGACATAGATGCCAATGGAGAGTTGATGCCCACTTCCAGAATATCAAGATGGGAAGACACGGACAATAATGGCATATATGAAACTAGCGTCATCTTTCTGGATAGCCTAGTATTTCCTCGTTATGTGGTTCCTTTTGGAAAAAATACTATTCTTTCCATGGAGTCAAATGAAGATAATGTCTATAAATACACCGATACGGACGGGGACGGAAAAGCAGACAAGAAAGAACTTTTTGCTTCAGGACTGGGAAGATCAGGTAATGTAGAGCACCAGACGAGTTTCCTGACTTGGACGATGGACAACTGGATGTACAGCACCTATAATTCTAGGAGAATTCGCTGGACAGCGGATGGTGTAATCCAGGAACCAACTGGAAATCCTTACGGACAGTGGGGAGTTACTCAAGACAATTATGGTCAGGTGTGGTTCCAAGATGGAGCTGGCGGAGTACCACAAAACTTCAATTTGCCTATTGTGTATGGTAATTTTGGGATTAAAGGTCAGTATAAGGATGGTTTTAGAGAACCTTTCAGCTTGGTGAAACTGGCCGATTTCGAGCCAGGAATGAAGGAAACCAAAGCGGACAACTCTCTGAACAATGTGACGGGATCAGCTGGAAATGATATTTTCCGTGGAGATAGGCTTCCAAAGGAAATTCAGAATCAATACTTCTATGGTGAGCCGGTGGGACGAATTGTACGTCAAGTTCAGGTAGAAAAGTCTGAAGGCCTTTCGTACATCCAAAACCCGTACAGAGATGCTCAATCTGAGTTTATCCAATCTACCGATCCCCTATTCCGACCTGTGGATATGGCTACAGCTCCGGACGGCACCATGTACATTGTCGATATGTATAGAGGCATTATTCAGCAGGGAAACTGGACTCAGGATGGAAGTTACCTACGTACCAAAATCCAACAATACCAAATGGATGATATCGCAGGAAATGGCCGAATCTGGCGATTGACTTATGAGGGAATGGAAAGAAATAAGGAGAAGCCAAGAATGTATGAGGAAACTTCTGCAGAGCTGGTTCGACATCTGAGCAATCCAAATGGCTGGTGGAGAGACCAGGCTCAGCAGCTTATCATCCTGAACCAGGACAAATCGGTGGTGAAGGAGTTAGAAAATCTTGTGAATACTTCGGATAATGAATTGGCAAGGATACATGCACTTTGGACGTTGGAAGGATTAAATTCTTTAAGTGTAGCTCTGATAAGAAAGCTGATGAAAGATACTAATCCTAAAATTCGGGTTCAGGCTCTCAGAGCCAGTGAAAGTCTTTATAAATACGGTGAAAAAAGTTTGGCAGCAGATTACCAGACTATGGTGAGAGACACTGATGTAGATGTAGCATTTCAGGCGCTGTTGAGTGCTTATATTTTGAATATTGATAAGGTAGAGGAATTTATAAAAACAGCGATCAAAGAGAATCCTGCACAGAGTTTTCAAGTTGTGGGTACGCAACTCCTGGAGAAAATGGCAGAACAAAAGAAGTTGGCAGAAACACAGTTTGAGCCACAGCAGCTTGCACTGTTCAATAAAGGGAAAACCATCTTCGACAGCTACTGCTCTACTTGCCATGGGATAAAAGGACTGGGCACACCGATTGGCGGTGGAGAACTCATTGCTCCAGCCTTCTCTGGTTCTGCCAGACTCCTAGGCCATCCAGAATATGCGGTAAAAACCCTCCTTCATGGCTTAAAAGGAGCTCTTGACGGGAAGGAATACGAAGGTGTAATGATTGCCATGGACACCAATGATGATGAGTACATAGCTTCAGTAGTTTCTTACATCCGGAATGATTTTGGAAATTCAGGGAGTTTTGTAAGCCCAGAATTTGTCGCTCAATTGAGAAAAGAAACGGCCGATAAAGACGAGACTTATCAGTTTGATGAGCTGATCGGAGAAATACCGAAAGCACTTAGACTTCAGGATAACTGGAATATCACGGCCAGCAGCACTGCCCTGCAGGGAGTTGGCTCGACCAAGGATCCTTCGTATGCTTTTAGCTTCAAAGGTTGGAAGTCAGAGGGTGCCCAAAAGCCGGGAATGTGGTTCCAGATAGAAATTCCAAAAGAAAAAAATCTGGCTGAATTACAGTTTAACGCGGGGGCTAAAGAGTTTCCTAAAAAGTACACTGTTTCTCTTTCTTCGGATGGAAAAAGCTGGAAAGAAGTGGCCAGTGCCTCTGGAGCGAAAGGAATGAATACGATTCAGTGGAATGCTGAAAATCCTGCAAGATTCTTAAAAATAGATGTTACTGAACAAGGCGATGAACCTTGGGCTATGAAACAGATGATGCTTTTTGCGAGGTAATTTAAACCAAATCATTATAAAGATTGAAACGTAAGGAAGCAAAGCGATGGGGTTTTCCCCATCGCTTTTTTTGTATTCATGTCATTTATGACTGAAAAGCAGAAAAGATAGAAACAGATAATTTCCATTAGAGATATTTTGACCTTTTAGGTCTTAATATATACCTATTCACATTTAATCAACTGCCCAACGAACGTTGCTGGGGTATGATGCTCTTTCTGTTCTATTAATAATATGGTACTACCACGAATTTAATGGAATCGACACATAATTATTTGATGGTAAGAATCTCTGGAGGATAGCATCCGGATGGGTGAGACTTACGGGATTTTCGGTTTTGGGCTGCTTTGCACGCCGTTAAGAAAATGACTTAGCTCCCGAGGTACGAGAGGACAAGTCGTAAAGAAAATGCCCCTTAGGCATTTTTAGACTTGGGCCAGGTTTTGGGAGGGAGTCATTTTTAGGTGGGCAAGGCAGTACAAAATTCCGCTGTCTACTCATCTCAAATAAATGAAAAAAGCTTTCAGCGGAAAGAAAAGATCGAGGCTCAGGGTTTTTTGGTTACTTTTTGGCCGCCAAAAAGTGACAAGGATAAATGGATAGAAAATGGATTGAAGTGCACAGAACGTTGAATCTTCGCCGTATTACTAAATACTTTGGTAAAATAGATATCCTAATTATTCTGAATAAGATAAGTCTAAAGCCAAACTAGCTACTTCATTAAATTGTGGGTAGAACCAATAATATTAAAGGATTCTCTCGCCTATTCATGGTTTGCTTTTGCCTAAACCTATACTAAACAACTCACAGCACTGAACAGTAAATATTTAAACTTGTAGGTACACTTTTGAATTAGATTTAAAATACCATCTACGATATCCTTTCTGGTCATTTCACGTACTTTTAACCCAAACCTTTAAGGTAAATTCTCATGAGCAGATTTCTAATCGGATTTTTGGCAGCAATGTTTTTAATTGGGGGCATTTGGTTTTTTGCAGATAACCGAGCCGAGAAGGCTGAGTTGCAAGCCAATTCTTCAATAATACAGCAGCAGATTCAGCAAGTCGGAAAACTGATCGTGACCGAGGCTTATTATTCTCAGGTTTTTACCTATAAAAATTCTCAGAAGCTTTTCCTCAACCTTGTCAGTGCAGATAAAAAAGCATTGATCATCGCAAAGGCGAAGGCTACCGTGGAGTATGACCTTCGACAGATGGACACAAAAATCGATGCGGAAAATAAAACAGTCACCATCGTTAGCATCCCAGATCCAGTGGTCAATATCTATCCAGAATTCGAATACTACGACGTAACTCAGGATTACCTAAATCCATTTGAAGGCACAGATTATAACAAGATCAAAACTAGTATTACAGCAAAGTTTCGAAAGAAAATAGATGAATCTGGTCTCAAGGAAGACGCTCAGGATCGATTGATGAGTGAACTACTTAATATCTACATTCTCACCAAATCCATGGGCTGGACTTTAGTGTATAATGAGGTGGTGATCGAAAATCCTGATCAGATGAGTAATCTCAAAAAATAACTATTTTTTTAAATAAGAGCTACTTTAAACCGCCGAAGCTGTCCAAGTTTCAAATACGCTTTTAATCGATTTACTAATATTTTGAGGATCTCTAGCGGTAATGGCTATTCCCAACGCTAACAGAGCTGCAGCAACATTTAGCCCTTTTTGAATATTCTGTAGCCTACTTATCGTCCCTTTGATGTCAGCTGTAACCGCATTTATTTTCCCCAAGGAATCTGAAACTTCGTCCATAATTAAGGTAGTCGAAGATGCCAAAATATCCTCACATTTAGAAAGCAATTCATCTCGAGTCTCTTTGAGTTTCAATCTTTCATCTGGTGTAAGTAAATCCCAGTTCGTTCTCCTAAATTCTTGAATTGCTGATGCCATAAAGCGAAAATTTTCAGACAATTGCTTTGCTTGGTTGGAAGTCAGATTTGCCATCATATTAGTCTTTAAGTTTGTTGAATTCGGAAATTAGATTCTCCACATTGTTGGAGTAATTCAGTAGCAAGCCCGTAAGATTTTTCACGGAAAGTTTAGTACGATTGTCATACAAGACCTGATGCCCCTTTGCGATCTCATCTAAACTTTGTGACAACACTTCTAATTTCATTTCCTTTCGCTGTATGGCTTCCAAAGCTTGGTAATAGTCCGATGTGGCTTTGCCTTTCTCATATTCCGAAAGTACGGTGCCATTCATATTCATATCATCATAGAAGTAATAAAGACGGTCACGTTTAACCTGTAATTCTCCCTTGAGATTTGTCCCTATAATCACCTTAAACTTTTCCAAAAGTACCTGAATAGGTTCATTTGCCAGCTCGATATAGGAGGTTATTTTCTTGCTTCTGTAAAAGTCAGTAGAAGCTCTCAGCAACGTATTAGAAAGGCTGGAAAAAGCAGAGACAGTTTGCGCATCAATCTTCAGCGGACCCAATTCATCCGCACTCAACGCACGTATCACAGCATCGCTGCTGTAGTTAGTCAGTTCATTATGGGAAAGTTTACCCAAGCCTTCAAAGTATCCTTCAACAGAATTGTAGATTACCTGAGTTACGCTGTCTGCTTCCTGATAGACGGCACAGGAGCATTCTTGCGCGCGTTTGATTTCAAACTTTCTGATCGCTTCATCCCTGCATCTGTCCTCACAATGCTTCAAAAATGAATAATCAATCTGCTCAAAATTTTTGATGCTCTCAATTGATCTGGAAGAAAAATCACCCACCGTCTTCAGATTAACGCAACTGTAAAGTACTATTGGAAGCACTATAAGAGTTACGAGTACTGTCTTTTTAGAAGCGTATATTTTCATTTCCAGATTGTATTAAAAATGATCAATTGGATTCACTTATCAAACCTTATATAAATAGCTATAGTATTTATGTTGAATAAGATACAAAAAAGAATTATAAGTGAATCTACGCTAACATTACTGGCAGAAAAGCGGATATACATATTCCTTTTTGAGGATTGATTCACTTCCGATTGAATGAGAAAAGAGTAAGCAACTTCTTGACAGATTTCTAAGGAAATGATTACTTCAAATTCCGGAGACTGTTCATTTAAGTGTGTCTGCTAATTTCTCAAATCATTCATCTCATCGAACGCCAGATTACCTCCTACATGAATGTGAGCCTTCCTTTCGCTTTCTTAGATTCAGGTCAGGAAGAATTCATCGATCCATAGATATACAACACAAAACCACCTCCAATGACATCTAAAGAAGCTTTGGAGGTGGTTCGGGTATATTTCAGGTTACTTTTTAATGTAGACAGCCCGTTCCGCCGGTTACAAGCCAGCAGATTTTAGAACTAGACAGTTTGTCTAAGTCGTGGTTTCAAATCTACTTCACCAATCCATCCTTATCAGCTCTATACATTCTGCTGGTTACATAGAATTCCTTGTTAACCGGAGATTTAAAATAATAGGCTATGTAAAAGGCTTTTTGACCTTCTTTAGGTAGGCTTACCATATTCTTCTTAGATGTAGATGAATTGCTCAGCTTTTTAGAACCCCATTTCTCGTCTCTAAAATCTTTGTCCTCTGTAGATTCAGCTTTCCACAACTCAATTTTGATTGGTTCCTGACCGCTGGCTTTTACTTCTAATTTTAGTGAACCACTTTCTCCTTTTGATACTTCTGTAAAAACCTCTGGAAGGATTTTCCCAGTATTCTGATAAGCTACAAATGCTCCTAAAACTTGGGAAGCTATTTTTCCATCACCCAAGTCATGACCAACATTGGGAATGTAGATAAGGTTATTCTGGCCTGGAATGCTATCAATGTAGTTTTTCACAGCATCTACTGGCCAATACGGATCATTTGTTCCGATAAAAATAAGTTTAGGCATGGTCAACTTAGCTCGGTAAGAATACGGATCTACTAGTTCCATGGTCGCCTGTCCTACCTTGCTATTCGCTTGCTGCGGAATCCCTAACGCCACATAATCCTGAATCTCAATACTGTAATCCGCCCAAGTCTCAATCTGATACTGAAGACTGGTGGACATATTCAGCACATCAATCACCATCGGCGCAATTCCTGTCACCCGTGGATCCTGTGATCCTGTCAACCACGTAGTCCACCCTCTTTTGGAAAAGCCAGTAAGGATAAATGAGTTGATCGGAGTTGAAAGGTTTTTTTCACTAAATTCTGCAACTGCATCCATCGCAGAACTAGCAGATTTCACCATTGGAAAAAGGACTGGCCAGGTAAGGTCGCCAGTTTCCTGAAATTGATGAAGCGTGTAAGAAATAATTTCATCTTCATTCTTTCCATCAAAAATGGGCTGATTTGGCGTCTGGAAAACCAGTGCAATTAGACTTTGATTTTGAAGGGCAAGCTTACCCATACTTTTGACGACCTCATCATCCAGATCTCTGTAGACAGGTATTCCATCTTCGATTTTTCCTCCTCCTATATATAAGAGTGCTTTGTCTGAAAGGATTGTAGCCGGTTTCAATATCACCAGTCTATGCTTCCAAATCATTTCTTTCCACTCCTGAGAAGTGAGTTCCAATTCGTACTGAGTGATTCCAGCATGCTGAATGCTGTCTTTCAACGTGTAAGCAAAGGATGAATTTGGCTTTGCCAAAAAATCTTCCAAGGCGGTTTTGGTAGATTGGGCAAGCAACTGATTGTTTATCAGTAGAATTAGCGCAAGAAGCGCAATTAAATTAAACTTGGTTCTTTTCATCTTCATATAAAGTTAACATGGATCAATAGCCTGAATAGGGACTATCGTAGTCTTTACTATGAAAACGGCTATTAAAAAATCGACTCTTAAAGCTAAGTAAAACTTATAAATTAGCCACTAAAATTATGATAATGAGTAAATTAAACATGCTAAAACGACTGATTTTGTCAGTGGTATTTGCATTGCCCCTCTATGCTTTTTCGCAAAGTCAATCACCGAGTAATTCGAATGATTATTTACTACCGAGTCCAAAAGCAGATCGCATTATTCTGAATCTTTCGGAGACTCCTCTAGAAGGAATTGGAGTGAATTGGCGAACTGACACTTCTCGACATGTCTCTCAATTAGAGTTTGCTATCGCCACGGCAGGACCAGAATTTAGAGAAAACACTACCCACATTCAGGCAAAAACAGAGACGCTGATATCCCAGCAAGATGAGGAACCGATTATCCATGCGAATTATCATCAAGTGGATTTGAAAGGATTGAAGCCCGGCGGACAATACATTTATCGTGTTGGCTCTGCTGACAATTGGAGTGAATGGTTTCAATTTGCAATTCCTGAAGATGATAAGGAAGTGAACTTCCTCTACTTCGGAGATTCCCAAAATGAGGTTGTTTCCATGTTTAGCAGAGTTTTTCGCGAAGCAATCATCAACCTCCCGAAAATGGATTTCACCGTATATGCGGGAGATCTGATCAATCATGAAAGTGCTGATTTTGAGTGGGGTGGCTGGTTTGAAGCCGGACAATGGATTCACGCCACGACACCGTCTATGATGACTCCCGGCAACCATGAGTTTTCCAAGAATCCCGCTACCCTCACACCGCACTGGAACGCTCAATTTAATCTCCCTACAAATGGCCCAAAAGGCCTCGAAGAAACTACCTATGAGGTCAATTATCCAGAACTAAAGATCATCTCGTTAGACGGAGAGCAGATCGATGAATCTCCAACCTATCGAAAAGCTCAAATGGATTGGTTAAGAACTATTCTCACTAATAACCCAAGAAAATGGACGGTGATCACTTTCCACTACCCTGTTTATGCAACGGCACCAGATCGGTATCACGACAAGATGATAGACTACATTCGTCCGATTTTGCAGGAATTCAAAGTAGATCTCGCTATCCAAGGACACGACCATGCCTATGCTCGCGGAAGGGCTTTCGAAGAGAATGGCAAACTGGATTACGAGAAAGGAACTGTCTATGTAGTCTCGGTGGCCGGCCCAAAAATGTACGATGTGAAACCGGATAAATGGATGACAAGGAAGGCCTATGGTACACAGACTTATCAGTGGATCAATGTCAAAGACGATGTTTTGACTTTTAAAACGTACACTGCGCTTGGTAAACTCTACGATGCCTTTGAGATCAAGAAAAATTCCAACGGAGAAAATACTGTTATTAATCACATCCCTAATACCCCAGAAAGACTTCAATCTAAATGAAAAAGCAACCCAATTTTCTTAATTTCTTTTCAAAAACTGCCTTAGTTTTTGCGCTCACTTTTTTCTTTCATCTCTCCTCTTTTGCCCAAGTCGATCAAATCAGAGAAAAGCTACTGAATTCGGATGAGCTAATGATTGCGGCGCACAGAGCAGCACATCAAAAGCATCCAGAAAACAGCCTTGAAGCGATTCAAGAAGCAATAGATCTGGGAGTTGATATTATTGAAATCGATGTGCGCGTGACGACAGATGGAAAAGTATACCTGATGCATGACCAAACTATCGATCGCACTACTACCGGAAGTGGCGATTTAGAAAAGCTAAGCAGTACTGATTTAAAGCAATTCAAGCTCCTTTTTGAGGGCAAGGATTCTGGAATTTCTATTCCAACATTGAATCAAGCATTGGCGCTTTCCAAAGGAAAAATCATGGTAGATCTGGATCTAAAAACTTCCAAAATTGATGCTGTAATAGCCGTGGTACAGGAAATGAATGTGCTGGATGAGGTAATCTTCTTTGATTCAGATTGGAAAATCCTGAAAGCGGTAAAAGCTAAAATGCCAGATGCGTATTTGATGCCAAGAACTTACAAAGCCAAGCAAATCAAGAAAGCCTATAAGCAATTGGATCCCGTGATCGTACATATAGATCCAAGTTTTAATACTAAAAAAACCATTTCTATAGCCAAAAAATACGGAATGCGAACCTGGATCAATTCTCTCGGAGATTTGGATAGAGAATTGAGCAAAAACCCCAAACCAGCGTTAGCTTTTGATCTTATTCAGTTTGGTGCCAACACGATACAAACTGACTTACCTGCATTTTGGGTTGATATTAAATCAGAATCAATAGACAATTAATCCAAAGGATGTTGTAATTTACTTATCCGATTGTTAATATAGGCTTAACAACTTTCGGCTCTAGAATTTTTAATTTCGAGCCTAAATCAAGGCCATGCGATCAATACTTTTTGGGAGTAGCAAGCGAATAGAAATCATAGATCATAAATCCTTTTCAAGGATTTATGATCTCTTTTGGTCTACCTCAGTTGATTTTGTGAGCAAACTTGTAAAGAATAGAGAAGAAGCAGAAAACATCACTCAGGATGTTTTTGTCCAAGTGTGGGAAAAGCGAGAAACACTTGCTTCCATAGAAGACATTAAAAATTTCCTTTTTATTTGTCTTCGAAATAAAGCCTTTAATTATCTACGAGAAATCAAAAAGTGTGCACAGGGAAATGAGACGCTTTGGCATGATCTACATGTCCAATCGAATGAACCTGAACAAGCTGAATTGCAAGAAAGAAATTTTGAAAAACTTGAAGTGGCCATCTCTGAACTTTCTTCGCATAAGCAGAAAATCGTCAATCTGAAGTTTGACGAAAACAAATCGTATCAGGAAATCGGCGATCTCCTTAGCATTTCCTCGAATACGGTGAAGAATCATTTAGTCCAGATAAAAAAGTTATTAAGATCCGAAATTTTAGGCTCTATTGTTCTGTTACTAAGTATTCAGTAAACCCTTTTCATGTATTAATTAAAAAGGATTTAATCGACGGCTGTTTCAATTCACGCTATTAAATAAAAGAAGAGTCCCGCAGCTTTGCGGGACTCTTCTTTTATTACTGAATCTTCCTATTTTCCTTTATAAAAAGTCAATGCTTCAGGCATCAACCTATTCAGCTTATCAATTCTAGTCTTAGACGCTGGGTGGGTAGAAAGGAATTCAGGTGGCGCTGCACCATTTTCTTTCGCCAGCATTCTCTGCCAGAAAATCGGCGCTTCTCGAGGATCGTATCCAGCTATGGCCATGAAGGTCAAGCCCATTTCATCCGCTTCCAATTCGTGCTTTCTGGAGAATTTCAACATACCAATTTCACTTCCAATACCGACAGATTGAAGAAAAATCGCCTGAGTCATCGTAGGATTCTGTCCCATTGCCGATGACAATACACTTACGCCTAGTTCACTGAGCATACCCGTGGACAAACGCTCTGCCGAATGCGAAGCTACAGCATGCGCGATTTCATGTCCCATAACTACTGCTATCCCCGCTTCTGTCTGTGTAAGTGGCATAATTCCAGTGTAGAAAGCAACTTTTCCACCTGGCATACACCACGCATTCACTTGATCGCTTTCGAGCAAATTGAACTCCCACTCAAAAGAATCAGCCAGTTCTTTGTAGCCTTGTGACATCAAATAGCTCTCCACAGCCGCAGCCATGCGTTTCCCCACTTTGAGCACTTTTTGCCCGTCTGCAGTATTAGTTACTACTTTATCTTCTTTGAGTACTTCATCATATTGTTGATTTACTAAAGGTTGAATCTCTTCATTTGATACAAGGGCAAGTTGACTTCTACCTGTTAGGGGCACAGTTGCGCAGGAATAGATAATTAATCCAGTGCAAAACAAAATCGCTATCTTTTTCATGAGGATTTTTTTCTTCACTAGTTTCAAATTAAATACCAGAAAGCATTTTTCACTAATTTAAGATGTCAATCAGAGGAAACATGGACACCAAAGAAAGCGAAATCACTTTAAAACCAGAAGCTTTAGCTTATCAAAAAAAAATGAGCAACCCGCTCTATTTTTGGTTTGGTATGCTTGTCAAGCTTCCCTCTGCGGTATTTTGGAAGTTTCGGATCAAGGAGCTAGATGCCAAGAAATGCGTGGTTACTATTCCATATTCATGGAGAACGCAAAATCCATTTAAGTCAATTTACTTTGCTGCTATGGCTGGTGCAGGAGAATTGAGCACTGGTGCGCTGTGTCAATTGGCAATAAGCGGTCTGGGAAAATTCTCCTTGCTAGTCGTGGATTTCAGAGCAGAATATTTCAAAAAAGCCAATCAAAAAATCACATTTACGTGTGAACAGGGACAAGAATTATTTGATATTATTGAATCTTTAAAGCCACGTGACACTGGTAAGTTGACGATGATTTCCAGTGGTAAAAATCCTCAGGGAGAAGAGGTCGCCAGATTCTATGTGACTTGGTCTTTCAAGAGAAAGGCTTAATTGATCCATCGTCTTTCTCTATCTATAAATTCACTCAGTGTAGCATAAACTCGTTCTTCACTCCAATCTAAAAACTCGTGATAGGCATTTCCTTCGTTGAAACGAATGATTATTCTGTCCCAATCTGACCTTCCCAGTTGATATTTAACCATCAGGTTTTGTCGAACTGAATCCGATTCAACCACGGCATAATAACCAGCTCTCCTACTCATCCATTCTTTCTTTTTCTGGTATTCACGTTCTTGTCTGGCTCTTTTAGTTAGAGAAGAAAGAACTCCAGCTATTGCCACACCCCCGTTCGGTGAATTCAAGTAGCCTGCGCTAATTCCTCCTTTCTTGGATTCTGCCTTCTCTTCGTCGGGATCGATTAGTGTTAATTTACCGTCTTTGAACCGAAAGGAATACGGTTCTGATTTTACTTCAAAAGTAGGTAACAACCTAGCCCGATCCTGAATCTGAAGCATAAGAAAAGTCTCCTCTGATAAGACTACTTTTTGCTCTAAAAATCCTGGGAAAGACAAGCGCAAAGTATCTCCACTTTCTCCCTTGACAGAAAAGTATCCTCTCGTGTTGGTTATTTGCACTTGATCAGTGCCGATCACTTCCACAGATACTCCTTGTAGATATTTCTTATCGTTGGCATCCAGCACATTCCCTGAATAGGATTTCTGTGCCAATAGAGATGGCAGAAAAGCAAAATATATAAGTGCTAGGAACCAAAATTTCATAAAGGCCAAAAATAAGAAGGCTTTTCGCAGCTATTAAAATTTATAAAGTTAAAGATACTTAAGGTTGTCAGAAAAGTAGCTAATTACTCACCGACTGAATACCAATAAGCTTGTCTATCCCCAGAAATTCAGGTTTTTCAGTTCTATACCAACTCCGGTGCGCTGGTATTTTCATTCCATCAAATTCCACTATTCCTTCTAGATAGATGATTTCGCCGGTTTGATTTAGCTCATCCTGGTAGAATTTGTAGGCAGCCATTCTATAAGTCTCGGGTTCCAAATAGAAATACCATATGTCTTTTTCATAAGGCACACGTACGACATGGTATTCTTCCCCATTTAACTCTTCCATAGTTACTGCTGATTCAATATTCGTTCCCGGGTCCTGCAATTTCATGGGAAGTCCCCAAAGAAACGTGTAGTAATTCCTGCTGCGAAGTGCTTGCTCCAACGAGATATCTCCCATCTTCAGGTGCAATGAATCACGATGAACACTATAACTTGTCCAATCAATGGTATAAGACATGATCGATTGAGAATTATCCAGCATAAAGCTATAGCTCCGCGAAGATCTTGGAGCCGGTAAACTATCTTGTACCATAAAAGTAGCTTTGAGATCTTTCCAACTTCCTTTTGGATCATGAAAAGCAATTGATTTTTCTATCAATTCCTGTCCCGTGAGTTCAGTCGAAAATTTGTCCGATGCACAAGAACTGAACATTAAAAAAGCAATAACAACAAAGGCAGTATCTTTCATCCCAATAAGTTACCTTAATCTGATTAATTTCGTCCAATGGATTTCAAGCTTACACGATTTGCCCCTACTCCCAGTGGTTTTTTACACTTGGGAAATCTCTACTCTTTTTTAGTGACGAAAACTCTGGCTGAAAAGACTGGCGCAAAGATTCTACTACGAATCGATGACTTAGATCGTGACCGCTACAGAACTGAATATGTGCAGGATATTTTTGATACGCTGGACTTCATGGAGATCGGCTATGATCAGGGACCAAAGACAGTGGAGGAATTTGAGAAGGATTGGTCTCAAATTCACAGAATGAATGGATACCTGGCAGCATTAGAACAAATTTGCGAAAGAAAATTAGTATTTGCTTGTGACTGTAATCGAAAGAAAATTCAAGAATTAGACTCTTCTGGCTATTATTTAGGGCATTGCCAGGTCAGAAATATTCCGTTGGAAAGAGTTGACACGTGCTGGCGCCTGGATACTTTTGATACGGATTTTATCCGAATCAAAACCTACTCCGAAGGAGAGAAAGCTTATACACTTCCTGAAGATTCTGCCTTTTTCATCGTTAGAAAAAAGGACAAACTTCCAGCCTATCAACTGACCTCAGTGATTGATGATGTAAACTATGGAGTTGATCTTATCGTGAGAGGAAATGACTTGTTGGGATCTACTTTGGATCAGCAAATCGTAGCAAAGGGTCTTGAACTAACTTCCTTTCAAGAAGCTACATTCCACCATCATCCTCTTTTGAAAGGCCCAAAAAATAAAAAGCTATCCAAAACTGAAGGAGCAAATTCTATTCAATTTCTCAGAAATGCAGGAAAAAAGCCTGCAGATGTTTATCAGATTCTGGGAGAAATGATTGGGACAAAAGAACCACTCCATGATTTTGAATCCTTCAAAGCAGCTATTTTTATTTAAAAACTACATTAGTTAAAGACTCCGATCCCGATAGTTATACGGTACACTCAGTCTTACACACTTCAGATCTACTTGAATCAAGCCACATCTAACTATATAATGCATAAAAAAAGCCGAAGAATTGTCTCCGACTTTCTAGGTAGTCAGTAAAAGCCGAATCATCGAATTTAGTCTAGGCCAACAGAAAATCTTGAAGTCCAATAAAATCGTTATCTAGTTTTTCTGCTATTTTTCTAGTCTATTCTGTAAGTCCTTGAACTGAATTTGAGAATTTCATTTTTTTTATTTTTCCAAAATGTGAATTCAAGACCCTCCTACTCTTGCTACTTTATACTCAATTGTATTTCGCCGGCATATCAGGAGCTACCATAGACTTCTTGATAAACTCCCGAATATCCTCATTAGAAGTCTCCAGATCCTCAGCTCTTAGATACATCATATGGCCACTTCTGTAGCCTTTCCATGATATTCTATCTGCCATTCTTCCAGCGGCATCGATTTGCCATAGGTTATATTTCGCATTGAAATAATCTGTACCGCCGTCGAAATATCCAGATTGTGTCATCACGTGCAGATAAGGATTTTGACGCATGGCATCAGCCAAATCATAGCCTGTGCTCTCATTTGAGCGATCCCAAGGATGCACAGGGCCAAAAAGATTATATGTCAGGTCAGTCTTGTAATTCAGGTTTTCTCTCACATAAATCTGAAAAGATGGTGCAAAAGCATGATTCCAAGAGGATAAAGCTGGATCAAAATCAGGTCTAGAGCCTGTACCTGCATTATCAAAACCTTTATATCTACTATCTAGTCTTCCTATTGTCATTCCCTTATCTCTAAGCAATTCCTTCCAGAAGAAATTAGTAGGAATCAACAGATTATGTTCAAGGACAACTTCTTTGCTAAGCCCAGAATACAGGGCATACTTTGTAGCAATAGCATCTCGTTCTGCCGGGGTCAACATCCCGCCTTTCACCACCGCAGGGATCAGCTCATTAATAGTGAAAGCTTCCACTTCAGGAAGAAATTCATCCAAATCTTTATTTTGCAAAGACGCATCCAAGGCTTTGTGATACCAAGCAGTGGCTGCATAATAAGGCAGGTAATTAGAAGTATGAATAGGTGCTCCACGCTCAATTCCCAATTCAGTAGGAGAAACCATGATGACTCCGTTGAAATACATCCAGTGAGAGTTTTGGAGCTGTGCCACCAAACCAGCCACACGAGTAGTTCCGTAGCTTTCACCTATCAAATACTTTGGCGAAGCCCAACGACCAGAACGGGTTACAAATGTATTCACCCAATCCGCTAGATATTTGATATCTGAATTTATACCGAAGAAGGTAGAGCGATCCACTTCTTCATCGACGATTCTTGAGAATCCAGTATTTACAGGATCTATGTATACAATATCTGCCACATCCAGAATAGAATATGGATTTGACTTGGTGCCATAGGGCTGCAACGGGTAACCCTCATCGTCAATATTCAATACTACCGGGCCAGTGTAGGCTATGTGCATCCAGATAGAAGCAGACCCAGGCCCACCATTGAAAGAAATCACAAGGGGACGGGTAGTCCTGTCTGAGATATCAGTTCGCTCATAATAGGTGTAAAACAAAGAAGCGATTGGCTTGCCTTTTTCATTCCAAACTGGCTGAGTTCCAGCAGTAGCTTTGTAAGGTACTTTTTTGCCCTTGATGGTAGTTACATGCGTGGTTACAGCGGCAGATTCTACTTCGATTTGTCTTTCGGTTTGTGCCATCACGACCGAGAGATAAAGTGCAAAGAGTAAGGTTAAACTTAATTTTCTCATAAAGTATAGGGTATAATTATTCACTATTGAAACTACTAATTGTAAATAGGATCCTGATAAAAATTACATAGATGGAGATAATTCTTTAATTTTTGCTAGCTGACACTAACCTAGCAATCACGACTGCCGGATAAAGTATTCCGATAGTGGATAGAAATACAGACAGCATCTTTGACATCACCTGAATAGGATATAAATCCCCAAAACCAACAGTAGTGAGAGATACTAAGCTAAAGTAAATGTACAGCGCAAAATCACGATCAACTCCTTCCAAAACCACGTCCCCTCCTATTCCAGACCCGGTAGTCAGGTAGATTATTTCGAATACAAATGCTCCTAAAATAGCTACTAACAGGTAGACATTAATTGCACCAATTACCCTGTAAATATTTACTTCATGATTTCTAAATAATAACCTGATATTTAAAAATATAAACACCAACATATTTAAGATACCTACAATCCGCTCAGCTAGATAAAACTCAAAATCGTAATTGGAAAAACGGAGAATTCTAAGGCCTAATTGTGTCACAAAAAGCACGGTGGTTAACACCACTAAAATTCTATATCTGGAAGACCAAATTCCAGTAAAAAATAGAAAAAGGAAAACTGTATTCACAAAAAGTGATTCCACATGACCATATTCTATCAAAATAGGAAGCACAAAAACCGTGAATAACAAGATCAGAAGCAGCACTACAAAACTTGCATCCGTCAACCAATAATCCGTAAAGGAATTGAATGCGTGCTTTACCTGTCGGCCTCTTTTCCTTACAAAGTGATTCATCTAAAATTCGATTTCTCCTGTTAATACCTTGACCGCTTGACCTCTGAGGATCACACGATCTGCCCTTTTCTCTAAATGAAGCTCTCCTCCTCGCCGACTTGCCTGATAAGCTTTGATCTTAATTTTCCCAGATCTCTGAAACCAATAATCCATCAAAGCGCAATGTGCAAAACCCGTAACAGGATCTTCATCGATCCCTATATTTGGCCCAAAGTAGCGACTGTAAATATCAAATGATCCTTCTCCTGGAGAGGTAATAATAATTCCTTCTTCACTATACTTTTTTACTACAGAAAAATCAGGCTTGCATGACTCGATGGCACGAGCATCCTCTAACTCAAAAATCCAATTCTTTTTCAATTTGGCAGTATCTGTAATTTTTGATCCAAAGAAATCATCTCCGAAAAACGGATGTTTATCTACACTAGTTGAAATTAAAGGAAAATCCATTTCAATCCATTCTCCATCACTTTTTACTGAAAGCTCACCACTTAAAGTCTGGAATCTTATGGTTTCACCCGGCTTTGCCCAACCTGAATTAACCATCAAAAACGCTGAAGCCAATGTAGCATGCCCACAGAGATCAATTTCAACCGTTGGGGTAAACCAGCGCAAACTGAATAAATCTGACTCCACAGTTCTCTGCACAAAAGCAGTTTCGCTCAGATTTATTTCCATCGCTATGGTTTGCATCTGAGCGTCTGTCAGCTCCTGATCCAACAAACAAATGGCTGCAGGGTTTCCTGAAAATGACTTATCAGTAAAAGCATCAATAGTAGATATAGCTAATTTCATAAAGTATAGCGCTCTTTTAGGATAGTTAAGTGATGAGTGAGATGGCCAAGAATAATCCAAAATAATGCTCTTGGGGTAATCGAATTGCCATTGGCATTTCCAGGCAGATCTAACGAATCCTCAGGCAATATCCGAATCATCGTCAGCAACGCTTTACGCTGAGCCTGAAAGTCCTCCAACAAAAATTCAATTGGGACCTGCCCAAATCTTGCGTTCAACACATAGGAGTCTTGATCAAAGCCAGGCAAAGCGGCATTCTCTCCTCTGGCAAAACAAAGTGCCCTGAACGTCATAATTCTTTCGGTGTCGATGACGTGTCCAAGTACTTCTTTTGGAGTCCATTTGCCAACTTCATAGGCTTTATCAGCCCATTCAAGACCTTTTCCATAAAATAAGCTTAGGAGCAAATCTGTCTGTTTTAGAAGCTGTTTTTCGAAGTTATTTCCAGAAACTAGTTTGAGGTAAGAAGAGAAAAAAGGCGAATAATCACCTTTTTTCGGTTGGTTTATGTTTTTCATGTAAAAATGCTTTAGCTAGAAAATTAATGAGATAAATTTAAGTCATAAGTATGAACCACCTTTATATCATGCAGAAAAATTTACTTATTCTATCTCTGGCACTTTTCAGCCAAGTGGCGATTGCACAAACTACAGTTATTCGAAATCAGGAAATAGCTCAAATGATTTCAGAGGTTTCCTCTGATTCACTGGAACATCACGTGCGGAGTTTAGCTTCATTCAATTCCCGTCATACCTTAAGCACAAACGAGGAAAATGGTATGCCTGCTGCCCAGCAGTATGTACTTTCAAAATTCAACCATTTTGCGAAGCAATCGGGAGGAAGAATGACTACGCAAATAGAGAAATTCACCATTCCCGCTGACAAAAGAAGAATTTTGGAGGCTAGTCCAGGAGCAAATGTAATCGCAACACTCAAAGGAACTGACTCTGCAGATGATCGCATATTCATTATTTCAGCACACATGGATTCTCGTAATAAGGATATAATGGATGCGAAAGGGAGTGCGCCTGGCGCAAATGATGACGGTAGCGGAACGGCGGCAGTCATCGAATTGGCTCGAGTGATGGCTTCACATGAGTTTTCGGCAACCATACTTTTCGTAGCATTTACAGGGGAAGAGCAGGGTTTGAAAGGTGCTACCTATATGGCGAATAAGGCTAAGTCTGAAGAATGGAACATCGCAGCGGTGCTGAATAACGATATCGTAGGAAATAGCAGTTCATCAGAAACTCTCATTAAAGACAACCTGAAAATGCGCGTGTTCTCAGAGACAATCCCTGCCGCTGAGACTGATCAAGAAGTAAATATCCGGCGCTATACCAATGCTGACAATGACAGTAAATCCAGACAACTGGCAAGGTATGTCAAGGAACTTGGAGAGCGCTATGTGGATCAATTTGAGGTGAAACTAATTTATCGGGCAGATCGATTTTTAAGAGGTGGAGATCAAACTTCTTTTGCCAAAAATGCCTTCACCGCGGTAAGAATGTCGGAAATGAATGAAAACTTCTTACAACAGCACGAAAATGTGCGGGTGGAAGATGGCATCCAATATGGTGACCTTCCTGAGTTTATGGATTTTGAATATTTGAGAAAAGTATCTGCTGTGAACTTGGCCTCTTTGGCTTCTTTAGCTAATTCTCCGGATCAACCACAAGAAGTTAAAATTGACGTACGAGGCCTAAGCAATAAATCCACCTTGCTCTGGAAAGCTCCAGCCATCGGGAAAGTAAAAGGATATTATGTACTGATGCGAGAAACCTCTTCTGCGATGTGGGAACGTAAATTTTGGACTACTGAGGCAACATTGACATTACCTTATTCCAAAGACAACTACTTCTTTGCTGTGCAGGCAGTCTCAGATTCAGGGGCTGAAAGCCTAGCTGTTTTCCCTACTCCTCTTTCCAGATAATCACAGTTCTTAATTAAATCAATTCCAAATTCATCTTAAAACGCTCTGTAATGGAACCGCAATGGTTATATTTAGTTCACTATTTTAAATACTATAACTATGAAAGCTAAAGAAATCGTAACGCTACAGCGTTCATTACTTATCGATACAGAGAAATTACTTAATAAGCAGGTAGAAATGGAAGGCACTTCTTCTGCTTACTATTTGTCAATGGCTTCCTGGTGCCATATGATGGGTTATGAAAATGCTGCAAAGTACCTCTACACTCACTCAGATGAAGAGAGAATGCATATGATGAAGATTTTCCAATACATCAATGAAGCAGGTGGGCATGCATTTCAGCCAGAAATTACTGAGATAAGGCACAACTTCAATTCCTTGAGAGAGATCTTTGAATTGATCTTAGAGCATGAAATTAACGTGACGAGATCCATCAACAATATTGTGGATCATGCTTTCACAAAGAAGGACTTTGCTACGTTTAGTTTCATGCAATGGTATGTCACTGAGCAAAGAGAAGAAGAAACCATGTCAAGAAGGGCGCTCGAGCTTTTCGATATTATCGGAGAAGAAGGAGTTGGTCTTTGGACAATAGATCAGGAACTTGGGAAGCTCCATGCAGCAGCCCATCCACAGGTATAAATCTAAAGCGGCTTTTCAGCCGCTTTTTTTTACCCATTTCTACTTTAAATCCGCAACAATATAAACTTCAGCTAATTACTCAGTTGTTTTACGAGCTTGGGTAGTCAAAATATTTATCTTTCCAATCATTTTTTATTGCTCATCTTTCCTATACCTTAATGAGGATTTTAGCACTTCTACCCCATAATAATCCTTATTGCTATGAGTTTCAATAAGAGCCAAGCAGCATTTTTCCAGACCCTTAAATTATCATTGCCCAGCTATACTTCTTTAGTAGACGAGATAGCTGAAATTTTAGAAATCAGCATTGATAGCGCTTATAGAAGACTTCGTGGTGAAAAACTTCTAGATTTTAGTGAGCTGGAAATTCTTTGTAAAAGATTTAATATCTCTGTTGATACTTTTTTTAATCTTCATTCCAATAGTATTCTCTTTCAGGGAAATCAAAATGACTATCAGGAAAATAGTTTCATGAATTGGATGGAAGATGTATATGCACAACTTAATCTAGTCAATCGTTTTTCCAAAAAACATATCTATTGGTTGGTGAAAGATATGCCTCCTTTCCATCACTATTATCACAAGGAATTGGCTGCTTTCAAGTTCTTTTTCTGGAGGAAATCTATCTTATTCACCGATAGCCTGAAGGACACTAAATTTTCTGTCAAGGGTAATTCCTATGATCAGTTTGCTGAAATAACAGAGAAAATCCTCAAGGCATACCACAAGATTCCAACTACGGAAATATGGAATATTGAAGGTATAAATAGTACGCTTCGGCAAATTGAGTTGTATCATGAAATGGGTATCATGACTTCCTCAGAGGACACGATTTTCCTCTACAACTGTATGCTGGAAGTGATAGATAACTTGGAGAAAATGGCCGAAAAAGGCAAAAAGATTCTTCCTGCGCATCCCGAGATAGAGGGAGCAGATTATACGTTTTTCGTGAATGAATTTATTATCGGAGACAACACATTTTTTGCCACAATGGATGATAAGAAAGTCACTTATCTCAATCACAGCGTAATTTATTTCCATGGTACTTCGGATCCTTCATTCAATGATGCCATGTTCCGAAATCTGGAAAACTTGATAAAAAAATCTACTCAAATCAGTCTTGTAGGCGAAAAAGAGCGTAAGCAGTTCTTTAACAAATTGCGCAAAAAAGTGGTGGAGCGACTGAATGCAACCGCAGAGAAAGAAGAGTAAATAGATCATTTACGTAGTTTCCTTTCACAAAAAGGAAAGAATCTACTACTTTCAATATTCAAGTAAGACAATTATGAACAGTAAAATTCAATACCGCTTGGCTGCCGCAGCCTTTGCTGGATTTTCATTTTTCTCGTGTCAAGACAAAACTTCTGACAAGGTGATCGATGAAGATAAAATGGTGATAGCAAGTTTGCCGGAACCAACAAATAAAATCGAGGGGATGGTTTGGATTCCTGGAGGAGAGTTTGTCATGGGGACCAATGAAGTTGACGCATATTCTGCTGAAAAACCTGCGGTAGATCTTCAAGTGAAAGGTTTTTGGATGGATGCACATGAAGTCACCAATGCAGATTATAAGAAATTTGTAGATGCAACAGGCTATGTTACTGTTGCTGAGAAAAAGCCTGAATGGGAAGACCTCAAGGTACAATTACCTCCCGACACACCTAAGCCAGATGAAGCTCTTTTGGTAGCGGGATCTATGGTTTTTAGTCCGCCACCCTACGCCGTCCCCACTCAGGACATCTCACTTTGGTGGGTTTGGGTAAATGGTGCTAGCTGGAAAAACCCTGAAGGCCCAGAATCAGATGTTAAAGGAAGAGAAAATCACCCAGTAGTTCATATAGCTTATGAAGATGCGAAGGCTTATGCTGAGTGGTCAGGGAAAAGACTTCCTACAGAAAATGAGTGGGAATTTGCTTCCCGTGGTGGTGCTGAAGGTAAGCGATTTGCATGGGGAGATGAACTAACACCAGGTGGTCAATATTTAGCAAATACGTTTCAAGGGAATTTCCCTAACGACAATCAAAATCTAGATGGGTTCGAAGGACTTTCCCCCGTAAAATCTTTTGCTCCAAATACCTTTGGACTCTACGATATGATTGGAAATGTATGGGAGTTGACGGATGATTGGTATGATGCGCTGAAATATGCGAGAATTGCAGGACAAGCTCCCAAACTAGATGCAGATATGAATCAATGCTACAACCCTGACAATCCATTTGCTATGGAGCGAGTGATCAAGGGTGGTTCTTACCTATGTGCAGATAATTACTGTGTAAACTACCGACCATCAGCACGCCAAGGACAAGCTTTCGATAGCGGTACCTCTAATGTGGGCTTCAGACTGGTAAAAGATGTTGAAGACAAGACTGTAAGCATGAAGTAACAACATTCGATTGTATATCAAAAAAGGACGTTTCCGATAAAGAAACGTCCTTTTTTGATATTAGGGAAGATCGTACCCTTTTGTGATTCTCTGGATGTATTTACCCAAAATATCAAACTCCAAGTTGACTAGGTCACCAGAGATAAGCTGATGAAAATTGGTATGCTCAAACGTATACGGGATAATGGCCACTGAGAATCTTCCAGGACCAGAATTGAAGCAAGTTAAGCTGGTGCCGTTGATTGTGATTGAACCCTTTTCAACGGTCACATTTCCCAGACCCTGCTCAAACTCCAGATCAAAAACCCATGAACCATTCTGATCAGTAATATTTTTCACTTTCCCCACCTGATCGACATGACCCTGTACGATATGCCCATCAAAGCGGCCATTTGCCGGCATGCATCGCTCCAAATTAACTCTCTTATCCACTTTCCATTGTGATAAGTTTGTTTTTTGGATTGTCTCATCGATTGCCGTCACCCGGTAAGAATTTGGCGTAGTTTGCACCACCGTCAGACAAACGCCATCATGGGCTAAAGACTGATCGATTTTCAATTCTGTGGCAAGCGAAGATTCTATATCAAAATGGACATTGCTGCCATCATGCGTTAGGTGTCGAATGGTGCCAAAAGCTTCTATAATTCCTGTGAACATGGAGGTGAATTTAACTTTCAATGATTCAATGATTAAGCAACAAATGGCCAATTCAAGTTCAAATTAAGCCAAATATTCTTTTATCTTCAACCGGAGAACCACAAAAAAACATGCCCTTACTCAAACTCGAAGACACGTATTTACATAAAGGAAAACGGAGAGGGCTAGTGACTTTGCTTCGGGAAAAAGGAATAAAAAATGAACGCGTCCTTCAGGCTATCAATACCTTACCTAGACATTTTTTCTTTGACTCAGCATTAATTTCCCATGCCTACGAGGACAAAGCCTTCCCGATTGGTGAAGGACAAACCATTTCACAGCCTTATACTGTTGCCTTCCAAACTGAGCTTTTAGAGCTTAAAGAAGGTGAACGAGTGTTAGAAATAGGAACTGGATCTGGATATCAAGGAAGTATTCTTCATATACTTGGTGCAGAGGTATTTACTATAGAATATCAAAAGAAACTGTTTGAGGGAACCAAGCGATTTCTGACAAGACTGGGAATAGAAATGCATCTCTTCTATGGAGATGGGACAGGCGGACTTCCTGCCTATGCACCTTATGACAAAATAATTGTCACCGCAGGTGCTCCAGTAGTTCCCGAAGCTTTGATTCAGCAGTTGAAAATTGGTGGCATTCTTGTGATTCCAGTGGGCGACAAACGCAAACAAGCCATGCTGAAAATTACTAAGCAATCGAATACGAAGGTGGTTCAGGAAGAGTACGAAGGTTTTGCTTTTGTGCCACTACTGGGAAAAGATGGTTGGGGATGAAAGGATCTCAGTTTTTCAATTCATGGAAAATCCTATTATTCGAAATAATATTCCGAAAAATTTACATTTATATTTTTCAGCCAAATTTTATTTCTATTTTTGTTAAAATTAAGATTTATGAGCAAAAAGAAATTTGCAAGAGAGTCAGCAGTAATCATGACCGAAATGGTCCTCCCCAACGACACCAATACACTAAATAACCTCATGGGGGGTAAACTGATGCACTGGATGGATATAGTTGCCGCCATCGCTGCTCAGAAGCATTCCAATAGCATAGTCGTCACTGCTTCTGCAGATAATATTTCTTTTCAGGAACCTATCGCGCTTGGTAATGTGGTGACGCTGAAAGCACAGGTAACGCGTGCGTTCAATTCTTCTATGGAGGTATTCATAGAAGTGACCGCTGAGGATATCCCTGCTAATAAAAAGGTCATGACGCATCGCGCATTTTTTACTTTTGTAGCCGTAGATGAAAAAAATAAACCTTCCCGAATTCCAGAATGCGTTCCAGAAACACCTGTGGAAATCGAGAATTTTGAAGGTGCGCTAAGAAGAAGACAGTTGAGACTGGTCCTTGCAAAAAGAATGAAACCAGAAGACGCCGTAGAGCTCAAATCCATTTTCAATCTGACCTGATCAAAGGGTAAAGACAATAAAAAAACGAGGGATGGTAGAGATATTAGCCCTCTTTTTTTTGTGTTAAGGCGAATTTTGAGCAATTTCCCGACATGGAAAATATGAGCATTCAAGAGCTCCAGCATATCATCACCGAAGAACTTTTTTTCTTTGAAAAAGATCCTAAGGCCGATTTAGAGAAACAAGACACAAATCCTTCTACGAAGAAAGAAAAACCAAAGACTCTTCCGAAAACAGTCCATATTGAGGGGGCTATACCACCCAAAGAGGAATTGAAATCAGAACCTTTACTTGTTCGCGGAAAATTCGAAAAAGGAATATTGGTATTGCATGAAGAGCAGGAACTCAAGCCAGAAGTACTGGAAATGTTAGGTAATATGGTCAATGCTGTAGGCCACTCCATGAACGAAATAGGTTTATTATCGTCTAAAGAACTAGAAGGCAGAACCTTAACAGAACTTTATGACCTGAATGCACACATTGTACTCAAGTTTGGTCGACTTAATCATCAGATCAATGCACTTCCTGCTTCTGATTACCATATCCACACTGAAGGAGAAACAGAATATCTGTTTGCAGATTCACTAAGTACAATTTCGGAAGACAACGTACTCAAAGCCAAACTTTGGAACACTCTAAAAATACTCTTTAACATATCAAAAAAATAATGACTCTGACTTCCCAACAACACACCTGGGCCAAGCGTTTTCGCTGGATTTCTCTTATCGAAGGAACATCTTTCTTAGTATTACTAATGATCGCTATGCCTCTCAAATACATGTTGGATTATCCTATGGCTGTGACCTATGTAGGCTGGGCTCATGGATTACTTTTCGTCATTTACATTTACACCGTATTCCCTACTGCTCATAAATTAAAATGGAATTTCAGCAGAACGTTCTTCGCGCTTATTGCTTCAATATTACCATTTGGGCCATTTATATTTGATAGAAATTTGAAGAATAGTCAGCACGTGGATTTATAAAAAATGGCATTAATCAGTAAAAAGAAGCAAATCTTCCCAATCAGCCCTGGACTGAGACGCTACTTGATTAAGTATTCCCGGGAAGTGGATATCCCTATTCACTACCATGAATTACTCCGCTATTCAAATTCCATTGCGCTGTATGATTCTAAGGAGCAAGACACACTTTGGGAGACGGTTTTCTACGATCAATCCGATCGTGAGGAGATTCACCTGAGTGTCAAAAAAATCTATGCTTTGCTGAAAGCTGGCGGGGACATGACCGTGATGGAACATTTATACGTCGATAGAATTGACCTTTGCGTATATGGAAACACGCAGCCGTTCCGGGTACGAATAGTGAATAGAATCAATGATAATTTTGATTATTTCTATGTCAAAAATGCCGATGCATCACGTGTTTACGGCTTAGAGTTTGAACATTTACTTTCACCCAATAGAATCTCCTATCTGGTGCATCAGAATACCTTGATCGAAGAGCATATAGCGGGAATTCCAGGTGATAAATTCATGCGTGCACACATGAATGATCCACATCTGAACCCGATCCGATTGGCTAAGGAATTCGTCAAATTCAATGAACGCTGCTTCGTGAGACTTCTCGGAGACATGCACTCCTCCAACTTTGTGATTGACGTGACTCCAGATTTTGAAGAGACACATTATAGAATCCGAGCGATTGACTTCGATCAGCAATCTTATGAGGGAAAAAAATCAATTTATCTTCCCCAATATTTCAAGGAAAACAATGTCTTGATACAGCTGGGTATGAAATACATTACTCCTGAATCGATGCTACAATACCAGAAAGAAGAGCGTGCATTAATTGCTACACGGCTCAAATCTTCACGGAAAGGAATACTAGATATTCTGCGCTATATGGAGCATGATACTATTTCCCTACCTGAAAATATCGCTTCGCTGAAAGCAGATCTTGCAAAGCATTATAGAAACGATAAGTTTCTGAAATGCAAGAATATGGGGCAAATCATGAAAACAAGTCTTGAAGAACTTGTAAATAAATAACACCTATTTTTGATAGTTGACCCTTGCTACTTTACTGATTCTGAATTACTGTCGTCCGACATATTTATGAGAGCACGAATATTAGGCCTCTAATGTGCAATTAGGGGCTTTTTTTCTGTTTCTCAAAAAGTACCCCCTATCCTGAGAACATCAGTTCTGTTTGTGT
>Ga0105053_10002744_pt1 | contig 27110 bp, 35 predicted proteins | sample BON01_FD_78093 | JGI IMG/M metagenome (GOLD analysis project Ga0105053, IMG submission 78093) | Freshwater microbial communities from Lake Bonney liftoff mats and glacier meltwater in Antarctica - BON-01 | ecosystem: Environmental > Aquatic > Freshwater > Ice > Glacier meltwater | place: Lake...
CTTGCGCACGGACTCACGCTCCGACACGTCGCACTTCAGCACCTCCACGCGGGCCTTGGACCCGCGCAGCTTCTCCACCGCAGCCTCCGCCGCCGCACCCGACGCCCCGCTGCGCGACAGCAATACCACATTCTCCGCGCCCTCCTCGATCAAACGCGCGGCGAAGACCAAGCCCAGCGCCCCCAGCCCCCCCGTGATCACGTACGTAGCCGCAGGCACCACACCAATTAGACTTCCTACTTTTAGAGCTACCTTGCTCGAGACCAGGCGTGGGACGAATGCTTGGCCATCACGAATAGCTACCTCGGCTTCATCGATTGAAAAGGGGGGAGGAGAGGAAAGAAATTGCCTCACACAGACACTGACCGGCCGGTATTGGACAGCAGCTGGAAGATCGATGTGGTGCGCTGATAGGTCGGCGTGCTCCAATCGAAGCGTCTTCACAAAGCCCGATACCCACGCCTGCCGTGCTCCCTCTTCAGTCACAATTCCACCACTGGGCTGAGCACCACATGTTATTATCAAAAACTGACGCGGCCGCTTGTTCACGGCGCACTGCAATATCGCTTGCGCTATTCTCAGAGCGCGTCGTCTAACTACCTTCTCACTTCCCTCACCTTGGGCATGCAAACCGCCTGCGAAAATAACGGTGCCCCAACATCTATGTTCTAGTAACTGTACAATCTGACGGCCGTCCTCGAGGTCAACTTCCGTGCGTATTTTGTCAGACGACGGGGCTTGAGCGGCCGCCTCTTTATGCTTTATCCACACGAAGGCGCCCCCCTCCGAAAGAGCCCCTATATCGCTATCCGGTACGTCGAGTATCAGAGCAGGCGCCTCTGCAGAACCCAGAGGTCCGACAGGGCCTCTTTCTTCCAACATTAGCGACCATTCCACCTCAAAGAGCACGTTAGCCGCTTCCATTTCCGCATCCCGGTCCTTCCATCTAAATTTCTCGCGACCGGAAAACAACTCCCGGCAGGTCAAACCACTGGCGGCACTCGGATGAAGATTTTGTCTTTGCGACGCCGTCGACAGCTTAGCGAGAGCACGCTCGATGGTGGCGCCTGTCCTCTTCCTCTCCATGGAGTGCACCCACAAACAGGTCGAAGGAGCGTCGACACACTGCCGCCCCATGCCAGTGAGGACAGGTTCCGGGCCGATTTCGACAAAAGTCTTCACGTTCGCCTTTTGCAAAGCACGCATGCCATCGCAGAACCGCACCCCCTGCATCATGTGGCGGGCCCAGTACTCTCCCGTGGTCAGGTCACCCTCGCTTGCGTAGGCACCCGTTACGTTTGAAACAACGGGAATCGTGGGCGGTGAGAACTGGATGCTGCTCGCCAGAGCCTTCAACGCTGTAGCCGCGCCCTCCATCATGGGAGAATGGAAAGCGTGAGAAACCTGGAGCTCGGTGGCTGCGACATTCAAACGCTCGATTAACGCTTCCCCCAAGGCCCGCGGCCCCGCCAAGACGACGCTCTGGGGGCCGTTGACCGCGGCAATCGACAAGCTTTGCCAACCCGCCTCTCCCCCATCCTGCGAAAGTACCTCCTCCAGAGCCATTTGCACTACATCTTCTCGGGTACGCAAAGCAAACATGGTCCCGTTCGCCTTCGGCAATGATTGCATCAACAGCCCCCGCTCAGTCACGAAGCGCAGACCATCCGCCAAAGAAAATACACCCGCCACACAGGCGGCAGCAAACTCCCCAGCACTGTGGCCCATGACAACATCTGGCACCACACCCTTCTCCCTCCAGAGCGCAGCCAACGCCATCTCGACCGCAAACAAGGCTGGCTGAGAATAGCATGTCTCGTGAATCTTTTCCTCTGCCGCGCCTCCGTCCTTCGGGTATAGCAGCTCGATTAAGGAGAAGGGCCAGACTGTTTTCAAAAATCCATCGCATTCATCGATCACTTCCCGAAAAATAGGCTCTGACTCATACAAAGACCTCCCCATGCCCACGTACTGAGAACCTTGACCCGTGAAAAGGAAGGCGAGAGGCGCTCTCGTCCTGTCCGTGGGGAAGTCTGCTATTCTCAACACGTCTTTCCCTGCGCTCTCCTCCGTGGGCTTCCAGCCCTGCACCACCAGGTGGGAATTGGTGCCACCAAAACCAAAGGAACTGATGCCAGCCACAGCCCCTTCCTCTTGCGGCTTGTTCAGCGAGACGTTCTCCGTGGGAAACACGAAGGGGCATGCGCCGAGATTGATGCTAGGGTTGAGGGTTTTAAGATGGAGGTTGCGGGGCACCAGCCGGTGTTGTACCACCAGCACGGCCTTGATGAGTCCCACAATGCCGGCAGCCCCCTCCAGATGGCCAATGTTGGTCTTGACCGAGCCGACATACAATGGGTGCGTCGGATCCCGGCCAGGTCCAAACACAGCCTTGAGGGCCCCGACTTCGATAGGGTCGCCCAGCGGCGTCCCTGTCCCGTGCGCTTCGATGTAGTCCACGGCCGAGGGATTCAGGTCTGCCTCGCCCAAGGCGCGGAGGATGACTTCTTGCTGCGACGGCCCGTTCGGCGCCGTGAGGCTCGCGCTGCGGCCATCCTGATTCACTGCCGTGCCCCTCAACAAAGCTAGGATCGAGTTCCCGTCACGCTCCGCGTCTGCCAATCGCTTTAGCACCACCGCCCCGCAACCTTCGCCGCGGACGTAGCCGTTTGCGGCCGCGTCGAAGGTCTTGCATCGTCCATCCACTGCGAGCATCCGCCCCTGGCAAACGGCAATGTACGTGTCGGGCAGCAGGATGAGGTTGACGCCCGCGGCGAGCACCACAGAGGACTGCCCGCTTTGCAAGGACCTGGCGGCCAAATGCACGGCCACGGACGAGGAAGAGCATGCCGTGTCGATACTCATGCTGGGGCCTTTCAGGCCCAGTGCGAAGGACACGCGATTCGAGATGACGCATTGCGACGCGCCCGTGGCGGTGTACGGTCCCACTTTGGAGGGCTTGATGCGGCTGAAATCAGTGCTGCACACACCCACAAAGACGCCCGCATCTTGTCCTAGGAGCGTTCGCTGAGTGTAACCGGCATCCGCAAGGGCGCAATAGGACGTCTCGAGAAGCACCCGCTGCTGTGGGTCCATGGCCAGCGCCTCGGGCTCCGAGATTCCGAAAAAGGCGGCGTCGAAACTCTCGATGTCGTCCAAAAAGGCACCCGCGCGTGTGTACATAGTGCCAGGGTGCTCCGGGTTCGGATGGTAGTACGCGTCTACGTCCCAGCGGTCCTTCGGAATCTCGGTGACAGCGTCAGTGCCAGCGAGGAGCATATCCCAGAAGGCTTGCGCGCCGTCCACGCCTCCCGGTGTCCGACAGCCCACGCCGACTACTGCTAATGGCTGATTGTTGGTCAGATGGCCCCCCTCCACGCCCCTCCCGAGGCCGCTAGCACCGGCCCCAGCCCCCGCTTGGCCGCCAGCACTGCCGCCAAAAATTTCCTGCATGATGTAGCCGGCGATCTGACGGATGGTGGGGTAGTCAAAAATGATGGTGTCTGGGAGGTCAAAGCCCCCCAGTTTAGTAGACAGCTTTTCCCGGAACTCGATGGCCATGATGGACTCGAGACCCAAATCCATCAGGGGCATGTCAATCTCCACCTGGGGCAAGCCCGTCACCTCCAGCGCCGTCTCCGAGACCAAGCGCTGCAACTTGTCCTGGATGCTGCCCAAAAGCTGCGCTCGGAGCTGCTCTTCCTGTGTGCCTTCCAGCGTTCCGTCTATTTGATACAGAGGAGAAGACGCAGCTTCACCCAAGGCCAACCTGGGAGAGACTGCAGCCTCGATGATGTCCAATGTCTCTTGCCCCGTGCGCTCCACCGCTCCAGGCTCCTGCCCTCCGTCCTTGCTCCCAAACGCCACCTCGGAGACCACCCGCAGTTGCCCTTGGTGGAGGGCGTCCCGGGTAGCCCGGCGTCGAATCTTCCCCGACGTCGTCTTCGGGATGGACCTGTCCTGAATGGCCACGATCCGGTGCGCGCGAACGCCACAGTCGCTCACCACGGCGCGAAAGATCTTGTCCACATCCTCCCGCATGAACTCCTTCGAGCTCGTGCCGCTCTTGACCTCCCGCCACTCAAAGACAATCTCCACCTGCTCGTCCTCCACGCCCGGGATGGATGAGCCGAAGGCGGCCAAGCAGCCAGGCCGCACGTTCTCGGAGGCCTTCTCCACCACCAACTCGATGTCCTGGGGGTAGTAGTTCTTGCCCCTCAGGATGATGAGGTCCTTGATCCGCCCACAAATGAAGAGTTGGCCGTTCTCGAGGAACCCCATGTCCCCCGTGCGCGTGTAGACGCCGTTCCCGAACACTGGGGGCCGGTCTGGCGTGGACATGCGCGCTTGGAATGTCTCTTGCGTGGCTTCTTCCCGGCCCCAGTACCCCACGGCGCAAGACGGGCTCGACAGCCAAATTTCGCCCTGCTGCCCGTCCGGAATCTCGGCCAGCGAGTCCGGCTCCACGATACGCACGTCCACCCGGAAGTCCGCCCCACAGGCCACCAAATTGCCGCCCGCCGCCTCGTTGCAAAGCACCACCTCGGTGCAGTACGAGACCGCCACCGTGTGCTCCGCGAGGCCGTAGGCAGGCCCCACCCAATCGCGCCGCAGCCCGTGGTCGGCGAATGTGGACGAGAAGGCTGCAATGTGCTCCGGGTTCACGGGCTCCCCGCCCAGCTGGATGAACTGCAGGGCACTCAGGTCCAAGGGCTCCTGCTTCCCGCGCTGGCTCTTCCACCGGCGTGCCGTGAGGCCCAGGGCGAAGTTGGGGGCCGTGCTGAAGTGGGCGCCGACCTTGGCCATGGTCTTGATCCAGATGAGCGGGTTCTTTACGAAGGTCATGGGCGACATGTGGTGCATGCGGAAGCCCCCAACGAAGGGCATGATCAAGCCCACGATCAGCCCCATGTCGTGGTACTGCGGGAGCCAGCTCACGCCCACGGGCGTCTCGATGTCCTCCGCCGTGCGGGCGCGGTTGCAGAACACGTCCCGACGCAGGGAGAAGAGGATGAGGTCGTTGACGTTGTGGTCCAGATTCCCAAAGGTGATCATCACGCCCTTCGGATCGCCCGTGGACCCGCTCGTGTACTGCAAGAAGGCCACATCGTCGGAGCACAGGTCGGGCTCGTCGTGGGAGGTCCCGGTGCCGGCGAGGATGGTCTCGGTGGACTCCCACTTCATGCCCCGGGGCCACTTGGCGGTGGAGAGCACGTTGAGCTGCGAGGCCTTCCGGAACCAGTTGATGGTGTTGTCCGTCAGGCAAAGCTTGGCGCCGGCGCTGTCAACAATCAGCTCCAGCTTTTCCAGGGACATTTTCAGCTTGGTGGGGTTGGGGGGATAGACCGGCACGGCCACCACGCCCAGCCGCAGGCAGGCCAAAAACGCCACGAAGAACTCCAGGCCGAAGCCGTAGCACAAGATGACGCGCTCTCCTTTCTTCAGACCATACTTGCCAAACAGGTAGTGGGAGATGGCGCCCGAGCGGTCCCAAATGTACTCGTACGAGTAGTCAATGGTCTCGTTCTTCTCTCCAATCCACGTGGAAAACACCTGCGCCCCTTTCTTCCTGGCCATCGCCTGTGCATCTTTAAGCAGCCGCACCGACTCCTGCAAGAAATCAGGGTGGGAGTGGAAAAGGACATGGGCGGGCACGGGAGTGAGTGCCTACCAAGATTGAATGAACGATTGATACCGGGCCGCCACCTCAAAGAGAAGTGCGACAAGGATCACAAATAGAGAGACACGCCTCCCTCTCCCATGTAGCGCACATGCAATATGAGTCAGGGATAGCGACAAGTGCATGAGACGAACGACATCGGACTACGCAGTATGTAGCGAACGAAACAGGCACATACACATGAATATGGCCTACACAAGTAGGACCCAACTTGCTCTACCCCTACACAACACCACGCTAGGTGGCCTCCCAGACAGACATGGTTGCCTCCCAGAGAAAAACAAGGCAGAACACTTACCACAGGGCGAGCCGGCACGAGCTGTTGTTGTTGCTGCTTGAGGCCAGCGCCACCAGCGCCGGCCCCAGTCCCGTCCTTTCCCTTGCGCCAAAACATAGTCTGCGGGCCGCTTCGCCTTCCGCCACGCTACTGCCCTGGTTCTCTTTCTCCTTTCCTTTCGTTGGATGCTATTGCAATAAAATCATGCCCCACAAACTTCGTCCCCCCCCCTTTTGTCCTTTTCCCTTCCCTTTGCTTGACGGGAGGGGGGCCAAAGGATGCAGGGCACGCCCTTCCAGACAGGCGCGGGCACGGATTGGGGGCTCTGTGGTTGTGGTGGTGATGTGAAGGGAAGTCTGAGTGTCAATTCATGGCCACAACTCGGTCGTGGCGGGCCTCCATCGTGTGGAGCGGGACCCCCGGCGTTTGAACGCTCGAGTGTTGGCGCTGCCTGGGCTGAGTCAACCAGCCACTGCCTTGGCTGGGGGGGGGACAAGCGGCACCAAACCACGCGCCTCGCCGTTCCCTGTTCGCGTGTCTTTCTGTGTAAATTGTGCGGTGCAAGGGGTGGTGTGGTGTAAAGCAAACGTGTGCAGCCCGCCGGCCATGTGCATGGGCAGCTTGGCGCTCCGGCGAGTTCGACACTCCACCTGATCGTCGGCGACGAGAGCGATTGATGATGATAAACCACCCCCCAGTTTTTACTCTTGTCTCACATCCCACTCACCCACCACCCACCGGCACCCCACACAACACAGCAAGCAAGCATGGCGGAGCTCTTGGACACGGACCCGCAGCCGCTAGTGTACTGGGATCGCAAGCAGTTCACCCATTTCCAGGACCAGGTAAGCAAATGGGGGGAGACTAGGCGGGGGCAAGCCCGCGCGCATAGGACGTGGGGGTGCGCGCTGACAATCCCAATGACTGCCCTGCCCTGACCGCCATGAGCTTCTCCGCACGGCAGAGTTTTCTCTATCTTCTTCAAGCGCCGCCCTCGGGCGTGCTTGTCTGAGGCAACGGCCAAGGCAGACGCAAGGCGAGGATCTTGGTCCCCCATCATCGAACCCCCCGCCGCGGATGCTCACACACGACACACATGCACATGCGCACAGATCAACTCGCTGCGGGGTACTAAAGTGGTGTACATTGGGAATCTAAGCTTTCAAACGACGGAGCCCCAGATCCACCAGGCCTTCTCCAAGGTACGAACTGATTTCTTTTTCCCTGCCGCGCTTTTGGGTCCGTTCCTCGCCTCAACACGGAAAGACGGAAGACTCGAGGGGCCAATGGCGCAGCAACCAGTGGTTGCCTGCCGCGTGGCGGAAAGGATGCCGGAAAAATTACACACCGCGTCCCACCAACTGACACCTCTTTATTCCAAACGCCACTTTGGCTTACACAGGTTGGCACCATCAAGCGCGTCATCATGGGCCTTAACCGATTCACCAAGGAGCCCTGCGGCTTCTGCTTTGTCGAGTACGTTAAAAGTGTGCGGAAGAAGGGGTGGGGGAGTAGCGGGGTGGCGGGGGGGAAAGATGTCTGTGTCTGCTGCAAATTTAAGCGCGCTCTCACTCTCAAATCACATACCTCGCTCTAACCTACGTCCCTTGTACTCCTGATCCCATCTCTTTTCTTCCTATTTTTTGTGCAGGTACTTTGATCATCAGTGCGCGCTGGACGCCGTAGCCTTTTTGCACGGGACCACCCTGGACGAGCGCATTGTTCGCGTGGAGCTCGACTGGGGCTACCACCCGTCCCGACGGTACGGCCGCGGGGAGAGCGGCGGTCAGGTGCGCGACGAGAAGCGCTTGGACTACGACGAAGGCCGGGGAGGGTATGGGCGGGCGGCCATGTACCAATCGGTTCCAGATCCGCTTGCCGAGGCACCGCAGGCGGCAGATCCAGGTAGGCGAAGAAAATAAGAGCTATCACCAGAGCATTCATTTTCCTTCCATTGCATACACACAGCCTCCGGGAAAAAGCGAAGGAGAAATGACAGCTATCACGTCACAACCTTCATTCTCTTTGCATCACATACACACAGTCTCCGGAAGACGCCAGCAGCGGCCAGGAGAGCCATGAGAGGGGTGCATGGGAGGGCAGTGGGTCGGGGGGGCCGCGAGGGGAGAGAGGAATGTACAAATAGAAACAAACACACAATATCGCGCAAAGCAGGGGCCACCAAAGTTGTTAGATATTCGCGTCCTTTTTTTTTGCTTGGTTGTATGGTTTCCATGCGGTGCGGGAGCGTCCGTCTCTCGGTAGCATGGTGGGAAAAAGTGGCGCGAAGAAGGGTTTTGCTGTTGATCGTCGCTCGTGCGCTCTTCCTTGCTGCTTCACAAAGGCGCATAAAACTCTCTCACTCCAACTATAAGAAGCCCAGGTCCCCACCTCACACACATTAAGACAGGCTGGTTCTATTGCTTTCACAATAACGTGACAGGCCTCACCCGCCGCCCGCTGCTAGCTCGAGCCAACGCCCTCGGAGAGGAGGCTTGATGATGCATGACGCTGCTCTTGCCCCAGATGCCAGGCTGTTTGGTTTGGTGTGTGAGGTCTGCCTTGGGTGTGAGCCCTGTCAGTCCGAACCGACCACGCACACACCAGGCTTCGCACGGGCACACAGAGGGGCGCCGTGCATGGTTGTGTGGTGGCAGCTAATTTTTTGACCATCTCGTTCTGATCTCGCGGTCCCATCCCCTCCCTCCCATTCCCCCTCCCCCCTCCCTGCAGTCCAAAACCGCGTAGGAAAACCAGCAAGTTAGTCATGGGGAACAAGCCGTCTCTCGAAGGTGAGTCAATTTCGATGTATTTACAGCCTGAGATTTCTCTTTGACTGACTAATGACCCTTCTCCCCTTACCCCTTCCCTTACCCCTTCATGCCTGCTTCTCTATCCAGACCACCTGGTCAACCTGCGGCTGACAAGCAAGCAAATGGTACGGGGCTCCAAGAAATGCGAGTCGAGCGAAAGGGAAGCTAAAAGTAAGCTCAAGAAGGCCATCGAGGCCCGTAACACGGAAGGGGCCCGCATCTATGCACAGGTAGGTAGGGCCACAAGGCTCTCCTCTCCTCATTTTTTTACCACTACCCCCATTCTCCCATCCTCGTCTCTCACTGAACTCACGCCTTTCAATTGCGCATGATAGAACGCCATCCGGGAGAAGACGCAGGCCTTGAATTACCTGAGGCTTTCTTCAAGAATAGATGCGGTGGCGGCGCGCTTGGAAAGCGCGATACGAATGAAGCAGGTGACGGGCGCCATGGCAGGCATTGTCACGGGCATGGACACGGCGCTCAAGGACATGGACGTGGAGAAGGTAGGTGCCGCGTGTGTATGAATAAAAAGGCCCGGCGCGTGGACATTCTCGCCATCTCTGCCGGGGCCTCACTCATGATGGTGCCCTCGTCTCTCTCTTCTTCGCCCACTCACCCTTCCCCCACCTCTCTCTTTCCGCAGTTGGCCAAGATCATGGACCAGTTTGAGAAGCAGTTCGAGGACACCGACGTCCGCACGGGGTACTTGGAGGGCGCCATCGCCAGTACCACCGCCAGCGCCACGCCCCAGGAGATGGTCGACAGCCTCATCCAGGAGACGGCCGACGCCCACAACCTCGAATTGGGCACGATGCTGGACGACGCAGGCATGGTGGGCAACAAGCTGCCGGCCGTAGAGGCACCTGCCGCGAACGACTTAGAGCAGCGGTTTGCTGCGCTGCGTAAATAATAGGCCATTCAGGAGTGAGGCCGTGCACACGATGCCGGGGATGTTGGGAAACGTGGGGTGCGTGATGTGAGTACTTGTTTAGGTTGGGAATTGAAAAGTTGGTCGGAAAAAGGAAAAGCGTGTTTCGAAAAAAGAAGAGAAAGAAAAACTCATTTGTTCCTAAACATACATACAAAGTGGGCGGCGTCCGCGTCACGATTGTGTGCACTTTGTGTTTGTGCATTCGACTGTGTGCATTTATGACTCAGTTTATGTTCTTATGAGGAGTCCCGCAATCTATTCTCAGCTCGCTCACATCGCTTACAATCTCAGGGCACAAAAAGAGAGACGTAGCTCCATCAGATAGCTTGGCTTGAGCAAGTCTGCATTCACCTCTCTAGACTGTAGAAAAATATGTATATGAGAGTGAAGATGAAGATGAAAGAAGAGCGTGATGAGAGTGAAGATGAAAGAAGAGCGTGGCCAAGCCATGCGACGGATAGAGATCAGACTAAATGACTGTGTGTTGTGGTGGGGGAGGTGAGCGAGAGGAGACGCACGATGGAGGCTGTAGCAAGCCACCAAGCGATGCGTCCGAAGGTATATGGAGAGGCGAAACGCGGGCTGGTTTTGTGCCTATTTCCCTCCCCGCTTTGTCAAGTGAATATGGGCCGTGTGCATCGCGCCGAGTGGGGTTTGTACGTGACTGAAGGAAGGAGACAAGAGAACTGAGTGTAGAGGAAACAGAAAGAAAGGGACGACAACACTTCCAGTGCATAGCACGATAACAAGAATGGCTTTATCTATTACTTAATTTAAATTAGTCAAAATGAACAAGCTGCAAGGCGTACAACCGGCGGAGGCTTCCCTCAACCACGTCGGTCTCCTCAAAGGCTTCGTCGCCGTCTTCCGCACCTTCCTGGAGCACCTCAAGCACTGACTCTACCACGTCGGCCAAAGGGGTGAGCCCATCCACCAGCTGCCACACCACCAGGTCCAACTCCCCCCCTCCCAGCTCGACCCATTGCGGCGTGCCATCGTCGCTGCCACGGGCCACGCGGACGCTGCGCGCCACGCCCGTTTCCGCGTCGCAGACCACCTCCTCCAGCAGCACGCCCTCTGCCTTGCGGACTAAGCACAGGGCCGGGTCTATGCCCGCCACGTCGAGTGGGAAGGGACGGCGCCGAACCAGGAAAAGGCCCATGGCAAGCAGCTCGATGCCGCCGCTGGTGGCCAGGAAAGAGCGCAAGGCATCCACGGGGGTTTCCACTATGGGCTCGCCCCGAAGTGTGTTGAAACTCGTGTTGAGCACCATGGGCACGCCGGTGAGCAGGCCAAAAGCACGGATCAGGCGGTAGTACCAGGCGTCATCCTCCTCCCGCACAGTCTGCAGACGCGCACTGCCGTCTATGTGGCAGATCGCGGGGACTTGAGCCCGGCGGGAAGGAAGAACGGGCAGTGTGAGCGACATGTAGGGCGACTGAACGGCGGCGCCCCCTTCGGAGGGGCCGGACCGGGTGACCTCGAACCAGTCCGGGACAGCCTCGGCCAAAACTGATGGGGCAAAGGGCCGGAAGGCCTCCCGACCTTTGACGCCATTCAAATAAGCGTGCATCGAGGTAAGACGCGGGTCTGCGAGCAACGATCGATGGCCGAGCGCCCTCGGACCGCACTCGCTCCGGCCTTGAAACCATGCCACCACCTTTCCGTCCGCCAAAGTCTGGGCCGTCGCTTCCACCACCTCGCCAAGGTCTCGTTTGCGCTCGACAATGAGGTAGGGTGCCCACTTGGCTAAGGCGCTCTCCATCTCCTCACTACTGTACGCTTTGCCCTGGTAGGGCGAAAGAGGGCCGTACCGCCGGGCCAAAGGTGCGTTGCTTACCGCGTCGCTGTGTTTGGTGTTCATGAGGATGTCAAGGGTTGAATGAGTTTGAGTACTTGCCACCACCATCTGGCCGCCCTCTAACTTGTCCTCTCATTGCCTACCTGTGACCCGAGGACGACACGGCGAATGTCCCGGCCGCACCGGCGGCGGAGAATCCCCAGAGTGCGCAGCCCACCGAGATGCCTTCGTCGCCCGGATAAGGAGGGATGAAGACCTCCTGGAAACCTAGCTCGCGGGTAATACGACCATTGAGAACGCTGTTTTGAGCGACGCCACCACACACGCACAAGTTCTTGGCCCCAGTCGCTTCCTTCAGTCCCTGGATCCAGGGCAGCGCCACAGCCTCCAGGTCCTCCTGCACGCGGCGCGCAAGGTGCGCATAGCTGATTGTCTTCTCGCGGTCGTCTTCCCGCCATTCATTTGGCCGGGACAGGCCACGCAGCCCGTCCCAATTGATCCGGAACGTGTCGGCCGCCAAGTCGCCCTCCATTAATCGCGGCAGGCGTTGTTCGGCTTCTGCTGCGTCACCGAAGCTGGCCAACCCCATGACTTTCCCGCAGGCATTCCAATCACCAAAGATGTGGCTGGAGATCCGAGAATAGACGGCGCCCATGGATTCCATGTTTTCAAACCCGTGGTTGTACAGTTCGGGGGGGCTGTGGAAGGGATAACCGGGGAGCACGCGGGGAGAGGGATAAAACGAGAAAATGTGAGAATTGAACAATCGATCCGCACCCCCGAGTGATTGCCATGTATGATTTACAGCGGCGCGGCGATGACGCATGCATGCTTACCTAATTTCCCGAGTGTAGCGCTTGAAGACGAGCTGGAGAGAGGTCCCGTCAAAGTAATATGCACTCTCCGCCTCGCGGTAATCATACAGCGGGTCCAAGACGGCAGGCACTTGGACGAAGGCTTTGTGGCATGTCAGTGCCAAGTCATGCGTGAATCCGCTGTCACCATTCCGCAGTGCCCGAGCCATGGCCTTATGCTGCTCCCCCATCCCGTCCATCACCACAATGAGTCCTTGCTGGAAAGGGGCCTGGGGGAAAACAGACCAGGCGTGCGCGAGGTGATGACTCAGCTCGTGCCGGCCAGTGGGATCCAAGTGAGGGAATAGGGATGCCTCGTCCAGGTAGCTGGGCGGATAATGGTCGAGCGCACAAGCCCAAGGGAGGCGCGCTTCGAAAGGCGCGATTCGCCAATGATGGTTTTGCTGCACCACCAGCTTCACGTCTGCCAACTCGTGCTGAATGGAGGCAAGAGCAAATTCCACCAGGTCGGCCGCGTCCCCCGCCGCGTGCTTCCGGCGCACCACCCGTTCCTTCTCCGCCATGAAAAGCACATCTCCGGTCTCGGCCGACACAATGGCGCACGATACATCCTGGATCAAGTAAGGTTTGGGGGGGGGGTTAGGATCAGTGAGTGTGGAGCCACGGAGCGGAGGCACATTTTGATCAAGGACGCCGGCCGACCTCATTCAGGAATGGCTTTTATTATTACTCACGTGAGAGTACTTGTTGACGCCAATAATCACCGGGCCTCTTCTCGAGGGTGACGAGGACGGCTGCGGCAATGCGTCCTCCGTCGTCGCCTTCATGCGCAGCCTGGCAGAGGCTTGGCAGTCACGGAACGCCCGGCTGCTGCTTTGCCTGCCTGTCATGCAGCGAGAACGGTATAAGCCTGCATCTTTTTGCCGAACCATGAAGGCTGTCCCTCCGACCACGGCCTGCGACAATGCCCACACGAGAAGGAGCCATGCCTGGGCCATGTTAAGCGTAGCACACCAGCAGCGGGCTTGCTTGTCGGTCAGTCTTGTAGCAGGAGGAGAGGCGGGCGGAGAAGGCAGGCAGGCCAAAGACGAGCCCGTCGGCAAGGGGAAGGGGCAGGATCGGTAGAGGCCGAAGAGTGCTTCCTGTCGCTTTCTCCAGTGCAGCTGTGGTGGTGTACATGTAATGTGGTGGAGGCTGTGTGAGAGGTCAAGAGGATGGGAGGGAGGAGCGAAAGCAAGACTTGAAGCATTGGCGATACACACACGATAAGCAACGTCCAAACGTCACACCCATCCATAGCCACGAGACGGACGACGCCCTCATCCGCAACGCATACACAAACTTACACTTGGCTCAGGCGGCGTCATCCCAGGCAGGACAAGCTCCGCAAGGAAAAAGTACCGCACCACCAGCCACCGGCAATCACCACAGCAACCTCCCCTCCCCCCCTTCGCATCATAAGACTGGGACTGAGATTTCGGTGCATCTGGGGCACAAGAAGCGTCTCGCGCGCAAGGTGCGTGAGGGTGGGACAGGGCGGCTACAGGGCGAGGTCATGCATAGGCAGGAGAACAGATGATCAAACTTTTATGCTTCGCCGGCATCCCCGTCAAATCACACTCCCTCCCCCTCCCTCCCTCCCCTTTTTTTGCTTCAGCCATTCTAAGCAGTACCCTCCATGGCACGCCGGGTCAGCGCCGACGAGCTGGTGGCGTTGCAAGGACGGCAGCAGTCCATCCGTAACGTGTGCATTTTGGCGCATGTAGACCATGGGAAGACCACGTAAGTTTTTTTTTTGGCTCGTCCATCCATGCCACCTTTTCACCCCCATCACAATCTATATCAACTATACGTTGCTTACCTCCTAACCTCGATACTCGCCTTTTCATTAATTTCTGTGCAGGCTTTCGGACAGTTTGGTCAGTTCCAACGGCATCATCTCTGCGAAGCTTGCCGGTAAACTGCGCTTCCTGGACTCGACGTGAGTATTTATATATTTGTGTGGGGAAGAGGGAAGGCTTCTTCACCCAGCTTATTGATATTGTCCTATGTCTTCCTTCCCTATCGCCCCTCCCTCAGCGAAGAAGAGCAACAGCGTGGAATTACCATGAAGTCAAGCGCCATCTCGCTGCTGCATACCAAAGAAATACGTCAACGTCCAGGCACTACGCCGCCGACGACGACGGACCCGGTGCCGCAGGAGAATTCAGGTGGGTACAGGAAAAGAGTGAATAGTTGAGTTTTTCTAAATCTACGTACAAGAGAATCATTTGCACCCAATCTCACGTTTCTGGGATTCTTTTTTCTATCTCACCTTGGGGCAGCAGCAGCAGCAGCAACAGCAGCAACAGCAGCAGCAGCAGCAGCAGCAGCAGCAGCAACAACACCACCACCATCAGCACCGGTGGCAGCGGAGGGAGCACCCTCTAGCAAGGCCTCTTCCGCCGGCCTCCCGCCTCCGGCGTCGCAAGACTTCCTCATTAACCTGATTGACTCGCCCGGCCATATCGACTTTTCCAGCGATGTGTCGACAGCCACTCGCTTGTCTGACGGGGCCATCGTCATTGTGGACGTGTTGGAGGGGGTCTGTACGCAGGTATGTAGGGCGCTGGGACTGGAAAAGGGTGCAAGAGATGGACTCAGGCAATGCAATTCATCTGGCCTCTTAACCAATCTCGTCTTTCCACCTCCGTCATAGACACATGCGGTGCTGCGTCAGGCGTGGAGCGAGGGGATGAAGCCTTGTCTGGTTCTAAACAAGGTAAAGTTTGCCATATGGAGATCCGAACCCCCACCCATCTTTATACCGATTGACTCTTGTGCAGCGTGGCTCATGTCATGTCTTCCTCTTTTCTGTCATACCCGGTTGTGTAGCTGGATAGGCTGATCTTGGAGCTTCGATTGACCCCCCTGGAGGCTTACTGGCATCTGCAACGCGTGCTCGAGCGGGTAAACGCCATCAGCTCCTCTCTCATCACAAGCGAGACCTTCAAGCTCGACGAGACCGAGACCTTCGCCGACAACTGGGAGAAGGTAAGATAAGCACGAAGGGCGGACGAGGAAAGGATTGGGGGCGAAGGACATCTCAACGACAAAAACGAGACGTCTCATCATCATTCCCTCTTCTCTTATCTATCCTCCTCCTTGCAACCCCATCACAGGAATGGCTCTTTGCACCAGAGCGGGGCAATGTGGTGTTTGCTAGTTCCTTGTATTGCTGGGCCTTCAGCATCCCAACCTTTGCTCGCATCTGGGCGCGCAAGCTGGGTGTGAAGCCGGGGCTGCTGGTCCGGCACTTATGGGGGGACTTTGTCTTCAACGTCAAGACCGTGGCCGTCAGCCGCTACACGCCTGAAAGCAAGGCCAAGCCCATGTTCGTGGCCATGATTTTGGATCCGATCTGGCAGATTTACGAGGCGACGGTGCTCGAAGAAGACCTGCAGAAGGTCGGGAAGATGGTGAAGCGTTTGGATTTGGTAAGTGACCTTTTGGGGGGCACGGTGATCCTGTGCAGATGCGGATTCTTTCTCTCGTTGTTGCTGAGACTATTTCTTTCTCGATCTTCCATATCTTGCACTTTAGGAGGTTCCGCCTCGCGAGCTCAATCCCAAGGACCTTCGCGGCACTGCCTCGGCTATCTTCCGGCGTTGGCTTCCGCTCGCGCAAGCTGTGCTGGACATGGTCGTTGACACTGTCCCCGATCCAGTCGTCGCGCAGCACCGCAGGATCGGAGCCCTATGGCCGCCAATGCCATTGCCGGACGCAGCTTTCGCTGGCGGAGAGCAAAGCGGCAGCGACGAAAGGGAGGCAGACGCGGCGAGCGAGGACGCGTTGGAGCAAGTGCGGAGGTGTGTCGCCCGGTGCTCTGTCCAAGATGACGCCCCAGTTGTAGCCTTCGTGTCGAAGGTAGTGCCGGTGCGCGCAGCCGAGTTGGGCGAGTGGTGTGCCTCCTCCGCGTACTCGGGAGGCGACCGTGATGGTGACGTGTTCGTGGCGTTTGCCCGTGTTTTTAGCGGGACCCTGCGGCCAGACTCCAACTTGTTCGTCCTTGGGCCCAAGTACCATCCCCAGCGGAAGACCACGAGAAGCCACGTCCAGGCTCTCTCGGGAGAAGGAACCCTTGGACTTTTCATGATGATGGGCACCTCCATGCTTCCCGTCCCCTTTGTGCCTGCGGGCAACTTGGTCGCCATTGCAGGGCTGGAGGGCCTTGTTGTCAAGTCGGCAACCTTATCCTCGACGCTGGCATGCCCAGCCCTCCGCGCCATGACCTTGCAGGTACGTGATTGGGACATTTCATTCTAGCTGGGAGGTAGGCGTGCATGTCGCAAACCAGTAAAGCGGCCAGCCACCTTACTGCTTGCATACACACACATTTCAACAGGCTAAGCCGATTGTGCGGGTGGCCGTGGAGGTAGTCCGGCAAGGAGACCTGGAGGCGCTCGAGAGAGGGCTTGCCAAGCTCTATCAGGCCGATCCGGCTGTCGAGATCAGTGTACAAGAAAATGGGGAGCATGTCATTACTGCCCTCGGCGAGCTACACCTAGAACAGTGCCTGAAGGTTTGTGGTGCCTGCAAATGAAGGAGGGGAGAAACGTACATTTGATATCTTTAATTCTCAATTTCCCCCTCCACCACCTCCATTCAGGACCTCCGGGACCGCTACGCTCGCGTGGAGATCCGGGCGTCGACGCCCCTGGTAGTTTTCCGCGAGAGCGTGGCCTTTGATAGCGCGTCTCCTGAGCATGCAGATCGTCCTCCTCAGTTGTCTTTGCCGCCCTGGTCAGAAGAAGAAGGTACGAGCGGGGGAGAGGTAGAGATTTGGCGCGGCCTGAATGTGAGTCCCACTTGCTAAAGCTTCCCATTAACACATTGCAGGAGTCGCCGTGTCTGCTGGGGGTGTTTGCAAAATCACCACCTCTTCCGGCGATTGCCGTTTGACCATCCGATGCCTGGCCCTGCCTGCCCGCCTGGCGCAACTGATCGACACAGAACCATACGAAGTAAGTGTGCTTGATTCCTTTCGTGAGAGACAAGGGCCGCCGCACAAAGTGCATCACTCATTTACTTTATGACTCACATAATCCCAAAACAAGATGCGCAAGGTGGTGCTTGGGATGAAACAAGGGAAGACGGCGCAAGAAGGCGCAGTGGACGAGGACGACGAGGACGCCCAAGCGGCGATGCGACGGATGTCGGTGGTCAACAAGGTGGGTGGCGGCGGCTTGGTGGACGACAAGGAGAGTTATCAACAGAAGCTCGAGGACTGCCTCCGACAGGAACGGAACGGGGAAAGAACAGATGACAGTGACGGAGCGGCTGAGGGGGAGGAGGGGTGGGCAGGGCTGAGTGCCGGGATGGATGCCGTCCTGGCCTTTGGTCCCCGGAATGTAGGACCCAACATGCTTTGGAAGGCGCCAGGATGTGCACTCAGTGTTCTATGGGCAGCAGGCGGAGGACCGGGAGAAGGTGAAGCTGAAGCGATTGTTGATGTCGTGGACGAGGCGAGCATCCAGGATTGGAAGAACTCCGTGGCGTGGCCGAGCATGGAGAATAGCATTCTTGTTGGCTTTCAGATGGCGACCGCCAGTGGTGAGTGAATAAGTCGCAGGAAATGGGGTTTAGGCATTTCTATATTCTCATATTCACCCTTACACCCGACCTCTCCACAATCAGGTCCCTTGGCCGAAGAGCAGATGTACGGCGTGGCTTTTGCGGTGGAGGAAGTGGCGTTGCTCTTGAAGCGCCGGGAATTTTGTGCAGGAGGAGAAGAAGAAGAAGAAGTAGAAGGAAAAGTTGCTATCCCTCCCTTGACCCGCGAGGATCTCGACGTCTGGCTGACTGCACGGCTGGGCAGCATCACCGGGCAGGTCATGTCCTCATGCAAGGTAGGTGGGTCGGAACACAATTGCCTCTGTAGATGCTCTTTTCACGAGCTCCTATTCGCGAAGTCGGCATTTGATTGATGTCCTTCAACAATAGCCATCCTCACTCACCATTCATTTCAATGTGCACAAATACAGAGCGCTTGTCGGGCTGCTTTCCTTTCTTCGCCAGTCCGCCTCGTCGAAGCGCTTTTCGAGTGTGATCTTCAGTGCGACCGGGTAAGTGAAATATTTAGGAAGGCTTTGGGTCTCCATGCCTGGACCGAAATTCAACTCTCTACTGTACCCTTTGGTTTGGTCCCTGCGCTCACCGCCACACACACGCACATTTGTCCCACTTACAGATGCAGTTGGGCAAGTTGTACGGGGTGCTATCGCGGCGGCGAGGGCGGGTGGTGGAAGAGGACATCATCGAAGGTACCGACCTTTTCATCATCAAGGCACTGCTACCTGTTGCGGAAAGCTTTGGCTTCGCCACAGAACTCCTGAAGAAGACGTCTGGCGCGGCAACTTCACCCCAGCTGGCCTTTTCTCATTGGGAGCGCATGGAGATGAACCCCTTTTGGCGTCCGCAGAATGAAGAGGATCGGGAGGAGTTTGGGGAGACGATGACCAGCGAGAGCAACGTGGCCCGCAAGTATATCGATGACACGCGCCGCCGTAAGGGCTTGCAGATCGGAGAGAAGATTGTCGTGCATGCCGAGAAGCAACGCACCTTGAGTCGGAAAAAGTAGGTTAGGCGAAAAAAGGTGGATTCAATAAAGCCACAACAAATAAAGCACACAGAAATATTACACCATCAGCGATGAGAAAGCACGTGGTACAAGTCCATTTCCATTTGCTTTTTTTTAAAATGTGGTGCCTAGAAAGGAGAAGGCACATCTTCTAATTTTACATACATGAGCTGTTCCTGCCGGCCCCGATTTCGCCTCCCATCATCCTTTCATCTTATGTAAACCCGCCTGACTCGCCACCAAACTCCCACAACAAGACTGCTCCCTCCCCTCACTTTCCCCCCATGATTGCCGTTGACAACCAATCAAATCCTTCAAAGAGTCCCTTTCCTTTGGTCGCCGAGGTCTCCTGAATGGACCATTGCCTGTTTCTCAAGTTGGGCAGACCCAGGGCCTCGGAAATCTGCAATACCGGGTGTATGAGAGGTAAAAAGAGGCGTTGGTGAGTAAGAAGGCGTTGATTCGAAGTAGTAAGAAGGGAGGGACGGAGGGGGATGCAGAGGATGGGTTGAGTGAGTGGATATATGGGCTGCCACGCCGTCAACGCGTTTTGGTAGGCCTCCTTGGCTGCAGCTGCGATATCATTAATAGAGGGGGCAAGAAAATGAAGGCAGGCCTTGAAAAAACTCCCCACAATCCTATCCTGATCTGGCGGCGTTTACCTGGCTGGCGTTGAGTGCGCCTTTCTGGTCCTGCTTGTTGGCAAAGACGAGGAGAATGGAGTCCCGGAGTTCATCTTCTTCCAGCATGGCACACAGCTCCTGCTTGGCGATGGCAAGCCGCTCCACGTCCGCGCTGTCCACCACGAAGATGATGGCGTCCGTGTTGGGAAAGTAGCACCGCCAGTAGGGCCGGATGCTGGTCTGGCCACCCAGGTCCCACACCTGCAGTTGTGCGTGATGCCAAGGGGAAGGGGGTCGTGAGGAGCGAGGGAGGGGGCAAGGGGGAGGTGGTCGTGAGGAGCGAGGAGGGGGCAAAAGAGCGAGTTGAGGCAAGTGGAGTGGGCACATACGCACACACACGCACAGCACCCTGATCCGTTGTTCCTACGCGCACACACACCACGTACCTGGAACTTGATGTTCTTGTATTGCAGCGTCTCCACATTGAACCTAGGTGGAGGAGGAAGAGGAACAGAAGAGGGATGGGCGTTACTGGTGTCTAACAACACATAGGAGGTCAAGGGCAAAGGAGGAATAGCTGCGAGAGATGGGAATATTCGTAAAAAGCAATCACTTACCCAATGGTCGGCACAGTCTGCATCACCTCGTCCGAGTCATTTTGCAGCCTGTTCAATATCGTGGTCTTGCCGGCATTGTCGAGTCCCAGAATCAAAATTCTGCACTCTTTGGAGCCAAACATGGTAGAAAGAGACTGGACGATCTTGGAGATAAGCAAACCCCTGTGTTGTGGTGTGTGTTGTGCCCATCAACGTTGGTGTACGTGTCGTCGAGAAATTCCCCCCCCACCCCCCCTACGCCCCGCCCGCCCGAAGACTCTGAGGCGCCAGGCTGCCTCGCCTACATCTTGGGCCTTGCAAATGTGCATGTGCATACATCCAGAACCATATCCAAAGCCCAATGAAAACAACCCGCTACTTGACTTGGTGAGAGAGAAAGCGGGGGGGCGCACGTCCTTGCTTTGACGACTAGACGACGATGACGCGGGCCCCGAACGACCTCAGGCAGGCGAAGAAACCGCACCAGCGTTGTGAAGCCAGGCACGCCATTCATGCCTCGTGATTGCTCACATCGTACTTACATGGTTCAAAGGGCGGTGTTGCCGGATTGGGAGGCCCTGGTCTTGTGAAAAGGAGGCAGTAGGCAGAGGCGTTTCTTGTCTCGCTCTGTGTGAGGGGGGTGTTGGGATGAGAGGGGGTGCTGGATCAGAATGGCTATTAGCGCTGACAAAACCCAGGACAAAGACGCCTTCCTGTTGCCTTGAGGATCTGCCCAGTCATTCGCGAGTTCAAGGGAAGGGCAATTGCAGCAGGAATTGGACCAGTTTGGGGAAGGAAACCCTTGGGCTGACCCCCTTCTCGCTCGCGAGGCCGCATCATCGCGCACATCATCATCGCCCCCCCGGCATCTTGTGTACTCTCTGTACTCAATTCCTATCCTCACGCCCCCCACCCTGACACTCCACGTTACCAAACACAGGGTTGCGCGGGCCTTCTTTGCTGCGTCCGCCCAGGCGGGGCCAATCTAGCTTGCCTTGCGTGGGGGCTGGCTGCCTTCAGCTTTTCGTGAGCAAGCCTCTCAGCGCAGCACACCATAACAGATTTTGCGAGGTCCATGGACCTGAAGAACAAGTGGGAGTCGTCGTCCTCCTCCTCCGACAACAGGTAGGGAAGGAGGGGACGAAGCGGGAGGATGAGGGGGTGATTGGGGGGGGGCTTTGTCGTGAAAAAGGGTGTTGGGCACGAGACCCACTTGATCGCATCCGCATCATCATCTCATCCACGCCTATCCCAAACAACACCGACCAACATGGCCAAGCACCAGCATCCATGCGCCACCGAGCGCATTTCTATGATCATCCACGCGTGTGTTCATATACTCATGCCCCATCCACTCCCTCCTCCGCTCTCCCACGCAACTCGCGCACTCCCCTAGGAATGTCGGTCCTGGCGGCTACATGAGCCAAGGAAGCGGCGGCGGTGGCGGCGGCGGCGGCAGTGACAGAGACCGCTTTCATAGGGGTGGGAAGTCCATCATGATGCGAGACAATGGCCGAGGTCCCTCGCTGTCCAAGGACTACCGCCAGCTACTGAGCCCCGGGGATCAACGAGAGGAAATCCGGGCGGCGGAAAGCGGGGGTGGGGGCGGGAGCAGGTCCTTCAAGAATATCAGCTATCGACGGGAAGGGGAGGCGGAGGAGCGGGAACCGCGAGGACGGGCCTACATGGACTACAAAGGTTAGTGAAGAGAATGGCGTCTGGTTTGGGGGCTCTCCTGTTTTGGTTCGCGCGCTCGTCCATCTCGTTCTTGTGTACGCGCTTCCCGTCGATCCTTTCCTCACCATCCATCCTCACAACGCATGCGACAGGCCGCGACCGAGAAAGGAGCTCGAGCAGGGAACGGGCTCGCTTCAGTGGCAATCGGACTGCCTGGTCCTCTACAGGTGCGCCTCCCCCGTCCCGGCCGCACCTCAGGCTAGAGGATGCCGGAGACCGCTCTTCCTCCTCCTCAGCCTCCTCGTCTAATTACCTGAACCCCCAGGCGGCGCGGCGCTACACGATGTACGTAGCGCATACCTCTCCCTCCTCCCTTTACTGCCCTTGTCCCCTCGACCCTCTCAGACCCTGACTAATGACCTCCTCTCCCCCACTCACAGGGGAAGCGAGGGCCCGTCGCGGCATCGGGAAGACTCTCCTCCACGCAACCCCCGGAGCCGCACCAGTGAGGACGCTTCCTTTGGCGGGCCACCGGCAGACGCGGACCGCATGCGGTGGATGAAGGCCGACAGACGGAGGGCGAGCGAGGCAGAGGCGGAAGGGGAGAGAGAGAGCTCTTCGGCTCAGTGGGATGGAGGGAAGGACAGGCGGAGACAGCCCCCCTCGTGGGATGCGGAGCCACCACCCCAAGCGTCGTCCTCGTCAGCTCGCCCGTCCTTGCTGCAAGGCATGGGGCGTTCGTTCCAGCCTTCCCGGGCAGCCAATGTGCCCCCGGCGGCTACTGCGGGCTGGGCGAGGTCTGGCTCCACGAGTGGCGGCGGCCACCAGCATCAACACCCGCACCAGCACCAGCACCAGCACCACGAGCGGAAACCGCCGCAGCCGCAGCCGCAGCCGCAGCCGCAGGTGGAGGAAGTTTTCCTCCAGCCCTTGCTTTGCCGGCCATTGGACGCTGGGGGCGGCACCCGCCAGGCCCCCTGGAGCTTCAAGGACGTGGCGGCGCTGGCCTCGTCCCGCTCCTTGCTCGCCTTCTCAGCTGGGGACGCGGCTTCGGCGACGGGCCCCAGCATCTTCACCTTTGGCCAAAGCGTGGACAGTGCGGTCAGCCTGCACCATCGCCGCTTACCCACGGAGGAGGTGGCGGCCGCCCCGTCCTCCGTGTCCCAGGCCCAGAGGGAGGCGCTCAGGGCAGCAGCTGCTGGCTCGGGCGCCGCGCTGGCCGTCTCCGTCTCGCACGAGGAGGTGGGCGGGGGCATGGACGGGCATCGGCTGGCCCGAGCGACCTCGCTCCAGTCGCCCTCCGGTGGAGGCGGAGTGGCGGGGGGGGATGGCTTGCTGTCGGCCTCGGCCTCGGCCTCCGGGCAGCCCTTGGAGCCCCGCTTCCAGCGCAGCTTCTCGGAAGCGACGGGGGCGGCGCCCGGGGGCCGGCTGCGGCTTGGCTGGGGCCAAGGGCTGGCACGGCGTGCGAGTAGCACCCAAGAGCAGCCGTCGCCGAGGGTAGTCCCGCCCAGTCCTTCCAAGGCCGGCGAAAGCCTGGACAGCAGCGGCAGCAGCAGCAGCAGGAGCACCGGCAACACTTCGACCGTGGAGAGGGCAGGGAAAGAGGACAGTGTCAAGTCGACGATGGGAGTAGCTGGGGCAGGGGTAGCATCTGCGGTAAATGGCGACGGCAGCCCCGGCAAGCAAGGAGCCGTGTCGCTGGAGCAGCAGCAACGACGACGGGAGAGGCCTGTCGATGAGAAGAGGAGCGAGCAGCGGGCGGGGACGAGGAACCGCTTGCGACGGATGCTGCTCGCGTTCGTCAGGCATGTCTGGCACGAGAGTGCAATCAGGGCGGCGGAGCGGGCTTCGGCGGCGGCGTCCGCCCCTGCTTCGGGTGCTCCAACTGCTACCACTCCTACGGCTGCCGCTGGTGCAAGCAGTGCTTCCATGTCCGGCAAGAAGGACGAGGCGACAGGGAAGGAGCGTGGTGGTGGGGAGGCGGCGGCGTCGGCGTCGGTCAAGATGCGCCGAGAGCGTCCTTCTGAGGCTGGAGGGCAAGATGAGGAAGGCACGCGGACTCTGAAGCGACAGAAGAGCGCCTTGTCGGCTCAGCAGGAGGCAGCAGCCGCCGCGAAGCTAGCCGAGAAGGAGGTGGCGCAGGCCAAGTTGGAAAAGTACCGGACTCTGTCAGCTGCCGCAGGCTTCCCCTTGTGTGGACTGCTCCCGAAGGAATCGGTGGGACGCGCGCTCAAGGCGACCGCCTGCGTGCGCGAGAAGCAGCCGGGCACGGAAGCCGAGACGACGGGGGCGGGGGCGGAGGGCAAGGCCGAGCTGGTGCGGTTGCCGAGCCGGGAGGACATCTTGGCCGTGCTAGAGGGCCTGAATACGGAAGTGGAGCGCCTGCAGGAGGAGGTGGCCACCGTGGAGGAGGAAGTTTCGAACGCCACGGCCGCCACTGCCGCTTACCGGCCGCCCTGGTGGAGCAAGACCTACGCGAGCGTCATCCGCCTCCGGCGCGAGGCAGCTGAGCAGCTTCACCGGCGACGGGTGGAAGAGCAGCGACAGCAACAGCAGCGGCAGCAGCTGTTGGCACGTGAAGGTGTGCACGCGGTCGGCTCCGGAAGTGAAGAAGCTGCTGCTGCTGCTGCTGCTGTTGCTGTTGCTGCTCCCGTCTCTGCCGCTGAAGCTGTGGAAGCAGGATCGGGGGGAGCAGAGGGGAGCAAGGAGAGCGAAAATGAGGCACCGAAGACGCAAGCACCGACAAAGCGGGAGTTGGTGCAGGGGGCGGTGCAGGAGAAGAAGGCGCAAATTCGGCGCTACACGGAGCAGCTGGCGGACCAATACTTGGAGATCAACGAGACCTGGAAGCGGAGTCAGCCGGGTGCCGGGGGCGACGAGGAGCACGCACTCTTTCTGCCGGACTCCATGCGCACGACCCGGACCTTCGCGGCGTCGCAGCGCTCCTCCTACCCGGGCGGCGGTGGTGGGGATAGGACGTCTTCGCGCACGGGCGGGCTGTCCTCATCCCGCGGCGGAGACTTTGCCGCCAGCGAGTACGACGTGGCGCTCATGGCACGGGAGATCGAGGAGAAGGAGAAGATGAAGCTGCGGATAGAGCAGGGCGGCGCCACGGTGCCCGCCATGCTGCTGCTGCCGGAACGTCGCGGCCGGTTCGAGTTTCTGGACACGTCGAACGCCCTACTGACCACGGACGGGGAGCCCATGCGGTGCGCGGGCCGAGGCTTGCGGGAGAAGTGCGCGGGCGGCTGCAACTGCCCGCTGGGCGTGGAGCGGCAGAGCCGGTACGTGAACCCCTGGTCGGACATGGAGAAGTGCATCTTCCTGGACAAGTTCCTGCAGTACCCCAAGAACTTCCGCAAGATCGCCTCCTTCCTGCGCCGCAAGAGCACGCACGACGCCATCGAGTTCTACTACGACTCCAAGCAGTGCATCAATTACAAAGCGCTGCTCAAGGAGAACGAGGCGCGCCGCCGCGGCACCGACCACGAGCTGGTCTGGCTCAAGCAGGCCGCGCGCCAGGTGGGGGCCACGGTGGACCTGCGTTACGACGGCAACGACGGCAACGACCGCGAGATGGTGCGCCTGTACCCGCCCGCCAACGACTACCTTTACACCACCTTCCACAAGCACCCCGGCAGCCGCGCCTTCCACCACACGGCCTCCCAGCGCCCGCAGCAGCCCCCGCAGCACGGAGATCAGGGCCGAGGGGGCGGGGCCGGGGCCGCGTCCCCGTCCTCTTCCTCCTCCTCCTCCTACGCATTTGCTGCGCACTTCCAGGCCCAGGCGTTTGCTGAGGGGGCTACCACCACCACCACCACCACCTCGACGGCCTTCGGCACGGCGGCCGCCACCAAGTCGTCCTTCGGCTTCGATGTGGAGATCACCAGCACGGTCAGCAGGAGCAGCAGTACCAGCAGCAGCCATGCCAAGGGCCCGGCGTCCTTCTTCCCGGCGGGCTCAGGAGGAGGAGGGGAGGGAATGGGGGTACCGTCATCCTCGCCGCGCGCGGGCGGCCCGCGGCAGCTGGAGGAGGAAGATTCGGAGGGGAAGAAGGTGATGACGAAGTGGACGGAGGAGGAGAAGCAGCAGGCCATCCAGCTGCTGGAGGTGCACGGCAAGCAATGGGCTCTCATTTCCGGCGAGATGGGCGGGACCAAGAAGCCGGAGCAGATCAAGAACTTCTTCAGTGTAAGTTTCGGATTGTTTGCGTTGGTCATTGTATGTAGGTGTGCTTCCTCTCTTTTTGGGAAACCGTTGTATGTATGTGCACACACGCATGCCCTCAGGCCCTAGCTCACCCATACCACATACAAACGCACATGCACTCACAGAATTACAAGAAGAAGTACCGCCTGGACGAACGCCTGCCACCGCCCTTGCCGGGGCAGCGGCGAAGGGAGCCGAAGCGAGCCAAGTCTCCGCCGCCTCCGGCCCTGGCCACCTTGACGCTGCCGATGGCCCCCCTCCTTCCTCAGCAGGAGGCCGTCCCCGTGCGGCCAACCGCGATGCACCCGCAGGTGATGGCCATGTTCGGCGCGTCTGGAGGGGCCATGGCGCTCCCGCCCTACATCATGCAGCATGCGGCGCCAGGCAACGAGGCCCAGGCGGCTATCATGGCGCACCTCGGCTCTCACCAGCAGCAGCAGCCGTACCCGCAACAGCAACAGCAGGAATACCAACTCCAACAGCAGCAGCAAGCTTATCAGCAGCAGGAGCAGCAGTATCAGCTGCAGCAGCAGTACCAGTTGCAGCAGCAGCAGTGGCACCAGCAGCAGCACCACCAGCACCACCACCACCAGCACCACCAGCAGGAGCAGCAGCAACAGCAGCAGCTGCAGCAGCAGCAGCAGCAGCAGCAGCAGCAACAGACGTCGCCGCCGCCGGGACCTCTCCAAGGAAGTGGGCAGGAGCAAGTACGGGGTCCGTTTGTCAATGTGGAGCATCAGCAGCAGCATTCACAGCACCAACACCAGCAGCCGGAGCAGCACCACCATCAACACCAGCGCCAAGAGCAGGTACAACAGCAGCAGGGTGCCCAAGAGTCAGTGACTGTTGCCATGGACGTCGCGGTGGCCCAGCTCGTGGGCGACGGGGAGAATGGAGGAGAAGAGGATAAGACAGGATGAGGGGGAAGGGTGCGAGGGAGAAGTGAGAAGTGGGGGGGGGGGGGGAGAAAGAGAAAAATAAATGTACAAATCCATCCATTGTCCGACGTCTGGAAAAAAAGCCCCATGCAAAAAAAACAACCAAGGCTAAGCACGAAAACCCGGTA
>Ga0105053_10002745_pt1 | contig 27107 bp, 4 predicted proteins | sample BON01_FD_78093 | JGI IMG/M metagenome (GOLD analysis project Ga0105053, IMG submission 78093) | Freshwater microbial communities from Lake Bonney liftoff mats and glacier meltwater in Antarctica - BON-01 | ecosystem: Environmental > Aquatic > Freshwater > Ice > Glacier meltwater | place: Lake...
TATATATAGATAAATATATACATATGTATATATATATGAATTTATATATGTAAATTTATATAGAGAAAAGTTTTGGTTTTAGTTACATAGACACCATATATATATATATATATACATATACATGTATATATATATGTATATATACATATATATAATATATATATATGGACTTATATACACCCATGCCGAAGAAGCAGCCGCAGGTGACTTAAAACGAAACTCCTTTTTACATGAGCATTTCTGTTTCGAACGCAAACACGCCTCTTCCATTTAACCCTTAACCCTGCTGCAGTTGACGTTAAACGAAATTCCTGGTTTACATAAACACTCCCATTACTAACCTGAACACGCCCTCCCCTGTCCGAAGCAGGAGAAGCCAAAGCCGAAGCAGGAGACACCGTCCGCCTCCGAGTGGCCGTCTCCCGCGCTCAAACAGCAGACTCGCGCGCCAGCCAGGCTGAAGAACTCGACCCTGCAGGAGCAGCAATACACGCACAATCAGCCGGCGAGGCCGCAACGGGGGCAGGAGCGGCCCCAGAAGAAGAACGAGCGCAAGCAGCAGCGGCAGCCCGCCTCGTCACTTGTGGCCTCGCCGCCGGCGCAGCAGCGCGCACCGCCCGTTGGCGCCAACTCTGCCGCCAAACCGCCTCCCGCGTCTTCCCAGCCACCCACTGTGCGGCGCGGCGCGGGCACGCCTCCGGCGCCCGATGGCGCCGCGAGCAAAGCCGAGGACGTCACTGGCGTGGCGCTCACCTTGCCGCCGACGCCGCAGCCGGTGCCGGCGCTTCCGCCGGTGCGTGCGCGCGACGAGCGTTTGGATTGGGAGAGCCCCATGCGCGACATCGAGGAGCGGGCCGCCGCCGCCGCGCTGCATCCCGACGAGGGCGTTGGAGGGCTTGGTGCTGGGTCCGGGTCTCCGCTTGGGTGGGAGAGCCCCATCCGTGCGTTGGCGCCCTTCTCGCCTTGGTCGCCCCCCGCGGTATCTCGCACACTCGAGGCGGCACTGGGCAGCGCCGTGGTTGAGGGCCAGGATGCCAATACTACCGTGGACGCTGCTACCACTCTGGACGCTACTGCTACTGTGGACCCTACTGCCACTGCGGTCGGCACGGTGGACACTGTCGTCTTTCATGGTACGGACGCGTCCGTTCCCTTGCTAGACTCGACGCACCTCGCCCACCCCAACCTCCGGTATGTCTCCTCCCTCTCCAGCATCTCCTCTTCCGCCGACGAGCTCTCGGCCCTGCGCCTGGGCGACGGGCCGGAGCTCGGCTGGGAACACGGCTGGCCAAATAGCACCGCGCGGCCGCCCAACCCGCTGCCTATGCTAGCCTACTCGGCCCACGACTCTTCTCCCGAAACCGAGGACGACCCCGCGACTGCCACAGAGGACAGCAGCCGCGCGGACAGCCACGGGGGCGCCTTTGGCCACGGCGGCGCCTTTGTCGCCGTGGGAGGCCGGGACGAGGTGCTAGGGGTCGATGATGATGATGAGGAGGAGGAGGTCTCGATCGACGTGCAGCTGGCGCAGCTTGAAGCGGCGGCCATGGCGCTGCTCGGCCGCAGGGCGCAGCGCGGCGGCGCCGAGGCGCTCGTGGCACCCCGCGCCCTTGCGCCGCCTGGTGCGCATACGGCAGCAGCGGACGACGGCGAGGAGGCGTCGCGTCTCTACTCATCAGCGGCACAAAGCCAAGCAGTGCGTTTTTAGTTTAAGTATACCTCCCCTTCTTCGTCTCCGCCTGCACGCCCCTCTGTCTGTAACTCAGCGGCGTCACCCCGATCAGTGCGATAGAATACAAGATATGTAGGTATGTATCGAACGCTCCTCTCTCTACGCGCAGGAGGCGCCGGTTCAGCTTCCTGACGAGACCGGCGAAAATGTGGCTCGGCTGGTGCGGCGGCTGGCGGAGGCGGAGGCGGAGGCGGCGCGCCTCGGCGGCACCGCGGCCGAGATTGTCGCCGAGGCCCAGGCGGCACGCGAGACCGCCGCGGGAGAGGTCTCTATCGTGCGAAAGGAGCTCGAGGTCGCGCGGGACGCGGCGCGGGACGCGGGGATTGAGGCGTCCGCGGCGCGGGACGCGGCGCGGGACGCGGACGAACGGACGCGGGCGGCGGAGGAGGTCCTTGCGGAGTCGGTGGCGACGAGCGCGCGCCGTGCGGAGCTGGACGCGGCGCGGGACGCGGCCAGGGACGTGTCGCTCCGCGCGGCGGTGGCGCAGGCGCTCGAGGTGGAAGGCGGCGCGCGGCGGGTGCTTGAGGAGCAGGAGGCCCTGCGGACTGCGGCGGCGGCGGCGCGGGCGGACGCCGTGGCGGCGGCGTCCAAAGTGACGGCGGCGGATGCGGCGGCCGCCAGTGCTGCTGCTGCGGCGGCGGCGGCGCAGGCGGCGCTGAAGAAGGCCGAGGACAGGTGCGAGTCGCTGTAGGATTGAGTAGGATGAGTATTGCCTCCAACCACGCACTTCGTCCCTCCCCACCCCCTTCTCACTCCCCACCCACTGCTCAGTACTCCCCGATGCAGGTGGGGGCTCACCCACCCACCTACCCACTCGCTCACTTCCCAGCCCCTAAACGGGTCGAGTCACTGCAGCGATCACCATCACTCTACAGCCGTTTCTTACCAATGTCTCGTATCTACCACACCCACAAGCAGGACTCCGGGTCCGCTTCACATTCCACTCGTAGTCAGCTCGTGTCCGTGTCCAGCTACACTCAGCAGCGTACTGTGACTCGCTCCTCCTACTCAGCAACCTATCCCGGAATAGGAGTGAGAAGTCTCCACTCACGCATTCGCCGTCGCTCCGTGTTGAACTACGAACCCACGCCATCGTCCTCTTCTTGTGCAGGTGCGTGGCGTTGAACGCGGCCCCGTCCCCGTCGCTTCGTGCCCCAACCACTAACCCGCCCCATCGCCCCCTTTCTTGTACAAGGACGGGAAGCCACCCTACTCACCCAACCCCCGTCGCTTCGTGTCCAAGTACTAACCCGCCCCATCGCCCCTTTTATGAATATTGTAAACTAAAGACACCTAGGCTAATCGTCGGCGGCGGGCTATCCTAGGCTAAGGGGTCCGGCATCGGCGTCAGCGGCTAGACTACGGCTGGCTATTCTAGGCCAAGCTAAGTGGTCCGGCCCCTTTTCTTGTGCAGGTGCGCGGCGCGGGACGCGGCGCGGGACTTGTCCGCGGCGCTGGACGCGGCGCGGGACGCGGCCAGGGATGTGTCGCTCCGCGCCGCCGTGGCGCAGGCGGCGGAGGTGGAGAGCGACGCGCGGCGTGTGCTGGGCGAGCAGGAGTCTCTGCGTGCGGCGGTCTCGGCGTCGGAGGCTCGCGCGACCGCGGCGGTGGCGGCGGCGGCGGCGGCCAAGGCGTCCTGGGAGGAGGCTGAGGACAGGGCGGAGGCGGAAGGAGCCGCGCGCACCGCGGCGGAGACCGAGGTTGCGCGCCTGCAGGAGGCGCTGGAGGCGCGGCGCGCTGCCGACGAGTTCGCCGCCGCCCAGGAAGCGGAGGAGGAGGCGGCGGCGGAGGAGGAGGCGCTCGCGATTGGCGGCGGCGGGACGCAGAGGCGGCGGCGGCGCTGGCAGAGCGAGGGCAAGGCAGAGGCTGAGCGCGAGATCTCGGACCGGGTCGATCGCGCAATCGATGCGGCGGCCGGCGCGGCGCGGGCGGCGATCGAGGCGTCGGCCGCGCGGGACGTGGCCATGGCCGAGGCGGAGGAGCACGCGGCGCAGGCGGCTGACGCGATGGCACGGGCGGCGGCGGCGGAGGAGGAGGCGGCCGATCTGCGGGCTGCCTTGTTGGAGGCTACGGGTGGTGGCACTGGCCGCGCCGGTGCTGTAAGAAGAAGCTCCGCCGTGGCGCATCGCAGCGTCCGGCGCAGCGGGGCTGCTGGTGGTGATGGCGCAACGACGCCGCCGCGGCCGCGCGAGGTTGACACGGGCGAGGATTTGGATGGCGCGGCGGCGGGCACAGCCGGCGAAGATGACGCAGGTGAACTGATCATTCACGTCAACATGCCCCGACCCTCTCCTAGATGCCGCAGGTAGCTAGAACGACACTCCCTCTTCACGTCAACACTCCTCTGACCAGCCCAACCACCCGCTTCTCGCAGATGGCGCCGGCCTGCCCACCGAGCCTCCTCTTGAGAGGGTCGATCTGACCACGCCGCTCGCCGGGGGGCCGCGCTCCCGACTGCCTGGCGCGCCGCGAGAGGTCGAGACGCCAGATTGGCTCAAGGCGGCTTCGCTTGAGCTACGACGCGGCGGCGACGAGACGGACGCAACCACCGCCTCGCCATCAACATCTTCCAGGTGACAATATTCGTATTATTAGTAGTGCAGGCCCTCTGGCCATCCCCGCTGACGCTGCTCCTTGCCATCAACGTCTTCCAGGTGGCTTTATATACACAGTATGCATTCTGGTCTCTTTCAACAATCACCCCACCCTCGCTCACGCTGCTTTTCGCCACCCGCCTTCCCTCCAGCGTGAGCGCGCCAGCCACCACACCGGCCGAGTCTGTTTTCTCCGTGGTGGTTGCCTCCTCGGAGCCCGACGAGGTGTCGCGCGCCACCGCCATCGCGAGGGAAGCCACGGCTAAGGCGGGGGCGGCCGAGGCGGCACGCGCGGAGGCGGCGTCGGCGCTGCGCGCGGCGGCGGCCAGGGCGCAGCAGCTCGCGCGAGAGTCGGCGGCGGCGCAGTCCGAGGCCGCCAGGTTGCGCGAGGAGCTCGACGCCGCGCGTGCAGAGGGACTGCGGGCGGTCGAGGAGGCGACACGGGCCGCCGCCGCAGAGGCCGTCGCTGTAAAGGCGGCGGCTGCGGCGGGTGTGGCGGCCGCAGAGGAGGCGGCGGCAGCGAAAGTGGCGGCGGCGGCGGCGGTGGACACATTGATCGCGGAAAAGGGGGCCGCAGCGAGCGCCGCGTTGGTGCGGGACGCTGCCGTGGGGGCTGCGACTGCGCGGGCAGAGGCTGCGGAGGCGCACGCGGCGTCTCTGGCGGCGGCGGCGGCGGTGAGCCAGCGCGAGCTACTGCTGCGTGCCGAGAGGGCGGACGCGGCGGCGTCGCGACTCGGCGACGCGGCGGCGGCGGCCGAGCAGGATGCGAGGGAGGAGGCGGCGGCCGTTCGCGAGGAGCGCGTGGCGGAGGCGGCAGCGGCCCAGGAGAGGCACTTGGCTGCTCTGGCCACCGCCACCGTGAACACGGAGGCGGCGCTCTCTGAGTTGCGGACGGCGGCTGAGGAGAGGCACTTGGGTGCTCTGGCCACCGCCGAGACCAACAAGGAGGCGGCGCTCGATGCGGCGAGGGCGGAGGCGGCGACGGCGCTCGCTACGGCCAACGCCGACGCAGAGTCGGCGCTCCTCGCAGCGCTGGAGCAAGCCTCGTGGGCAGCGGCGTCGGCTGAGGAGGCGAAGGCGGCAGGGGAGGTTGCGGTGTCGCAGGCTGCTGCTGAAGCGAAGGATGCTGCGGAGGCGCGCGAGGCTGCGGTCCGCGCTGCGGTGGAGGTGGAGGCGCAGCGGCGTCGCGCTGATCGGGCAGAGGAACAGCGGGTGGTCGCGGAGGGTGCCGAGGCGCGCGCGGCGGTCGCGGCCGAGGCAGCGGCGGCCGATGCTGAGGAGATGCGCCAGCAGGCTCGCGAAGCTAGCACACGAGCCGACGAGGCGGAGAGGCGCGCAACGGAGGCAGTGGCGAAGGCGGCGGAGGAAGCAGCGGCCGTGGGAGCGCAGGTGGCGGCAGAGCGTTGGCGCGCCGACGCCGCCGAGTCGCGGACGGCCTCTTTGGAGGCGCGCGCGGCGGCGGCGGAGGCTGAGGCGGCGTCTGCCCAAGAGGCGGCGGCGGGCGCCGCGGCCGCGCTGGTAGAAGCGCGCGGCGCTGATGCGTCACATGTGGAGCAGGCGATCGTGCTCGCAGACGCCGGTCGCGCCGAGGCGGCTGCGCTGCGCACCGAGGCCGCGGAGCTGCGCGTCTGCCGGGAGGATGCGGGCGCGCGTCTGCACGAGGCACTCGCGTCGCAGCGGCAGGCGGAGTCGGCGTGTTTGTTCGCCGAGACGCGGGCCGAGCAGGCCCTCGCGGCCCAGGCTGAGGCGGCGGTGGCTCTGGCTGCGGAGTTTGCTGCGGAGCGCGAGATGCTCGAGGCAAAGACGGAAGGTGAGCGCGAGGCGGCGATAGTGGCGGCGCAGGAGCAGGAGCAGGCGGTGGAGGAGGCGCGGGCGGCGCAGAGCATGGCTCTGGCCGAGGCAGACACTGCGCGGCTGGCGGCGACCAAGCTGCTGGAGGCGAACAAACTGGCGGCTGAGCGCGGGGCCGTGCTGACGGCCGAGACCGTGGAGCGAGCGGCGGCGGCCGAGGGGCGCGCGTCGGAGGCTGAGGCGCGTGCGTCATCAGCGGAAGCGACAGCCAACGCGTCGGCGGCGCTGCCCGACTCGCATGCGGCGGAGCACGCGGCGGCGCTCGCCGCGGCTGCTGCGTCGGAGGAGCGCCTTGCCGAGGCGCATGCGCACGCGCTGGCCGACGCCGCTGCCGCCCTGGGCGAGGCCGAGGGCGAGGTCTCGCGGCTGCGCTCTCAGCTGGGAGCCGCGACGGCCGCAGCCGATGCCGCCGCCGCGCTCTCCAGCTCGCTTGCAGCCTCGCACGCCACGGACGCAGACAACGAAACCAGCCTCCACGAGGTGCTCCGGCGTCAGGCGGACTCGGCGGCGCAAGCCACGCGCGTCGCGGCAGCGGAGTCGGAGGCGGCGCGCGCTGAGGCTGGGGCGCGAGCGGTGCGGCTGCAGCAGTCGCTGGAGGTGGAGCGCACGGCGACGGCTGCGCAGGCGCTGCGAGCCGACGCTGCCGAGGCGGCGGCGCTGAGGGCGGCGCGGTCGCGAGAGGTGGCGGCGAAGGTGGCGCTCTCCGAGTTGAGGGCGGCGGCTGATGAGAAGCACCTGGCTGCTCTAGCCACTGGGAATGCAGACTCGGAGGCGGCTCTCTCTGCAGCAAGGGTGGCGGCGACGGCGATGGAGGAAAGGCACTTGGCTGCCCTGGCCAGCGCTCAGACCGACACGGAGGCGGCGCTCTCTGCGGTGAGGGCTGAGGCGGCGGCTGCTGAAGAGAGGCATCTGGCTGCTGTGGCCTCTGCCACTGCTGCGCTCTTTGCGGCGAGGTCGGAGGCGAAGACAGCCGAGGAGAAGCACGTGGCTGCTCTGGCGGACACGCAAGCGGCTCTCGCTGCAGCAACGGTCGAGGCGGCGGCGGCCGAGGAGAAGCACTTAGCTGCTCTGTCCAGCGCCGAGACCAATACTGAGGCGGCGCTCTCTGAGGCGAGGGCAGAAGCGGCAACGGCTGAGAGGAAGCACCTGGCTGCTCTGGCCGCCGCCGAGGCAGACACGGAGGCGGCGCTCTCTGCGTTGAGGTTGGAGGCGAAGACGACCGAAGAGAAGCTCTTGGCTACTCTCACAGACACGGAGGCGGCGCTCTCTACGGCGAGAGCAGAGGCGGCGACGGCAGAGAAGGCGCATCTGGCTGCTCTGGCCAGCGCCACTACGGACACGGAGACAGCGCTCGCTGCGTTGAGGGCAGAGGCGGCAGCGGCGGAGAAGGAGTACCTGGCTGCACTGGCTATTGCCACTGCTGACTCTGAGGCGGCGCTCTCTGGGGCGAGGGCGGCGGCAGAGGAGAAGCACCTGGCTGCTCTGGCTACCGCCAAAACGGCCGCAGAGATTGCTCTCGTTGCGGCGAGGGCGGAGGCTGAGGAGAGGCACTTGGCTGCTCTGGCCACTGGCACTGCGGACACGGAGGCGGCGTTATCGGCGGCTGAGGAGAAGCACTTGGCTGCTCTGGCCGCCGCCGAGACAGACACGGAGGCTGTGCTTTCTGCATTGAGGGCGGAGGCGGCAGCGACAGAAGAGAAGCACTTGGCTGCTCTGGCAGACATGGAAACGGCGCTCTCTTCAGCGAGGGCAGAGGCGGCGACGGCAGAGAAGGCGCACCTGGCTGCTCTGGCTAGTGCCACTTCAGAAACAGAGTTGGCTCCCGCTGCGCTGAGGGCAGAGGCGGCAACGGCTGAGGAGAAGCACTTGACTGCTCTGGCCACTGCCACTGCGGACTCGGAGTCTGCGCTCGCTGCGGCAGAGAAGGAGCACTTGGCTGATCTCGCCGTAGCCGACGCCGACACGGATGCGGCTGCTGCGTCGTCCGAGGAGAAGTACTTGGCTTCCCTCGCCGTAGCTGACGCCGACAGGGCGGCGGCTGCTGCGTCGACGGAGCGCCTCGCCGAGGCGCACGCGCGCGCGCTGGCCGACGCCGCCGCCGCCCTGGGCGAGGCCGAGGGCGAGGTGTCGCGGCTGCGCTCTCAGCTGGGGGCCGCGACGGCCACGGCCGATGCCGCCGCCGCGCTTTCCAGCTCGCTTGCCGCCTCGCAGCGCGCCACGGACGCGAACAACGAAATCAGCCTCCACGAGGTGCTCCGGCGCCAGGCGGACTCGGCGGCGCAAGCCACGCGCGTCGCGGCAGCGGAATCGGAGGCTGCGCGCGCTGAGGCTGGGGCGCGAGCGGCGCGGCTGCAGCAGTCGTTGGAGGTAGAGCGCACCGCGACGGCTGCGCAGGCGCTGCGAGCCGACGCTGCCGAGGCGGCGGCGCTGAGGGCGGCGCGGTCGCGAGAAGTGGCAGCGAAGGCGGCTCTCTCAGAGGCGAGGGCGGCGGCCGAGGAGACGCAACTGGCTGCTCTAGCTAGCGCCAAGACCGACACGGAGGCGGCTCTCTCTGCGGCAAGGACGGCGGCGACGGCGATCGAGGAAAGGCACTTGGCTGCCCTGGCCAGCGCCCAGACCGACACGGAGGCGGCGCTCTCTGCGGTGAGGGCTGAGGCGGCGGCGGCGGAGGAAATGCACTTTGCTGCTGTGACCACTGCCACTGCTGCGCTCTCTGCGGCGAGGTCGAAGGCGAAGGCAGCCGAGGAGAAGCACTTGGCTGCTCTGGCGGACGTGCAAGCGGCTCTCGCTGCAGCGACGGTCGAGGCGGCGGCGGCCGAGGAGAAGCACTTAGCTGCTCTGTCCAGCGCCGAGATCAATACTGAGGCGGCGCTCTCTGCGGCGAGGGCAGAGGCGGCGACGGCTGAGAAGAAGCACCTGGCTGCCCTGGCCGCCGCCGAGACAGACATGGCGGTTGTGCTCGCTGCGTTGACGGCGGAGGCTGCAGCGACCGAGGACAAGCACTTGGCTGCTCTCGCAGACTCGGAGGCGGCGCTCTCTACGGCGAGGGCGGAGGCGGCGACGGCAGAGCAGGAGCACCTTGCTGCTCTGGCCAGCGCCACTAGGTACACGGAGACGGCACTCGCTGCGGCGAAGGCGGAGGCTGAGGAGAAGCACTTGGCTGCTCTGGTCAGCGCTGAGACCGATACGGAGGCGGCGCTCTCTGGGGCGAGGGCGGCGGCTGAGGAGAAGCATTGGGCTGCTCTGGCCACCGCCAAAACGGCCGCAGAGGTTGCTCTCGTTGCGGCGAGGGCGGAGGCTAAGGGGAGGCACTTGGCTGCTCTGACCACTGGTACAGCGGACACGGAGGCGGCTTTATCGGCGGCTGAGGAGAAGCATTTGGCTGCTCTGTCCGCCGCCAAGACAGACTCGGAGGCGACGCTCTCTGCGTTGAGGGCGGAGGCGGCAGCGACCGAGGAGACGCACTTGGCTGCTCTGGCAGACATGGAAACGGCGCTCTCTTCGTTGAGGGCAGAGGCGGCGACCGCAGAGAAGGAACACCTGGCTGCTCTGACCAGCGCCACCACAGACAGGGAGACAGCGCTTGCTGCGTCGAGGGCAGCGGCTGAAGAGAAGCACTTGGCTACTATGGCCAGCGCTAAGACCGATACGGAGGTGGCGCTCTCTGGGGCGAGGGCGGCGGCTGAGCAGAAGGTCTTGGCTGCTATGGCCACTGCTACTGCTGCGCTCTCTGCGGCGAGGTCGGAGGCGAAGGCAGCCGTGGAGGAGCACTTGGCTGCTCTGGCGGACGCGCAAGCGGCTCTCGCTGCGGCGAGGGCCGAGGCGGCGGCGGCCGAGGAGAAACACTTGGCTGCTCTAGCCAGCGCCGAGACCAATACGGAAGTGACGCTCTCTGAGGCGAGGGCAGAGTCGGCAACGGCTGAGAAGCAGCACCTGGCTGCTCTGGCCAGCGCCACCACAGGCACGGAGAAAGCGCTCGCTGCGGCGAAGGCGGAGGCCGAGGAGAAGTACTTGGCTGCTCTGGCCACCGCCACTACGGACGCGGAGGCGGCGCTAGCGGCGGCTGAGGAGCAGCACTTGGCTGCTCTGGCCGTAGCCGAGGCCGCCACGAAGGTGGCTGCTGCGTCGACGGAGCGCATCGCCGAGGCGCACGCGCGCGCGCTGGCCGACGCCGCTGCCGCTCTGAGCGAGGCCGAGGGCGAGGTGTCGCGGCTGCGCTCTCAGCTGGGGGCCGCGACGGCCACGGCCGATGCCGCCGCCGCGCTCTCCAGCTCGCTCGCCGCCTCGCAGCGCGCCACCGAGGACAGCGAAACCAGCCTCCACGAGGTGCTCCGGCGCCAGGCGGACTCGGCGGCGCAAGCCACGCGCACCGCGGCAGCGGAGTCGGAGGCGGCGCGTGCTGAGGCTGGGGCGCAAGTGGCGCGGCTGCAGCAGTCGCTGGAGGTGGAGCGCACCGCGACGGCTGCGCAGGCGCTGCGAGGCGACGCTGCCGAGGCGGCGGCGCTGAGGGCGGCGCGGTCGCGAGAGGTGGCGGCGAAGGCGGACTCAGTGGCGGCTCTCTCTGCGGCGAGGGCGGCGGCGACGGCGATCGAGGAAAGGCACTTGGCTGCCCTGGCCAGCGCCCAGACCGACACGGAGGCGGCGCTCTCTGCGGTGAGGGCCGAGGCGGCTACGGCTGAGCAGAAGCACTTGGCTGCTGTGGCCTCAGCCATTGGTGCGCTCTCCTCGGCGAGGTTGGAGGCGAAGGCAGCCGAGAAGGAGCACTTGGCTGCTCTGGCAGACACGCAAGCGGCTCTCGCTGCAGCGACGGTCGAGGCGGCGGCGGCCGAGGAGAAGCACTTAGCTGCTCTGTCCAGCGCCGAGACCAATACTGAGGCGGAACTCTCTGCGGCGAGGGCAGAGGCGGCGACGGCTGAGAAGAAGCACCAGGCTGCTCTGGCCGCCGCCGAGGAAGACACGGAGGCTGTGCTCGTTGCGTTGAGGGCGGAGGCTACAGCGACCGAGGACAAGCACTTGGCTACTCTGGCGGATACGGAGGAGGCGCTCTCTACGGCGAGGGTAGAGGCGGCGACGGCTGAGGAGAAGCACCTTGCTGCTCTGGCCAGCGCCACTATGGACACGGAGACAGCGCTCGCTGCATTGAGGGCCGAGGCGGCGTCGGCTGAAGAGAGGCATTTGGCTGCTCTGGCCACTGCCACTGCGGACTCGGAGGTGGCGCTAGCGGCGGCTGAAGAGCAGCACTTGGCTGCTCTGGCCGTAGCCGAGGCCGACACGGCGGCGGCTGCTGCATCGGCGGAGCGACTCGCCGAGGCGCACGCGCGCGCGCTGTCCGACGCCGCTGCCGCCCTGGGTGAAGCCGAGGGCGAGGTGTCGCGGCTGCGCTCTCAGCTGGGGGCCGCGACGGCCGCGGCCGATGCCGCCGCCGCGCTCTCCAGCTCGCTCGCCGCCTCGCAGCGCGCCACGGACGAGGACAATGAAACCAGCCTCCACGAGGTGCTCCGGCGCCAGGCGGACTTGGCGGCGCAAGCCACGCGCACCGCGGCAGCGGAGTCGGAGGCGGCGCGCGCTGAGGCTGGGGCGCGAGCGGTGCGGCTGCAGCAGTCGCTGGAGGTGGAGCGCACCGCGACGGCTGCGCAGGCGCTGCGAGCCGACGCTGCAGAGGCGGCGGCGCTGAGGGCGGCACGATCGCGAGAGGTGGCGGCGCTCTCAGAGGCGACGGCTGCGGCGACGGCCGCCGAGGAAAGGCACTTGGCTACCCTGGCCATCGCTCAGACGGACACGGAGGCGGCGCTCTCTGCGGTGAGGGCCGAGGCGGCGTCGGCTGAAGAGAGGCACTTGGCTGCTCTGGCCTCAGCCACTGCTGGGCTCTCTGCGGCTAGGTCGGAGGCGAAAGCAGCCGAGGAGAAGCAGTTGGCTGCTCTGGCAGACACGCAAGCAGCTCTTGCTGTAGCGACGGCCGAAGCGGCGGCGGCCGAGGAGAAGCACTTGGCTGCTCTAGCCAGCGCCGAGACCAATACTGAGGTGGCGCTCTCTGCGGCGAGGGCAGAAGCGGCGACGGCGGAAAAGGAGCACCTGGCTGCCCTGGCCGCCGCCGAGACAGATATGGAGGCTGTACTCGCTGCGTTGACGGCGGAGGCTGCAGCGACTGAAGAGAAGCACCTGTCTGCTCTGGCAGATACGGAGGCGGCGCTCTCCACGGCGAGGGCGGAGGCGGCGACGGCAGAGCAGGAGCATCTTGCTGCCCTGGCCAGCGCCCATACGGACATGGAGACGGCGCTCGCTGCGGCGAAGGCGGAGGCTGAGGAGAAGCACTTGGCTGCTCTGGCCAGCGCTGAGACCGATGCGGAGGCGGCGCTCTCTGGGGCGAGGGCAGAGGCGGCGGCGGCTGAGGAGAAGTACCTGGCTGCTCTGGCTACTGCCACTGCGGAGACAGAGGTGGCTCTCGTTGCGCTGAGGGCAGAGGTGTCGTCGGCTGAAGAGAGGCACTTGGCAGCTCTGGCCACTGCCACTGCGGACACGGAGGCGTCTTCATCGACGGCTGAGGAGAAGCGCTTGGCTGCTCTGGCCACCGCTGAGGCCACAGAGGCGGCACTCTCTGAGTTGAGGGCAGCGGCAGACGAGAAGCACCTGGCTGCTCTGGCCAGCGCTAGGGACACGGAAGCGGCGCTCTCATTCGTGAGGGCATCGGCGGCGACTGCCCAAGAGAAGCACTTGGCTGCTCTGGCGGATACAGAGGCGGCTCTCTCTGCGGCGAGGGTGGTAGAGAAGGAGCACCTGGCTGCCCTGGCCATCGCCACTGCGGCCACGGAGGCAGCGCTGGCGTCGGCTGAGGAGAAGCACGTGGCTGCACTGGCCACTGCCACTGCGGACACGGAGGCGGCGCTAGCGTCGTCTGAGGAGCAGCACTTGGCTGCCCTGGCCGTAGCCGAGGCCGCCACGAAGGCGGCTGCTGCGTCGACGGAGCGCATCGCCGAGGCGCACGCGCGCGCGCTGGCCGACGCCGCCGCCGCCCTGGGTGAAGCCGAGGGCGAGGTGTCGCGGTTGCGCTCTCAGCTGAGGGCCGCGACGGCCGCGGCCGATGCCGCCGCCGCGCTCTCCAGCTCGCTCGCCGCCTCGCAGCGCGCCACGGACGCGAACAACGAAATCAGCCTCCACGAGGTGCTCCGGCGCCAGGCGGACTCGGCGGCGCAAGCCACGCGTGCCGCGGCAGCGGAGTCGGAGGCGGCGCGCTCTGAGGCTGGGGCGCGAGCGGCGCGGCTGCAGCAGTCGTTGGAGGTGGAGCGCACTGCGACGGCTGCGCAGGCGCTGCGAGCCGACGCTGCAGAGGCGGCGGCGCTGAGGGCGGCGCGGTCGCGAGAGGTGGCGGCGAAGGCGGACTCGGAGGCGGCTCTCTCTGCGGTGAGGGCGGTGGCGACGGCGGTCGAGGAAATGCACTTGGCTGCCCTGGCCAGCGCCCAGACCGACATGGAGGCGGTGCTCTCTGCGATGAAGGCTGAGGCGGCGACGACTGCGGAACGGCACTCGGCTGCTCTGGCCAGTGCCGCTGCTGCGCTCTCTGAAGCGACGGCTGAGGCGGCAGCAGCTGAGGAGAAGCACTTGGCTGCTCTGTCAAGTGCCAGTGCGGACAAGGAGGCTGCGAGGGCGGAGGCTGAGGAGAAGTACCTAACTACGCAGGCGGACAGGGAAGCGGCCCTCGCTGCGCTGAGGGCGGAGGCGGCAGCAGCCGAGGAGACGCACTTGGCTGCTCTGGCTAGTGCCTCTGCGGACAAGGAGGCGACGCTCTCTGAGTTGAGGGCGGCGGCTGAGGGGAAGCACCTAATTACTCAGGCGGACATGGAAGAGGCGTTTGCTGCGCTGAGGGCGGAGGCGAAGGCAACCGAGGAGAAGTATTTGGCTGCTCTGGCCTGCGCCGAAACGGACTCGGAGTCGCGTGAGGCGGAACACGCTCGTTTGGTTGACGCCGCAGAGGGCTGCCGGATCGAGGCTGTGGCTGCGCTGACTGAGGCCCGTGCTGCGGCGGCCGAGGTACGCGCGGAGCTAGCGGCGGAGCGTCTGCGTTCAGTGGCAGCGGCCCAGCTGGAGTTCACCTCGCGAGCGGCGCTCGAGTCGTCGCTGGGCGGAGTGGAGGCGGCGAGGGCCGCGGCGGAGTTGGAGGGGGCCAGGCTGCGCGAGGCTCTGGGTGTGGCGCAGCGCGGGCGCTCGGAGGACGTGGTGGAGATGCGCGCGTCCGCCTCGGCCGAGCTGAAGCGCACCTTGGCCGAGACGGAAGCGACGCACCAGCGCGAACAGAAGAGCGCGGCAGCCGCAGGGGAAGCCCGTGAGCAGTCGTTCCGGCTGGAGGCGGCCGCGGCGGCGGCGGCGGACCGGGCGGCCACGTTGCAGGCGGCGCTCTCGGCGGGCAACAAAGACGTCTCCTCTGTCTCGGCGGCGCTGAGCGCGGCGCACGAGCGGGTGATGGATTCCGCCGCCGCATCGGCCGCGAGCGAGCGGTCGGCGACGGTGGCGCAGCTGGAGTTAGTGTGGGAGCGTCGGGCGGCGGCAGCGCTTGCAACGGCGGCGGTGGAGAGGGCGCAAGTGGTCGAGGCGGCGGTGGCGGCGGCGGGGGCAGAGCGTGCGTCGGCGGTGGCAAAGGTCACGTCGGAGCTCGACGAGGCCAAGGCGGCGCTCGTGGCTGCCGCGGAAGAGCGGCGCCGCGCGCTCGACGGCATGGCGGCCGCGCACAGCGCGGCGGTGGCGGCGACGCTCCAGAAGCAGCAGCAGGCGCACGCGGAGGCGCTCGCGGCGGCGGCTGAGCAGGCGCATCTCGTGAGCGCTGTCGAGGTGGAGGGAGAGCGCACGGTTGTGGCGGAGGACCGGCGGGGGGCGCTCGCTGCGCAGCGGGATGCGAGGGCGGCGGAGCGGGTGGCTGAGAGCGCCGAGCGCGCGGCCGAGCGGGTGACGACGGCGCGCCTGGCCGAGGCGACGGCGACCGCGCACGCCATGGACAAGGCGGCGGCGCTCCAAGCGGTTGAGCGGGAGCACGCGTGCGCGCTCGCTGCGGCGCGCCAGACGGCCGATGAGGACGCGTTCCGCGCCGTCGGCACCGCGGTGGCGGCGGAGCGGGAGGCGGCGGAGCGGGAGGCGGCGGCGGACGCGCGCTCTGCCGAAGAGATGCGCGACGCCGTCTCTGCCGCTGAGGCCAGCTCCCGGCACGGCCTGCAGGTGGCGGTTGCTGCGGCGGCGGACTCGGCAGCCGCGGAGGCGGCGGCGGGGGCGAGGCGGGAGATGGCCCGGGAGAGTACGCTGCGGATGGAGGCTGCCGGCACGGCGCAGGAAGTCGAGTTGCAGGCGGCGCGCGAGGCGACCCTCCGCGCCATGGACGCGGCGGCCGACGAGAAAGCGGCGGACCACTCCGCTCGGGAGGCGGCCAGGCAGGAGGCGCTCGCTGTGGCCGAGGAGAAGCACTTGCCTGCACTGGCCACCGCCGCTGCGGATTCGGAGGTTGCGCTATCGGCGGCAGAGAAGGAGCACTTGGCTGCTCTGGCCACCGCCACTGCAGACATGGAGGCGGCTCTCTCTGCGCTGAGGGCCGAGGCGGTGGCGGCCGAAGAGAAGCACTTGGCTGCTCTGGCCAGCTACTCTGCAGACACGGAGGCTGTGCTATCGGCGGCGGAGAAGAAGCACTTGGCTGCTCTGGCCACCGCCGAGACCGACGCAGAGGCTGGGCTCGCTGCGGCGAGGGCGGAGGCGGCGGCGGAGGAGGAAAGGCACATGGCTGCTTTGGCTGAGATCACTGCTGTGCTCTCTGCGGCGAGGGCGGAGGCAGCGACGGCAGAGAAGCAGCATCTGGCTACTGTGGCCAGCGCCACTACGGACATGGAGACAGCGATCGCTGCGCTGAGGGTAGAGGCAGAGGAGAAGCACTTGGCTGCTCTGGCCAGCGCCGAAGCGGAAACGGAGATGGCTCATACTGCGGCGAGGGCGGAGGCGGCAGCGGCTGAAGAGAAGCACTTGGCTGCCCTGGCCGCTGCTACTGCAGACAGGGAGGCGGCGCTCTCTGAGTTGAGGGCGGCGGCTGAGGCGAGGCTCTTGGCTGCTCTGGCCAGCGCTGAGACGGACACGGCGGCGGCGTTCTTCGAGTTGAGGGCGGAGGCGGCAGCGACCGAGGAGAAGCACTTGGCTACTCTTGCGGACACGGAGGCGGTGCTCTCTACGGCGAGGGCAGATGCGGCGACGGCAGAGAAGGAACACCTGGCTGCTCTGGCCACCGCCACTGCAGACATGGAGACGGCTCTCGCTGCGGCGACAGCCGAGGCGGCAGCGGTAGAAGAGAAGCACTTGGCTTCCCTGGCCAACGCCACTGCGGACAAAGAGGCGGCGCTCTCTGGGTTGAGGGCGGCGGCGGCAGCTGCCGACGAGAAGCACTTGGCTGCCCTTGCCAGCGCCACTGCGGATTCGGAGGCGGCGCTCGCTACGGCGAGGGCAGAGGCGGCGACGGCAGAGAAGGAGCACCTGGCGGCTCTGACCAGTGCCACTACGTACACAGAAACAGCGCTCGCTGCGCTGAGGGTAGAGGCTGAGGAGAGGCACTTGGCTGCTCTAGCCAGCGCTGGGACGGACACGGAGGCGGCGCTCTTTGAGTTGAGGGCGGCGGTGGAGGAGAAGCACCTGGCTGCTCAGGCGGACAGGGAGGCGGCGCTCTCTGCGGCGATGGCCGAAGCGGCGACGGCCGAGAAGCGGCACTTGGCTGCTCTGGCCACAGCCGAGGCCGACACCGAGGCGGTTCTCTCTGCGCTGAGGGCCGAGGCAGTGGCGGCCGAGGAGAAACACTTGGCTGCCCTGGCCGCCGCCCAGACCGACACGGACGCGGCGCTATCAGCGGCGGAGAAGCAGCACCTGGCTGCTCTGGCCACCGCCGAGACCGCCGCAGAGGTGGCGCTCGCCGCGGCGAGGGCGGATGCGGCAAAGGAGGAGGAAAGGCACTTGGCTGCTGTGGCCAGCGCCACTGCACACACGGAGGCGGCGCTATCAGCGGCGGAGAAGAAGCACTTGGCTGCTCTGGCCACCGCCGAGACCGACGCAGAGGTGGCGCTCGCCGCGGCGAGGGCGGAGGCGGTGGAGGAGGAGGAAAGACACTTGGCTGCTGTGGCCAGCGCCACTGCAGACACGGAGGCGGCGCTATTAGCGGCAGAGAAGAAGCACTTGGCTGCTCTGGCCACCGCTGAAACCGACGCAGAGGCTGGGCTCGCTGCGGCGAGGGCGGAGGCGGCGAAGGAGGAGGAAAGGCACTCGGCTGCTCTGGCCAATGTTACTGCTCTGCTATCTGCAGCGAGGACGGAGTCGATGGCAACTGAGGAAAGGCACTTAGCTGCCCTGGCTAGCGCCACTGCTGGCACGGAGGCTGCTCTCGCTGTGGCTGCGAAGGAGCACCTGGCTGCTCTGGCCACAGCCACTGCGGACTCGGAGGCGGCGCTCTCTGAGATGAGGGCAGCGGCGGAGAGGGAGCATCTGGTTGCTCTGACCAGCGCCACTACGGACACAGAGACAGCGCTCTCTGCGGCTAGGGCGGAGGCCGAGGAGAGGCTCTTGGTTGTTCTGGCCAGCACCACTGCGGACACGGAGGCTGCGCTATCGGCGGCAGAGAAGAAGCACCTGGCTGCTCTGACCACTGCCGAGACCGACGCGGAGGCGGCGCTTGGTGCGGCGAGAGCGGAGGCGGTGACGGCACTCACTACGGCTAACACCGACGCGGAGTCGGCGCTCCTGACAGCGTTGGAGCAAGCCTCGTGGGCAGCGGCGCGAGAGCAGGCCGACGCCAGGCGCCGGGCTGTTGCAGACGCCCGACGTGAGAAGGCCGACGCGCTGGCTGCGGCTGTGACGGAGCACCGAGCCGCACTCGAGGCGGCGGCGTTGGCCGCGGAAGCGACTCGCGCTCGGGTGCTGGAGGAGGCGTCGTGGGACGCGGCTCGTGACAAGGCTACGGCTGTGGCGGCGACGACTGCCGAGGTGGAGCGTCAGCACGCGGCTGCCCTCGCCGCCGCCACCGCGGACCGTAGCAGGGCGCTGGACGCGAACCTTACCGCGGCGGCTGTGGCTCGTAGCGAAGCGTCCGAGCTTAGTGGCGTGGCGTTAGCGCGTGCTGTGGCGGCGGCCGTTCAGGCGGCGGCTCGGGGGCACGCGGCGGCGCTCGAAGAGGCTCAGCGCACGGGGGCGCGCGAGCTGGCGGCCGCTATGGAGGGTGCGCACGCGGCGCAGGCGGCCGCAGAGGCGTCCTTCCGCGAGGAGCTCGCTCGGCTCAGCGGCCAGATGCAACAGGCCACAGCGTCTCAGCTCGACTCGGCGCGGCGCGAGGCGGCAGAGCGGGCCGAGGCCTCCCGCTCAGCCGCAGTCGCGGGCGCCCTGGCTGCGGCAGCCACCGCAGCGCGTTGCGCTGCGGAGGAGGCCGACGCGCGGCACCAGTTTGATCTCTCTGCCGCGCTGGCAGTGGCCACGGCTGAGAGGCTCGCCAGCGCCGACGCCGAGCGGGCGGCGACCGACCGTCAGGAGCAGAGCCACCTGGCGGCGGTGGCGAGCTTTGAGGCTGAGCTGGGGCGGGCGAGGGCGGGTCTCGAGAGCGCGAAGAGCGAGAGGCGGCGGGCGCTCGACGCGGCGGCGGCGTCTCACGCGGCGGCGCTGGCGGCGGCGAGGCGCGACGCGGACGTTGCGACGCAGGCGACGCTGCAAGAGGCGCTGCGGGAGCATGCGACGGTGCACGAGGAGAATGTGCGCATGCTGGAGCTGTCGCACGAGAGCGCGCTCGCCGCGGCGGAGGCCGCTGCCGACGCGAGGCTGGCCGCGGAAGTGCAGGCGATCGAGGCGCGGCACACTTCGGAGGTCGAGGCGCTGCGACGGGCCGCGGCGGAGCACGAGGCGTTCATGGAAGAGGCGCTGGCGGATTCGCGCGAGGCGGGCGCCGGGGTCCTCGCCGCGGCGCGCCAAGCCAGCGTCTTTGCGGTTTCGGCGGCGGAGGAGGAGGCGGCGGCGGCGCTTGGCGAGGCGGCGCTAGTGCACGAGTCGGAGCTGAGCGGCGCGCTCTCTCTCGCGCGCGAGGCTTCGGCAGACCGCGAGGCGGCGCTCGCGGCGAGGGGCGCCGAGGATGTGGCTTTGGCACGCGCCTACCCGCCGACGCCCCTGCGTAACGAGCTGTCTCGGGCTAGGGCCGCCGCCGCCGCCAGTGCGAGCGACGCGGCGGTGGCGCGCGCCGAGGCGGCGGAGGAGGCCTCGCGCCACGGAGCCGAGGTTGCGGCGGCGCGCGCCTACCCGCCCACTCCATTACGGGAGGAACTCGATGCAGCGCGCGCAATGGCGGCAGCCACTTTGGAGGGGTCCGCAGCCGAGACGGCGCGGTTGAGGGACGAGGTGGAGGCTGCGCGTGCGCACCCGCCGACGCCGCTGCGCCACCAACTCGAGCGTGCGCGCGCCGACGCTGAGGGGCTGGAGCTCGCGCGCGCCCACTGGGAGGCCAAGTCGGCTTCGGCGGCCGACGAGGCGCGGCGACAGGCCGAAGCGGCTGCAGAGGCGCGCGAGCGAGCCGAGGGGCTGCAGACGCACCTGGCGGCGGCGCAGGAGCGCGCACGCGCTGCCGAGATGGCGGAGGAGGCCCTCGCGTGCGCCGAGTCTTCGTTGGTGGAGGCGGCGGCGGCGGCCGAGGCGGCGGAGGCGGAGCTCCAGTCGGAGCGACGCGCCAGGCACCAGGCGAAGAGCGCGGCGGCCGAGGCGGCGGCGTCGCTGGCGGCTGCTAGGTCCGAGGTGGAGGCGGTACTTTCTGGGGCGAGCGAGGCTGCGGCGCTCGGCAGCTGGAAGGCGATGGCGAGGGAGGCGCGTGCCCGGCAGACGGAGGAGAAGGCGCGGGTCGCTCTGGAGACGGCGTCCGCTGAGGTTGAGTCGCACCGGACAGCCGCGACCGAGGCGCAGGCGGCGGCACAGGCGGCGGCCGCGGCGCTCGTCGTAACGCGGACCGAGGTGGTGGCGGCGCGCGCGGCGGGCGAGGCGGCGGCTGAAGCGGCGGCGGAGGCGGGGCGGGTCGATTCGGAGGCGGTGGCTCGGCGGCTGGGGTCCGAGATGGAGGCAGCAGCGAGCGCCGTAAGCGCGTCGGCGTCGGCCCTCGCACACAGCGCGGAGATGGAGCTAGAGGCGCTGCGTGCGGAGGCGGCGGTGGCAAGGGCGGACGCGGAGGCGGCGGCCGAAGAGGCGGACGCGACCCGTGCGGGTGCGGCGACCGCGGTGGCTCTGGTGCAGGAGGAGTTGGAGTCGCTGCGGTGCACGTTGGATGACGAGCGAGCGGCGCGCGCGGCGGCGGCGGCCCAGGCGGCGGTTGCGGCCGAGGCAGCGGCGGTTGGCTCTCGAGTGGCGGAGGTGGCGGCGGCGGCGGCGCACGCCGATTGTGCAGCCGCACGCGCCGAGGCCCAGGCTGCGCGGGCGGCGTCCGAAGAGGCGCAGGAGGAGGCGAGCCGGCTGCGACTGGAGCTGCTGAGCGCGGCAGCGGACTCAGAGACTGCGCGGCTGCGCGACGGTGCTCTGGCGAGCGAGGGAGAGGCGCAGGCGGCGGCGGCGGCGGCGGGCGCGCTGCTCCATGCCGCTCTCGAGGCGGAGCGGCGGGCTCAAGTCTCGTCTCTCCGCGAGTCGATGGAGGCGGCGGCGGAGGCCCAGTGCGTGGAGTTGGCGGCGGAGCGGCGGCGCGCCGACGCGTCGGCGGCGAGCCTTGAAGAGACCCAGGCGCGCGAGGCGGCGGCGGCTGAGGCTGCAGCGGCGAATGCGGCGTTGGCGGCGGCCTACCTGAATCGCGCCGAGACGGCAGAGGCGGTGGCGGCGGCGGCAGTCTCCCGCGCGGCGGCGGCGGAGGCGGCGGCGCTGGCTGCCGACTTTGCGGCGGCGGAGGCGGCGGCGGCGGCGTGCGAGGCCAACCTGGAGAGCGAGCGGCGGCTGGCGTCGTCGCTGGTGCTCATCGACGACGACTGGCAAGCGGAGCTGAAGGAGGCTGGGGTGGAGACGGCGGAGGCCAAGGAGGCGAGCGACCGGCGGCTCTCGACGTCGCGCAAGCTCGAGGCGCAGCGGGATGCGCTGATGCACACCGCCGGCCAACAGAAGCAGCGCGCCGAGGCGGCTGAGTCGCGCGCCGCTGAGGCGGAGGAGCGACTGGCGATGGCGGAGGCGCGGGCCGAGGCTGCGGAGGCGTGTGTCGTCGAGGCGCAGGCGGCGGCGCGCGCGGCGGACGCGGCGGCGGCGGCGGCGAAAGAGGACAGCGAGTGGCGGCTTGCGGAGACGCTCGCCGCCATCGACGATGACTGGGGGGAGGAGGTTGCGTTTGCCGAGGCTGAAACGGACGAGGCGAGGGCGACGGGCGCGCTCCTGGAGGAGGAGCTCGAGCAGAGGGTGCAGACGGAGGCTGACGGGCGGCGGCAGCAGCAGGGCCAGCGGGCGTATTTGGTGGCCGAGTCAGAAGCGCACTGCCAGCGGGCGGATGCGGCTGAGGCGCGTGCTGCGGCAGCGGAGGAGCGTGCGGCGGCGGCGGAGAGCGCGGCGGCTTCGGCGGCGGCGGCGCTCGCGGCGGCGGAGTCGGAAGCGGAGGAGATGGCGGCGGAGGTGGCGGCGGCGCTGCAGAGCGACGAGGAGGGCCTCGCGTCCGCGCTCACGACGATCGACGAGGACTGGGGCGAGGAGTCGGCGAGATCGAGTGAGAGGGCAGAGAGCCCGAGTGAAGGGGTCGAGAGCTGGCGCGAGGAGATCGAGAGCCTGCGGTCCGAGGTCGACAGCCTCCGTTCCGAGGCGGAGAGCCGGAGATCGGAGGCCGACAGCCTGCGGTCGGAGGCCGAGGGTGCGAACGCAGAAGAGGGCAGTCTGCGGGAGGACGCGGACCGCCTGGTCTCGGAGGCGGAGGAGGCGCGCGCTGGGGCGGAGTTGCGCCTGGCAGCGTACGCGGCGGAGGCGGCGCAAGAGGTGGAGGCGCTACGCGCTTTGCTGGTGGAACAGGTCGAGGTGGAGCGCCGGCGCGCGGAGCAGGCCGAGGCGCGTGCTGCGGAAGCCGAGGGCCGGGCTGCAGAGGTCGACGCCCGTGTGGGCGCCTCGGAGACTGCGGCTGCTGAGAGGGCGGCGCAGACTGTGGCGGCGGCGGCCGACCGGGCGACAGAAGTGGCGGCGGCCGTGCGGACGGCGGAGGAGCTTCGCATGGCAGAGTCGCTGGCTGGCGTGGACGAGGATTGGCAGGAGGAGCTCGTCTTGGCCGCCGCGGCGGCGGAGGAGGCGGTCGAGGTCGCGTCTCGCCTGGCGGCGTTCGAGGCGTCGCAGCGGGGAGCGCTCGACCTCGCCTCCTCGGTGGGCGCCGCAGAGTTGCTGTGGGAGGAGCAGCGCGCGTCGCTCGTCTCGGCGGTGGGAGCGCAGCGCCAGCGTGCGGAGGTGGCCGAGGCGCGCGCGCAGTCCGCCGTGGCGTCCGCTTTGGCAGCCGACGCTCGCGCGACGGCGGCCGAGGCGGCGCTTAGGGAGGAGCGCGAGGATGAGGAGCGCCGGATGGGCGCGTCTCTGGCTGCGATTGATCGCGACTGGACCACCGAGGTGGAGGCGGCGGAGACGGTGGCCGCCGAGGCCGTGGCCGTGGCCGCCGCAGCCGACGAGGCGCGCGAGCAGGCCGAGGCGGCTGCGCTGGAGGTGGCGGCGCACGCAGCGGCAGCGGCGGCGCGCGCGGCGGAAGAGATCCACTCGCTTCGTTCCGACCTCTTCTCGTCGCAGCAGGCGGCGGCGCTAGAGGTGGAGCGGCGGACGACGTCCTGTGCGACGTCCTGTGCGCAAACCTCGCCCCCCGCGGGTACCGGTGCAGCCTGCTCCACCTCCGCGCAGACGTCGCCACTCGCCGGCGCAGACGGCCCCTTTGCGGCGCATTCGCCGACCGCAAAGATTAGGTCGAGCAGCTCCGAGTCGCCCTCATCGCGCTGGACCGGTCTCTCGCCCGAGGGCCCCTCCACCTCCGCCTCGCTCTTTGCCGCGACGCCGCTCTACAGCGCCGTGCGCGACTACGCCCACTCCGTGTCTCCCTCTCCCGTCCGGCCGCTGCCACTACTCGAGGAGGAGGTGCAGGGCGGGACGGGAGAGGGGGCGCTGCTGGGCGGCGCTGCGGCCTCCTGGGTGGACGCAACGGCGTCCTCTTCTTCGGCAGCAGGACCTTCGCCGCGCGTGCGGCAGGCCCTCGCTGCGGTGGGCGCGGCGACCCAGCGCGCGCTCGACGCGGCGGCGGCGACCGACGGGGCAACCGACGCGTTCGCCGGCGCGCGCTTTCACTCCCCCTACAGCGGCGCCTCCTCCTCCTCCTCTCCTTTCGGCATCGCGTCGGCCTACGGCGGCTCGCCGCTGCTCCGCGGGGCCAACAACGCGGCGCGGCGCGGCGCGGAGGGGCTCATCACGGTGCTGCAGGAGGCCGAGGCGGCGGCGCGCTCGTTAGCTCAGACGGCGCGGGCGGAGAGAGACGAGCTGGCGGCGCAGCTTGCGCGGCTGACGCTCGCGCTGCGCGCGACGGGGGACGAGGCGCGCGAGGGATGGCTGGAGGCGCGCGAGGCCGCCGCCCTGGCCGAGACGAGGGCCGATGAACTCTGCACGGAGCTCTCTGCAGTGCGCGGGACGCTCGAGGCGGAGACGACGGGCCGGCTGCGGCGCGTGGGCACCATCGCCGAGCTCGAGGCGCGCTTCGCCCGCGCGACGGCCGAGCGGATGCACGAGGGCGCCGCGATGCAGCAGCAGCTCCGCACCGCCGAGGACGAGGCGCGCGCTTCGCTCGCGCGCGCCGCCGCGCTGGGATCGGCGCTCGACGTGGCGCAGGCGAGGACGCAGCAGGCAGAGGCACAGCTGAGCGAGTGCCGCCAACAGCTCGCTGCGGCGCGCGGGGGGGTGCCCGGCCCCGAAGAGGAGGGCGCGCCGGCCGGGCAGGACGCTCCAGGGGCGGCAGAGGTGGTGGCTCGCTCCGCGTGGGGTTTGCTGCGTGGCATCGAGGAGGCTGGCGTTGCGGAGATGGCTTCCCCGTGGTCGAGGGCGCCGCCGGGAGAAGCACACAGTGGCGCTCCGCAAGGGGAAGGCTGGTCGCCGTTTGGGGCGCCACGCGCCTTCAGCCTCGGCTCCCTGGGGCTCGACGAGCTCCAGGTGGAGGCGCCGGCGTCACCGCACACGCCGCTCAGCAGGACGCAGCGCACGCTCGCCGCACACTCGGCCGGAAAGTCGTCCGGCGTCGGATTGTCGCCGCGGCCCGCCCTCTCGCCGCGCTGCCACAACTCGCTCGAGGGCGGCGTGCGCGCGCCCGTCTTCAAGCGGGGCCTGTCATCGATGGGCGGTGGGTTGCAGGGCACGCCCGGCGCCGGGTCTTCACAGCCATCAACCCCCTTGGCGGCCGTGCACAGCGAGACTGGGCTGAATGAGCAGTGAGCGTCGATCGGCGGGGGTTGGGCGTACCCGAACCCCCGCCATACGTCATTTAGCAGAAGGGGGGTATATGCGCAATAGCTGTGCATGTACGTCGCTGTGGTGTACTGTGTATTATTATTGGTAAGTGTGTGTTGAATATGAGTGAGTTACGAATGCAATATATTGTCTGTTGAACACTGTAACTCTGTAAGTGCGTCCAAGCCGAGCCAGAGCAGACCCCCCCCCCTCTGCAGTTGCACAGTTTGCGTGTACCGTGTGCCACACCCACACACAGCCCCGCGTGCGTGCAAAGCGCGAGACTGCATTGTATCAACGTGTCAATCAACGTGTCACAGCACAATATATATATTATATAAAAGCATATACATATCAGGAAAACAAAAATGGATACATTAGAAATGACACGGTCTATGTGTGTCTGTATTATGTACGTATCTGATATCTGAACCATATTCCGGTTTTTCGAAAAACTTTTATTCAAAATCAAAATGCGTATCCGTAATCAACCAGTGTACAACCATTCCGTATCAGGATCAGGGTCAGGGGATCAGGACACGATACACAATGCACGGTCGTGCACGACACGCGATCGTTTTACGTAACACGCTTTCGTGTCGACGTGTTGATGTTGATACGTAATGGATATACACACGACACGCCACAAGAGATAAATAAAAAGCACTGATACATAAATACACTGACGTTGTAGCGTATACATGTGTGAGATGCGCACGCTATATGATGCGCATAATATATTACGTATATATATGCACAGCACAGCGCACAGCACACGGCGACATCATACACTGCGTATACATCTATCACATACACGACACCCCCGCCCCACACCCACCCACCCACATTCATATTACGTATTGCATAATTACTTTATCTTTATAAATGCATTATTATATAAAAAAAATGTGTGTGGAGAGAACGTAGAAAGAATTAGGAAAAACTACTCTCTCTCTCGCGCGAAAAAGCTATCGTGTCGTGTCAGCGCGTGGCCACAGGGCCAGCAGGCCAACATGCCCGAACCAAAATCATATAATTGATCCGTTTACAGTTCGTTTTTCAATATCATGGCTATGCGTTGTTCGTGTGGCTTTCGAGTAATAAAAAAAATACATAGATATAGAACATCTCACTATCTCGCTACCGCCCGCGGGCGCCCGGCCCGCGCACGCAGTCCCACCCCTTCGCCACATCCTGCCCGCGCGCTGAAGATCCTCTCACGGCCATTCCATTGTAGCGTGTGTGTGCTGATGTGGTTTCCGTGGGGATAGTGGCACTCGGGTCAACCCTTAACACGTAGCCCTCGCTAGTCAAGATCAATCATTCACGCCTCGAACGGCCGCGGCTCGGTCCACTTTCTCCCCGCCGACAGCGGCGTCGGTGGCGCCAGCCCCGGCCGCCGCGTGGCCGCCGGCGTCGGCTTGCCCACCGCTGCGCTGGGCGGGCGGCCGCCGGCCGAGACGGACGTCGGGTAGCTCCCGTTGGCCACCCGGCAAGGAGGAGGCCGACTGGCCCCACCAGTATCGCACCCACCGGTATTGCACCCACCGGTATTGCTACCACTAACATTTCCCCCACTACCATGTCTCCCACCGGTATTGCCCCCGCCGGTATTGCCCCCACCGGCATTGCCCCCACCACCGTAGCCCCCACTAACATTTCCCCCACTACCATGCCCCCCACCGGTATTACCCCCACCGGTATTGCCCCCACCGGCATAGCCCCCACCGCCGTAGCCCGGAGTCGTTGTGCGTTGCGGGGTATGCGCCGACTGCGCTTGTCGCTGCGCCTGCTGTTGGTGGGAATACTGCTGGGGAGAGGGCGTGACGGGGCGGCCGCGGTTCGTGTCCGCGCCGGCGGCCGCGCGTCGCGTCGATCCGATCCACGGCGAAGTTCCGTCGGGCGCGCCTGGAAGGGGAGCGCGGAACAGGTTAGCCTTTACAAGATATTGTTTCACTTCAAAGCTTTATTGTGGGAGTATCATTCTTTTACTGCCCCCCCCCCACCTGCGACGCCTACCCTATTGCAATACTATTGCATGCCCATTGCGCAATATACGCCCCGCCACCGACCCTCCCTTTGTATGCCATACACCATACAATATTGGTGATGGCAATATCTTGTAAAGGCTAAGGAACAGGGCGAGTCGGGTTTGGGGAGTGGCTACCCATATATTCATGAGAAAGAGAGAGTATAGCATACTCCGTCTGGTGCGCCTAGGATGGGAGCGCGGAACAGGGCGGGTCGGGTGTGGGGAGTGGCTAGCTCCAGTGGAGGGGTGCGGCGGAGCATGCTATGCTCTCTCTCTCATATATATATATACACATACATATATATATATATATATATATATATATGTATATATATAAATAAATAAACAAATATACATACATATATCTATACATATCTAGACATACATATATATATATACCTACTTGTACATACATATATATATATACACACATATACACACACAGACACGCATATATATATATATA
>Ga0105053_10002747_pt1 | contig 27104 bp, 23 predicted proteins | sample BON01_FD_78093 | JGI IMG/M metagenome (GOLD analysis project Ga0105053, IMG submission 78093) | Freshwater microbial communities from Lake Bonney liftoff mats and glacier meltwater in Antarctica - BON-01 | ecosystem: Environmental > Aquatic > Freshwater > Ice > Glacier meltwater | place: Lake...
GAACAGATCAGCGCGTCTTTCTCCGCATGATTCAGAGTCGTCAGATCGGGCAGTTCGTCCATCACTCACAGATTACGCCCCTCTGATTTAAAGTACAATTCCTTCAGGCTGAATAGTTACTATCATTTTATTAATCCTTGTTCAGCAAGCTGGCGTCGTCGCACTTGACTGCATGCCGCGGGCGCTGCGAAAAAAAGCGGGTCGCGTGTTGGAGCACGCGACCCGCGGCGAAACTGCAATATCAGTTGGTGGCTTTGAGTCCGACGGATTTGACCAGATCGGCGTTTTCCTGCATCGAATCCTGCACTTCCTTGCGGAAGCCCGCCGAGTCGCGAATGATGATTTCGGTGCCCTGGAAAGCCATCGCTTTTTTGACATCCGGCAGCTCCATGGTTTTGGCGACGGCGGCGTACACTTTATCGATGACCGCTTTGGGCGTGCGCTTCGGTGCGAAGAAACCCATCCAGCCGGTGTAGTTGAACCCCGGTATGGTGTCTGCAATGGGTTTGACGTCGGCCGGCAACAGCGTCGTTGGCCGATTGAGGCTGTGGCCGATGGCACGTATGCGTTTGGCCGCGACGTGGGTCATGGCTGCAGCCGAAGGAATCAGCGACCACTGCGATTCGCCCGCAACCACGGCCGCCGTGGAAGCGCCGCCGCCCTTGTACGGTACGTGCAGAGATTCCACCTTGGCCTTCTGCAGGAAAAATGCACCCGACAGATGGCTTTGCGAACCGACGCCCGCAGATGCCATGTTGAACGGCTTCTTGCCGCTCTTGGCGTAAGCAATGAATTCCGGCACCGTTTTGATCGGTAGAGAATTGGCCACCACCAGCACGTTCAGCGTCTCGGCGAACTGCACCACCGATTCATAATCGTTTACCGGATGGTAGGTCGGGTTTTTTACCAGCAGCCGGGCGATGGTGGACGCCGCGGTGGTGGCGGCGACCAGCGTATATCCGTCCGGGTTGGCGTCTTTTCCGATTTCCATGCCGATGATGCCGCCGGCACCGGCGCGGTTGTCGATCACCAGCTGCTGGCCGAGGACGCCGCCCAGATGACTGGTGACGATGCGCGTCAGGGTATCTACGGAACTGCCCGCGCCGTTGGGTACCAGTACGCGGATGGAACGGCTGGGGTAATTGTCAGCGGCGATGGCGCCGGTGGCCACGCACAGCCCGGTTGCGGCAAACAGCGGGGTAAACAACGCGGCAAAAATACGTGTGCACTTCATGGTGCTCCTCCTGGGATACTGCGGGTTGGGCATCGAAAATTCTGCTTTTTTTGGACATCGAAACCGGCAGGCATTCTGTCGGGTTTACTGCGGCAAGGCAACCGGGCCGGACCAAATTGGTCGGTGGATTCCGTGGCGTCAGTGCTACGTCAGTACTCCTTGTGTGCGACGGCTGCAGGGTTGAAAATCCCCCGCTTGTCAGATAACGCATGAGGGACCAGTAATGGCCAGACTCAGTTATGTAACCCCTGATCAAGTTACCGACCCCCAGATCAGTGCGTGGCTGGACGCAGCGATTGCGGCCGGGCGTCCCGGACCTGAGAACCAGGCCATACGCGCCCATCAACCGGATGTCATGCGTTCATTTACCCAAACGCGCGAAATGTTGTTCGACAATGGCGCCGGCGTGGTCGATCACGACCTGAAAGAACTGCTGCGCGCCTACGTGGCATTCACCGTCGAATGCGGTTATTGAAGTAATCAGGGAACTGCGCGGTCTGCGCAGGATGCTGACAGCAGGATGTCCGAGTTGATGCAGTACGAAAAATCGGAGAAATTCACATCGCGCGAAAAAACCGCGCTGCGTTATGCCGACGCGATCATGTATGACCCGAACCAGGCGGATGATGTGTTGTGGGCGGCGTTGCGCGCGGAGTTCACTGAGCCACAGTTGGTGGAACTGGGTTACTGGGTCGGATTCACTTTTGGCGGGCAGCGCTGGCTGAAAACGCTGGCGGCGAAGCAGGGCGAACTGGCGGCGGCGATGGCTGCGTGCAAGTGATCATCGGGTAACGATGGCAAAGAAAAGGGCGGCCATGGCCGCCCTTGTTCGCCAACAGTTGCTTGAGGGTCAGTAAGTCGGGTCAGTAGGTCTCCAGTCCGGCTTCCTTGACCACCGGGCCCATGGCCTGGATTTCGGCGGCGACGAACTTGCGGAATTCTTCCGGTGTGTTGGTGGTTATTTCCGTCATCTGTCGCGCAAAGTTTGTTTTGAAGTCAGCGTTCTCTGTGGTTTTTACCAGCAACTGGTGCAATCTGGCGAGTATTGGCTTTGGCGTGTTACGCGGCGCCAGCAGGCCGCCCCAGCCGCCGTATTGATACCCCTTCACGGTGTCGGCCACTGCCGGCAAGTCACCCAGCAGTGTAGATTTCTTCGTCAGCGTGTGGGCCACTGCGCGCAATTTGCCGGCCTTGATCATCCCGGCCACGGCAGGTGCCGGGGTGATGGTCCATTGCGATTCGCCGGCCACCGTAGCGGCCACTGACGCGCCGCCGCCCTTGTAGGGCACGTGCAATGACTGGGTCTTGCCGAGTTTCATGAATAACACGCCGGCCAGATGACTTTGCGATCCCACGCCCGCAGAGGCCATGTTGACGTTGCCGCCCTTGCTTTTATTGTAGTCGAGCAGGTCCTTGACGGTTTTCACCGGCAGTGACGGATTCACCACCAGAATGTTCGGCGTGACGCCGAAGAGTGAAATGAATTCGTAGTCCTTCAGCGGATCGAAAGGCAGTTTCTTGTGGATGTGCGGGCCGATGACCATGGCTGCGGGTGATGCTGATATCAGTGTGTAGCCGTCCGGCGCCGCATCCTTGCCGATTTCCATGCCGATGAGGCCGCCGGCGCCGGCGCGGTTGTCGACGACCACCTGCTGGCCGGTACTTGCGGTCAGCCCGTTCGCGAATATCCGACCCAGCGTGTCCACTGAGCTGCCGGCGGCATTGGGTACGATCAGGCGTATCGGACGGCTCGGGTATTCCTGTGCAGAAAAAGCCGACGGCACGGCGCCGATGCTCATAACCGCTGCACATGCGAGCAGCAGATTGCGGGTCAAACTCATGCTGGTTCTCCGGGAGACATTTGTTTTTCGGTTGAATCAAACGCAATTCGTTGCGGATTCTGTAGTGTTTGCTGCATTCAGGCAACTGCTCTGCAGCGCTGGTTCACGACTAAATTGGCCGCCGTCGTCGACGCTGAGCCGTGACCCGATGCCGGGTCACGGGAACCTTGACTGAATTCCGGGGTCATCTCACACTCGACCCATGCGTAGTTCCTCCAAAATCCCGGTTTTCAAGTTCTTGCTCGCGCTGAGCGTCGGCGTGCTGGCGGGCTGTGCCACTGCGCCCGTCAACTACACCGCCGTGGATGCGCCCTATGCCGCACCGCTGGTTCGTGTGACAGCGCCGCGCCCGGTGATCGGTCTGGTGTTGGGTGCCGGCGGTTCACGCGGTTTTGCCCATGTCGGCGTGCTGAAGGCGCTCGAGCAGGCTGGCATCGAGGCGGATGTCATCGTCGGCGTCAGTTCGGGCGCGGTGGTCGCTGCATTACACGCCGGGGGCATGCGTGCTGCTGCGCTCGAATCTGCCGCGCTCGAGATCGAAGACAACGATCTGCTCGATTTCACGCTGTTCGGCCCGGGCATGATCGAAGGCGGGCGCTTGCAGGATTACATTAACGACATGTTGCGCAACCGGCCGATCGAGGCCTTGCAGAAACCGTTTGCCGCAGTGGCCGCCGAACGCGCAACCAATCGCATGGCGGTGTTCAACCGCGGCAACACCGGCCTCGCCGTGCGGGCGTCGGCCAGCGTGCCCAAGCTGTTCTGGCCGGTGCTGATCCGCGGCACCGAATATGTCGATGGCGGCTTGGCCAGTCGGGTGCCGGCGTCAGTGGCACGTGACATGGGTGCCGACATTGTCATTGCCGTGGATGTGTCGTGGCGCGGTTCGGTTGATGTGCAGCAGGCGGATATCGTCATCCGGCCGCAGACGGTGCGTTCGCGCATCACTGATTTTTCGCACAAGCTGGCCAATCTCGCTGCGGGTGAAGCAGCGGCACTCGCGGTTGTGCCGCAGGTTAAAGCATTGCAGGTCCGGGTCGCCGCCGAAAAACAGCAGGCCTCGCAGGTCGGCGCGGCGCGCATTCCCTAGCGCAATGTGAACTGCGGCGCCGTCGCTGGCCGCCGCCTTGATATCATGTCCACGTTCCAATAAGGAGAGTCATGATGTCGGATCAACGGGCATTTGCCGGAATCAAAGTACTGGATCTGACGCGCGTGCTGGCGGGTCCATTCTGCGCGTATCAACTGGCGCTGCTGGGTGCCGAGGTTATCAAGATCGAGCCGCCGGGCAAGGGTGAAACCGTGCGCTGGCGCACCGAGGCCGATCCCACGTTCGGCCAGCAGGGCATGTCACTGGGTTTCATGACCCAGTCGTCGAACAAGCGCTTCCTGTCGCTGGATCTGAACAAGCCGGAAGGCCGCGACATTTTCCTGAAGCTGGCTGCCGAGTGCGATGTGGTGGTGCAGAACCTGCGCAGCGGTTCTGCAGAAAAACGCGGCATCGATTATGCGGCGGTGAAAGCGGTCAACCCTGAAGTTGTATTCATGTCGATCACGGCGTACGGCAACACCGGGCCCAAACAGTCGCACCCGGCCTATGACAGCGTGATCCAGGCGTGGTCGGGTTTCATGAGCGTCACCGGCACCCCGGAAACCGGACCGCTGAAGGCGGGGCCGCCCATCATCGATTATTCAACCGGACTGGCCGCGGCGTACGCAGTGTCGGCAGCGCTGTATCAGAAGCAGCGCACCGGCATGGGCCAGTACATCGACCTGTCAATGCTCGATACCAACATCATCTTGATGGCGTCAACCGTGACCGCGTATCTCAATACCGGCGTTGCGCCGAAGCAGGCGGGGAATAACGCCGCAAGCCGCGCGCCGGCATCGACCACCTTCAATACCGCGGACGGACTGATCGCTTTTGCGCTGAACGAGGAACACCAGTACCAGGGCATGGTGCAGGTGCTTGAGTTGAAAGCATTGAATGATGACCAGCGTTTCGCCACGCCTGCCGCGCGGCGTGACAACATACCGGCGCTGCGTGCGCTGATGCAGGAAAAACTGATGACGCGTTCTGCTGCGGAATGGGAGCCGTTGTTCAACGAAGCCGGTGCACCGGCGGGGCGGGTGCGCACGGTGCCGGAATGCCTGGCCGAAGCGCAGACGGCATCGCGCGGACTGTTCCACAGTTTTTCGCCGGCGGAGACCGGATTCAAGAAAGACCTGAAGGTGCCGCTGTCACCATTTACCTATGCGCATGACGGTCCGCGCGCTGATACGCCGCCGCGGCCGGTGGGGACCGACAGCGAGGCGATACTCAGTGAGCTGGGTTACGACGCCAAAACCATCGCTGCGCTGCGCACCAGTAAAATCATCTGATATCCGGTGGGGCCGGCGCATGCTGCGTACGCATTTTTGGCGTGCGGTCCATGCGCCAGCCGGCGATGGCCTGTGTCCAGAACGCCTGCGTGTCCTCTGGCCCGCAACCGGACACAGGCTGCTGACCGAGAAATTCCAGCACCGCATTGAGCGCCGTTACCGGCTCGGCGGGCACCACAGGGGCTGCCAGCGTCTGCTTGGAGAGTTTCTCGCCGATGACATTGACGGCCACCGGCAGGTGGGCATATCGCGGCGTCGCGTAGCCTAGTAATTGCTGCAGATAAATTTGCCGCGGCGTTGAATCGAGCAGATCGGCACCGCGCACGATGTCCGTGATGCCCTGCTCGGCATCGTCCACCACGACGGCAAGCTGATACGCGTACAGTCCGTCGGCGCGTTTCAGCACAAAATCACCGATCTGGCGTTCGATGTTGTGGGTGACTTTGCCCTGGATGGCGTCAGTGAATTCCGTTTTTGTGCTGCGGGTCAGCACGCGTTCGGCGCGCGCGGCGCGCCCCGCCAGCAATCCCTTGCGGCAGGTGCCGGTGTATACCGGTCCGTCGATGCCGCTGACGGCTGAATCGGCAATTTCGCGGCGGCTGCAGGCGCAGGGATAAATCAGCTCTTGTTTTTTCAACTGATTGAGCGCTTCCCGGTAGGCGTCGGCGCGGGTGCTTTGGTAGAGCACGTTGCCGTTCCAGGCCATGCCCAGAGTTTCGAGTGTGTGGAGTATGGCGTCCGCAGCACCGGGTGCCGTGCGCGGCTGGTCCAGATCTTCCATGCGCAGCAGCCACTCGCCGTTGTGCGCGCGCGCGTCGAGATAACTACCGACGGCGGCGACCAGTGAACCGAAATGCAGTGGCCCGGTGGGCGATGGTGCAAAGCGGCCACGGTACGATGGAGATTTTGCAGGCTGCGAGGGAGGCGAGGACATACTAGAATGGATATTACTCCATCTCTTACCGCAGGTCCGCTCCCATGACTGATCCACAGCCGCATTTCGACCGATTTGCGCAGCGCCTTGCATTGCATACCTGGACCCTGGAATCGACGCCATTTGCTGAAACGCTGCGTATCGCGCGTGAAGCTGGCTGGGACGCGGTGGAAATCCGCCGCAGCGATGTGATGCAATGTTACAAGGCGGGTTTGCAGCGCGACGACGTGATTCGGCTGATCCGTGATTCCGGCATCGCGGTGGCGATGATGGGCACCGAATACGGCTGGCTGTTTGCGCAGGATGATGAATACAGGCGCCTGCTGGCAGTGCTCGACGAAACCTGCGTGATAGCCAAAGCAGTCGGCTGCAGCATGATCATGACAGCCACCGGTCAGGCGACGGGCAGCATTGACACTGCAGCCGCCAACATGTGTGCAGCGGCGGATGTTGTCGCTGCTCACGGCCTGCGCATGGCTTATGAATTCAGTTCGGCGCATCAGAGCGTGAACCGGCTGGACATCGCGCAGGAAATCCATGCGCGGGTCGCGCATCCGGCGTTCGGTCTGCTGCTCGATGCCTATCACCTCGAGCGCAGCGGCGCCGGCGGTCGTGGTTTTTCCGGTGTGCCGGAGGAACACATTTTTGCTTTCCAATACAGTGACGTGCCAACGACAGCGGCGCCTGGCATGTTGCGTCCTGCGGATCGCCTGGCGCCGGGTCGAGGCGTCGTGCGCTGGAATGAGGTGTTTACGCTGCTGGCTGAAAAAAATTATCAGGGCTATCTGAGTTTTGAGGCGCCGAATCCGGATCTGTGGGCGCGTCCGGCGCTGGAGGTCGCGCGGGAAGGTGTGGAGGCTACGCGCGCGTTGCTGGCTGCTTCGTAACTACAATGTTTGTCATCCAGAAGATTTACGTATGAAAAGGAATCGCATATGAAAACCAGAGCAGCCGTCGCGCACAAGGCCGGAGCGCCGCTGACCATCGAAACCGTGGACCTCGACGGCCCCAAAGCCGGTGAAGTGCTGGTGGAGATCAAGGCCACCGGCATTTGCCACACCGATGAATTCACGCGCTCGGGCGCCGATCCCGAAGGCCTGTTCCCGGCGATCCTTGGTCACGAAGGCGCGGGGGTGGTGGTCGACATCGGGCCAGGTGTGACCAGTCTCAAAAAAGGCGACCACGTGATTCCGCTGTACACGCCGGAATGCCGACAGTGCGAATACTGCCTCAGCGGCAAGACCAACCTGTGCCAGGCCATCCGCGTGACCCAGGGTCAGGGCGTGATGCCCGACGGCAGCAGCCGTTTCTCGGTGGGCGGCAAGAAGGTGTTTCATTACATGGGCACTTCCACCTTTGCCAATCACACCGTGGTGCCGGAAATCGCCCTGGCGAAAATCCGTGAAGACGCGCCCTTCGACAAGGTTTGTTACATCGGCTGTGGCGTGACCACCGGCATCGGCGCGGTGATCAACACGGCCAAGGTTGAACCGGGCGCCAACGTGGTGGTGTTCGGCCTCGGCGGCATCGGTCTCAACGTGATCCAGGGCGCGCGGCTGGCGGGCGCGAACATGATCGTCGGCGTGGACCTCAATTCTTCACGCAAGGCGTTGGCGGAAAAATTTGGCATGACCCATTTTGTGAATCCGAAGGAAGTCGAAGGCGATCTGGTGCCCTACCTGGTGAACCTGACCAAGGGTGGCGCGGATTACAGCTTCGAATGCATAGGCAATGTCGACGTGATGCGCCAGGCGCTGGAGTGCTGCCACAAGGGCTGGGGCGTGTCGGTAATCATTGGTGTTGCGGGTGCGGGACAGGAGATCAAGACACGTCCGTTCCAGCTCGTCACCGGCCGCGTATGGAAAGGCACGGCCTTCGGCGGCGCCAAGGGCCGGCGCGACGTGCCGAAAATCGTCGACTGGTACATGGACGGCAAGATCAACATTGACGACCTGATTACGCACAAGCTTAAGCTTGAAGACATCAACAAGGGCTTCGATCTGATGCACTCCGGGGAATCTATACGGAGTGTGGTGGAATTTTGAACTACTAAAATCCTGAATTGGTGCTTATTTAGATGAAAGATTTTGACTACAACTCACATCTACGACGATATCGAGAGTTATTTGGCATTGCTGATAACAGTAGTAGGGAAAACGTGGTGGCTGCTGAAACTAATGCGCAGCACGATCACGCGCTCGCCGTGTTTAATCCGTTAAGGGATAGCTATACGGCTGCGGTCCAATTGGCGGGGGTGCTAAAGAATCAGCAAGCGCGGTTCTATATGCTTTACGGTGCCGGACGACGACTTGGCATGATGTTTCATGCTTATCGAAGAATTATTTTTAAGGCTGATCCGAAACGTAGCGATCCGCTTGCTTATGAAGAGCAGCAAGAGCTAAGTCTCGATATCAATGTCTTGTATTTGCATGCGATGGGAGTTTTAGACAATTACGCATGGTGTTTTTTATTCGAGAGACACTCAGAAAGAGAAGGGCAACTGAGTCGCACCAATGTTGGATTGTTTTCGGAAAAATTTCGGGCAGTATGCTCTGATTTTGAAGGAATTCGTCAGGATATTGACGCGCATAGTGGTTGGTTTAGAGAGATGAAAGCGAAAAGAGATCCGATTGCGCATCGAATTCCGCTTTACATTCCCAATGCTGCAATCAGAAAAGAAGATGCGGAAATTTACGATCGGTTATACGAAAGTTTTCGGGAAAATACGGTGCAGAATAAGTTTGTTGAAGCAGATGAGGCATTTGATAGATTGAATAAGATCGGTCAATTTGTTCCGGGATTTGTTCATCATCCTGATGACGGTGTTATTCCTTTATATCCAACAGTGCCTGCAGATATGGGTCATATAGTACAGATTGGTGTCATCGTCCGGCGCGTGCTGGGTAGGTAACCTTACTCTGTCGGAGTATTTTTCTTGAGCAAGCGTAGCCCGTATGAAACGAAGTGGAATGCGGGAGCTGAGGCTAACTGTCCCGGGTTCAGTTGGCTGGCTCTGCATGGCAAGCGGCACCGTGGCCGGCAGTTCAACTCAATAGTTCAGTGCAGAAGAAACAAACCCATGCCCCTTTGACCTTAGCTTGCAGCAGAGAGGTGGCGTGGTGCCGGTCAGCGGCCGTTGCTGAGAAGCACAAGCTTCCGGCTGAAAAAACCGGATAATAGCGGGGCTATCGTTTTGGTCGCCATTTTGGAATTCACGCATGGAAATCAAGGTTAACTTTCTCGACAAACTTCGACTTGAAGCCAAGTTCGATGACTTCACGGTCGTGTCTGACCAACCTATACGCTATAAAGGCGATGGCTCGGCACCTGGTCCGTTCGATTACTTTCTGGCTTCATCGGCTTTGTGTGCAGCTTACTTTGTGAAGTTGTACTGCGGAACGCGCAATATTCCCACCGATAACATCCGCCTGTCGCAGAACAACATTGTCGATCCGGAAAACCGCTACCAGCAGATTTTCAAGATTCAGGTCGAGTTGCCGGCGGATATTTCCGACAAAGACCGCCAGGGCATTTTGCGCTCCATCGACCGCTGTACGGTGAAAAAGGTGGTGCAAACCGGACCTGAGTTTGTGATTGAGGAGGTGGAAAATCTGGATGCCAATGCGCAGGCCTTGCTGATGCTGAATCCGGTTTCAGCAGCAAGCACCTGTATTGCGGGCAAGGATCTGCCGCTGGAGCAAACCATCGCCAATATGTCGGGAATTTTGGCGGGCTTGGGCATGAAAATTGAAATCGCTTCATGGCGCAATATTGTGCCCAATGTGTGGTCGTTGCATATCCGCGATGCGCACTCGCCGATGTGCTTTACCAATGGCAAGGGGGCGACCAAAGAAAGTGCGCTGGCATCGGCCTTGGGCGAATTTATTGAGCGACTGAATTGCAATCATTTCTACAACGATCAGTTTTGGGGCGAAGATTTCGCCAACGCAGCGTTTGTGCATTACCCGAACGAGCGCTGGTTTAAGCCTGGCCCTGAAGATGCGCTGCCGGCGGAAATTCTCGATGAGCACTGCCTGAAGATTTACAACCCCGATGGCGAGTTACGTGGCTCGCATCTGTACGATACCAATTCCGGCGATGTGCAGCGGGGCATCTGTTCGCTGCCGTATGTGCGCCAGTCGGACGGTGAGGTCGTGCATTTCCCGTCCAACTTGATCGACAATCTGTTCCTCAGCAATGGCATGAGTGCGGGCAATACGCTGGCCGAAGCGCAGGTGCAATGCCTGTCGGAAATCTTCGAGCGGGCGGTAAAACGCAAAATTCTGGAAGGTGAAATTGCGCTGCCTGATGTGCCGCACGAAGTGCTGGCGAAATACCCCGGCATTCTGGCCGGGATTCAGGGATTGGAGGCGCAGGGCTTTCCGGTGCTGGTGAAGGATGCATCGCTGGGCGGGGAGTTTCCAGTGATGTGCGTCACCTTGATGAACCCGCGTACAGGCGGCGTGTTTGCCTCGTTCGGGGCGCACCCAAGCTTTGAAGTCGCACTGGAACGCAGTCTTACGGAATTGCTGCAGGGCCGCAGTTTTGAAGGCCTGAACGATTTACCTCAGCCCACCTTTGAAAGTAACGCCGTGACTGAGCCGAATAACTTTGTTGAACACTTTATTGATTCCAGCGGTGTGGTGTCGTGGCGCTTTTTCAGTGCCAAAACTGATTTCGATTTTGTTGAGTGGGATTTTTCTGGCCAGGGTGAGAATACCAAAATGAGCTCCAACGCTGAGGAAGCCGCGGCGTTGTTCGGCATTCTCGAAGACATGGGCAAAGAAGTGTACGTGGCGGTGTATGACCAGTTAGGCGCAACGGCCTGCCGCATTCTGGTACCGGATTATTCTGAAGTTTATCCGGTGGAGGATTTGATCTGGGATAACACCAACAAAGCCTACTTGTTCCGTGCCGATATTTTGAACTTGCATCGCCTGGACGATGCCGGCCTGGAAGCGCTGGTGAAACGTTTGGAAGACAGTGAGCTGGATGACTACACCGACATCATCGCATTGATCGGCGTCGAGTTTGACGAAAATACGGCCTGGGGTCAGTTGACGATTCTGGAGTTGAAGCTGCTGATTTATCTCGCCTTGCAGCAATTTGAAGCGGCGAAAGAGCTGGTGGAAACCTTCCTGCAATATAACGAGAACACGGTCGAGCGCGGATTGTTTTATCAGGCCTTGAATGTGGTGCTGGAGGTGCTGCTGGACGACGACCTGGAACTGGCCGATTACGCGGTCAATTTTCGCCGGATGTTTGGCAACCCGCGGATGGACGCGGTGATGGGGTCAGTGGACGGCAGCGTGCGCTTCTTCGGCTTAACGCCAACGAGCACGAAACTGGAGGGGCTCGACAGGCACCAGCGCCTGATCGACAGCTATAAAAAAATGCACATGGCGCGGGCCAAAGTGGCGGCTTTATCCAGTTAGCAAGCGTAGCCCGTTTGAAACGAAGTGTCCTCCCCAGGGGACTTCCTCCGGGCGAATGCGGGGCTGACGAGGTATTCCCGCAATACGCGGAGTTTATCCTGAGGGTGTTGCAGGGCTCCTTGCGGGCTACATTCGTGATGATTGCTGGCGAGTCGTATGGACTATCATGTCGCCATGAGCGCCATAACTACATCTGCCGCAGATATTTTTGCTTTCGACAACACCTACGCCCGCGACCTCGAAGGGTTGTATGTGCCGTGGCAAGCAGCCGAGGCGCCGGCGCCGAAACTGATCAAGCTTAACCATGCGCTGGCGGAAGAACTGGGGCTGGAAGCCAAAGCGCTGGATTCCGCAGAAGGCGCGCAACTGTTTTCCGGTAATCAGTTGCCGGAGGGCGTCAAGACCATCGCCCAGGCCTACGCCGGTCACCAGTTCGGTGGCTTTTCGCCGCAGCTCGGCGACGGCCGCGCGCTGCTGCTGGGTGAGGTCATCGACAAATACGGCAAGCGCCGTGACATCGCGTTCAAGGGTTCTGGTCGCACTCCCTTTTCGCGCGGCGGTGATGGCAAGGCGGCATTGGGCCCGGTGTTGCGCGAGTACATCATTGGCGAGGCGATGCATGCGCTGGGTATTCCGACCACGCGTGCGCTGGCTGCTGTGACCACTGGTGAATTCGTGCGCCGCGAACGCAACCTGCCCGGCGCGGTGCTGACGCGTGTCGCGGCCAGCCATATTCGTGTCGGCACCTTTCAGTTCGTCACGGTGCGCGGCGACATGGCGCTGCTGAAAAAACTCGCCGACTACACGATCGACCGTCATTACCCTGAACTCAAGGGACAGCCCGAGCCTTACCTCGGTTTGCTGAAAGCCGTCAGTGAAAAACAGGCGGCGCTGATCGCGCGCTGGATGAATATCGGGTTTATCCACGGTGTGATGAACACCGACAACATGACGCTGTCCGGCGAGACCATAGACTACGGCCCCTGCGCATTCATGGATCGTTATGATCCGACGACGGTGTTCAGTTCCATCGACGAGCAGGGGCGTTATGCCTATGTGAACCAGTCGCCGATTGCGACCTGGAATCTGTCGCGGTTGGCCGAGGCCTTGTTGCCGCTGCTGATTGAAGAGCACAACAACGACCAGGACAAGGCCGTGGCCGGGGCGACTGCCGTGCTGGAGGGTTTCCAGGAACGCTACCAGCACTACTGGTTGCAGGGCATGCGCCTGAAACTGGGGCTGACGCGCGACGAGGCTGATGATTTTGTGCTGGCTACGGATTTTCTGAAAACCATGGAAGGGCAAGCAGGAGGGGCAGGTGCGGATTTCACCCAGGCGTTCCGCCGGCTTGCCGATGTGGCGCAGGGCGCGGGCGAGTTCAGTGAAATCGGTTTGCACGAGCTGTATGCCGATGACACGGCATTAAAGGCCTGGCTGCCGCGCTGGCGCGCGCGCCTGGATGCGGAAGCGGTGGCGCCGGAGCAGCGTGCGCAGGCCATGCGCGCCGTGAATCCCGTTTATATTCCGCGCAACCATAAAGTCGAGGAAGCGCTGGATGCGGCAGTGGCGCTGGGCAATTACGCGTCTTTTGAACAACTGCTGGCGGTGCTGCAACATCCTTTTGAGGAACAGGTCGGACGGTCCGCGTACGCGGAGCCGGCACCGGCCAGTGAATCTGCGGGTTACCAGACTTTTTGCGGCACCTGACCCGAGAATTTATATAAGTAGTTGATTATATTTATATATTTATGCCGCATCCGCGGTGTAGAGCTGCACTATCTTGCCTTCCTCGTCGTTCGCTGCGGTGACGCGGGGTTCCCAGAGCGCCAGCTCCATGCGCCTGTCCATGTGTTCGACCACGGCCGTGCAACTGTCCACCCAGGCACCGCAGTTGATGTAGGTCACGTTCTCGATTTTTCGTTTTGGTATCGCGCCGCCGCGCATCGTTGCCGATCCGCATCAACTGTGCGTTGCCGTGCAGTGCTGAAAAGTATCGACGCTGGTGAATTTGCGTTGTAACTTCGGGCTTGCACATTAATCAGCACGCGGGGAGGAAACACATGCCATTTGCCGATTCTGACGGAGTCAGGCTGCATTACGAGGAAACCGGGCGCGGCGTGCCCATCGTGTTCGTGCACGAATTTGCGGACGACCTGCGCAGCTGGGAGCCACAGTTGCGGTTTTTTTCGCGTCGTTATCGCTGCATTGCGTTTAACGCACGCGGTTATCCGCCTTCGGATGTGCCGCGTGCGCGCGCCAAATATTCGCAGGCGCTGGCGGCCGACGACATCGCCAATGTCATGCGCCATCTCAAAATTAAAAAAGCGCACATCATCGGCTGCTCGATGGGTGGATATGCCACGCTCCACTTCGGGCTGCGCCATGCGCGTTTGGCGCTGTCGCTGACTGCGGTCGGCGTGGGTTATGGCGCCGATCCGGACAAGCGCGCCCAGTTCCTCAAGGACACTGAAGTCATGGCGCGGCGTTTCGACACGCTGGGCACGCGCGAGGCGATCAGGCCGTATCAGATCGGGCCTTCGCGGGTGCAGTACCAGAACAAGGATCCGCGCGGTTTTGCGCAGTTCTGCGCCGAGTTTGCCGGGCATTCGGCACTGGGTTCGGCCAACACGCTGCGTGGGGTGCAGGCAAAGCGGCCCACCATACAAAGCCTGGAACGCAAATTAAAACAGCTCAAGGTGCCGCTGCACATGATGAGCGGTGATGAAGACAATAATTGCCTGGAGCCGGGGCTATTCATCAAGCGGGTGTGCCCGTCAGCGTGGCTGACCGTGGTGCCGAACACCGGCCACGCGGTGAATGTGGAGGAACCCGATCTGTTCAACCGGCTGACCGCTGAATTTCTGGCACAGGTTGATTCCGGCCGCTGGCGCCTGCGCGATCCGCATTCGCTGGTGAAATCCACGATGCAGCCGGGAAAGAAATAAGTCATGGCCGTCACTCTGATCGAGAATTTCCGCGCAGTGTTTTATACGCCGTTCTACGCGGCGTTCGTACTCGGTGCCTACGAAGCTGAAGACGTCGACGTGCGCATGGAAATGTCGGCGGCTGCCGACAAAACGCTGACCGGCTTGCTGGCGGGCACGGGGCAGGTGTCCTGGGGTGGCCCTATGCGTTTGATGCATGCGCTGGATGAACATCCGCAGAGCGGCATCGTCAGTTTCTGCGAAGTGGTGGGGCGTGATCCGTTTTACCTGATCGGTCGCACTACCAATCCCGGTTTTCGGATGCAGGATCTGGCGAACAAAACGCTGGCGGTGGTGACCGAGGTGCCTACGCCCTGGTACTGCCTGCAGCATGACCTGCGGCTGGCCGGAATCGAGCCCTCTGCAGTGCGCCGCGCGCCCGCGGGCAGCATGGGCGAAAACCTGCAGCGCTTGCGCGCGGGTGAGGTCGATGTCATCCAGGTGTTTGAACCGCTGGCGCAACAGGCGGTTGCGGATGGCGCAGGCCATGTCTGGTACCGCGCGGCGGATCGCGGGCCTGCGACCTACACCACGTTCAACACCACGCGGCAGTTTCTGGAGCGTGAGCCGGAAACCGCGCTGCGCATGACGCGGGCCATGTACCGCACCCAGAAATGGATGGCCGCGCATGACGGTCGCGAGCTGGCGGAAGCTGTGGCGAGTTACCTGCCGGATATTTCCGTGACTGCGTTGACTGCGTGCTGCAATGGTTACAAGGCGAGTGGCGTCTGGAATACCAATCCGCTGCAGCAGCGCGCCGGTGTCGAATGGTTGCGTGATGCCATGTTGGCGTGCGGGGCGATACGTACGCGATTTGCTTATGAAGACCTGTCCGACATGCGTTTTGCCGAACAGGTGATGCGCGAAGATCCGCCTGCGCTCTGATGTGCCGTGTCGCGCACTGTTTTGTGCGTGAATGGCGCAGTTAAAAAACGCGGAAGCCGGCGCGCGGGTTTTTGCGGTGATTGCTGACCAAATTGGTCCTGCAAGGTTGCCACGCTGGCCCAAACGCGACAAAATCCTCCTCGGTCAATTCGCTGCGACAAATTCAAAAAAATTTACGACCGAGGAGGTTCAATATGAAGTTCACCCATGTAGTTACCGCACTGCTGGCAGCAACCAGCCTGTCTGCAGCGGCCAGCGCTGTAGCCGCTGACAGTTTCCCCAGCCGCCCGCTGCGGGTGCTGGTGCCCAACGGCCCGGGCAGTTCCGTGGACACCCTGACGCGCATCGTGACCAATCGCCTGAGCGAAACCCTCGGTCAGCAGATCGTGGTCGACAACCGCGCCGGCGCTGGCGGCGTAATCGGCATGGAAATCGGCAAGGACGCCAATCCCGACGGTTATACGCTGATCACTGCCACTACTGCGGCTTCCACCATTGCCCGGTTGCTGCTGAAAAATCCGCCCTATCATCCGGTGAATGATTACGCCTCGGTCGCGCAGTTTGCGGTGACGCTGAATGTGCTGGTAGTGGCCAACTCGCTGCCGGTTAAAACAGTGCCGGAACTGATCGCCTATGCCAAGAGCGGCAAAAAGCCGTTCAACATGTCATCGGCGGGTATAGGTTCACAGAGCCATCTGTCAGGTGCCTACTTCGTGCAGGAGTCCGGCATCAAATCGCTGCATGTGCCGTATAAAGGCGGTGGCGCTTCGTCCCGGTCGGTGGCATCCGGTGAATCGCAGTGGTCGCTGATCCCGTCAGCCGCGGCGATGAACCACGTGGCGGCCAAACGCATGCGTGCGATCGGCCACAGCCTGAGCCACACCACGCCGCTGCTGCCCGATATCCGACCGATCTCCGAAACCATTCCGGGTTTTGATTACACCGGCTGGATGGGTTTCTTCGCGCCCAAAGGCACGCCCAAGGCCGTGATCGAGAAGCTGCGCGCTGCAGTGGCGAAGACCATGGAAGCGGCCGATGTCAAAAAAGGCATGGCGTTCCAGGCGACCGAGATTGTGGTGCTGGGCCCGGATCAATTCCGCAAGGAAGTGCAGAAATCCATGGTCAAGAACGCAGCGCTGGTCAAAACAGTGGGGCTTAAAGCCACCAACTGATGGCTGCAGGCAGGAACGGGTGCCGGCGCTGCCGGCCCCGGCTCATGTGCAATATGGAAAATCGGGCTGTACAGCCCGATTTTTTTCGCTCTCAGTAAGTGGTGTCGGACCATGTGCCGGGCGCCATCCACGGTTTGTTATTTAAATTATTGTTTTTATTGATATTTTTATCGTCAATTTACGCAATGCTGCAAGCTGCGCCAACGCTGCCGGCTCTGCAGATTAAAATGTGCGCATGAGCATTCCACTGCTGACTGAACTGCCGTACCGCGCTGACAGTGCCGCACTGTTTGAAGCCGTGGCTGACCGGTCGTGGGCGGTGTTTCTCGACAGCGGACAGCATTATCCCGGCCAGGCGCGTTACGACATCATCGCCGCCGAGCCGTATGTGCGGCTGGTGACCCGCGGCGCGATCACTGAAGTGCATGCCGAGGGCACCGAGCTGTCGCGCGCTGATCCTTTCGATTTGCTGCGCACTCACCTGGCTATGGATCCAGCCTGCCCTCCAAGAGGACTTCCTTCGGGGCGTCCCCCAGGAGGACTTCCTTCGGGGCGTCCCCCAGGAGGACTTCCTTCGGGGCGTCCCCCAGGAGGACTTCCTTCGGGGCGTCCCCCAGGAGGACTTCCTTCGGGGCGCACCGGCAGTCTGCCGTTCAGCGGCGGGGCGATCGGTTATTTCGGTTACGACCTGGCGCGGCGTATCGAGCGCCTGCCGGCGCGTGCGCGTGATGCCGAACGCATACCGGACATGGCCATCGGCATCTACGACTGGGCGGTGGTGGTCGATCATTCCGAGCGCAAGGCGTGGCTGGCCGGACAGGGGCGCGATGCTGATACCGACCGCAAATGGAGCAGCCTGGTGCAGTTGTTTTCTGCCGCGCCTGCCGAGCGGCGCCGTGCGCCGTTTCGGGTGACGTCGCCGATTACCTCCAATTTCACGCCGCTGGGTTACGGCCATGCCTTCGACCATGTGATTGATTACATCCGCGCCGGCGATTGTTACCAGGTTAATCTCGCACAACGTTTTGTGGCCCACGCGCAGGGCGATCCGTGGCTGGCGTACCAGCGGCTGCGGCTGATCAACCCGGCACCGCATGCCGCCTATCTGTCCACGCCGTACGCGCACATCCTGTCGGCGTCACCGGAACGTTTTTTGCGCGTCGAAAACCGCCAGGTTGAAACCAAGCCCATCAAGGGTACGCGACCGCGTGCCGGCCATGCGCGGCTGGATGCCGGACTGATTGCCGAGCTGCTGGCCAGCGAAAAAGATCGCGCTGAAAACCTGATGATCGTCGATCTGCTGCGCAATGACCTGTCGAAGAACTGCGAACTGGGGTCGGTCAAGGTGCCGCGGCTGTTCGATGTCGAAAGTTTTGCCACCGTGCATCATCTGGTAAGCACGGTGACCGGCACGCTGGCGCAGGGGCGCGATGCCATCGACCTGTTGCGCGGCGCGTTTCCCGGCGGTTCGATTACCGGCGCGCCCAAGGTGCGGGCGATGCAGATCATTGAAGAACTTGAATCGCACCGGCGCGGTGTCTATTGCGGCGCCATCGGTTATGTCGGTTACGACGGCAACATGGATACCAACATCGCCATCCGCACGCTGGTGTATTCCCGCGGCACGGTGCGCTTCTGGGCGGGCGGCGGCATCGTCGCCGATTCGCAGCGCGATGCCGAATACCAGGAGACGTTCGACAAAGCCGCAGCGCTGCTCGATCTGCTGCAACAGAGCGCGGAAAGTGCCGTCGGCAATTGACGGCGCGATACGTAGTCATTTTTTATATTCACAGGCAGGAGCGCGGTAATGGCCACTCAGGATCTGACGCAGGAGAATTTTGAAAGCACGGTCACCGGTAACAAGATGGTGATTGTCGATTTCTGGGCGCCGTGGTGCGGCCCGTGCAAGGGTTTTGCGCCGGTGTTCGAGGCGATGTCGGAAAAACATCCCGACGTGGTGTTTGCCAAGGTCAACTCGGATGACGAGCAGGGGTTGTCTGCACATTTCGGCATCCGTTCAATACCGACCATCATGCTGTTTCGCGAAGAGGTGATCGTGTTCATGCAGGCCGGCGCATTGCCCGAGGCCGGCCTGGAAAGCGTGCTGACCCAGGCGATGGCGCTGGACATGGACCAGGTGCACAGCGATATTGCGGCCAAGCAGGCGCAGCAACAGCAGCAATAAAAATGTAATATAATCAACAAGTTACATTAATAATCCTGCTGCGCGCCCTGCGTCGGAGGCCAGCTGCCGTGTTATCGTACTTTGATGCCGGCCTGTTTGACGACTTTCACCCATTGCGCGAGATCGTCGCGGATGAATTTACCGAGTTCTTCGCTGCTGCTGGGTTGTACCTCGGCACCCAGGGCGGTGAAGCGTTCACGCACTGCGGGCGTGGCCAGCACCTTGTGCAGGGCCGTGTTTAATTGCGCAATCACAGCGCTCGGGGTAGCGCCCGGCGCGAGTATGCCGGTCACGGTGCTGGCGTCGAAACCGGACACACCGGACTCGGCGAGCGTAGGCACATCCGGCAAGGCAGCAGCGCGTTTTGCTGTGGTGACGGCGATGGCGCGGATGCGCTGATTCTTGATAAATGGCAATGACGAAGAAATCTGGTCGACATGGGCAAAGATGTGTCCCGCAACCAGGTCGATCAGTGCGGCGCCGCTGCCTTTGTACGGAATCAGGTTCATGCGGGTGCCGGTGCGGATCATGAACAACTCGGCGATCAGGTGATTGGTGGTGCCGACGCCGGCATTGCCCATCAGCAGGTTGCCGCCCTGCGCCTTGGCCACTGCGATCAGTTCCCTGGTGGTGCGTGCGGGTAACGAGGGATGCACCACCAGCGCCAGCGGTACCACTGCAATGCGGCCAACGGGTGCGAGATCGCGCACGATGTCATACGGCAGATTCGTGTACAACGCCGGACCGTTGGTCATCACGCTGCTTGATGCAACCATGATGGTGTAACCATCCGGTGCGGCCCGTGCAACGGCGGTGGTGCCGATCGAGCCGCCGGTGCCCCCGGCACGGTTTTCCACCAACATCTGTTGTCCCAGTAGTTCCGAGAGTCCTGGCGCAATGGTGCGCGCGGTGATGTCGACATTGCCGCCGGGCGCGAACGGCACCAGTATGCGCACCGGTTTGACGGGATAAGTTTGTGCGGCAGCGCCAGTGATGATGGATAACAGTGCGGCGCCGATGATGCAGGTGCGTACCATGATGTTCTCCTCTGGTGCGATGTGTGGTTGTAGTTCGTGCCGGCCCGTTTTCTTTTCATTGCCCGGGTGTTCTGTCAAACTGCGCGCGCGGCCAAACAGTACAGAACAATAACATCATCATGGCGCCATCGTGCTCCGCGCATCACCTGCTCAACGCTACGCAAAGGAATCGGCATGTCCACCCGCGGCTTCTGGATTGATCATTTTCCCGGCAACTTCCTGTGGTCCAACGCCGCGCTGGCGTGCAAGGGCATGGCGCCGTACGGCGTGGTGGCGATGGATGAGATCGACCGCATTGCTGAACGCCTGAAAACGCGGCAGGGCGAGCCCCAGGCCTGGCAGGAGGAATGGTGTGCGATGGCGACGCGCGTGGAGCAGGTGGCTGATGCCGCTGCCGCGCAGGGCAATGACCAAACGGCAGCGAACTACTACATGCGTGCCGGTAATTATTACTACACTGGCGAGCGTTTCATCCCGCCGGGTGAAGTCAAGGCGGCCGTCGGTCGCCAGGCCTACCGCTGTTACCAGGGCGGGTTGAGCCGTGGTTACCCCAACGTTGAGTTCGTTGAAGTGCCGTATGAGGGGACCACTCTGCCGGCGCTGTTCATGAAGGTGCCGGGCGTTTCGGCGCGGGCACCGACCGTGGTCATCTTCAACGGTATGGACAACTGCAAGGAGATGAGCGTCATCTTTGCCGGCCTGGAGTTTGCGAAGCGCGGCATGCATACGCTGGCCATCGATGGGCCGGGACAGGGCGAGACCCTGCGCTTTCGCGGCATCCACAGCCGTTACGACTACGAAGTCCCGGGCAAGGCAGCTTACGATTACGTTGCGCAACGTGCTGATGTCGATCCGGCGCGGGTGGTCATCATGGGTTACAGCTTCGGCGGTTATTACTCGGGACGCATTGCCGCGTTTGAGCCGCGTTATGCCGCGGGCGTGGCGATGACCGCGCTGCACTGGGATCTGGCCGCGTGGCAGATCCGCATCAAGGAGAAGGCGCAACAGGAGGGCAACAAGGTTGCGCAGTCCAATTTTCAGTTTCAGTGGGTGGTCGGCGCCGCGGATGCCGATGCGGGCATCGAAGTGGCGAAAAAATTTACTTTGAAAGACGTCGCACGGCAGATCACCATGCCGTTCCTGATTACCCATGGCGCCAATGATCGCGTGGTGCCGGTGGAGAATGCACAGAAGCTGTATGACGCCGTTGGTTCGGCGAAGAAGACGCTGCGCATTTTCACGGCGGAGGACGGCGGTGCCGAGCATGCGCATGTCGATAACCGGTCGGTGGGCGTGGATTTTGTGGCGGATTGGATAGCGGCCAATCTGCCCGGCGGGTAACGAGGGCGTGTCAGGTGCTGTCTGTAGTCCGGCATGCAGACGGCGAGAGCAGTGCGCGAGCGGATAAACCCTTCTGATAACAAGTATGCAGACGCGTTAAACTTTCCGTGCCTGCGCTTGTCCGATCTCAGGCTGTACCCACTCAAGCACATCTGACTCATACCCCTATGAAACGTATTGCATATCTGGCCGTAGCGATCGGATTGCTGGCGATCGCCGGTCTCAGTTGGCGGCATTATTCAAAATCACAGTTGGCCCCGGCGGCCAAACCTGCTGCAGGGCCTGCGCGCGCGCTGCCGGTGAAGATCGCAACCGTGCGTCAGGATGCTGTGGTGGATGCAGTCACTGCCATCGGCACGTTGCTGGCCAACGAAGCCGTGATGATCCGGCCCGAAATTGACGGCCGCATCGAGGCCATACACTTCAAGGAAGGTCAGCTGGTGCGTAAAGGCGACAAGCTGGTGTCACTGGATGCGTCGGAAGTGGAAGCGCAATTGGCATCGGCGGTGGCTGCCGCCAACCTTAACCAAAGCCGTTTGAATCGCGCAGAGGAACTGCAGGCCAAGAAATTCATCAGCGCTCAGGCACTGGATGAAGCGCGCGAAAATCTCAATCAGACCGCGGCGCGGGTCGCCGAGATCAAGGCCAAGCTGGCCAAAAACCTGATCCGCGCGCCGTTCGAAGGCGTGACCGGACTGCGCCAGGTCAGTCCCGGCGCTTATGCCAAGGCCGGCCAGGACGTGGCGCGGCTGGAAGGCATAGGCACGCTGAAACTCGATTTCCGGGTGCCGGAACTTTACTTGCGCAAAGTTCACGTTGGCCAGTCATTGGCGGTCACGGTGGATGCCTATCCTGCAGAAACCTTTGATGGCGAGATTTATGCCATCGAGCCGTCGGTGGACGAGGCCACGCGCACCGTGCTGCTGCGCGCACGCATGCCGAATCCCGGAGTGCGCCTGAAACCGGGCATGTTCGCAAGAGTGAACCTGACGCTGGAGCGGCGCGATAATGCGTTGCTGGTGCCAGAGCAGGCCATCGTGCCGCGCGGCAGCGGCCGTTATGTGTTCCGCGTGGTTGACGGCAAGGCAGTGCAGACCAAAGTCGAACTCGGATTGCGCAGTCCCGGTGAAGTCGAAATCATCTCCGGGCTGGAGGCCGGACAGACCATCGTTGCCGATGGCCAGTTGAAGCTGCAGGACGGCGGTGCGGTGACGGTGCTGGCGGAGAAACCGCAAGCCGCGAAGCCGTAACCATGTTGCTGCCTGAAATTTCCGTCCGGCGTCCCGTGCTGGCCACGGTGATGAGCCTGCTGATCATCCTGGTCGGCGTGATCGCTTTCGACCGGCTGACGGTGCGCGAATATCCAAAAATCGATTCCCCGGTGGTCTCGGTGCGCACCGTGTACACGGGCGCAAGTCCGCAAGTGATTGAATCGCAGGTGACGCAGCCGCTGGAAGACAGCATCTCCGGCATCGAAGGCGTGAAGACGCTGAAATCGGTCAGCCGCGAGGAAGTCAGCCAGATTACCGTCGAGTTCACCAACGACCGCAACCCTGATCTGGCCGCCAATGATGTGCGTGACCGGGTGTCGCGCGCGCGCGGGCGCCTGCCCGATGAAGTCAACGAGCCGATCATCGCCAAGGTCGAGGCCGATGCCCAGGCCATTATGTGGCTGCGGTTGTTTTCCGAAACCCACAGTCCGCTGGAGATTTCCGATTACGCTGACCGTTATGTCGCCGACCGCCTGAAAACCCTGTCCGGCGTGGCTTCGGTGATTATCGGCGGCGAGCGGCGCTACGCGATGCGCATCTGGCTGGACCGCGAACGACTCGCGGCTTATGCGCTGACGCCGCAGGATGTCGAGGATGCGCTGCGCCGGCAGAACATTGAAGTACCCTCGGGGCGCATCGAAAGCAGTCAGCGCGAGTTCACGGTGCTGTCGGAATCCGATCTGCGCACGCCGGAACAGTTCAGCCAGCTGATTATCCGCGAGGTGAAAGGTTATCCGGTACGGTTGAGCGATCTCGGTCGTGCCGAACTCGGCGCGCAGGACGAGCGCAACATCCTGCGCGTCAACGGCAATCCCGCCGTGGGCCTGGGCATCGTCAAGCAGTCCACGGCCAACACGCTGGCAGTGGCGCAGGCGGTGAAGCGCGAAATACCGAAGCTCGCTGCGGCGCTGCCGTCGGGCATGCAGATCGCCGTGGCCTTCGATACCTCGGTGTTCATCGAGAAGTCGATCACGTCGGTGTACACGGTGATGGCGGAAGCGCTGGCGCTGGTGGTGCTGGTGATCTTTTTCTTCCTGCGTTCGCTGCGCGCTACGCTGATTCCCTTCGTGACCATCCCGGTGTCGCTGATCGGCGCTTTTTTCCTGATCTGGATCATGGGTTTCTCGATCAACGTGCTGACCCTGCTGGGCATCGTGCTGGCGGTCGGCCTGGTGGTGGACGATGCCATCGTGGTGCTGGAGAACATCCACCGCCATATCGAGGACGGCATGTCGCCGGTTGAGGCATCGTTGACCGGTGGTCGTGAAATCGCCTTTGCCGTGGTGGCAATGACAGTGACGCTGGCCGCGGTGTTTGCGCCGCTGGCGTTTTCCACCGGCAACACGGGTCGCTTGTTTCTCGAATTTGCGCTGACGGTGGCGTCGGCAGTGGTGGTGTCGGGGTTTGTCGCGCTGACGCTGACGCCGATGATGTGCTCGAAACTGCTGCGGCGCGAGCGCAAGCACGGGCGCGTATACAATGCGCTGGAAGGGTTTTTCGTGGCGCTGGCTGCCGGTTATGAACGGCTGCTGCGCTGGAGCCTGACGCACCGGCTGGCCGTAGTCGCGGTATTTGCGCTGGTCGCGGTGGGCGGCGGGCTGTTGTTCATGACCATCAAGTCCGAGCTGTCGCCACTGGAGGATCGCGGGTTTTTTCTCGGCGTGCTGTCGGCGCCCGAGGGGGCGACCAAGGAATACACCGACGGTTACGCGCGGATCTGGGAGAAAATCTACAGCGAAGTGCCGGAGATCAACTCTTATTTTGTGATCGTCGCACCCGGCCTGGACCGTCCCAATCCGGTAAATTTTGCACTGTCATTCGTGCGCCTCAGCGACTGGGGGGAGCGCAAGCGCAAAACCCAGGAGATCACCGCGTCAATCGCACCGAAAATGTTTGCAACCATGCCCGGCGTGCTGGCGTTTCCGGTCAATCCGCCGTCGCTGGGCCAGAGTTTCCGCAATCCGCCGGTGCAGTTCGTGGTGCAGGGGACGTCGTACGATGACCTTGACCGCAAAGTCACCGCGCTGGTGGCGAAGGCGCGCAGCTCGCCGGCGCTGGCCAATGTCGACAGCGACCTCAAACTCAACAAGCCGCAGTTGACGGTGGACATCGACCGCGAAAAAGCCGCGGCGCTGGGCATCCAGATCGAAGCCATAGGGCGTACGCTGGAAACGCTGCTCGGCGGCCGCCAGGTGACGCGCTTCAAACGCGAGGGCAAACAATACGATGTCATCGTCAAGCTGGAGGACAAGGACCGGCGCCAGCCCACGGACCTGACTTCGATCTACGTGCGCGGCGCCAGCGGCGGCATTACCCAGCTGTCGAATCTGGTGGCGGTGCGTGAAACCGTCGCACCCAAGGAGCTCAACCATTTCAACCGGCTGCGCGCGGCGGTGATATCCGCCAACATCGCACCGGGTTATACGCTGGATGAAGCATTGAAAGTCATGGAACAGGCGGCGGGCGAGGTGCTGGATGCCGGCTACCAGACTGCGCTGGACGGACAGTCGCGTGAATATCGAGAATCGGGAGAACAGCTGTATCTGATCTTCGTGCTGGCGCTGGCTTTCATCTACCTGGTGCTGGCGGCGCAGTTCGAAAGTTTCCGCGGCCCGCTGGTGATCATGCTGACTGTGCCGCTGGCGGTGTCCGGCGCACTGCTGGCCATCAAGCTGACTGGTGGCTCGCTCAATGTCTACAGCCAGATTGGCCTGGTGATGCTGATTGGGTTGATTACCAAAAACGGCATCCTGATCGTTGAATTCACCAACCAGCTGCGCGACCGCGGCAAATCAAAAATCGATGCGTTGATCGAAGCCTGTGCCTTGCGGTTGCGGCCCATTCTGATGACCACTGCAGCCACAGTGCTGGGTGCGGTGCCACTGGCGATTGCCACTGGCGCCGGTGCGGAATCGCGTTCGGCGATCGGCTGGGTCATCGTCGGCGGCATGAGCCTGGGCACGCTGTTCACGCTGTTCGTGATACCCGTGGCTTACACCTATGTCGTGGGTGATCGTACTGTTGCCATGCCGGAGAGTGCGGTCGAGCCTGTGGTTCGCTGATGCCGGGCCTGAAGACCGGTGCCAATCAACCGGCCCCGGCGCGCAGCGCCTGCTCCAGCCAGGTGGACGGATTGATCTGATCGACAAACCATTTTAATGCCTTGCCTTTGTGCGCTGTGCGCCAGGCGACCGACAGTATCTGGCTGACCTTGGGCTCTTCGGTGCGGCGAATCACCAGTTCACCGCGTGCAGCCGCAGCGGCGGCGAGGCAGCTCGGCAGATAACCGACGCCCAGGCCCATGACCTGCGCCTCGAGCTTGGCTGCGGCGTCCCCTACCGTCAGCGTGTTTTGTCCTGAGAGTAACCCGGTGGTGCGCGGCGGCAGATTGCGCGAGCTGTCGGCGACCACCACGGCACGGTGCTTGAGGATGTCCTCGCTGCGCAACGGTTCTGCTGCCGTGGCCAGCGCATGGCTGGGTGCAACGGCGAACACCCATTCGAGTTCACCCAGGCGCCTGGTCTGGTAACCGCCGCCAGCGGGGCCTTCGCCCGAGGCGCCGATGGCAAGGTCTGCGCGTCCCGAGACCAGCGCGTCCCAGCCGCCGCCCAGTACTTCGGGTGCAAGGCGCAAACGTGTTGCTGCGTTCTCTGCGGAGAAATCCTGTGCCAGTTGCAGCAGTGCGCGCGCCGGAATGATGGCGTCGTAGGCGATGCGCAGTTCGGCTTCCCAGCCGGTAGCGACACGTTTAACGCGCGCCTCCAGTTCGTTGGCTGCGCGCAGCAGGTGGCGGCCCTCATTCAGCAACTCGCGGCCGGCCGCCGTGAGTTTGGCGCGATGGCCGCGGCGGTCGAACAGCGGTACATCGAGGTCTTCCTCGGTTTTCTGCATGGTGTAAGTGACAGCGGAAGGCACCCGGTGCAATTCATGTGCGGCGGCCGCGAAGCTGCCCTTGCGGTCGATGGCATCGATTACCAGCAGTGCGTCCAGGGAAAGTCTCATCATGAATTCAATCTTGAATGTATTATCTAATTAATTTAGTAAAAATTTATAATACATTGTTTTTAAATATAAATATAGTTCAGAAAATTTGATCAATATAGTCAAATAGTTTCGCTATCATGCGCCGGCCAGTGCTTTCAGAATGCGTTTCCAGGCAACCCCTGATCAACGCAACCGGAAGGGAAACACCATGCTGAACCTGCGCAAAAGTGAAGACCGCGGCCATGCCAACCACGGCTGGCTGGATTCGTACCACAGCTTTTCATTCGCGAGTTACCAGGGCGGTGTCCCGCTCACAGTTGAAGGTTTGAGCCGGTGGCAGAATTCATTATGCTGCCTTTTTCAGTTGTACAGTGGCGGGTCGAAGCGCGTGGATAAGGGCCGCAATGTTCTTTTTGCCA
>Ga0105053_10002748_pt1 | contig 27104 bp, 18 predicted proteins | sample BON01_FD_78093 | JGI IMG/M metagenome (GOLD analysis project Ga0105053, IMG submission 78093) | Freshwater microbial communities from Lake Bonney liftoff mats and glacier meltwater in Antarctica - BON-01 | ecosystem: Environmental > Aquatic > Freshwater > Ice > Glacier meltwater | place: Lake...
GCGCACCGCCAACGACGCAACCATTGCCGGCCCTGCCTTCGCCGCCGCCGTGCGGAGCATCCTGCCGCGCGGCACGAAGCGCGATCTCGGCTATGTCATCCTGCGCCCCATGGCAGATGGCGCAATCACCTTGGAAGGCTTCTACGCCTCCGCATCGGTGCCGGCGGAGGGTGCATGGGCGGCTTCGGTCAACGTGCCAGGCCGCTTCCTGCGCGGCTTCGTCACGGGCAAGCCACCCGTCTCGGTTCGGCTGGTGTTCTTCGACCGGGTGCTTTCGATCAACGGCACGACCGTGAGCGCCCATGCCCTGGCCGATGGGGCAATGCCGTGGGAGCCGCGCAACCAACCCACCAACCGGCTTGGGCGTCGCCAAGGGGGCTAAAATGTAAGCTTTCCTGTCCTATATCCAGGAGGGCACAGCCCTCAGTTTTCCTCAGAAAATTGGGCGCCTCACCATTGGCAGTAAATGCCTGCATGTCCCCGGCCGATGGGACGCAAGCAAGTGCCGTCCGGTGCCGGCCCCAGGGGTTCCCAGGGCCGGTTTCAGGACGAGGCAGTCTCTACCGGCCGCGCGGGCGATGCGGCGCAAGGAACGTCATCACCCCGGCACCCGGCCAAGTCCGTTCCGCCCGGTCGAATGCGTCCATCAGGCTTTCGCCTTCGCGTTGGTAATTGACGATTACGCCGCTATGCGGTGCGCCGCTGGTAACGGGGGAATGGGTGGTGCTGTGGTGCAGGTCCATGATCGGTCTCCCGGTGGTGGTTGTGGTGAACGTCGTCGCCCTAGCCCGGCCTTCCAGATTGAGAGGGTATTGCCACCTTCGGGGGGCATCCTCCCTCTCACTAAGGGGGAACGGGAACGGAAATAGTAATAATATCAATGAGTTAGGTCAAGCCATTCCCGAACGTTCCCGAGAATTTTATGTAATGATTTCAATAACTTAGGCGACCTCGTTCCCGCCGTTCCCGTGAGATTCCCAGCCGTTCCCGTTCCCGAAAACGCCCCCCGGGAACGGCGGAATTGTCGTCACGGAGCGGCCAGCCCGCCCCGCCGGCCGTGGTCGACGACCAGCCCGGCAGTAACAGCAGCCGCCAGCCCAGCCCCGACGCGCTCCCGGCTCCAACGGGCCAGGGCAGGCGGCGCGAGCTTGAACAGGCCGTTGCTACCGGTGCGGCTCACCACCTGTCCAGCGGCCCGCAGAGCCGCTACAGCGCCAGCCACAACCTCGGCATCACCACCGCCCCCGGCTACCAGCGCACCCGCTTGCGCCGGTGCCTCGGGCGCCGCCCTGGCGCGTGTGTGCGAGGTGCCGTCGAGCCGGTGCGACAGGCGAGACACTGGGTCACTCCCGAGCCGGATTTCATGCTTCTCGATCAGCGGCCCAAGGTTGCTTTTGATCACCCCAAATGTGCGCGACCCGTCCGAGTTCTCCATCACCCCCAGCACCACGCGCGCCCGTTCGGTCCATGCGCCCGAGCCGCGCACCCGCTGTAGGCCGGGCAACCGCATGCGCGGATCGCGTTTCCCCTGCTTGGATAAGTGGTGCGACAGTATCACGAGGCAGCGCTTGCGTTGCACGAAGTCGATCAGCGGCGCCATGAACCGGCTCACTCCGCCGGCGTCATTCTCGTCGCCGTCCCCGATCCAGGCGCTGGCAGGGTCGACCAGGACAATCCGCAGGTTCGGCATGGGCTCGATTGCCGCCAGAGCCTCCACCATGCTCCGCCCTTGGCGCTCAATGGGGACGATGTGCCCCTGTTCCAGTCCGCCCACCCGGAAGCCATTCGCACGCCGTCCGATCTCCCCGGCCGTTTCTTCGGCCGCCAGGAACGCCGCGACGGGCTGCCCCCGCCCTGCTTCTGCTACCACCCGGTAGCCGAAGACCTCCGCTGCCCGCCCGGTCACCGCCGCCGCAATCTGGTGGGCAAGCGTGCTTTTGCCCGCCCCGGGCTCACCCACCAGCACAACGACTCCGACTGCCGGAAGCAGGCCGGCGACGAGCTGCGGCACCAACTCCACCGCGTTTTCGCTCGTTCCATCGACGGCGCGGCGCATTTCCAGCATCGACACAAGGATCTCGAAGTCGTCACCGGCATCTATCAGCATTCGACGAAGCTCGACTGCGCTGTAGGGCAACAACGGCAGCTTTTCGATCAGTGCCGAAACAGGCTCATTAGCGGACAGCCGCAGATCGACCGGCGCGACCACACTAAACTTCAAGCCGACTTCGAAAGGTGTGCCGGCCTCGTTTGATACATCGAACGAGAGAATGAAACCTTCCCGACAATCGCCGGCCGGTAGGTCGCGGCCCCGAAAAGCGGCCAGTGAGAACGTGCAAGGAACAGCTCCAAGTTCGCGCCACCCTTTCGGGGGAGCATTGGTAAGATTCCAAATGAATTCATTTTCCTTGTCCGGGCTTTCCACTCGACCGACTGCGAGGAAGCCCAGCCGCCCCGTGACGATGCGGTAGCCAATGGCGCGCAGCCCCCGCGCCGCCGCCGCCAGATTGCCTTCGCCGCCTCCCACCCCGTTGGGGTCCACCTCCACCCACACACATGAGATGCGTCGGTCGTCCGGTTCCCTCAGCAATGAGGGCGCCTCGGCAATCCTAGTTGGCTCATCCGGTGCGGGAGCAACCAAGAGGCGAGCGACTGCCACCGCGGGAGCTGCGCTTGCGGGTGAGGCAACCACTGGCGCGGAATCGCGAGCCTGCGGCGCACCGAAGGCCCCAGGGCTTACCCAGGGCCAGGTCGATGGGTCGCGTGGGTTCTCTACACGCCCAAGCTTGCCCACCTCACCGTCCCCCGACTGCATCGGCCGGCACCGGGATCGTCCTGCCCTCGTTGGGCGCCCCCGCGATCCATACCTGTTGCGCTGGTTGCGGTGGGTCGTCGCGCATCTCCAGCAAAGTAGCTGTGCTGATTTCGCATCTCGCTGGAACGGCTATGCCCAGCAATCGGTTGAACACCCAGCCCGACCAATCCGGCTCATGTGAGCCGGCCTTGATCTCGTAGTCATCGAGCGCGCCGGGTCGCGCTATCAGCCCACCGGGCACGTCCAGCAACCCGTCCTTGCCGCCCACCTTGGCCGCCACCAGGCGGCCCGCCCCCACGAGCGCGTCCACCACCCGGATCAGGGCTTTCTCGTTCGAGCGGATGACCGGCGGCAGCTCGCCTCGCCGCAGGCCCGCCAAGCCGTTGTTGCCCATCTTGTGGTAGGGCCGCCCAGCGGCCACGGAGCGCTCTATGGCGGCGATCAGCCACGCATAGAACTCATCCTCCCGGCGGGTAGCCTTGTCCCGCTGCGTGGCGTCCGCAAGCCCGCCATGGGCGGCCCGGATCAGCGTCCGCGTGTCCGCCATCGCCTCCGGGTTGTTGGCCTTCACCACAGCCATGTGGAACAGGCGCCCCGACACCGCCGGGCTCATGCCCATGCGCTTCTGCCGGTCCTGCCAGTCCGCCGGCTGCCATATCCCGATCGCCATGCGCACCGCGCCCAAGAGCGCGTTGCTCCCACGGATCGCCTGGCGCATGTCGGCCGCCGTCAAGATGGGCATGTCCTTCGTGCCCTGCTTCCGGACGTGGTGCGTCACCACCGTCGCCACGTCGGGCACCCGCGCCCGCAGCATGTTCAGCGCGGTCACGTATTGCTGAATCACGATCGAGGCGTTTTCCTCCCCGTGCAGGGTCGCGGCCAGCGTGTCGATCGCCACCAGTTGCAGGTTCGGCAGCGCCGCTAGCGCGCCCATCATCCGATCCCACGCGGCGGACGGCTTCGCCGCACCGCCCGGCCCCAGCTCGACCAAGGGGAACACGCCGCCGGCCTGGACCAATGGCACCACGATGCAACGGTCCCCGGCGGCGAAGCGCCGCCCCTCCGGGTCCATGTCGTGCAACCTGATGTGCAGCTCGTCCTGATCGTCCTCGGCGGTGAGCAGGACCGCGGTGCCGCCCGTGTGCTCGCGCACCACGTCCTGCCCCAGCCATGTCGGGCTTCGGTCCGGCGCCGCCACCGCCAGGCACAGATCCAAGAGCGCGAACGTCTTGCCCACGCCGCCCTCGCTCGCCAGCAGATGCGCGGCCCCGGCGCGGATCAGCCCTTGCACCAGCCACCGCCGTGCCGGCGGCGCTTCGTCCGGCACCCATCGGCGCACGGCCCAGCTCTTGAGCCCTTCGTCCGGAATGGGCGGCCGTCCGGAATCCATGGGCGCCACCGGCCCGGCGATTTCGCCCGTGCCGTACAACCGCCCCGGTGCCACCAGCGGCCCATGCCGCTCCGCGTCCAGCGCCACGATGGCGCCCCATTCACGCTCGAACCGATCATCCGGCCATGGCGGGACCATGTGCGCCAGCATCCAGCCATGCGCGAGGTTCCGCGCCTCGTCGGCGCTGGCCACCCCGCCGGTGCGGACCTGGTGCACATAATGCCCGAACACCTGTGTAGCCGCGTCGAAGCGCGTGGCCGGCCCCTGGCCGCCCTCGTGTACATCGGCGGTCAGGCGCTCCTTGACCGACCAGTTCCCGTCCGCCATCGCCGCCAGGTTCAGCCCGCCTTGCGCCGCCCGGGCCAGCGCCTCCGGCGCCGCCCACGGCAGCGGGTGCATGGCCTCCACCCGTTCTTCCAGGCCCGACAGCATGTGCCGGCAGCGTGTGTCCGCGTGCCGCAGGCGGACCGGCGTTAGATGGCCGTTCTTGCCGTGCATGGTGCCCGGCAGGCGGATAACCTGCGGGATGCGCATGAAGCTGGGATCGCCGCCGGACTTGAGCGCCAGCAGGTGCCGCAGGCGCGCGACGCGCTGCACATCTTCCTCGGGCTCCACCAGCAGCCAATAGGCGTGCAGCTTCCCCGTCGCGGACGACTCCACGATGATCCCCGCCGGCCCCAGGGCCTGTTCCAGCCGCAACAGGCTGTCCTCGGCCGTGTCCGGATTGTCCAGGTCCAGGCACACCGACGTGAAGGTGGCCACGTCCGCCTCGGTCTGCCGTCCCTGCCGGCCGATGTTTTGCGCACCGGCCGCCATGACCGCGGGGATGATGAAGGCACCGGCGCCGGCCGCGTTCCAGCGATCGGCGGTTCTCTCGACGAACGCAGATCCAGCCTGGCACGGGCACCATGCCTGCTCGCGGAATGTGCCCTCGGCGGGCGTGCCCTTCTCCCCCAGGCCGCGCAGCGCGATGGACTCGCCGTCCTCCCATTCCACGCCATCGAACAGGACGTGCAGGTAGCGTTCCAGGTGCTCCGGGTCGGCGGGGTCCGGGGCGTCGGGGTCAAACTTCATTGGAGGCCCGCTCCATCTTGCCGCCATCCGGCGCCGCCGCGATCCACGCGCGAAGCGCCTCGACCGGGATCACGCGCCGCTTACCAATCATTTTTGACGCCAGGCGCCCGGCCCGCATTTCGTTGTAGAGGTAGGACCGTGAGATACCCCCCGCGGCCTTCGACGCATCTTCCAGGCTGAATGCCACGGCGTTGGGCAGGATTGTGGGAAGCTGTCCGGTATTCATGAAGAGGTTTCCTGTCCGTTTCGCCAGCCAGTGTCGGCTGACGTTCACCGCAAATGCACACGCGGAGACACGGGTGCAACCGCACCAAGGTCCGAACACTGTGCTCCGGACACAGTGTTCGGACAAGGAAAATCAATAACTTACATGCATATACTGCCGTTATCGTATCGTCATGGAGCGCAGCAACCTTTTGAAACGGCATCAGCATATTTATTTTGCAGGGTAGCAGCGCAGCGCGACCGGGCGCCGCCGATCGAAAGATCATTCTCCGGACAGGTGAAATCCTAAATCGAACCTCAGCGTAACAGGCAAACTCTGCCCAAAATCGCGCATTGCAGCGCGCCATGGGTGGCTTTGGTTCACCAGGGCCGGGCAACTTCCATGGGCGCCGCAGGCTATCTCGCGTAGCGCCCGCCGCGAATGTCGCGGGCCGTCTGCACCCGGCCAGGGTAGCCACCATGCCGGGCAACTCACGGAAACAGAGGCGCATCAAACCAGCAGCGGGGCCGTGGCGGCATGGCGATTCCTGCCGCTGGGCAGGCCCGCGGGGCATGGATGCTGCCGGCACTTCCTTCGCAAAGGGGCGCAACAGGTTCTCGTCGCCCTCCCCCGCACGCCTCCCTCGGGGCGGGGTGGCCGGCACCAGTTGGCGCCCGGAAAGCCGGCCGCCAGCACACCCGGCCGGCTATTCCCCAGGCTATGCGCCGCTGCGCGCCAGGTTCAGCGCCAGCAGCCGGGCCAGCGCCTCATCCTCTGCAATGTCGGCCGGCCAGCCATAGGCGGTGGCCACGGCTTCATCCAGCCGTCGATGCAGCCCATCCAGCCAGGCGCCTTCCGGCGTGCCGCGCGTGTTGTAAAGCGCGGTCAAGGTGCGTTTCTTGAGGATCGCCGCCGCCGCTGCGTTCTTCGGCAGGATGCAGTCGGGAAAGCCGGGCACCACCTCGGGCACCACCTCCACCATATCGGGCGGGTTGAGTCAGGCCTAGCGCTTGGCCACCAGGTCCGCCGCGGCGATCGCCTGCGCGCGCGGATCGTCGATATAGGCCACGGCGGTGCGGTCTGGGCCCGAAGCCACGTATGTGGAACGATGTGACGATAGGTGGGACAACGCCGTTGGGACTTCTGCCTTGGGTTCGCATCCTCCATGCTCAGCCAGCGCCCGAGGGCGATACGGTCTCTTGGTGTGGACGGACGCCAGAAAAATGCGCGATTTCAGAAGGGCTTACCGGGAGGTGGTTTGACTGGCATTGGGCCTGAAAAGCCGAATTTGGGTCTCTGGAGGGCCAAAGTCTCCGGACGGTTTGCCTAGCGTGATTTTGTATGGCGACGAAAGCCCATTGTAGATCAATGCGTTGACCCAGATGCGTGGTTTGCCGGTTCGATTCCTTCCTGGACCGCCAGTTCCATCGACAAACGCATTCTCTGTCTGTGCCGGCCAGCGGAAAAAGGTTCGGTTTCTGAGGAGCTTGTGGTCGAACCTGTTGGCCGTATCGAACCAATGGATCCGTATCAATAATCCTGTTCTCGACAGCGCAACTCGCGTTCTTCGTTTGGAGAAATGACCTCAAGCCACGCTATGAGATCGGCTGAGAATGAGCCCTCTCCACCGAGCAACCCACGGTGATGCAACTCGCGTTGCAGCGCAGGTTCAATGACCTCGCCAAGCATTTTTTGCCGCGCCTGCTGAAGCAGTAAGCTGCCGCAAGCTGGTCTATCAAGCAGGCGCTCGGGCAGTCTTTCCAGGCTGGTTACTCGTGACCCGGAAGTGGTCATGGCAAGCGCAACCAGGTGCGCACGGCGGTCGCCTTGCGGCGTCGTGGCCTCCACGGCCCACCAGCTGACCACCGCCGAATCGCCACCATCAGCCCGGACGCTGGCGCCTAGCTGCTCTGCGGCCGTTGTGCGCCATTTTGCGATCTGCTCCGCAACAAGGGGATGGTCCAGGCCCAGCAGGGCAAGCTCATCGGTTGCCATCGCGCGTTCACGGTCGTCGGTGAAGCGAGCGGTGGCGATGCCATTAGAATTCGTCACGACGAACAACCCGTCCAAGCTGCGGCCGACGTTCCAACCTTGCTCCGCCAGTGCAGCGCTGAGAAAATCGTGGATGCGGCCGACACTACCTGCGAGGTCGCGGAAGGGCCGGTAATCCTCAAGACTAAAACCCTCAAGGTCCTGAAATAGCTCGAATACCACCTCCCGCGCCTCGCTGGCATTTGCAAGCGCGGCATCGAGCTCAACCTTCGTCCGCTTTAGTTCCGGGTCGGACAGGGCCGCTTGATAGAGGCGGTCGTAGTTCAATCGCTCGGAGAGTTGGCCGAGAACCTGGGCACGTAGGTCCTCAGCAACATTGCCGGCTTCGTCCACCTTGCCCAGTGCGCGCGCAATCTCGGTGAGTTTCTCGTCGAGCATCAGGAAGATGCGCCCCTCGATCGTGTCCGAGAGGATCAGGTTGTAGACCTGCGCCGTGTCGCGCTGGCCGTAGCGGTGGATACGCCCGATGCGTTGCTCCACATCCATTGGGTTCCACGGCAGGTCGAAATTGAACAGCACGCGGGCGAATTGCAGATTGATGCCCTCGCGCCCCGCAGCCGTGCAGACAAGCACCCTTGGACCGTCCTTCTGGCGGAAGCGGCGCTCGGCGGCGAGTTTGGCGCCGTGGTCGCCGCCCCGCAGCACGGTGACGCCCTGGCCAGGATATAACGCATCGATATCGCGCGAGATCTGGTCCACTGTGCCGAGGTAGGTCGCGAAGATCACCACCTTTTCCTGCGGGTTCTGCCGCCACAAGACACCTAGGCCAGCGAGCAGCTTTTCGATCTTCGTCTCGCGCGCGCCCGGGAACATCGCCAACATTTCCGCTATGCGCACCCGCTCCTCCGGCAGGTGCACCGACACAGCGAGCGTCGCCAATTCCTCCGCCGAATTCGCGGTGAGTTCGCTGCCGTAGGGATCAGACGCCTCCGCGAGCGCCTCCTCTTCCTGGTCCAGCCGGCGCACCAGCTTCAGCTTGAGGTCAGCCAGCACCTGATCCGCTTGACCACGCCCGACAGGATCATCGGCGAGTCCGTATTCGATGTGGATGATCTCGCGCGCTTCGGCATAGCAGCTGTCGCGGCGGTCGATGTCGAGCGCGCGGTCGCGCAGCACGGCCTCGTGGATCGTCAGCGCCAGCATCCGGCGCCGAAGCGTCCGCCGCACGGCCGCGAAGCTGGACGCCGCGATTTTCTGGAATATCGCCATCAGGAACCCCAGCGCGCGGCCCTTGCCGCCCTGTCGCTTCGCCAGGTCGAAGCCGTCCTGAAGGTATCGACTCAAGCCCTCGTAAAACACCCGCTCACCGTCGGACATGATGCAGGATTCGGTATGAACCCAGCGCCGCGCGAACAACGGCGAGCCATCGGGCCGGCACGCATCCGCCTTGGTGCGGCGGAACACGACGGTCGACAGCCGGTGCCGTTCGGAGACCATCTCGCCGACGCTGCGGAAGAGCGTGGGGTTGAGTAATTGGATCAGCATCCAGAACGGGAAATGGTGGCCCTGGTGCGGGGTCGCCGACAGCAGCAAAAGGTCCCGGGTATGGTCCTTCAGCGCTTCGGCGAGTTTGTAGTTCTCGGTCCGGCGAACACGCTTGCCTTCCTGCACCGCGGTGAGGTGATGGGCTTCGTCGAATACGACGAGGTCCCAGCGGGGTGCCTCCAGCAACCGCTTGATGCGGGCCGGGCGCTTCAACGTGTCGATGCTGGCGATCAGGCGGTGGTGTTTGGCGAAGGCGTTTGACTTGCGGTCGGTCACATCGCCTTCGCTGCCGAACACCTCGAAATTGAGACCGAACACCTCGTTCAGCTCGCGATGCCAGTTGTTCACCAGGCCCGCCGGCACGACCATCAGGGCGCGCTCCAGTTCACCGCGGCTGGCAAGCTCGCGCAGTATCAGCGCGGTTTCGACGGTCTTCCCCAGCCCTACCTCGTCGGCGATCAGGAAGCGCCGCGGGCTGGCGGTGGCGACGCGGTGGGTCAAGACGACCTGGTGCGGCAGCAGGTCGATGCGCGCGGAGGTCAGCGCCGCGGCGCTCTCCATCAGCGGCAGCATATGCGCCTGCAACGTCAGGCCGATGGTCCGCAACTGCTCCGGCGTGCCGGTGACGTTCGCCAGCATTCGATCGGCACGAGAGAGGGCCGTGCGGAGTGCCGCCAGCGGGACGCGGCGCTCGCCCGCGCCGAAGAAGGCGCGCACATAGCCGTCGCGGGGTGGTTCGAGGACGACACCGTCGCCGAGCTCGGCATGGGTGATCCGGGCGCCGGGCAGCATGTCCAACACGTCGCCCATCAGGATAGCCGGGCCTGATGCAGGCCGATCAGGCCGGGGCCTTCCGCCTCGCCGCGCCAGCCGGGTTGGTGGATACGTTGCACACCCGGTTGCGCGCCGGAGAACAGCAGCCGGCCGAGGGCGATCTGGCGGTTGCCGGCCATGGCCCAGAGCCATGCGTCCTTGGGCGCGTCGTAGCTGATGCGGTGCTGGCCGCTGGGGAGCCAGAGCAACAGCGCCCTGTCGCCCTGGTAGGCGCTTTGGAAGCCTAGCACGAGGTCGCGCAGGTCGGTGGCGATCCAGGTTTCGGCGTCGGCCTCGTCAAGGCAATCCAGCGTCGCCTCCAGTCCGGTGGCCACCAGGGCGCGCCCGTTGTTCGCCGGCAATTCGTCAGGCCATGCATTGCGCCAGCCGAACAGGGCGCGCAGTGGCAAGACGTTCGCGGGGGAGGCGACATCGCGCAGCGCCTCGGCCCCCCAAAGCAGGGTCAGGCCGCGGCGTGCCCAGGCTTCGGCGACGGGCATGGCTCAGGTTTCCGCGAATAGCGACATCTGCGCGCTGGCGGGGCGCTGTGGCTGCGCCTTCTGCCACGCCTCGAAACGCATTTTGGCCAGCTTGGCGGCGTCGCGCACCGGCGGGGTGTGGCCACGGCGCTCGAACCATTCCAGCAGGGAGCGCAATGCCGGGTGCGGCTTGAAGTTCGGGTTGCGCAGTGTGTCACTGGCGTCCAGGCCACTTCCTGGATGGCAGGCGCCGATCAGCACCATGGCCTGATCATAGTCGCTGTCGAGCCGCCGCTTGTGCCGGTTGTGCCAGTTGCGGGCGACCTCCAGCGGCGGGGTGAGGTGGTAGGTTTTCGATTTCTCGGAGCACCAGCCACGTTCCTCGAATTCGTCCGGCGAAGAGCCGGTGCCGCGCAGGAATTTCTGCATCTGGTCGCGCTTCTGCTCCGTGCCATCGGCGAAGATGCGGAGGAACTGGCGGGTGTATGGCTCGGCGTCCACGGGCGGGATGTCGGCGGTGCTGCCGCCTTCGTCGAGGATTTGGCTGATCCCGAGGAGAGCCTCCTTGACCGTGATTGGTTCGTCCTCGGCCTTGAACACTTGTCCGTAGTGGCGGGAGAAATACTCCAGAGCCTTGCCGCGGCGGATCACTGCGAGGTCGGCGGCCGGCAGGCCTTCCTGCGCATGGGCCTCCAGTAGGCCTTGGAGTCGCTTCACGTCCGCCAGCACCTCGCGGCGCATGCGCGCCCAGGAGACGGGGGTTGGCGCCTCGGTGCGCTTTCGGCAAACATGAATGATGTCGAACTCAATCTTCTGGGAACCAAAGGTGCCCGGCTTCGAGCCTTCGCCCTTTGTTTCATCAGAGCGAATCGGGAATGTCGCCTCAAGGTAAAAGCCCGCGTCGAACAGCGATTCTAGGACGGCGACCCACGGCTCATCTTCACTATGGTGAAAAGTGAATGCAAGCATGCCGCCCGGTTTTAGGATGCGGTGCGCCTCCTTCCACGAGCCCGTAAGAAGACGTTGATAGAAGGCATCAGCCTCACCAGGATCAGGCTGTCGGGCGCGGTTTGAAACAGCCTCAAGCGATTTAGGGCAGTATTCTGGTTCGAACTGATTCGGATAACGAGACTTTAGAGCGAGCCTCAACCAGACGTAAAAATAATCAGCCAGCTCCGAATAGTGCAACAACCCACCAAAAGGAGGGTCTGTAATAACTAAGTCTATGGAGTTTTCTTCGTATTTTGACAGGTCAGTTGCGGAGGACTGGTCTATCGAAGCGGATCCCAGCGTATCTCCAATGACTGTTTTGTGACTCTTACCTTTAACGAATCCAGATATATCTGGTTTAATATTCGAGAGAAAGTCCTTGGAAATAATATCCCACGGGTTATTTAACCATTCAATTGTCTCAATCGCCTTGCCGACGCAGCCGTTCCAATTTCCTCGCCCAAACGGCCCCATGAATGAATTCTCAACCGTCGTAGATTTTGGATGATAATTATTATTCGAAAACATTGGTTCAAGCTGATCTGCTTGGATGTTCCAAATCGTGAACATGCACTGATTTCTAATGTATTGCTGAAATATAGCTAGCACGAATTCGCGTGTATCGTGTTCGTGCTTTCCATGCTCCATTATTGTTTTCAGCAAAAGTCCCAAAAGAAGAATTTGCCTTGGATTAAACATAGTCCACCAATGGCTATATGCGTAGTTCTTGCGAATATCTCCATTAGCGACTGCGGTCATAAATCCATAAGGCAGTTCGGAGCGCGGCCACCATTGAGAGAGGTCGCCGTCCTTCCGAGCTTCCCACTCAATGCAGGCAGCATTGTAACGGTGTGCCGCCGCTTCATCGAAGGGTGCAAAGAAACGACCGTTGTACGCGGCTCGGGACGTCGATCGCCCCGGTGCGTATCCATGGATCGCATACCCTGCAGTCTGGCTACCCTTGCCCGTCGCCCTTGTCGTTCGCATCACGTCCTGGACTTGGCCGCAAACCGCGCATGCGAAGGTCGATCGCTTTGGAATCGCTCCGCCGGCCTCGCCGACACGGATTGATGCGCCCGTGACAGGGTGGATGATTGTATCAGGCCAATCGAGTACGGTACGGGTTACGCCTGTTCTCTTATCCAGCCGCTCGCATGGAACAGTTCCGCGCAGCTCAATAAGGCCTACGTTAGAAGCGCGCGCGTCATTCCAGCGTATTGTTTTAGGAAGATCATCTTGGATTGCGCCGCCGAAAGCTTGACCGTTCGAGTCCAGCCGTGGAGCGCCAGCTAACCATATGGGATCGATAAGCAATGCGAGCTCGATCTTTTTGCTCTCCCCTTTTCCGCTAACCTTTACTTGCTCAACATATTCGCAGTGCGGGCAGGTAACTCGCCCAGCGTTATCCGGAACAGAGAAGGCCCACTCAGTTGACGCGAGTACCAGGGGCGCATCCGGTGCCATGCGCGCGTGCCCGCTATCAATGTCGAACTGCCGCGTGCACGCACTACAAGCGTGCGCCCATCGCTTTACTGTGAGAGTCTTTACGGCAATGATGTTGCTCGACATGAGGGGCGTGCGGTGGCCGCAGCCCGTAACCTGGCAGGGGCCATGCTTCGCATAGAAAGCGTAGATCATCTCTGGCCCAGAATAGAGATAGCTCTTCCGCTCCTCCGGTTTCAGCGAGAGCGGATCGAAATCGTCACCCATTACCTTCTTGTCTGACAGTCTAGTCCAGACACCTTTCTCCCCGCCCGGCCCCTCACACGCATAGAAGGGCATCATCTGCGGCTTCACCTCGGCCTCGACATCCGCGAGCAGCCGTTTCACCGCGTCGAGATCAGGCTTGGCGAATTCCTGCTTCACGATGAACCAGGCCACCGGGTTGAGATCGACGCCCGACATCTGCATGCCCAGCCGCGAGCCTTCCACCAGCGTCGTGCCGCCGCCCATGAAGATGTCGGCCACCTTCAGGTGTTTCAGCGCGCCCTTCTTCTGGTGGTTGGCGTAGTAGGCCTCCCACACCGCCTTGGCTGCCTGGGTCGGGTCATCCGGCGCCTTCATCGCGCTGGCCAGCAGCATGGCGCGGAAGACGGACGAGCGGCGGCGCGCCCACCATTTCGACATCTGGTAGATTGGTTTGCCGGCGTTGCCCTCGATCTGCGCGATCTGGTTGATGGCAAGGATCGGGAAATCCACCTCGATGCAGGTCTTCGGGCGATTGGGGTCCGAGAAGTCGACGGTCTCTACCGCCATCGCGCGCCCGGCGCCGACCGCGCGGGCAATTTCCTGCGCGAGCCGGTCTTTGGCAGAAACGGTGGCACCTTCACGGGGCATGCGGCTGGTCCTGTTGTCGTAGTTCGATGAAAGGGGAGAGCGCCTCAAGCAACGTCAGACCGCCGTGGCCGAGATTGGCATTGCCGCCGGGCACCGGCCATTTGCGACGGCCGAGCGGCAGGCGCACCCGCCCTTGGCGACCGTCGACCGCAAGCGCAAGCGGAGGGGACCAAGCACCGGTTTCGCCGTCGGGAGCGGAGCGACGTCCGCTGAACACCTCGCGCAGCCAGGTCTTCTGGTCGCCATCGGTGTCCTGGAAGCTGCCAATGTGGGCATAGCCGTGATCCGACGTGAGCAGCAGGCGCCTCCCGGTGGCGAGGCGGCGGAGGAAGCCCCAAAAAGACGGGTCGGCGAAGGTCTCGGCGGTATTCTTGGCCAGCGCCTGGAAGCTGGCGCCGTCGTGGAAGCGGCTGTCCGGCCAAGCGTGCCAGAATACCCAGCGAGGCTCGGCCTTTACCAGGGCAGAGCAATCCGCCCAGGGCAGGTTGGCGACCTCGGTGGTGGCACCTGTGAGGCGGAGGCCGGCCGGGGGGTGGTTGTTGGCCAGCGTGTTGCGTGCGGTGACACCGAGGGCCTGGGCAAAGGTGTTGGTGTCGCCGGGGAGTTCGGCGGCAGTCGCTTCGGCGCTGGCGATTGCAAAACCGTGGGTGGCCGCACCTTGGCGCAACAAAGGCACCTCACGCAGCGACAGCCCGTCCAGGATCAGCACCGCGGCACCGGCGCCGGGGGGGATATCGTTCCACCATTCGACGACGCGATCGGCCGTCCGCGGCATCGCCGTGCCGAAGGCGGCCCAAAGGTCCCAGCCAGCGCCGGCCATCCAGGCGTCGACGGTGCGCAGCGCCTCGTCGCGGGATCGGGCGGCCGTTTCGGGCGGCTTGCCCTGTCCGGCTGCATTGCAGGCTTCCAGCACATGTTGCGCAAGCGCCGCCCATGCGTCGGTGGGCGCGGAGGTCTGAAGCTGGCGCAGCAGTGGCAGAGGAAGGGTCATGTCGCCCCGTCCTCACGGTCGAACGCAATGCCGTAGATCAGACCGTCGGGTAGCTTTTCCAGCAGCTTCTTGAGCTGCGCACCCGTCGCGGCTTCGAGCGTGATTGTGACGGCATGGACCGGGGTTGCGGCGGTGATGTCCCACATCTCCAGTTGGCCGGCCAGATTTAGGCCAGATGTCGGCTTCGCGGCCTGCAAGCGGGTGCGCTTCTTTGGTGGCGGGGCGGTGCTGCCACTGTTGTTCGTCGTCCCGGTGTTGCCGAATAGGTTCCCCGGCTGAGACTCGGAGAAGCCAGGTGGACTGGTCGTCGCGCCGCCAGTCGGCTCCGGTGGCGGCGCATTGTTGGCGGGTGAAGCTGGCGGGCCACCGGGTGACGTAGTGCCGGAGCCGTTTCCTGCGGGGGGCTGAATGGTCGCGCCATGGGCGGCGACCCCGGCGCCTGGCAGGCCGAGGATGACGTCCTCCAACTGCTTCCCGTCCGGCAGCTTGCCGCGAAGGCGAGTGTAGGCGTCCTTATCCAATTCGCCCGGCTGACGCTCCAGGCGCTCACGCCCCTGCACGTCGATCGTGATCTTACCCTGGGCGCAGACTAAAATGAGTTTCTCCTTCATCTTCGCATCGCCAAGCCATGGGATGGTGTCGGCCGGAGCGGGGCGGGGCTCGCGAAGTTCCTCCATCACCTTCTTGACGGATGCGGACCCCTTGGCGGCTTCGATGGCGTAGTCGGCGAAAATCTCGGGCTCGAACAGGTCTTGGTCGATGGTGTCGTCGATTGCCTTCGGTATCTCGCTTCCGCGGACCCTCAGCTTCTCCTCAGCGATGCGGGATTTTGATGGCGCCTGGTTATCCCATGCGGCGAGGATGGCGAAGCGGTCGTAGCGGTCCTTCAGCGCGCCGCGGAGGAGCTTCTGATACTTCGTCGCGAGCTTGCCGTATTCGCCGCCCTGGCTCTTCCATTCCGTCGCCTTGACGACGGCGCGGGCATGGAAAAGCAGTGCGGGGTCGTCAAAAACCGGCAGCGCCTGGGAACCGTCGGGTGCCTGGACGCGCGGCAGAAGGAAGCGGACCGCGTTGCGCCTCTGCTGGAGGTGGTCCTTCAGCCACTGGGCGAGGCGCTCGCTGAGGCGATCCGGCGTCTCGGGCAGGACCAGGATCGGAATGCGGTTGTTCCACATCGGCGGCTGATCTTCCTCGGCAAGGCCCGACCAGGGATCGGTCAGCCACGCCTTTGGTAGCGGAATGACGCGGAAAGGCAGGGTGACGCCGGGATCGCCATAGATGACGTATCTGATTTCCTTGGCGAGATGCGCCTGGTCCTCGCCGTTGGCGAAGAGCTTGGCGTTGCGGGCGGCCGCCTTGAGCTTCGCCTCGGCATTCTCCTCCTCGCGAAAGACAAGCCGATCGCCGACCTCATGGAGGTTGAAGCTGTTGTCGAGCACCGTATCGAGCTCGGCAGGGAAAGCGTTGGCATCAAGCACCGCATCGCGGGTGCAATCCGCCTGGATTTGTGCGCGGGTGGCACCCACGGCATTGCCGACAGCAATGGAGCGCAACCACAGAGAAGCGATGACATCCTCCAGGTCCGGCGTGTCCTTTGCCGGGTCATCGACTGCTTCCATCACGGCGTCGCGGTTGCGCCGTGCCTTGTCGCGGAGCGCGCGGTGTTGCTGGTTGTTGACGGAGTCGAGCAGCGGTCCGATGCCGCTGTCCTCGTTGTCGATGTGGAAGTCTGCGGCGGTGAGCAGTGGGGTGGCTTGGCCACGGCTCTTGTACAGGCCGGCCAAAATCTTCACCAAATCACGGTTTTCCTGCGCGCTCGTCGCGACGAGAATTTGGTCTTCAAGCAGTTGCAAGAGATGGGGGGCGAAAGGCCATGCCTCGACAAATTCGGCACGAACGGTGCTGTGCTGCGACGAGGGCACTTCGGTCAGCCGCAGAAACTCGGCGACATGCGTCGTAATCGACGCCTCGATGTCGTCATCTGGGACGTTCAGGCGATTCTCAAACAGCCGATGCAGCAGCAGCCGGCGGCGGTCGCGCTTCGCGTATGCCCCGCTGAAATTTTGCAGAACCGGATTGATGCGCTGCACCTGCTGGTAGGCATCCGTGGTGCCGTTGCGAATAGAGACGACGAGCAGAAAGATATCGGGCCGCTGATCGCTGATTTCCGAAAGGACCTGGATGAAGTTGAAGGCCCAGGTCTTGAAGGGCGACTTCTTTGGCGCGTCCTCCAGACCGTCGAACCATGTCTGAAATTCGTCGAGGATCAGGGCGGTCGGCCGCTGCTCGAACATCTTGAGCAGCAAGTCCATCGACGGGACGGGAGTCTTGTGGCCCCCGCCATGCTCCCAAATGCCGCGGAACACCTTTCCATCCGGGTGTTGGTCGAACAGTGCATCCCACAGAAACATGAAGCGCTGCTGGTGCAAGCTCGCCGTCACGACTTCCAGGCCGGATCGGAGCGGGACAGCGGTGAGCGATGGATCGTGCAGGACGTCCGCCCAATGGGACAGCCATGCGGACGCCGCGGCGCCATCCTTCAGGGCATGGTAGAGCGCGCCAAGCAGATGGGACTTGCCGAGCCCGCGCTCACCCATGAGCGCAATTGGGCGGCTTTGGCCCGGCGCGGCCGCCCGCAGCATACCGATGAAATCGTGGGTCGGGTACGTGATACGCAAAAACTCGGACGCAGGCATCTGCGTGGCGCCGGTGTTCTTCGAGTTTGTGAGATCAATCTGCGTCCCCTGAAGAATCTTCCCAGCGAACTCGGGTCTTAGCTTTAATCCCAGCATACATGTCGCCCCACCAAATGCGTCGATCGGCGTTGCGGGCATCAGGCACTGGCTCAGATTTAGGAGCTGCCGGACCTGCGCCGGGATGCCCCCTTCGCGTTAATTGATCATGGTATGCAATACGCTGAGTCTATGCCAGGGACTCTGTGGGAATCCGTAGGGGACGGGCTATCTCGCCCGCTGCGCCGCCCACTCCACCCCCACCCCCGCCATCAACCCCGGCAGCGTCATCCCCTCCGGTTGCCGTCCATCCAGGATCGCCTCTACCATGTCCGGCGCCAGCAGCGTCAGCCGCAGCGCACGGCAAATGTAGGTCTCATTGACCCGCTCGGCCTTGGCGAGTTCCCGCACTGTGCCGTGGTCCCCCGCCTCCAGCATACGCCGCCACCGGTGCGCCCGTGCCACCGCCTTCACCAGTGCCGGATCGCCACGGGTGGGGATTGGGCCGCTCTGGGCTTCCGCGGGCGACAGAGACGAACCATCTGGCGCGATGATCGCCTTGCGCCCGCCCCACTGCCGGATTTTCAACGGCACGACGACGGTGACGGTGGTCATGCAGCCCTCCGCATCTCAGGCGCCCGCGATATCAGATCCCGCGCGAGGCCAGCGATACCGTCCAGCTTCAGCGTGATTTCCGCGCCGGCCTCGCTGACCACCACACGCTCAACCAGCAGCCGCACAATCCGCTCCTGCTCGGACGATCGACTCTGAGCAGGGGCACCGAGTGTCGTTCCCATTCTAGCCCAGTTTCGCAGTGCTAATCCCTGTACCGATTGTCCCCGCCAGCCTGAGAGGCGATTGATTTTGTCCTTGGGTCGGTCACTTGAATCCGCGCTGGTGACCGACCCCCGGTAGGGGGGCGGATCGCGCGGCGCACTACGCTTGGAACGTTTGAAATCGACCGTCCGCCCGCGACTCCAGCGCATGCTGCAGAAAGGCCGCAAATACGATGTGGCGACTGCGGAGTGCAGCGGCCAGTGGCTATGATGCCGCCCCGTCCAAAATAGCAGCGTCAGTGATTTGGCTGGCCGTGTCGCCTCCGTGCGAGCCGTCCTCGCCGCCGCACCCCTCCGCGCGCCGCCACGGAATAGGCTCCGCGCCACAGCATGCCATGCGGTGCACCGCATGCCCTCACTCCAACTCTGGGAGGTGACGCCGTCGCGCTGCTGCGTCTAACGCCAAGCGGTAAGTGTGAGACGGCGCGCCCGGCGCATCAAGCGCCCCTGGCAACCGTGCCACATAAATGTCTCTGCACACCCATGCACAACGAGGGATTCTCCCCACCATTCTCCCCATAGCTGGGAAATGGCAGGGCGGTTTGGCTTTAAGTCATTGAAAAGCCTGGTATCCCGTAGGGGATTCGAACCCCTGTCGCCGCCGTGAAAGGGCGGTGTCCTAGGCCTCTAGACGAACGGGACGCACCAGGCGACTGGCCGCGCGGCGTTGGGTAGCCGAGGCGGTGATAAGGGTCAAGCAGTCGTCGATGCCAACTCGGCAACCCTGTGCCCCACACTATGCGGTGGCGATGTCGGTGATCATGAAGCCGGCGGAAACCCGGCCGTTCCATTCCTCGGCGCGCAGGTGGCCGGCCATGTGCAGCGGGGTGCCGGTGCGTGCCAGCAATGCCTCGGCCAGCAGCCCCTCGCGGGCGCGGAACATCACCGCCTTCAACCGCGGGCCGCCGCCCTCGCCCTCCAGGAACGCGCGGATGGTGGTCAGTTCACGACCGATGCGCTCGGCCTTCACCACGCGGCAGCGCGGCAGCACCAGCACCGGCTCCAGGTTGCCGTTGCCGAAGGGGGCGAGGCGGCCCAACCCCTCGGCCAACGACACGTCGCAGCCGGCAATGCTGGCGGTGCCTTCCACCATCAGGTCGGCGGCGCGCGGATAGGTGGCGGCGGCGGCCAGTCGGGTGTCGAGGAAGGCGTGGAATTCGGCGAGCCGGTCGGGCGCCAGCGAGAAGCCGGCCGCCATCGGGTGGCCACCGCCGGTGGTCAGCAGGCCGGACTGGCGGGCGGCGATCACCGCGGCGCCGAGGTCGATGCCGACCACCGAGCGGCCCGAGCCCTTCGCCAGCCCATCGGCGATGCCGGCGACCAGGGCCGGGCGGTTGAACCGCTCCTTGATGCGCCCGGCGACGATGCCGACCACGCCGGGGTGCCAGTCCGCGCCGCTGACCAATACGGCGGCGTGGCCCGCCGCCACCTGTGCCGCCGCCGCTTCCAGCGCCTCGTCCAGCATGCCGATCTCGACGGCCTGGCGCTGGCGGTTCACCCCGTCCAGCGTGGCGGCCAGCGCGCGCGCGTCCAGCGGGTCGTCGGACAGCAGCAGGCGCATGCCCATGTCGGCCTCGCTGATCCGCCCGCCGGCATTGATACGCGGGCCGAGGGCGAAGCCGAGGGTCATGGCGCTCACCCGGTCCTTCACCTGCGCCACTTCCAGCAGGGCGGCGATGCCGGGCCGGTCGCGGCGCTGCATCACCTTCAGCCCCTGGGTGACCAGGGCGCGGTTGACACCGACCAGCGGCATCACGTCGCACACCGTGGCCAGCGCCACCAGGTCGAGCAGGGCCAGCAGGTCGGGCGGCGGCGCGCGCTCGAAATGCCCGGCGCGGCGCAGGTGGCGCACGGTGGCGACGGCGGCGAGGAAGGCCACGGCGGTGGCGCACAGCATCTTCTGGCCGGAGGTGCAGTCCAGCCGGTTGGGGTTGACGGTGGCCACCACGCGCGGCGGCGGCCCCTCGGCGGTGTGGTGGTCCAGCACGATCACCTCCGCCCCCGCCAGCGCCTCCAGCACGGTGGCCGCCGCGGTGCCGCAGTCGACGCACACGATCAGCGTGGCGCCGTGCGCCACCAGCCCCTGTAGCGCTGGCAGGTTGGGGCCGTAGCCCTCGGCGATGCGGTCGGGCACGTAGGGCAGCACCGGGCAGCCGAGGTCGCGCAGCAGCGTGGTGACCAGGGTGGCACTGCACGCGCCATCCACGTCGTAGTCGCCAAACACCGCCACCGTCTCGCAGCCCTGCACGGCGGTGGCGAGACGGGCGGCGGCGGTGTCCATGTCGATTAGCGTGGAGGGGTCGGGCAGCAGGGCGCGCAGGGTGGGGTCGAGGAAATCCGCCGCCTGCGCGAGCCCCACGCCGCGGGCGGCGAGCAGGCGGCCGACCACCTCGTCCACGCCCAGGCGCTGGGCAATGGCCAGCCCCTCGCGCGCCTCGCCCTCGCGCCAGATCCAACGCCGCCCCGACAGGCTTGCGGCCACCCCCAGGGCGAGGGAGGGCGAGGCCTCGACATTCAGTTCGGCGTCCAGGTCTTGGTGCCGAAATTGTGGTGCGCCTCGATGTAGCGCACCGTGCCGGACTTGCTGCGCATCACCACGGAATGGGTCACGGCGCCCTGGCCGAAGCGCCGCACGCCGCGCAGCATGGCGCCGCTGGTAACCCCGGTGGAGGCGAACATCACGTCGCCGCGCGCCATGTCCAGGATGCTGAGCACCTTGTGCGGGTCGGCCAGGCCCATTTCCTTCGCCCGGGCGATTTGTCCGTCATCCTCGAACATCAGGCGGCCCTGCATCTGGCCGCCGATGCAGCGCAGCGCGGCGGCGGCCAGCACGCCCTCGGGCGCCCCACCGGAGCCAATGTAGATGTCGATCTCGCTGTCGTGCTGCGCGGTGGCGACCACGCCGGCCACATCGCCGTCGCTGATCAGCATGATGCGCGCGCCGGCTTCGCGGGTTTTGGCGATCAGTTCCTTGTGGCGGTCGCGGTCGAGGATGCACACGACGAGGTCGGCGATGTCGCGGTCCTTGGCGCGCGCCAGGTTGCGCAGGTTCACGTGCACCGGCGCGTCGATGTCCACCACGCCCTCCGGCAGGCCGCCGCCGACGGCGATCTTGTCCATGTAGATGTCGGGCGCGTGCAGGAAGCAGCCATGCTCGGCCAGAGCCACGACGGCCATGGCGTTCGGGCCGCCCTTGGCGGTGAGGGTGGTGCCCTCCAGCGGGTCGACGGCGATGTCCATGCGTGGGCCGCCGGCGCCGACCTTCTCGCCGATGAACAGCATCGGCGCCTCGTCCATCTCGCCCTCGCCGATCACCACGGTGCCGTCGATGGCCACCGTGTCGAACGCCTTGCGCATGGCGGTGACGGCCGCGCCGTCGGCGTCGTTCTTCTTGCCCAGGCCCATCCAGCGGCTGGCGGCCAGGGCGGCGGCCTCGGTCACGCGCACCAGTTCCAGCGCCAGGTTGCGGTCGGTGACCGTCTCCTGGCCGGGTTGCAGCTTGTCAGCCATGTCGTTCCTCCCCAGGGGCGTTGCGTATGTGCGGCTCACGCCAGTTCGATGCGGATCAGCGCCGGCGGCTCCAGCACGGCACCCAGGGCGGCGATGCGCTGCAGGGCGCCGCGCATGGCGGCCTCGCCGGTCTCGTGGGTTACCAGCACCACCGGCACCGCCTCGCCGGGGCTGCGGCCGCGCTGGAGCATGCTCTCCAGCGAGATGCCGGCATCGCGCAGCACGGCGGTGACCTCGGCGATCACACCGGGGCGGTCGACCACCATCAGGCGCAGGTAATAGGCGCCGACATGGGCCTGCATCGGCACCGACGGCGCGGCGGAGAGGGCGGCCGAGGCGGCGCCCCAGACGGGGGTGGCGCGGCCCCGGGCGATATCGATGAGGTCGGCGACCACGGCCGAGGCGGTGGGCCCGGCGCCGGCACCGCGGCCCTCCAGCATCACGCGGCCGACGAAATCGCCCTCGGCGACCACGGCGTTGAACACCCCGTCGACGCGCGCGATCGGGGCGGCCTGGGGCACCATGCAGGGATGCACCCGCGCCTCGATGCCGGCCTCGGTGTGCCGGGCAATGCCGAGCAGCTTGATGCGGTAGCCGAGTTCGCCGGCGAAGGCGATGTCGAGTGCCGAGATGCGGCGGATGCCCTCGACATACACGGCGGCGAAGTCCACCGGCCGGCCGAAGGCGAGCGCGGCCAGGATGGACAGCTTGTGCGCCGCGTCGATGCCGTCCACGTCAAAGGCCGGGTCGGCCTCGGCGTAGCCGAGCTTCTGGGCGTCGGCCAGCACCTCGGCGAATTCGCGGCCACGCTCGCGCATCACGGTCAGGATGTAGTTGCAGGTGCCGTTCAGGATGCCGGCGACGCGGCTGATGCGGTTGCCGGCCAGGCCCTCGCGCAGCGCCTTGATCACTGGGATGCCGCCGGCCACGGCCGCCTCGAACGCCAGCACGGTGCCGGATTTCTCGGCGGCTGCGGCGAGTTCGGCGCCGTGCACGGCCATCAGGGCCTTGTTGGCGGTGACCACCGGCTTGCCGGCGGCGATGGCGGCGTCGACCAGGGCGCGGGCCGGGCCCTCGGAGCCGCCGATCACCTCAACCACCACGTCCACCCCGGCATCGCCGGCCAGGGCCACCGGGTCGTCGTACCAGCGCAGGCCGGTGAGCGGTACGCCGCGGTCGCGCCCGCGGTCGCGCGCGGAGACGGCGGTGACCGCGATGGGGCGGCCGGCGCGCGCGGCGATCAGGTCGGCGTTCTGGCGCAGCATGTTCAGCACGCCGCCGCCGACGGTGCCGAGGCCGGCGATGCCGATCGAGAGGGGACGGGTCATGCGCGCTGCTCCATGGTCACGGCGGGGCCGGTCGGCGGCTCGGGGTGGGTCGGCCGGGGCCGGGTCGAGTGGGGTCGGGTCGGGTGGGCAAGGTTGGGCATGTTGCTGTCCATTCTGCGCGGCGCGCCCGGGTTGCGGAAGAAGCCGGACGCGGAGAGAGACTTAGCGCCTGCATCGCCGGTGGCCCAGGGGGTGGGTGTCACTCGGCGATGCGGGCCACGCCGCCGCGGCCGATTGCCTCCGCGGCCAAGCGGATCGCGGGCACCGGCACGCCGGCCTGGGCCAGCACGGCGGCCATGCTGCGGGCGCGGGCGAACGCCAGCTCTAGCGAAGCGGCCTGGGTGGCGGGATCGGTGGCGGGGCTTTCGCCATAGCCCACGACCCAGATGTCGCGCCCGCCACGGGTGCCGGCGAGCTGGCGCAGGGCGGCGGGTGCGTCTTCGGGCAGCAGGGCGGCGCGTGGGGCGAAGGCGATGGCAACCGGTGCGCCGGGCACGATGGCAGCGGCCGGGGTGGCTGGTGGTGGCGGGGCGGGGCGGGGCGGGGCCGGCACGGTGACGGCGGCGACGCCTGGCAGGCGCGGGGCCGGGGGTGGACCGCCGGGCGGGTTGGCCCACGGCGCCGGGGTTGCGGCTGCCGGAGAGGGCGGCGCGGGAATGACCGGCGGCGGCACCGCCGGTGTGGCCACGGCGCCGGCGGGGGCGGCAGGTGCCGCGGGCAGGGCTGGCATGACGGTCGGCGAGGGAACTGCCGCGGGACCGGCCGAGGCTGCGGCGAGCGAGGCGCCGATGCCGCCGGCGGCGGGGGGGGGCGGGGGGGCCAGCCGGGGTTGCCCGGGTGCGACAATCGGCAGGCTGGCGGCGTATGCGGCGTCGCGACGGTCGGTTTCCAGGGTGCTGGCGATGCGCGCGCGCACTGCGGTGGCCGTGGCGGTGGGCCGCGCCGGCACGGTGCCAAGGTTGGGATAGGGGGCATCGGCGTTCGGCGGCGCCGGCCGCGCCTCGGCCAGCCGGCCGCCTTCGAGCTGGCGCCACCAGGCGATCGGGTCGGCGTCCGGCGCGCTGCTGCAGCCGGCGGCGAGCATGCCCAGCAGCGCGGCCACCGCAACGCCGGGGCGCATTTGCCAGAAGCGGCCTTGGGGCGGCCGCCCTTGAAGACTATATCCCAGGCTTGTAACAGACTCGGTGCACCCGGCTCTCATAGGCTGCATGGACTCCCCGCAGGCGCTGCGCCCTACCGGTTGATGTAGCAGCGCAGTGCCGCCCACGGAAAGGACGACGCCATGGCCGACCAGCAGAAGCCCGACCCGGCCGCGTTCAAGCTGCCCGACCCGGCGCAGCTCGGCCGCTCCATGTCCGATATCGCCGAGCGCTCCCAGCGCATCGTCGGCGACTGGCTGAAGCGGCAGGGCGAGGAAGGCAGCCCCGCGCCCAATCCCGATCCGCTGAATGTCGGATCGGCCTTCATGGAGATGACCACCCGGCTGATGGCCAACCCGCAGCGGCTGATCGAGGCGCAGATGGGGTTCTGGCAGGACTACATGTCGCTGTGGCAGAGCACGGCGCGGCGCATGATGGGCATGCAGGCCGAGCCGGTCATCGAATCCGACCCGCGCGACCGGCGGTTCAAGGACGAGGCGTGGAAGGACAACGAGGTCTTCGACTTCATCAAGCAGTCTTACCTGCTGTCCGCCCGCTACATCCAGGACGTGGTCAAGCAGACCGACGGCATGGAGCCGGCGACGGCGCAGAAGGTGGATTTCTATTCGCGCCAGTTCATCGACGCGATGAGCCCCTCCAATTTCCTGATGACCAACCCCGAGGTGCTGCGCAAGACGGCCGAAAGCGGCGGCGAGAACCTGATCAAGGGGCTGAACAACCTGCTGTCCGACCTGGAGCGCGGGAAGGGCAACCTGCGCATCAAGATGACGGACATGGATGCGTTCAAGATCGGCGAGAATATCGCGGTGACGCCCGGCAAGGTCGTGTACCAGAACGACCTGATGCAGTTGATCCAGTACACACCCACCACCGATAAGGTGCTGAAGCGGCCGCTGCTGATCATCCCCCCCTGGATCAACAAGTTCTACATTCTGGACCTGCGGCCGCGGAACAGCTTCGTGCGCTGGGCGACCAGCCAGGGACATACCGTTTTCATCGTCTCGTGGGTGAACCCGGACGAGAAACTGGCCGAGAAGAATTTCGAGGATTACATGAAGGAAGGCATCCTGCACGCGCTGGATGCCATCGAGCAGGCGACCGGCGAGAAGGGGGTGAACGCCATCGGCTATTGCCTGGGTGGCACGCTTTTGTCGTCCACGCTGGCGTGGATGGCCGCGAATGACGACGACCGCATCAAGTCGGCGACGTTCTTCGTGACCCTAATGGATTTCCGCGAATCCGGCGAGCTTAACGTGTTCATCGACGAGGAGCAGATCAAGGCGCTCGAGGACAAGATGAACAAGCGGGGCTTCCTCGAAGGCAGCGAGATGGCGACCACTTTCAACATGCTGCGGGCCAACGACCTGATCTGGTCGTTCGTGGTGAACAACTACCTGCTGGGCAACGACCCGTTCCCGTTCGACTTGTTGTACTGGAACGCCGACTCGACGCGGATGCCGGCGGCGATGCATTCATTCTATCTACGCAACATGTACCAGGAGAACCGGCTGGCCCAACCCGGGGGCATCACCCTGGACGGCACGCCGATCGAGCTGGGGCGGGTGGAGGTGCCGGCCTATTTCATCTCGACACGCGAGGACCATATCGCGCCGTGGCGGGCGACATATCAGGGGACGAAGCTGCTGGGCGGCGAGAACCGCTTCGTCCTCGCTGCCTCCGGGCATATCGCCGGGGTGGTGAATCCGCCGGAAGGCGGAAAATACAGCCACTGGATCAACCCCGAGCTGCCCGATGAGCCGGAAGCCTGGTTCCAGGGGGCAACCGAAATCGCCGGGTCGTGGTGGCCGGACTGGCAGCGCTGGATCACCGCGCTGGACAAGCGCCAAGTGAAGGCCCGGGTGCCGGGGGACGGCAAGCTGGCGGTGCTGGAGGATGCGCCGGGAAGCTACGTGAAGGTTCTGCTCAACTAGGGAGGGTGCCATGCGCTTCGACATGGCGCGCGTGATCGTGTAGCGGCCGCGAATCCCCGACCCCAATCCGCGCAAGGGGCGGGCCGTGGCGCTGGAGGACCTGCCGAAGCAGCAAGGCATGCGGCGGCCCTATGTGCCGAACGGTAAGGCGCTGAACGAGAATCTGGCCCCGCTGCGGCGCTACCCGGACCGGCAGGTGGGGCGGCCGTGGAACAAGGTGTATTCGGAAATCAGCGCCCGCCTGCGCGCCCGCAGCGCGGTGCAGCAGCACGTGCGCGACCACCTGCATGACTTCGTGGCCGTCAAGCCGCGGCGGCTGGTGGGGCTGATCCGGCAACGGCCGGGCAGCGATCTTTGGTTCCAGCCCTACTATGTCGATCCGCGGACGGGGCTGCTTTGCAGGACGGCGCGGCTGCGGCGGTAAGGGGAAGATTCTTCTTTTTGTGAACAAAAAGAAGCAAAAAAACTTTATCCGATTGCCGCTTGCATAATATTTCGATATCATAATTACATGGGCATGGGTTGGAATTAGACTGGCGCTGCGCGCCAGCGTTGGGGAGGCGAGGGCGCCGGGGATTGGGGGGGAAGCCTTGCATCGGGCGCGGGCGCAGAAGCGCGGGCAGGGGGCGGATGCCGAGGGCTTGGCAGAGCGGGCGGAGAGGAATTCGGCCATGTCGGGGCGATTGAGTAGGGCCTGGATCTGGCCCGAATATTGGGCGCATGGCTGCACGAGGCGATGGTGCTACGGGAGCATTCTGGTGAGGCAATACGAGACCTGAGACAAATCCGCCGAACCAGGCGGTGATCGAAGGTGCGGACGATGTGGCCATCGCTGTCATGCGAGTTATTGCACATATACCCCGACTCTCCGGGAACCCGAAAATCGTGCTTGCGAATCAGTCCCAAGGCGATTCCAGTGGTTCCATGATCCGTCCCGGCTTTCTTGACGCAGAATCGCGCAATGACCTAGTTGAGC
>Ga0105053_10002754_pt1 | contig 27066 bp, 18 predicted proteins | sample BON01_FD_78093 | JGI IMG/M metagenome (GOLD analysis project Ga0105053, IMG submission 78093) | Freshwater microbial communities from Lake Bonney liftoff mats and glacier meltwater in Antarctica - BON-01 | ecosystem: Environmental > Aquatic > Freshwater > Ice > Glacier meltwater | place: Lake...
AAGACGATGAGCCGCCAGGGCGGGGGACGGAGTCGAACAACACACGGCCCGGCGCCCCCGCCCCGCCCCGGCCCGCCCCCCCCCCCCACCCCCCCCCCCCCCCCCCGCCCGGCGAACCTCGTCGACAAAACGCAAACGCAAGCGAGAAACGCAAGCGAGAAAAAAAAACTATGCGTCCCCTCCTGTCCCCCTCACCCTGCAGCTTCCCCGCGTTGCGGTGCATGTGCGCGGCGATGGCCGTGTACCCCGATCGACCGAGCCGCAGGAAGCAGTAAGTCTGGTGCACAAGGCCACAAGCGCTCTTGCTGAAGTTGAGCGTCAGCGTGGTCTGCGCATTGCCGAGGTAGGCGTCGGCGAACACAAGCGAGCGCGGGAGCATGTCGGGCGTGCGGAACAGCAGCCAGCCGATGCTGTCGAGCGCGTTGTTGTTGTTGTTGGGGGGAGACGGGGAAAAAGCGGAGAGGCGTGAGCGAAATAGCGGCTCGGCGGTTTGCAAAGCGAGGCTTTTCCCCCCTCCCATTAAAATCTTACCCCGCCAGCGCCTGCCCAAACTTGTGCCCGCTTGCGTTGATCGACGCCACGTTCTCGAGCCGAAAGTCCCACACGAGGTCCGGGTTTGCAAACGGCGCGAGGAACCCGCCGCTCGCGCCGTCCACGTGGATCGCCAGCCCCCACCCCGGATTCGCGACGTTTTTTGCGCCGACCAGCGCGTCTAACTTTTTTACGTCGTAGTACCGCCCTGTGAACGTGGAGCCCAGGATCGCGGCGATCAGCACCGTGTGCTCGTCCGCGGCGTCCGCGAGGTCCTCGACGCGCGACAGCCACTCGCCGGCGCGCGCGGGCACCCACTTGGCCTCGAGGTCGAAGTAATTTGCGCTCTTTTCCCAGCACACGTGCGCGTCGACGGGAAGCACGATGTTTGGCCGGTCCGTCGGCAGGCCCTCGGCGCGCCGGCGCTCCCGCCAGCGGCGCTTGGCGGCCATCGCGGCCAAAAGGATTGCTTCTGAGCTTCCCACGGTATCGGCGCCGACGGGCAGCACGCCGGCCGGCAAGGGGGGCGCGTGCCAAAGGTCGGCGAGCCACGTCAGTGCCAGCCCACGCATCAGGTCCATCGAGGGGTACTCCTCGGCGTCGATCTCGTTGACGGCGCGCGCCTCGTCGACGACCTCGCGCGCCTCGGGCTCGATCTCGGTCGTGACGAAGGAGGCGAGGTTGCAGCGGGGGGCGGCGTCGGTGACGCGCAGAGCGCGCACGCGGCCCAGGGCGACGCGGGGCGGCAGCGCGTGCTCGGGGAAGCGCCCTTGCTCGGCGTCGGTGTCGCCGAGCAGCAGCGCGACGGAGAGTTCGAGGTCGGCGGCGCTCGAGACGGGGTGCGGCGGCGGAACCATTGCTCTGGTTCGTGTTCTTTTTCGTGTTGCGTGCGAAACGGGAGGAGATTCGGAAAGTGGAGCCCGGAGAACCTGGGAACGCGGGAATGGTGGTCAGTCCGGCGGCGGAACAAGTGTTACTGGATAGAGACGGCGGTGTGTTGCCTGGATGGCGGAGGGGAGGGGCAAGTGCAAACTCGTTGAGATACCTCGGGTTGAGGCAATCAGGTTTTCTCGCCGCCGCCGAGCGCCCGCTCCTCCGCCGCCCGCCTTTCCTCACATAATCCTTTGACGAACGACGGCGAAAATCACACTCGTGTGCAAAAAGATTTACTAAACACAAACACCCCAGGGATGATCAATACCCGCCCCCGCCAGACATCGTCCCCGCGCCGCCGTTGCCGCTCATCATCACGCCGCCGCCGCCGTTGCCGCTGGCGCCGCCGACCCCGCCAACCCCGCCGTTGCCGCTGCCGCCGCGGCGCTTGGCGATGGCCGTCGCCTCGCGCTTCAGCACGTGCAGCAGCGTGTGGCTCGACTCGACGATCTTGGCGTACGCCGCCTCCGTCTGCTCGACCACCCGGTCGTACTCGTCGCGCGCCTCGCGCTTCTTCGCCAGCGAGTCGGCGATGGCCGCCAGGCGCCGCTGCAGCGCCTGCGCGTCCGACGAGAGCCGCGCCTTTTCGCTCTCCTCGTCGGCGATCTGGCGGGAGATCGCGTCGCGCTTGTCGCGCAGGTTCTCGATGCCTGTGTCGGTCGCGGAGCTTCGTCGGAGGAATAAGGGAGGGAGACGCGGGGCGTGAGGAAGAGAGACAGAGGGAATGAGAGAGAGACGCGCGATTTTGTCGCTCGATGAGACTTTTTTTGTCTTTTTTGTTTGGCGGCCGCCGAACAAAACACGCCGACCGAAAATAGAAACGAGACGGAAAGAGAGGACTCAACACTTGAGCAGCTCGTTGCCCTGCGTGGGCGGCGCGGCCGCGGGCATGGCGAGCGCGCCCGCGCCGGAGGCGTTCTGGTAAGCCGAGTTCATCTGCGCGCCGCCGCTGCTGGACGCGGCTCCGACGGGGCTGCGGAGCATTTTGGACCGAAACGAGAAACCGACGAAAAATCCGAACGGGAGAACGGGCGCGCGCGAAAAAGCCGACGCCCGGCGGCGTTTTTCGTCGTTGACTTTTTTTTTTTGCGCGCGGCGGTCTTCACACCGTTGTTTTGGGGTGTTGCGGATCGGCAATTACAAAACGAGCGAGAGAGCGAAGGCGATCGATGTTGCCTTGTTATGACGGCAGCAATGCGCGCGCGGAAAGGGAGGGATTGAGGAGTAGGAGGCGAGATGGATGGCGGGGGAAAGCAAAAAGTAAAAAAGAATGATCAAAAACGACGCCAACGAGAGAGAGAGGCGCGCGACAAAAGCAGCAAAGTAGTCCTAATCCGCGCCGCCGCCGCCGCCGCCGCCCCCGCCCTCCTCCGGGCCGCCCTTGACGTAGTGCGTGTGCAGCAGCTCGTGCGCTTTGCGCGACCCGGCCTTGCCCCCCAGAAAGTCGGCGTACAGCCGTTTGACGAGCGCGTTGTCGTGCGGCCGCCGGATCGCCTTTTTCTCGTCGAGCGCGTAGATGGCGGCCTGGCGCCTCTGGCCGACCAGCCTGTCCGCCGACCGCGGCTGCCCCCCGCCGCCGATGCAGCCCCCGGGGCACGCCATGACCTCGACAAAGTCGTACCTGGCGGCGCCGTCGGCCATGGCCTTGACCAGCTTCTTGGCGTTGCCGAGTCCGTTGGCGACGGCGACGCGGATTTGGAGCGGCGGCGGCGGCGGCGGCGGCGGCGGCGCGTCGGGGGCCGGGGCGCCGTCGCCTCGCGCCGCGCCCGCCGGCGGCGCCGGCGGCATCAGCAGCTCGTAAAACGGCGTGCCTTTCCCGGGCTGCAGCGACACGGTCGCCTCGCGCACCCCCTCGAGCCCGCGGACCCCCGCGTACACCAAGCCCGGCATGGCCTCGCCCGTGACGCGCTCGGCGACCGTGCGCAGGGCGGCCTCCATCACCCCGCCCGTGGTGCCAAACAGCTGCGCGCCGCCCGACCCCTCGCCCAGCGGCGCGTCAAATTCCGACTCGCTCAGGGCCTCCGGGTCGACCCCCTTGTCGCGCAGGATGCGGGCGAGCTCGACGGTCGTGATGACGTGGTCGACGTCGCGCGCCAACCCCTTTGCGGCGAACGAGGGGCGGTCGACGTCGCGTGCCGCCGCGTCGCCGCCGCCGCCGGCCGCGGTTGCAAACCAGGGCCGGTCGGCCTCGCCCTGCTTGCGGATGCACGGCATGAGGGAGACGCTCACGATCTCGTCGGGCGACTTGCCGGCGGCCGCGGCGAAGTAGTTCTTGATGACCGCGCCCATCATCATCTGGGGCGACTGTAGTTTGTTTCGTTGGCGTTTTTTTTGTTGGAGGTTCGGCTTTCGGTTGGTTTCGTTGTCAAAGCGGAGGCGGCGGCGGGCGGGGGGGGGGAAAGAGGACGGCGTCGTCGACGAACAAAAGTCGTTTTGTCTCTCTCTTTTTCTCTTCTGCTCTCTCACCTTGCACGACGACAGGTAGGGGATGAGCTCCGGGTTGGACTTCTCGACCATGGCGACCCACCCGGGGCAGCACGACGTGAACATCGGCATCGGCGGCGGCGGGACCGCCGCCGCCGCCGCCGCCGCCGCGCCCGCCGCCTCGGCCTCTCGCGCGCTTTTCGCCGCCAGCAGGTGCCCGGCCAGGCGCTCGAGCAGCTCGGCCCCCTCCTCCACGACGGTCAGATCGGCGCCAAAGAGGGTGTCAAATACAAAGTCGAAACCCAGGGCGCGCAGCGCGGCCACGAGCTGGCCCGTCGACACGCTTCCCGGCGGCTTGCCCAGAGCCTCGTCGATGGCCACGCGCACTGCGGGCGCCACCTGCACGACGACGAGACGGCCGGTCTCGCGCTTGCGGGCGATCTCGTCGAGCGCGGACTGCCAGTGGGGGGTTGGTGCGGAGGTCGCGGGGGCGGCAGCGGCGGGGGCCTGCGGGGGGCCGGCGAGGGGCTCTGGGGCGGCCGAGGGGGGGGCGGCGGCGGCAGTGGCGGCGGCGAAGGCGGCGGCGGCGGGGGCCTGTGAAGGGCCGGCGAGGGGCTTTGGGGGGGACGGGGGAGCGGCGGCTGTTGGACGAGGCGTCGGGTCTGTTGTTTGTTGTGATGGCCTGGGAGGGGGGCGTGTGAGAGGAGACAGCTCGGAACAGCGAGAGAGATAGAGGGCGACGGCGGACGAACACGCGACGGCGACCGGGACGCCGACGCGCGGGTTGCTTGTTTTGAAGGTGTCGCGCGCGCGCGCGCCTGCTGCCTCCAAAGAGGCCCGATGCCTGCCCCTGGGCAGCAGCAATCAAGGGGTCTGTGGGTCAAGATGGCCGGCGCCGGGGCCGGGTGGTGGGCCCTCGCGGGAGGGGGAGGTCTCGGAAAAAACCTGCTTTTGACGACAACAACGTACCGTTTGCGCCAGCAGCGGCGCGCGTCAGCAGGAGGCACGGGCGCGGGAGCACCGCTTGCAACGGCGGCTGGGCGCGCGCGCCACCCAGCTGCCGACGATTCAGCAAGCGCATCTCCCCCCGTAGATTTTTTGACTGCTGTGGTTTTCGTTAGAGTGGGGCTCGTCTTATTGGTCGGTACTGGTATGCGTAGGGGGACCGGAGACAGCTGCTTGATCGTGAGGTTTGGTGGAACTTCTTCGTGGATGAATTTTGATGTCGCAGCGCGGAGCGCGCGCCCCCGTCCTGCTACGTCGCTCGTCGACGCCGGCGTCGGCCGGCCTGGGCGCCGCGCCGCGTCCAAAAGCGCGACACGTCCCCTTCTTGTATCCTGTCACATCGACAATTGAGGTCAGCACCGTCAGCTAGTCTCGACCACGCGCGCCCCCCAACGTCTCACTCCAACCCAGACGGAAGGCGACGCTCTGAAGGGGAGGTTGTTCGCACGCCCGCCCCTTCCCATCCTCCCCGACCCCCGCCTCCGCCACACAACCCACTATCGCCCGCCCGTCGAATGCGCATTGTCGGCCTCACGGGCGGCATCGCCTGCGGCAAGTCGACGGTGTCACGCGAGCTGACAGCGCTCGGCTTTCCCGTCGTCGACGCCGACGCGCTCGCGCGCGCGACGACGGAGAAAAATAGGTGGGGCTACCGTCGCTTGGTGCGCGCGTTTGGGAAAGGCGCGGTCCTCGACCCGGCGACAGGGGAGATCGATCGCGAGCGCCTCGCGCGCCTGGCCTTTTCCGACCGGGCGGTCCGGAGGACGCTCGACCGCGCGACGCACCCGCCCGTCGCGCTGGCGCTGGCGCTCGCGGTCCTCCGCAGTTGGCTGCTGCTGCGGCCCGTGCTCGTCGTCGACATGCCCCTGCTGTTCGAGACGGGCGCCGACCGGCTCGCGAGCGCCACTTTGGTGGTGAGCGCCCCCGAGGACCTGCAGGTCCGGCGGCTGGCGCAGAGGGACGGCATGGACGAGGAGCAGGCGAGGCGGCGGGTGGGGGCGCAGATGCCGACGGCAGAGAAGGAAGCGAGGGCGACGGCCGTGCTGCCCAACGGGCCCGGGGTGTCGCGCGAGGCGCTGGCCGCGCGGGTGCGGGCGCTGGCGGGAGAAACAGGGGGGCCGCTCAGGCCGGCGTGGCTGTGGGCGGTGGCGACGTGGCCGCCGGCGCTGGCGGCCGGGGCGTGGCTGGGCTGGCGGGCGGCGGCGGCGGCGGCGGCGGCGGCGTCGTGTTTCTTCGCAAGAATAACTTTCAGGTGAAAAAAATCACTCCTCCTGCAAGCAAAAACACGATTGGGGGCATGTTGCCCGCACGATAACACAGGTCAGCGTCGCAGCAGCGCCTCCCACGAGATCTCGCGCGTTCGCGGGGCCGGAAGAGGGGCGTCGGCGTCGGCGGCGGCCGGCGGCGGGGTTGCGAGGGGGCCACGCCCGCCGCCATCACCGCCGCCAGTCCCGCCGGCAACGACGAGCAGCGGGACGACGCCGCTCTCCCTGGCCGCGGCGCAGCAGCTGGAGAGGCGGCGCCTCAAGCCCATCGCGTCGACGTCGGCCGCGCCGACCACCACGACCAGCAGCACGGCGGGCGCCCGGGCAAGGTCGCCGCCGCTCAATCCGCCGCGCGCGCCGCCGCCGTCGCCGTCGCCGTCGCCCTCGTCGTCATCGTCGGCGTCAAACAGCGCCCGCGCCCGCCGCCGCGCCTGCTCCCGCAGGAGCCGCTCGGCCGCGTCCGCCAGCGCGTCGCCCGAAAGCGCGAGAACGTCGTCCCCCTTGGATTTCGTCTTGTTGGCGCCGCCGCCTCTCTTGCGCCCGCCGCCGCCGCCGCCGCCGCCGCCTGTCCCCCCGCCCCCGCCTCCGCCGCCCAAGCCCGCCTGCACGATCTCGGCCCCCTCGCGCCGCAGCGCGTACTTGAGGGACGGCTGAGAGCCGCGCGGCGGCACGAATAGGTCGCCGCGGGAGCTGTAGTAGGCCTCGCACTTGGCGCCGAGCGACGTGGGCGGCGGCGCGGCAGAAGGGTTGTCGCTTCTCGTCGCTGCTGCCGCCGACTCCGACGCCAGGCCGCGTCCTCCTCCTCCTCCTCCTCCGCCTCCTCCTCCTTCTCTCGCACGCCCTCCTCCTCCTCGGGTCGTGGACGCGCCCTCGGGAGCGTACAGGGCGACAAAGGCCGGGGGCACGAGCACCAAAGCCGAGCGCGTGCCAAACACCGAGAGGCGGATCGGCGGCGCCGGACCGGCGGTGGCGGCGGCGACGGCGGCAGAGGACCATCGGTCGCTGCTGCTGCTGCTGCTGCCGCTGCTGCTGCTGCTGCTGCTGCTGCCCCCGGCCTCGCCGCCACCGGCGCCCCCCTGGCTCCTGGCCAGCTCGACCTCGGCCAGCGCCTGCAGGAGGCGCGCGGCCGCGCGCGGGTCCGCATCGGCGGGGAGCGGGGCGCTGTCGACGTCCCACAGGACAAAGGCGGCGGACAGGCGCAGAGGCAGGGGAGGGAGCGGCGCCCCCGGCCCCGCCCCCGCCCCCGCCTCTCGGAGGGCCGCCGCCGCTCGCCGCCGCCAGCGGTTCCCCTCTCGTCGCTCGTCGTCGTCCTCGTCGAGGGGCCGCACCACCGCGCCGCGGACGCCGAGCCCAGCACCCTCGCCCCGCACCCGCGCGTCCAGCTCGGCGGCCGCGCGCGGGTCGCGCGCCGAAAGGCAGTCGGGGAGCGTGCGCGGCGGCAGCGGCGGCGGGCGGCCGGCGGCCAGCGCCGCCGAGAGCCACGACGAGCCGCCGCCGCCGCCGTCTGGCCCCTGATCCTCGCGGCCGGGCCGCCTCGCGTACGCCGGGTCATCCTCCTCGTTCGGGAGCGTGCGGTAAAAGTTCGCCATCGCGGCGACGCGGCTGAAGTCGACCAGAAAGGGGCCAGGGTCGGCGGCGGCGGCGGCGGCGGCGCTCGCGCCGGCGCCGGCGCCGGCGTCGGCGCCGCCGTCTTCGCCCTCGGCGGCGGCGTCGGCCTCGGCGAGCCGCCGCAGCAGGGCGGCCGTCCGCGCGTCCGCCTCGTTCGGGTCCCCCGCCTCGCCGCCAAAGGCGCGGCGGTTGGCCTCGAACTTTTCGTAGAGGCGCCCGTTCTGGCGCGGGTTGGCTGTTTTGTTGAGTTTTGGTTTGATTTTTGAGTTTTCCCAAACGGGGGGGTGAGCGATGGGCGGCGTCGGGTTTGGGGCCGGGCGCGCTCGCTCAGCGCTCGCTCGCTCGCTCGCTCGCTCAGCGTCCCTCACAAGGCAACGCACCATGGACGCGCGTCGAGGACCGCCGCCGCCCTCCTCCACGCATCAGCGAGGTCGTCCTCGTCGTCTCGAGCAGCGCCTGGGCATCGCGGAGGGCGGGACAGGGGGCGGGCGGCGTTCTGAAAGAGGCGAGACGAGGCGATGATGTGCGCCCTGCAGCACCGGTGGCCGTCGCTGTGGCGGCCGGCATGGCCGCCATGACTGCGGATGGCTGATGAGGAGTGCTAGTAGGTCGCTGGATTGGATGGAGACTGGATGGAGACGCTCGGGCGGGAGGTGAGCTTGAACAGGGCGGCGCCTCCGTCTCGTCGTGTTGCGGCGGCAGCGATCGGTTGCCGCCCGAAACGCTCTCGCGATCGAGGCGGCGCCCTCTGCGTGACCCTCCGCGACGACGGCCACACACACAACGCGCACGTAAGCGCGCGCGCTCAAAAACATCGACCGACGACCGCACCTCTCCGGCAACCGGCATCCAGCACCCTGCACCTTCGAGAGAACAAACCGCGAAAAGAGCAAAGGCCAACGCCTCAGCGCGAGACGACCCGGCGCCGCGGAGTCATCTACAGTGGCTGCGATGGGGCGCCCAGGAATGAAAAAGGCGTTCCTCAAGAGTGCCAACCGCAAGCCCGGCGCGCCGGCCGAGCAGGCCGAGGGCTCGGGATCGGAGGACGAGCAGCCGGCCGCCGAGCAGCAGGCGCCGCCGTCCCCCAAAAAGGCGCCGGCGGCCCTGGCCGCCGCCGCCGACAACGGCGGCGGCGCAGACGGCGACGGCGACGAGGGGCCCGAGACCCGCGGCCGCATGGTCCAACGCCACAAGCGCGAGGCCGTGGCCCTGAAGAAGCGCGCCAAGGGCGGCAAGGCCGAGGCCGCCAAGGCCGCGGCCGACCTCGACGCGCGCCACGCCAAGGAGCTCGCCGACCTCGAGCGCGGCGACCGCGAGGCGGGGGGTAGCGGCGCAGTGCCCGGGCCGCCGCCGTCGTCTTCCAAGGCCGCCGCCGCCGCCAAGCCCGCCGCCGCCAAGGCCGCGCCCGCCGCCGCCGCCGCCTCCGCCGCCGAGCCCGCCGCCTCCGCCGCCGACGTCGACGGCGCCTCCAAGTACCTCAAGGACGCGACCCTCGGCGACGACGCCGACGCCGACGACGAGGATCCCGCCGTCTCCGGGCGCAAGCAGAGCAAGGCCCAGAAGCGCCGCGAAAAGGCGGCCGCGAAAGAGTCGGCGCGCGACGCCCGCATCGCCGCCGAGCGGGCGGCGCTGGGGCCGAGCGAGCGCGCCGAGGAAGGGGCGGCGCTCGCGCGGCTGCTGCGGCCGCTGGGCCTGGCGCTGAAGGACGTGCGGGCGGACGGCAACTGCATGTACCACTCGGTGGCGGACCAGCTGGAGCAGCACCCCGCGTCGTCCTGCTCTGCGGCGGCTGCTGTGGACGCGGGCGAGGGCGAGGGCGGCGCAGGCGACGACGCCGCCGCCGCCGCCGCCGCCGCCTTTGATCACCTCTCCCTCCGCCGCCTGGCCGCCGCGCACATGCGCCGCCACCGCGCCGAGTTCGAGCCCTTCGTGGCCGAGGTCGCGGCCGCCGCCCTGCCCCGCGGCCGCGCCGGAGAAGTCGCGGGCGAAGAAGAAGAGGAAGGCGAGAAGGGGGAGGCGTCGGCGCCGCCGGCCGACGCCTTCGAGGCGTACGTCGGCGCCGTCGAGGGCGAGGGCGCGTGGGGCGGGCACGTCGAGCTGTCGGCGCTGGCCGGCGCGCTGCGGCGGCGCATCCGGGTGGTGGCGGCGGGGATGCCCGAGGTGTGGGCCGGGGAGGAGCACGGGGGCGAGGCGCTGACGGTGTGCTACGTGCGGCACGAGTTTGGGCTGGGGGAGCACTACAACAGCGTGCGGCCGAGGGAGGAGGGGGAGGAGGAGGGGGACGAGGAGGAAGGGGAGGAGGAGGAGGCCGGCGAGGAGGCGGGCGGAGGCGGCGGAGGCGGCGCGAGCGACGGCGACGGCGGCAACGAGTAAAGAAAGATTTGTTCAGAGTTCTAACAAGCGCCGCCGCTATTCCGGTTCCCTGGGGCATGTGGCCTTTTATTCGTCGAATCGAGGGCCAAGACGACGCGGAAAGGGAGGAGAGGCCAAACAGAAGGCGTCGAAAAGCAGACAAGGCCGCCGCCGCCGCGCCGCCGCCCGCCGCCGCAGGCCGCCCCCGCCGCCCGCCCGCCGATTCTTCACCAGCGCGCCTCCGCCGCCGCCCTCACGGCCCCCAGCAGCCTCCGCCCAACCAGCGCGCCCACGCTCGGCACGCGCACCAGGCCCGCGTTCGGGCCGTACACGCTGCCCCCGCCGTAGATGCCCCCGCCGTAGCCGTAGGGGCCGCCGCCGCCAAACACGCCGCCCACGCTCGGCGCCCCGAGAAAGGGCGCGGCGCCGGCGCCGCCGTTCCCAAAGGGCGAGCCGCCAAACGGCTGCGCCCCGGCCGACCCGCCCAGCGGGATCGAGTCGGTCACGCCCGGCAGCACCCCCCCGGGCGCCGTCTGCCCGCCCAATCCGTAGGCGTTGAGCTGCGGGCTGGTGTTGCGCGCGCCTGTGCAGGGGACGTTTTCGTAGGCCAGGCCGATCGTGCCGCACGCGATGTTCCCCGAGCTCCCGAAGGCGCCGACGGGGCCGTTGCGCCCGCCGTAAAAGGCGGAGTTGCGCATGCCGCCGCCGAACTGGGAGAAGGCGGCGTTGTTGTCGTTGCCGTTGGTGGGGTTGCCAAAGAAGCCGCCGCCGCCGCCGCCGCCGCCGCCGGCCCAGAGCAAGGCGCGCGCCCCCGCAGAGGCGGTTACGGCCGCCGGCATCGCTGCCGCCGCGAGCCCGAGCAGCAGCGCCGCCGCGCCCGCCCCCCCCATCGGGCCCCGGCGCCGGCGGCGGTTGCGGCGGTGCACCAGCGTTGCTGCTTGCCTCGATTGGTCTTGGGGGTGGGGGTGGATTCGTCGGGCGCGCGCGCGCGAGATGGAGGCTAGGTAGCTCGCGCGTTTGTTTCGTCTCTCCCTTGAGCCGAGGGTTCAGGTCGTCCGGCCACCTGTTTTGCTCCGCGCGCGGCGCGCGTGCGTGCTTGCGTTGATGCCCTGGGTGTTAATGACGTGACCAGAAGTGGGCCGCGCTGCGAAAAGTACGAGAGGGAGGGCGGGCTTGATGCGAGAGAGAAGGGGTGTCGCCGAAACGGAAACCATCACCACCGAAAGAGCGGCTCCACCAAAAACCACTTTTTGGAGGCGGCAAAACCTCTAGCTCGGGCCATGTCCAATGGTGTTGTTTCTCGCCTCCCCCCTCCCACCCGCACTCGCCTTGACTCGCGACCCGTGTTGTTCCTTCCCGACTCCCCGTGCATTGCGTCCCCCCCGCGTCTCGCACCTACCACCAGCCCGCCTTAGGTGCTGCCTTCCTTCGCCTCCTCCCATTTCCCGAGAGGGGAGCGCCACGCGCCGCGCGCCACACTTTGGTACCCGCGCGCCGGATAGAGAGAGACAAGAGACGCCAGATAGACCGCGCGCGCCAGCCATGACGCCGCGGCGGGGGCGCGCCGCGGGCGCGACAACTCCCGCATTGCTGCTGCTTCTTGTCGTCGCCGCCGCCCTCGCGCTCTCGGCATCGGCCGATCCGTCGGCGGCGGCAGCGGCAGCACCAGCCGCGGCGGCACCAGCGGCGGCGGCACCAGCGGCGGCGGCAGCGACCCCCGCCTCCTCGCTGGCCTCGCAAATCGCCGCGCTCCAGACGGACGCGGGCCGCACCTACCTCGACTCCCTGTCGCCCGAGAGCCTCGCGTCGCTGACCGCCGGCGTGAGCCAGATGTCGTCGGAGCGGCGGGCGGCGTTGGCGCAGATGAGCTTGGGGGCCGTCCAAAGAGTCTTTGCGGCGGCGGCGGCCGCGGCGCCCGCGGCAACGGCGGCGGCGGCGGCGGCACCAGCGGCGGCACCAGCACCAGCGGCGGCGCCCCGCGGCCGCGCCGCCGCGCTCGCCGCCCTGGCCGCAAAGGGCCTGGCAAACGACGACGGCGCGCTCGACGAGCCCAGCCTGCGCGTGCTGCGCGCGCTGGCCGCGCTGCCCGAGGCCAGGGTGCGCGAGCTGGCCGCGCTGCCCGAGGCCGGGGGGAGGCGGGCGGCGGCGCTCGCGTGGTTCGCAGACGGCGCCGGCGCCTCGTGCCCGGCCAGGAACGCCGGCGCCGGCGCCGGCGGGGCCGCTCCGTGACGGTCGACGGATGATGTTGATAATAATAATCGATACCTCACACTGTGTAATCATACCACTGACGCGACGCGGGATTGAAAGGCACAGGCGGTTACAAAAAAAACAAAATACGGCGGACGGCAGAGAGGCGCCGCCCGACCGCCTTTCTCTCTTGCAAAAAGGAGGGAGAAGAAGGGGGGTGTGTGTGTGGGGGTTGTTTGGGGGCGGGGCCGGATGTGGCTTGGAAGGGCTTGTATGCGCGCGTGTGCGTGTGGGCCTCGTCTCGAGAGGAAAGAGGAAAGACGGGCGGCAGGGCCCGCCCCCAGGTCGTCGTTTTCCCCTTGACGCGCCAAACGAAAAAAAAAAAATAGCCGCACACGCGAGCAAAGTGGGGGGAAAGGGGGGGCGGGGGGGGGTGTTTCCTGAAGTCCAGTGAACGGGGCAGGGGTTTGGGCCCCTGTGCGTATGTATGTGTTTGTTGTGTGTATGCAGCATCAGGTACCGGGGCGGCGCATTGTTTGTGTGTGTGTGTGCGTGTGCGTGTGTTTCGCTCCGAGACGAGAGACTGCTGCATTCCCCAAGACAAAGAATCGGCGGGGGCGCCCGTCTCTCTCCCTCTCGCTCGCTCCGCCGCGCCGTTGGCCGCGCCGCGCGCCGCTTTTCCAAAAAGGAAGAAGAAAGGACGGACGAAAACGCCCGCTTCCTCAGACCATCGCCCCCTGGATGCCCGGGTAGCCGCGCGTCCCGAACATCCCCTCGCCGTTCTTCAGGTCGATCACCGCGATGGCCAGAGACGGGATCCAAAGCAGCCACGAGAGCCACCCGAAGGCCTGCGACGCCCGCACGGCGTTGCAAGGGGTCAGGGTGGCCGCCGTCGTGGGCGTGCCCGGCTTGCACGTGTTGATGGCCGCGAAGGACGCCGACGCCGCGAGCCAGAAGATCACCCAGACGCCCGTGAGCACCGTCTCGATCAGCCCCGAAAAAATGCGCTGCAGCTTCTCGTGGCACTGAACGGCGACGTAGAAGGCGGCCGCCAGCCAGGCGATCAGCCCAGTAAAGATCATGAATCCGACGCGCCCCTTGTAGCCCGCGAGGTCGACGGTGTTCATGAGCCAGGCGGCCGAGGCCCAGGCGGCCAGGGCGCACAGGCACTGCGTTTGTTGTGGTTGTGGTTGTTGTTTGGGTGGTGGGTTTTTTGTTTCAGAGGGTCAGCGTCGTCGTCGGGTTTGGAGGGCGGGACGACGGCGGGCCAAATTTGTGCGTCTGTGCGCTTCTCTCGCGTGTGAATCGCTCGGCCTCCTCGCCTCGCCTCGCCCCTGCCCCCGCCCTGACGAGATCGGGCCGAGGCCAAATGGGGGGACGACGGTCGGCGCGCGTGCGGCGTCCGGGCCAAAGGAGGATGATGCGGGGAGAGGCTTTTTCCCTCATTTTTTTTTGCGTCTTGAGCGGGAGAAGAGCTGCCAGTAGCTCCCTCAATCCAATCTGCGCGCTCACCTGCGCAATCCGCAGCGCGATTTTGGTGTTGGTCAGGCACTTGGTCGTCATCTTGGCGTCCCGGGGATCGGCGGGAGGGGAAAGGGGGTCAGGAAGGAGTCGCCAACGGCCTCTGGAAGAGAGATAGGGAGTGGTGGTTGGAGGAGTCGCTTTGGCGTTCAAGGCTCGGGGTGGTTCAAGGGCGCAGAGAGCAGCGACGGGGAGCGCGTGTGTTGAAGCGGTCGGTGTGATGCGCGTGTGTGGCCGGAAAAAGGGGGAGAGAGCTTGGGCTTTTTCTTGCCGACGCCGCTCGAGCGCGCGCGCGCCGTCGGCGGGGGGCGCGCTCGCTCGCTCCTGCCGAGGAGGGAACGCGAGGCCCGCCCGACGAAGCTTCTTCGTATGTTCGTCTGCGAGCCAAGAACACCCCACGACCGCCGCGCTTTCTCTGAAGAGGGACCTTACAACCAAAGCCAGCGCACGGTTCGATCAACACCTCTCACTTTCGTCCGTGCGCCTTTTTGCGGCTCTTTTTCTTGTCGCCGCCGCCGCCGTCGCCGCCGCCGCCGCTCTCGCCTGCCGCTGCCGCCATCGCCGTCGCCGTCGCCGCAGCAGCTGCCGCCGCCCTTGCCCCCGCCCCAGCACCCGCCTCGGCCGCCATGGCAGCGCGCGAGGGCGCCGCGACGCTCACGATCCCGGGGCGCGCCACCACCACGGCCGACCACTCGCACGTCTCCGGGGCGAGCGCCAGCTCGACCGCGCCGCCGCCGCGGCCGGCCTCCGCCCGCGCCCCGGCGTCCCCCCGCGGCCGCGCCTGCAGCAACGCCGCGCCCGTGAGCGTGCCCGCGCCCGCGGCGCCGCGGAGGCGCGCCACGGCCCTGAGGCCGCCGCCGCCCTGCCCGCTGCCCGCGGGCGCGGCCAGCAGCAGGGCGGCCGCCTCGGCGCCGCCGGGGACGCGGAACGCCGCCGACACGCTGCCGGCGAGCTCCGGGAAGGGCGCGGCGAGCGTCCAGCGGAGCGCGCCCTGGCTCGGGCACCACTCGGGCGGGCCGCACCCGCCGCCAACGCCGCCGCCGCCAACGCCGCCGCTTTTCCCGCCAACGCCGCCGCCAACGCTGCCGCCAACGCCAGCAGGTCCAGGGCCCCCCGCGTGGCTGCCGCGGCGGGGGGTCGCCGCCGCGGGCTTTCCGGCGGCGGAGGCGGCGCCGCCGCCTCCGCCGCCGGACGGAGAGGGGGCGGCGACCTCTTCATCTTCTTCTTCTGCTTCTGCTTCCGCCGCCGCCGCCGCCGCCGCCGCCGCCGCCGAGGCCGCCGCCGCCAATGCCGCCGCCGCCGCCGCCGCCACCGAGGCCGAGGAGGGGTCCACGCGCAGTGGGTCGCCCAGGGCGCGCGGGACGTCCAGCTGCAGCGTAAGGTCGCCGAGGGGGCGGCGGCCCTCGCCGAGGCCCTCGCGGGTGACGGCGTAGCGCAGCGTGACGAGGACGATCGAAACGACCTCTCCCCCCTGCTCCTGCTCCTCCTTTTGGCCGCTGGCGTCGGCGTCGGCGGCGTCGCCTCCCGCCTTGGAACGAGGCTGCTGCTGCTGCTGCTGCTGCTGCTGCTGCTGCCGCCTCTTCTTCAGGCGGTACGGTACGACCCCGGCGGTCAGGTGCGCCATGAGCGGAGGGGGGCCCGACAGCGCGGCGGGCAGGGCGTACCGCAGCAGCGGCGACGAGGCGGGCAGGGGCGCGATGCCGTCGGCGAGCAGCGATCCGGCCACGGGGCCCGGCCGCACGCCGCCGCCGCCTGCAGCCGCGGCCGACGCCGCCCCTCCCGCCGCCGCCCCTGCTGCCGCCACGGCAGACTGCAGGGCGAGGCGCAGCATGCTGCGGTCGACGGTGGGCGTGGGGGGAGAGGGAGGCGGGACGTCGGACGCGCCTCCTTGTTGTTGTTGTGCTGCTGCCGCTGCCGCCGCCGCCGCCGCCGTCGGTCCCTCGTCGCCGCCGGCCGCGGCCGCTGGCGCCGACGGCAACGCCGCCGCCGCTGCCGCCGCCGTCGCTGCCTCGACGGGCGCCTCCAGCGCCAGGCCAAACGGCACCGACCCAGACACGGCCTTGGTCTCGGCGGACGCCCACCGGACGGCGCCCACGAGCCCCGCCCGCAGGCACCGCGCGCCGTGCGACTCGGCGCCCCACACCTCGAGGAGGCGCAGCGCGGGGCCAGAGGGGACGGCCGAGGCGCGCGCGGCGTCGCCGGAAAACGGGTCGGCCTCGGCCTCGTCGGCCGCCGCCGCCGCCTCGGGCGGCCGCCCCTCCTCCTCCTTCTTGGCCTCCTCGCCTTCGTCCTTGAGAAAGTAGGGCAGGCCCGCGCCCGGGCGCCTGCGCGGCGCGTCCGGGCGCGGGAAGGGCGGCGCCGCAAAGGCCGGCATCGGCAGCGCGCCGCGCCCATCCTGCAGCGCCGCCGGCGGCGCGAACGACGCGCCGGGCCAGGCGCCGGCCGCGCCGCCGATCGCCGCCCGCGGGTCGGCCAGCCGCTTGCCCACCGGGCGCGCGGTCTTGGCCGCCGCCGCCGCCGCCGCGTCCGCCAGGAGGCGTGCCTTCTTGGCCTTGCTCGCGTCCCCGGACAGAGCGCCCAGGCCGGAGCCGACGTCCAAGAGCGCCTGCACCACGTCGCCGGACCCTCGCGCCAGCAGCGACGCGACGCCGAGGTAAATCTGCGCGAACCGCCGCTCGACGCGCTCCTGCGTGACGTCGACCGCCTTGCACTCGGCCACCAGGAGGCGCGCGACGGCCGAGGCGAGGCCGAGCGCGGCGAAGGCGGAGGGGCCCGAGGGCGCGAAGGGGGCGCCGGCCGCGCCGCCGCCGTCGGTCGGCGCGACGACGACGACGGCGACGCGGCCGACGGTGCGGTAGACGGCGCGCGCGCGCCCGCCGAGGACGCGCAGGTGGCCCGCGCTGAGGCAGGGCATGTGGGCGCTGAGGCTGTGTTTTTGTATTGGGTGGTGTTGGAAGGGGGGGGGGGCGGGCGCAAGGAGGAAGCAACATGCGTTGGCGTGTGTTTGTCGCGCGTCGGCGGCGGCGGCGGCGGCGACGGCGAGGGAGACGGCGGGGCGCGCCGTTGACATTTCTGTCACAAAAAAACGACTCACACTGCGTCCACCACGTCCGACTGCGCCGCGGTGACGCCCTGGCGCCACGCATCGCCCTCGAGCACCTGGGCGACCTCGTTGGCGGCCATCAGGGCCGTGCGCGCGTCGACGCCCACGCTGTTTGTTTTTTTCGGAGGTGGGGAGGAGGCGGGCGGGATGAGCGTCGCGGCGACGGGCGAACGCGCGGGGGGCGGCGACGGGCGATCGAGAAGGACCACCAAAGTTACCGCACGTCTGCATCATGATGTTGCGGCCCTTGCGGCCGCGGATGACGACCGCGAGGTCGCGTGCGCTGACCATATTGGCCGGGCGTGGAGTGGCGTGGCGAGCAATGTCTCTCTCCTCTCGCGGAGGAGGACGTCAGTTGGGAGCTGCGAGAACGCCCTTCTCCGAGCTGCGCGCACGCGCCACGCCACCGCGGATCGTTGTGTGCGCGCACGCCTGGCGCCGCCACCTGCTCGTGATCAGAGGCGCAGACAGAGAGGGAGGAGGGGGGAGAGAGAGGGAGGGCGCGTATCGAGCGTCGTCGCTCTCGCCCGTGGGAGGGCCGTCGTTGTGCGTTGTGTTGTTGTTGCGCCGATCCCGCTCGAGCCGCGACGTGTGTGGGAGTGCGTTGCCAGCGAGGAGACGCGCGTTCAAGAGCTCTCGCGAGCGAGAGACCGACGCCCACTACCGCCTGTGGCGCCGCAACGCGCTCGTCGAGGCGCGCTCTTTTTGGCGTCGCACGCCTTCCACAACGCAGTAACACAAACAACAACACCACCTCGACCCCTCCCCTCTTCACCCCCTGTCATGATGCAAGCCGAGCAGCCATGCAGGTAGCGGCGGCGGCCGGGCCCGCCCAGCAGCCGTGGCGGGGCCCCGCGGCACGGAGGACGAGGACGCGAGGAGCGATCAGGCCGTCGATCCGCCCATGTCGCGCGCGCGCGCCGACTGTCGCGTCCCCGCTGGGCCCGGAAATGGTCGCGCCGATGGCGCCGACGCCCCTTCGCATCCGTCCCCTGCGACGACCGGACACGTCGTTGGCTGCGACGGCCGAACCAGGCGCCGCCGCCGCCGCCGCCGCCGCCGCCGGTGACGCTTCGGCCGCGCCGGCGACGCAGGAAGAGGAGGAGGAGGAGGGCAACGACGATGAAGACGACGACGAGAATGGCGGCATCTACACCCACGACCCGAGGCTAGACGTCTATACCGTCACGGGCCTGACCCCCTCGGAGGCCGTCACGGGCGCCGAGCGCACCGTCCAGTTCCGCGCACGCCGCGCCTGCGCCGGGTGCGGCGGGCGGGGGGTCACGCCGGACGCGCTGGCGGGCGCCCCCCTGTGCGCCTGCTGCTCCGGCCGGGGCGCGGTCGCCCTGCGCCGCTGGGCGGCGGCCGACGGGGGCGACCGCCTGCCGGCGAGCGCGGCGGCCGGCCAGGGGCCCTGCCCGGCCTGCGGGGGCTCGGGGCTGGGGCGCGCGCCGCCGCCCTGCCCCGGGTGCGGCGGCCGGGGCCTCGGCCGGGGCCTGTCGCCGCAGCGGCTGGGGCTGCTCGTCCCGGGCGGGGTGGCGGACGGGCAGGTCCTCCGCGCGCGCGGGCACGGTCACGACGGCGACGCAGGCAGTGGAGGTGCTGGCGGCGGCGGCAACGGCGGCGGCGGCGCAGGCGGCGGCGGCAACGGCGGCGGCGGCGGCGGCGCGCGCAGGGGCTGGCTGTGGCCCGATCCGACGACGACGGCGACGACGGCGACGCGCGCGTCCGCCCGGCCGCCGCTGCCGAGGGGGGACCTCTACGTCCGGCTCGACGTCCGCGCCCCCGCCGCCGCCGCCGCCGCGTCAGACCCCGCGTGGCCGGACACGGGCGGCGGCGGCGGCGATTCCGGCGGCGGTTCCGGCGGCGGCGGTTCCGGCGCCGGCGTCTTCCGCCGCGTCCCCGGCACCGACGACGTCGCCTCGGAGCTGCGCCTCTCGCTCTTCGACGCTCTGCTGGGCGCCGAGGTGGGCGTGGCGACGGTCAGAGGGCCGCGGCGCCTGAGGGTGCCGCCGGGCACGGCGCACGGCGCGCGGCTGGCGCTGCGCGGGGCGGGCGTGACGCGGGCCAAGGGCGGCGGCGACGGGGCCGTGAGCGGCGGCGGCGGCGGCGGCGGCGGCGGCGGCCTTGGCGCGGCCGGCGACCACGTCTTCACCGTGGTCGTGGTGGTGCCCCGCCTCGAGGCGGGCGAGGCGGCGCCGGCGGAGGGCGGGCTGGTCGCCGCCGAGGCGCTGCCGCTGCTGCGCCGGCTGCAGGAAGTCGCGGCCTCGGCGTCGTCCTCGGCGTCGGCGGGAACGACGAGGGGAGGGCGCGGGCGGGACGACGAGCCGCCGTGACCTTTGTCTTCTTTCTTTCTTTGGCGATTCTGTCGTGTGCCTAGAACGCAAAAAAAACTATCGCGCACACGCGCGCTGGAAGAAATACAAACACGCCGAAAAACTCAAAACTCAGTAGTAGGGCGGCGGCGGGCAGCTCTCTGGCGCCCGCTCGTGCGCGACGCGGCACGCGCACCCGGGCTTGCCCGACAAAAAGCCGCTGGCGCCGCAGCAGCCGTCGTCCAGGCGCGCGCCGCGCCACGTGAAGCGGTCGGGCGCGGCGTCGGCGAACTTGCCCGTGGGGTCGAGCGCGCGCACGGCGCAGCCAAAGTCGCACCAGCGGTCGCCGTACTCCTCGTCGCCGCGCCAGCAGCCCCGCTCGGGCCACCCGGCCTTGCCCAGGTGCAGCCGCGACCCCTTGCACGCCGGCGAGCCGCGCAAAACCGCCATCGCCCGCTTGAAGGCGGGGTTGCGGCGCCCCGCGCCGTCGCGCCCCGCGCCGCCGTCGGCCCGGTACGATAGGTAGTCCTCCGCGTTGACGAACACGCTCACGCCGTGGTCGAGGCCGGAGAGCGACAGCAGCGCGTCCTCGGGGCCCACGAACCGGATGAGCGGGGCGGTGAAGAAGCCCGTCGTCGACGTGGTGTTGCGCGCCCAGGACGGCGAGGACGCGCCGCCGTCGGCGGCACCGTCGGCGTCGAGCTCGCGGGCGGCCGCGGCGACGCGCACGAGCTCGGCCAGGCAGTCGGCGGCCGTCGACAGCGGCACGGCGACCTCGTGCTGGAAGTAGACCGTCTCGCGCAGCGACCCGAGCGTGCGCTCGGGCTGCCGCAGGTAGATCGACGCGCTCTCGGCGGTCCTGTTGCCAGCGACGTAGGCGACGCCGGACATCGACAGCGACGTGCCGTCGGGCAGCGCGTAGGCGCCGCTGGGCCTGATGCGGCGCTTGGGGGGCTGCCAGGCGACGCCACGCGCGCCCGTCTCGAGCGAGGAATCGTTGTTGGCGGCGGGGAGGGGGGAGTCGAGCCTGCGGGAGGCCAGGGTGCGCAGGGCCGCCAGGGAGGACGCGTAGGGGAGGCCGGAGCCGTCGTCGTCGCGGCCGCCGGCCACGGCGGCCGCCGGCGCCAGCGGCCGCAACGCGTCGCCGAGGCGCATCTCCTCGTCTTTGGCGCCAAATCCGGCCGAGGGCACCGCGGGCTCTTCTCCCGGGACGTAGGCGCGGCGCGTCGAGTTGTAGAGCGTCGTCTCCTGCGGCCGGAAGTTTCTGAGGAACGCGGCGCAGGCGGCGTCGTCTTGGCCGTCGTCCGTCGTCGACGGTCGGCCAGAGGCCGAGACCAAAACTGGCGTCAACGAGAAAGTAGAGTTGTCCCCGCCGCCGCCCGCCGCCGTCGACGACGACGACGCGTTGAACGCGCCGCCGCACCCGGCCTCCCCCGCGCGCGTGAACGTGACCAGGTAGAACGCGCGTCGCTCGGGCAGCCAGAACGCTTGGCCGTCGAGCGTCCAGCGCGGCAGCGCGGCTTTTGCGCGCACCAGCAGGGCGTCGCGTCGCGCGCGCGGCTCGGCCGATGCGCTCGGCAGCCCCGTACCGTCGCGGGCGCCGCCGGCCGCGTTCCAGCGGTCTTGCGCCTGGCGCAAGAGCCCCAAGAAGGCGCTGTCGCTTATCAGCCGCAGCTCGCGCCGCACGGGCTCCTCCGGCACGATCCGAAAGGCGGCGCGCGCCAAGATGCCCAGGCGGCCGGAGGACACCCGCGCCGCCCGCATCAGAAAGGCGTCCCGGTCGTCGCTCAGGCGCCGGAGCGAGCCGTCGGCCGTGACCAGGTCCAGCCAGGCGAGCTGCGCGCTCAGCGAGCCGTCCATCACGCTCGATCCGTGCGTTCCCGTGGCCACGGCGCCGCCCACCGTCTGGTAGACAAACCAGGGGTAGGCCGGCAGCGTGTAGCCCGCGGGCGCGCGGGCAGAGGCGTAATTCGACAGAAACTCGATCAGGTCGGCCAGGATGACACCCGCGTCGGCCGTGACGGTCCGGCTATCCTCGTCCACAACTATCCGCACCGGGCGGATCGCCGTCATCGCGACGCCCGCGGCCCCCGCGCTGGCGTTGTTGTCGGGCGTGGCGGTGGGAGGGCCCGGGCAGAAGAAGGGCGCGTTCCAGCTGTGGCCCGCGCCGACGGCGCGGACGGCGGAATAGCTGCGGACCGCCCGCTGGACGTCGGCGAGCGTGCGGGGGCGGACGAGCAGAGGGGTGGGAGGGAGAGGGTCGGCGGCGGCGGCGGCGGCGGCACCGCCCGTCGTTGGCGCGGCGCACGACAGCTCGTTTTGGAAGTTGCTCAGGTCGTACGGCGGGGCCGCGCGTGCAGTCGGGGCGCCGAGCAGCGCCACGAGCGCCACCAGGAACAAGGACGGGCGCGCCATCCTTGTTTTTTGTGTTGTTTTTGTCGGCGATCGCCCTGTCTCCCTCTCTCGCTCCCTCGCCTTTCCTCGCGCGCGGACGGAAAAAAAACCTCGCGCAGGCGGCAGCGCCCGTCCCCCGTCGTTTTGTGTTTATTGTTTTCCGATGGGCGGCAACGTTTGAACGTGGTATTGATAAGTTGTGAGGCATCCAATCGAGCGATCGTCGCTGGTGGTACAAAAGAAAAGCAAAAGGGGCGCACAGAGACGCGAAAAACGCCACCTCGAAACGGGAAAAAAATCAACGGCCGCCGCCCACCACGACTGTACGCGCCTCCCCCTCCTTCTTCCCCCCCCCCTCCTCCGAACGGGAGCCCCCGCCTCCGCCCCCCGCCCACCCCCGCCCCCCCCCCCCCCCCCCCCCCCCCCCCCCTCCCCCTCCCTCTTCCCCCCCCCCTCCTCCGAAAGGGAGATCGTGCGTCGGCGCCTGGCACTCGGCGTCCACGTGGTAGAACCGCCGCCCCAGGTACAGCAGGTGGTCGGCCACGGACGTGCACAGCCCCAGGTAGCAGACCGAGTCGTGGCACGACGGGTCCTCGCCTGAAGGGTCGCACAGCACGGCGCGCTCCTCGGGCGGCCCCGGCGGCGGCGGCGGCGGCGTCGGCGGCGGCGCCGGCGGCGGCGCGGGCCCGGGCGGCCACGGCCAGCCGGGCCACGACGGCCACCATCGGAGGGCTCGCTGGCTCGGCTCGAGCGCTCCCGCCAGGCGCCGCCTCGTCTGCTGCCGCTCCAGGCGTCCGGGAGGAGGGGGAGGCGCGAGCGGGGCGGTCGCCGCTGCCGCCGCCGCTCGCTCCTGCCGCCGCCGCCGCCGACCCCGTTGCCGGCGCCGCCCCGCTGCGCCGTCCCCCTCCCCCCCCGCGCCTCCCGCGACCCCGGCCCCGAGCCCCGGCCACGCGTCCCGCGCCACCAGCCACACCTCCCGCGCCGCGTGGTGGAACCCCATCACCTGCGGCGGCACGCTGGGCACGACGTCCCGCGCGTGCGTGAAGCGCCAGTAGGCAGAGACGCGGCCGCGGGAAAACTCGGCGAACGGCGCGTTTCCCAGGCGAGGGGCGCCGAAGGTGTACAGTCGGGCGCGGGCGGCGAGCTCTGGGCCGAAGCGGGCGGCGAGGTCGAGGGCGCACAGGTGGGCGAGGGCGCCGCCCATCGAGTGGCCGAGGACGTAGACGGCCTCGACGCCCTTGCCGGCGCCCTTGCCGTTGGCGGCGTGCTCGCCTCCGCCTCCTTTGCGGCCGCCGCCTCCGCCCGCTCGCCCGTTGTCGCCGCCGTCGCCGCCGCCGCCGCTCGCCTCGCCGCTGCCTCGGCTCCGCGACACGAGCCCCCCGTTCGCCTCGAGCAGCGCCGCGAACGCGTCCGAGAACGTCGACGCCATGGACGAGCTGTTCCACAGGGTGAGGAAGCCCGAGTGGACGCGCATCACGCCCTCGGGCGCGGGCGGGAAGGGCGGCGCGGCGGGAGGGGGGGGAGGCCCGCCGCCGCCGCCGCCGCCGCCCGGCGGCGCGTCGGGCGGCGCGTCCGGCGCCGGCGGCGGCGCCGGCGGCGGCGCCGGGTACCGCGCGTCGGCGCGCCACGCGCGCATGTTCTCCGCCCAGTTGTACAGCGACCCCGAGTCCGTCCCCCGGAACGCCACCACGATGGCCCGCCGCGCCGGCCAGTAGCCGATAAGGCCGAGGAGGTCCCACGCGGCGTCGAAATGCACGAGCGAGGGGCGAAAGTCGGGCGCGGCGTCCCGGCAGCGGCCGCAGCGCCAGCGGGCGACGGCGCGGAGGTCGCGGCAGTAGGCGGCGGTGTTGATGCTGGCGAGGGTGCGCGCGAGGTCGAGGTCGAGGGGCTCCTCGTCCCGCTCCGCCGGGTTTGCCACACCGCGCCGCGGGTCGGCGCTCGCAGGGTCGGCGGCGGCGTTTGCGGCCGTGGCGGCGGCAAGACGGGCGGGCCGCTCCGACGACGCCGCCGACGCCGACGCCGCCGCCGCTGCTGCCGACGTTGGCGCCGTCTGTGTCGCGGCTTCGGTCGTCGCCAGGTTGAGGACGACGGCAAGGGACAGGTCATCGACCTGCTGCTGCGGTGCGCCTGCCGCGGGTGCCGCTGCTGCTGCTGCTCGCCGCGCGTCGCTCAACGTTGTTGCCATCCACTGCTTGCCTCCTCCTCCTCCTGAGGATTCCGCGAGCGCGAGCGCGAGCGCCCCGCCGCTCTGCGCCAGCACCGCCACCACCGCAGCCACCAGCGCCACCGCAGCACGCAGCCGCGGGGCCCGCGCCATCACGCGGGCTGTTGGTGGCGTGGCTCTTGCTTCCCTTTTTTCGTCGTGTTCAAAGACGCGCGTTGTGCTTCAATTGCAGCGGAGATCGGAGGTCGCACGCATCGTGCGAGGGTTGTGAACGGCGAGATGAAGGCGCCTGCGTGGCTTTGGCTCGGGGGGGAGAACGCGGACCTGCTCGATTTGACGTCGTCGTCAGCGGCGCCCGACGCAAACCGGATTCCGCCCGCGCGAAAAAGGTGCGCGATCGCGTCCACGTCGTCGCCCCTTTTCCTGCGTCACTCGCTCGGGCCACTCGTCCCTCATCCCTCTGCACATCTTCTCCCGAACTCAACCATAACGGCCACGCCTACATCCTCCATCCATATCGCAAAAGGCGTGCTGTGCGTCGCGCCCATTGAACCGAAAGCGAAAAGTGATTCAACTCCCGAAACGCGAGCAGCAACAGCAGCTAGCAGCAATGATCGCCCGCCCCCGACCAGCCGCAGCGAGAGCGCATGCGCGCACGGCGGCCCCACGACCGACGCATCGCGCCCAGCTCGCGTGCCGCTGCGCCGGCTTTCCGCCGCGGCAGTCGCCGCCGCCGCCGCCGCAGAGCTCGGCGTCCTCCCAAGGCGGCTTCCGCCTGCTCGAGAACGCCTCCTCGCTCGTCCCGCAGGGCGCCATCGTCTCGGCCGCGCGCGCCGGCTGGCGCCTCGCGTGGCAGACCATGGTGCGCGAGCTCGCGCCCCAGCGCAAGGACGGCGCCTACGTCCGTCCCGGCTACGCCTTTAGCGCGCGCGTCGGCAGCGCCTCTCACCCGGCCGTCTCCGGCGGGCGCTACGCACTCTACGCCGGCAACGCCTGCCCCTGGTGCCACCGCGTCCTGCTCGCCCTGGCGCTGCGGGGGATGCTCGCCCCGTCCGGGGAGCGCGGCGTGGGCGGCGGGGGCGGCGGGCTGGTGCGGGTGGTCCAGCTGCTGGACGACCCCGAGCGGGCGACTCGCGGGGGGTGGATCGTCGCGCCGCCGCCGGCCAACGGCGGCCCGCGCAACGGCTGGGCTTCGGCGGCGGCGCCGGCGACCGAGCCCGTCTTTGGCGCGCGCGACCTCTACGGGGTGTACGAGGGCGTCTCGCCCGGGTTCCGCGGGCGGTGCACGGCGCCGCTCCTGGTCGACGCGTCCTCCCGCGCGGCCGTGTGCAACGAGAGCGCCGACCTCGTGCGCAACCTGCTGGAGCTGCGGGCGCCGGCGGCGGCGCAGAGCAGCGGCGCCGGCGCGCCCGCCTCCTCTTCCTCCCGCCCGTCCTCCTCCTCCTCCCCCATCTCCTCCTCGTCCTCCTCCTCTCTATCCCCCTCCTCCTCCCCCTCCCCCCCCTCTTTTTCCCCTTGGGCCAACGCCGCCGACCTGCTGCCCCCCCAACACCGCGCCGAGATCGAGCGCCTCAACGCCCGGGTCTACGTCGGCCTGGCCAACGGCGTCTACCGGGCGGGGTTTGCCACCTCGCAAGGCGCCTACGACGAGGCTCTTTGCGGGGCGCGCGGGTGCCTCGCCGAGCTCGAGGGCCTATTAAAAACGCGCCGCTTCTTGTGCGGCGACGGGCTGACCGAGGCCGACGTGCGGCTGTTTCCCGCGGTCTGCCGCCTGGACGCCGTGTACCACCCATTCTTCCTGCGGGGCGCGCCGCTCGCCTTTTGTTCGCCGGACGAGGACGAGGAGGGGGGCGGCGGCGCGAGTGGCGGCGGCGAGGACCACGCGCGCGTCGGCGGGCTCGCGGCCGTCTTTCCGAATTTGCACGCGTGGATGAACGACGTGTGGGAGCTGCCGGGAGTGGCGGCGACGGTCGACGTCGCCGCCGTCCGCGCGAGCTACTGGCGCAACCTTTTTCCTTTGAATCCGAGCGGCATTGTTCCGCCGGGCCCAAACGAGGCGGCGGTGCGGCGGGGCGCAGGCGGAGAGCCGGGCGCCGCGGTGGCGGCGCGACGGCGGAGGGCGTTTGGGGCGGCAGAGGTCGTGGCGCGCGCCGAGGAGGTGTGCGCGGCGTTTTCGCCGTGATCCTTTTTGAGGCGGGCGGTACGCGGAGGGTGCGCGAGGGGGGGGGGCGGAGGGACCAAGGAAGGGGTTTTGGGCGCGAGCGGGCGCAGCGGGTTTGGCGGCGGCGCCGATCGTATCGGCCCGCTCGCTCGCCTCCTTCTCCTTCTTCCTCCCACGCTCTGGCTCAATCGCTCATCCCACACTGATCCGGTCGTCCTCGCGCTTGCCCCCACCACTCCTCTCCGCATCCATACCCCCGGTCTCTTGCGTTCTCCCGATTCTGTCCGCGAATCAGGTTCACGGGAGAAAAAACCAAACTGCCTGTCTGCTTCAATCACCAATTCCCGCGCCCAATGATGCTCCAGCGCCAGACCGCGGCCGGCGCCGCCCAGGCGCGCGCGCGCACGGCAGCGCTCAAGATCGCCGCGGCGGGCAAGGGGGCCACGGCCGTTCGCGCCGCGGCCGCGTCGTCCGCTTCCCCCGCCCCTACCGGTGCCAAGGGAGGGGTCGTCAGCGCCCCCAAGACCTCTCCCGTGCGCGCGGCCGCGGCCGCCGTCGCGGTCGCGCCCGCCGCCGTGGAGCAGACGACCAACCCGCTGAACATCGTCTTCGTGAGTAGGCGCGACGACGGAGCAATTGGAGCCCGGAAATGGGTCGCGCGCGCGCCGGATTCCACCCCCCGCCGATGCGAGAATCGGGGTTGCCGCCGCGGTTGAGCGGGGGCGCGCCCTGCTGCCGCCGCCGCCGCCGCGCGCCAATAAATCTTTGGCCGCTGCAAACAACACCTAACCTCCCCCCTCGATGTATTCCTCTCGTCGCTGGCCCTGCCGCGCGCGCCCCCACCTCCGCACCAACACCTGCTCACGCGCCCCGAACACCAACGACGCCGACGCCCAAACGGAAAACAAACAACAACAAAAAAACGGCGCCCCCCTCGCCCCCCCCCGCCCCCCCCCCCCCCCCCCCCCCCCCCCCCCCCCCCCCCCCACCCCCCCCCCCCCCCCCGCCCCCCCCCGCCCCACCCCCCCGCCCCCCGCGCCGCGGCGGGCGGCCGCCCCCGCCGGCGGCCCGGCCCCGGCCCCCCCCCCCCCCCCGCCCCC
>Ga0105053_10002768_pt1 | contig 26989 bp, 17 predicted proteins | sample BON01_FD_78093 | JGI IMG/M metagenome (GOLD analysis project Ga0105053, IMG submission 78093) | Freshwater microbial communities from Lake Bonney liftoff mats and glacier meltwater in Antarctica - BON-01 | ecosystem: Environmental > Aquatic > Freshwater > Ice > Glacier meltwater | place: Lake...
AAATATAAGAATTATAAAAATATTGAAAAAGAATATCAACCATTAATTGTTTTAGTTAATAGTGTTTATAAAGAATTAGAAACAAAAACTGAAGACGAAATATTAAATAATAATATACCATTACATTTTTTTATAAATAAATCATTTTTAAATGTAAATTAGTATAAATTAATATAAATTAATATAAATTAATTTAATAAATGTTCAACATCTATTTCTGTATTAACATCTACTTTTCTAATTAATAAAAACTTTTTATCTCTTATTTCATCAATTGCCTTATTTGTAATTTTGTTTCATATTTAAGTATAAGCCTAATACTATATTTACAATAGAAAATAAATAAAATATATTGAAAATAAAAAAAATAGTAATAAAATTAAATACAACTATTCAAAAATTAAATCCTAAATCTCATTGTATAATCTTTGTATATCCGTTTTCATCTTTTTGTAATCCAATAATAATATCACTATTTTCTTTTATTTGTGTAAGATGGCTAATTGTTAATATAAAATCAAATTTTGTTTTTAAATAATCTAATATTTGTCCTACATTATTAATATTATGTGTATCAAATGCTGAAAAACCTTCATCTATTGCTAAAAAGTTAATTTTAGGTAAATTAGACATATCTAACAAAGCAATTCTTATTGCTAAACTTGATATAAAACGTTCAAACCCACTACCATTATTAATTAAAATATATCTATTTTCTTTTGAACTATTTTTATTTTTTAAATAATTTAAACTTGTATTTGTTTTATTCATATTATAAATAGGTCTATCTAGATAAATATCTATTTTATTATCAGAAATATCAAATTTAATTGTAAAGTCAGTAATAATTGTTAATAAATCATTTACTTTCTTCTCTAATAAAGGTTGTATTTTATTAAGTAATATATAGGGTAATTGTTTCATAGATTTTTTATATACGTCATAAAGTTTTAAATTTTTTTCTATTGCTTTATATTCGGCAAGGTCTTTCTTAATTTGTTCTAATAATGCTGTATATTTTGTAATATTATTATTTTCAATAGTATATTGTTTATCTACTTCTTCTAAAACTTCTTCAAATTCGGCTAATTCGGTTTTTACTAAATTAATTTCTTTCTGTATGCTATTATTATTTTCAATATGGTCTCTATAATTTTCAAATTTAAGTAATAATTCTTCTTTTTGTTTCATTTCTATTTCTATAAACTTAATTTCTTTTTCTAAATTTTCATAGGTATTTATTAATTTTTGTGTTTTAATTAAGGTTTCATTTTTTTCTTGATTTGTGTTAATGCGAGTTTCATAGTTACTGCGTTTTACTTTATTGGCTTCTAATTCATTATTAATATTATAATTATCTTCTACATTTAAAATATCATTTTCTATATGTTCTAGTTTAGTTTGATATTGATTTTGTTTTTGATCTAGTTCTTTAATTTGTGTATCTAGAATAGTTATTTCTTTTAATTCATTTTTTAATTTTGAATTTAATAATGTAAGTTCTTTTTGTTGATTTTTAATCTCTTGGTCATTTGAATTTGTTTTATAAGTTTCTATTTCTTTAGATACAAAATAATCTGTTGCTCTCTTTTTATACTGTTTGTATTCTGGTGTATCGCACAGTTTTGTATAATTTTGATTTATTATTGTCTCTGGGGTGATTAGTGTTAATGAACTAATCCATTTACATAAATATTTTTTATATTTAGTTTCATTTTCCTCTAATGTTTTAGGTTCTATTAATTTATTAAATTCTTCAGGTAATTTAATTAATGTTTTTTCTAGTTCTAGAATAGTTTCATTATTAACAGTTATTTTTTTTTCTTTTTCTTTTAATAATAGTATTTGTTTATTTAGTGTTTCTATTTTATATTTATTTTTTATTAATCTATCTTTATATTTATCTTTTAATTCATTTAAATAAGTTTTAGAATTGTCTATCTCATCAGGAATTGTAATATGACTTGGTTTTCTAGATTTATATAATTCTTCATTAGACTTTTCTAGTAATCTTATTTTTTTATTAGTATCTTTAATGATTACACTATTATTTTCTTCTTCTTCTTTTAAGTATAGTATTAATTCTTCTAAGTTTAGTGTTGTAGTGTCATTTTCATTATTATTATTGTCAGTATTTTTATAAATACTATCTTTTAATTTCATTCTTTCTTTTTTATTACTGTCAAGTTTATCATTTAAATTTTCAAATTCTATTTCAGTATCTTCTTTATTATATTTTTCTAAAAAACTTTTACAATCATTGTTTAATTTAGAAGATGTATCCAGAATAGTTTTATGTAATTGTTTAATTTTGTGTTTCGCATAGTCTTTATTTTCAGTATGTATATTAACTAAGTGTGTGGCTCTTACTTTACTTTTCTTTGATGAAACAATAAAATCATTATTAATGTTTTTACTAATATGGTCTCTAATATCTTTATATTTACTAAGTTGAGAACCAGCCATACTATCTAGTTTATCTAGTATATCAAACTTCATAATACGTTGTAATTCTTTACGTCTTTCTGTATTTTCAGCATCTACAAAACAACTATTATCGTGTTGAACGCTAAAACTCGTATGTATAATATCTTCATAACACCCAAAATAATCTCTAATTAATTCTTTTGTCTTAATTGTATTATCTTCTTCTAAATTTTCAATAGTAGCATCACTATCATGAGTTCTATAAAATTCTAATTTAGTAGTAACTGTATTTGTTTTACCAGAACCACGCACACCTCTTTTAATAATAGTATAAGTCCATTGTCCGATAGATATATCAAGTTTAATATTAAATAAATCACTACGAATATTTAAAATATCCTTCGCTGTTCCTTTCCTTGTAAATTTATCAAATAATGTATAAATAATAATATCTAAAAGTGCAGATTTACCCAAATGATTTTGTGCTATAATACCTACAATACCTTTAAATTTTGTAAAATCAATTACATTATTGGTTCCAAAAGCAAATAAATTTGAAAATTCAAGGCGCTTTAATTTATAATGCCCTGAAAATTTATTATTAGTATAACTTGTATTACATTCTTGTAATTTTGTATTTTGTTCTATATTTATACTCATTATTTCATTAATTTCATCATCTGTAAGCATAATATCATTATTCTTATTTGTTTCGTAAATATATTCCTTAATATATTTATTTTGTAATTCTGCTGATGTAATATCAATTGTTAATGTTGATTTATTTTTTTTAGTTTTACTAGATTGACCTGTGTTTTGAGTATTTGTATTATCATTATTATTTTTATCATTATTATTATTACTATTATCATTATTACTATCATTATTATTATCATTATCATTATCAATAATACTATTAATAGAATTATTATTATAATCATTATCTTCTAAAAATTCATCATTTTGATATGAAAATTCAACAACATTATGGTTCATTTTAAGAAGTGTAATATAGTCTAGAATAAAACTTTCAGGTGTATTTTTATAAAGAATACGAACTCTAATATTTTTTGTCAAAGGACAATTGTTATAGTGAGTGTTATCTTTTGTAAGACATTGATGATTTGCTTTTTTATCATTGACATAAAGAGTGACATAGGACCAACTATTTTGTATAGATACAAATTCACCAGTTTTAGTATTTACGTTCCATTTAATTAATCCGTGATTATTAATATCTTCCCCTAAATTTTGTTGTATAAGAGATCCGGCATAGGCAATATTAGGTTTTAAAAATTGGTGTTTATGAATATCACCCAGACAAGTAATATCATAATCATCAAATGCCGAAGGAGTAATGGTTTTATTAGTATCGTCATTTAATTCTAATCCATTAAAAAGAACAGCACCATTAACACGACCATGATATAACATAATAGATGTTATATTTTGAGTTTGATTTTGATTTTGTTTTTGTTTTTTATCATAAATTAATGGTATTATTTTATTATCAAAAATAGATGCGTGATAAAACATAAGATTAGATAATTTATAAACACCAGATTCTAAAAAATAATAAATAGGGTTTGATTTTGGTAAATCAGCAATAATTGGTGTAAGAGCATCTAGACGTTCTTTATTATTCATATTAACATCATGATTTCCAGGAATAATAACTAATGGCATTAAACTAGATACGGCTTTAAGAAAATTATAAGTAAGTTGAATACATTCTGGTGATAAATCGCTTTTACTATGAAGAATATCACCAGTAATAAGAGCAATAATTGGTATGTTTTTATTATTTATTTCTGCAATATTAAATAATTTTTTTTGTTCTTTAAGATAACTTATAATATTAATAAATACTTCCTGATATTCATAATGACGTTTATATAATTGAATGTGAATATCACTAAAATGATATATATCTGTAATATGTGTAGTATACTCTTCATACACTTTATCAGGTTGTTTAGTATATTCAATAGTATTAATTATTGGTGTATTACTATTATTACTATTATTAATATTAGTAATATTAGTAATATTATTAGTAGTATCTTGAAAAGTTTCATCTTGTGTCATTAAATTAGATAATGTATTCATTCTTTCTTTTTCTTTAAGTTTTTCTTCTTTTAATAATTCTGCTTTTGTTTTATTTTTCTCTTTAGGTTCACGCTTCTTTCTTTCTTTTTTTTCTTTTAATGGTTTTTGTTTATCTTCTTGATTTTCATTATTTTCATTATTTTCATTATCGTCTCCTGTTTTTTCAAATATAATATTATCTATATTTAAATTTTCATCTTCTTTTTTTGTTTTTTTTATTGTTTTAGGTTGTTTAGATTTTTTATCCATTTTTATAATAGGCTTATCCTTAAATAAACATGTGTGTTTATTAAATGATAAACCTAAAAGAGCTTTTTAAAGCCTTGAACTTATTTGACGGTTATTATTTTTAAAGTAGATATTTATTTTTAATTATTTAATTAACTAATTAATTTCAAACTATATTTTAATGTAGCATTAAAATATATACTATATAATAACGGTTAAGTTCTTTTATTATTGACTTGCGTCCTAGTATATATGGTGTTCCTTCTGTCAAATTAATAATATTTAAATTACTCTATATCAAGGCACTAAATATTAATTACTTTCTCCATTTCATTTCGGTTTTATACCTTAGGATTGAAAGCACATAAGTTTTATAAACATTAATATACGTATTGTGTTTCTATTTAAATTTTTAATGCTATATATATCAATGGAAGATAGAAAAACAGTAATATAACTTAATATTTAATAGGATATTATGTTTAAATTTAAAAATATGTAAATTTATTTTTTAGTATAAATTAAAATATACGTTATATTATTAAATAAATAAAGGATAAGCCTAATATATAAACCACAAACATTTATTTAAGAATAATCATATATATCTATAAAAAATTGAATTTAAAAAATATATTATTATAATAATATACTTCGTAAAGTTTCTATTGATTGTTGTTATATAGATTTCATAAAAATGTCTGTTTCTGCTTTGTTGCGAACTGGTAAGTTTAGTTGTGTAGATCGTGCTAAGCACGCAGCACAATTGACAGGTGCTCCCCCAGTTTCTAATCGATATGAAAAAGGCACTCAAGGGGCATTTTTCTTCTTACACTAGACACGCTGAAGTTGGTGCGTTGCTAAATTGGGTACGTTTACTTCGCCGTAAAGGTTATAAAGATGCTGATATTCGTAGAAAGTTAGGAAAGGAATGTCTTGTTGTTGTTAGAATTAATAATGATAAGAGTTCTTCAATACCTTTTAAGAATTCAGCACCTTGTAGTGAATGTATCACAAAATTACGACAATATAATATTCAAAAGATAATGTATTCTCTTGATGATGGAACATTTCATTTTGAAAGAGTGCGATCTTTGGGTGAAGGGCGTTTATCTAGTGGATCAAGAGCATTATTACGATCAACACAATAATCATTTTTTAAATATTAATATTTTTTTAGTTTATATCTATTTTTATTATTTTTATTTTTTATATTACAATAGTATTGTATTACAATAGTTTATAATTGGGCTTATCCTCTAATAAACAAACTACGCTTATTTATTAGAGGATAAGCCCAAAAATAAATAGTGATGAAAAAGTAAATACTGATGAAAAAGTAAATAGTGATGAAAACGTAAATAGTGATGAAAAAAAGTAGTTATTAGTATAGATAATACTACAAATAAAAAAGAAAAAAAATTATTAAATTATATTAAAAAAATAGAACAAGAAATATTTAAATGTGCTTCTAGCGATTATAAATCAGTTTAAGAAAGACATTTGTGAGTATTTAAAAGTAAATGTTATTTAATTTTAAATAATCAAAAATGTCTTTGCGTTCGAGTAATTTATAACCTTCATCAGTTTCTATATTTTTTATATTTTTTTTAATATAAGAAGCATCTTCACTACAATAATCTAATAAAGTTCTAAAGATTTCAAATGCTTCAAATTGTAATGCTTCTTTAAGTGTAAATTCGTGAAGTTTAGTGTTGTATTTAGATACAAAACTATCAATATAAATCATCATATGGTATTGATAATCGCTTCTTGAATCATTGAATAAAAATTGTCTGAATTCTTCAATACTAATCCAATAATCAATAAATATTTCTAATGTAATATCATTAAATTTAAATGAAATAATTGGTTTATTTTTTTTAACATCATCCTCATCATTTCTATAAATTTCTTGAATATTAGTATAAGATAATCTACCCCATAATTTAATAATACAATTTAAAATTTCTATACCAAATGTATATTTATACATTTGTGTTAAAAAGTCAAATGATTTTTTAGAACTTTCACACACATCTTGTATGTCCTTTAAATCTGTAATACATTTAGAATCATCTTTTAAATTTAACCATCTCACAGACTTAATTATTTCAAATGCTGATAAATTTAGACTATCTATTGTAATCATTGGCTTTGAAATTATTGCTTTATCTTTATGCGAACAAACAGGTCTTGTAATATGAACATTAGATTTTCTGTTAGATTTTCTGTCAGAAACTAAAGCATAAAACTCATTTAATGTATTAGAAGTACAATCAATAATATTAAACAAAATAGGTATTTTTAAAACACCACTAAAATTATTTATAAGTTCAATAATAGTGTAAATTTGTTGTTGGTCCACATTATCTGATACTCGTATAATATTAATACCTGAGTTCAAAGTTGTAAAAGTATCATTTAGATGATGAATAATAGTTTCATTATGATTAATAGTGTGAATTGAAATAGATTTTCCATTTGGTTGTTCAATCTTAAAACCTTCTAGTTCTGGTGATTCTTTATATTGTGGGTCAAATAAAATAACCACATTATGAATATAAATATCTTTACCTGAAAACTGTGGTAATAAACTAATGAATTCAGGGCTAAATTGTACTTCTGGATTATTAAATAATTTTTGTAGCACTTCTGTTTCTTCATGATTAGTAGTTTCTGGAGTATTTTTAGACAAATGAACAGTTGATGAAGTTTTTGATCCAATATGTAAATGTATAATTAAAATATAGAATTCTCCAGGGTTAGGAAATAATCCTATAAACTCTTGTGGTTTTGTTGTTAAATCTTTTATAGAGTCTATAACTGTATCAAAAAACATTTTACTTTATAAAAGTAAATTCAAATGTGATTTTTATTTATTTGAATATATTTTATATTTATACAATGTGTGGCTTGTGGCTTGTGGCTTGTGGCTTGTGACTTGTGACTTGTGACTTGTGACTTGTGACTTGTGACTTGTGACTTGTGACTTGCGTATGAATATTTTATATTATTAATATAAAATCAATTTTATTTTATTTTTTATCATTTTACCGTTTTATTAAATAATATCTAAACTAATAATAATAAATATCTAAACTAATAATAATATTAGCATTATTTAAATAAATATAATATAATTTTTTATACTATGCCTAAAACTAAAAAACAACTTACTAAAAGTAAAAATCGAAAGACTAAAAGTAAACAACAACTTACTAAAAGTCAAAAGACTAAAACAAGAAAAACAACAAAAAAATCAATTCATAAAAAAATTAATAATGATAAAAAGAAAAAGAAGAAATCTATAAATATTTATACAAATTCTGATTATGTTGATGATAAAAAGAAAAAGAAGAAATTTATAAATATTTATACAAATTCTGATCATGTTGATGATAAAAAGAAAAAGAAGAAAACAAATACAAGTTTATTAAGTGGTAATGTAACGGGTTCATACAATGATAAAAAAAAGAAGAAAGTTGAAAATATTGATATTGAAAAACAAAAAAAAATAATTGAAAGAATTGCTGAAACTAAATTAGAAAATATGTCATCAGAAGAACAAAAAAATATTAAATTAGATAGTATGAAAAAAACATTATGTAATTTACGTTATGGTAATTTCCACGATATTGATGTTTCAGATAGAACACCTTATTGGGGTCTTGGTATCGAACATGAAATGCAACTTTTTCATAAAGCACGTAGTGGTATGAAAAATACAAATATACTTTTTGATTCTCAAGAATCAGCCTGTTTTTTAACGAATGAAAAAGATGAAAGTGGTTCATGTTGTAAAACAAGATTATTTTCTCAGGGTAAATGTGATGATTTTAGTGAAAATGCTAAAAAATATAAAAATATTAATCTTACTGAAGAAGAACGTATTTATTTATTAAATATGGATTGGGAATTAACTGGGCGTCAATTTAAAAATTGTGAAAAAAAAGGTACAATCACAAACATTTTAGAACGTGCAAACGTATTAATGCCAGAACTTATTTCAACTAATTTTAGTAATCGTTCAATTGATAGTATTTCTAATGAAATTATAACATTAGAAAAAAAATATATTGATATACATATGAAAAATCCTCATACTAAACAAAAAGTTAAAAAATACGGTTCAATTACATCTCATACTTGCGGTGCTCATAGTGAATTACTTGTACCTGAACATCCAACTATTTATTCAAAAGAATATAAATTTACCGACCATAAAGTAGAAGATTATATTGGAAGTTATCATATGACACTAACTTTACCTCATTATAATAATATTAGCACTAAAGATTTTGTAAAAATGCATCAACATACAGCACAACAATTACAATGGATAGAACCTTTAATGATGACCGCATTTTTTAGTTCATCACAATCTAGTGTTGGTAATACAAATGAACCTGAAGGTAGTTTTCGTGTTATGAAAAGTGGTTGGGGTAATTTCGCAGGTAGTGATATAAGAGTTATGGGTTCAAAAGGTTTAGATAGAGGTAGTAATATAAAGAAAACATGGCGTAAAGGTTTAAATTTTAATGGTTCTAAAAAACTAAATGATTGTATTAAAAAAGCACCTGCCCAATATAAAAAATCAAAAACCGTTCAAACAGGTGATTTTCGCACATTTGGTATTGAAAGTAATATTGAAAAGTGTAAATTATTATATAATCCTAGTGATTGTAATAAAGGAGGGCGTGCTGATGGTGCTCCTATGAAACCACCTTTTGGTATGGAAATACGTATTTTTGATCACTTCCCCGCTGAATATTTAATAGAATTAATGCGTATTATAATATTAATTTCTGCTAACGCACAAAGACACTCTCCTACTCAATATGTTTATAATGATAAAAGATGGATTTCTAGTATTCACGCTATTATGAAAGATGGTTGGAATGCTAAACTTGATGTAGTTTATGTTAATGCTCTTAGAGATAATTTAGGATTACCAATAAATACAACTTCTATTCTAGCATATGATATTTTTAAAAAAATTGTTAAAGAATTATATGATATTAATAAAGATTCTTATATTAATAGACTTATGAATGAACATACTGATGTTGAACCTAAAGTTCCTGAAATTAATCGTATGTGTTGGGAACTTGCATTTACACAAAAATATAATATTCAAATGATTAACTTAATGAAAAAACATTTTTATAATGAACAAAAAGTATCTGTTGAAGAGTTTTCTAAAATGTTGAAAAAAGATAAAACATTAGATTTTACTTATTGGAATAATAATATAAATGATTTGTTATATGCTTTAGAAACTAAAGAACACGTTTTATTAGATGTGTTTAATGGTAAAATACAAACAATTATAATTAAATTATTTTAAAATTATATAAAATATAATTTTTATAATGAGCTTATCCTCATTTATTTGAGGATAAGCCCATTATAAAAAAATAATATAAAAAAATACTACTACTACTACTACTACTACTACTACTACTACTATTACTACTACTACTACTATTACTACTACTATTACTACTACTATTATTACTACTACTACTACTACTACTGCTGATTAATCAGCAATAGTAAGTTGTGCCATTAGATACAAAACACGGTACTGCATATGGTTGACAAGTATTGCTACGCTTACGTTCTTCAAATTGTGCTAGATTCATATCACTGTAGTATCTGCGCTCACGTGCTCTCTGTTGCGCAAGTTCAATGCATTTTTGAACTTCACTCATTCGTTGCTCTTTAAGCAATTTTGCAGCTTCAAGTTCTTGTTCTTTTGGTGTAAGTCTCCAAATACTTATTAATTTTTCATCGATAGTGTTATAAGAAGAATTTTTTTTACTTAATTCTGCCTTCTCACGTATGGTTAAATTACTAACTTTTTTCTTCTCACGACTGATTAAATTACTTAATTCTGCCTTCTCACGTATGGTTAAATCACTTAATCCATAATTGGACGACGAGTCTCCGGAGATACCGAGGGCACTTAAAAAACTAGTCATTTTAACTTGTTTTCTAATAATAAACTTTATATAAATAAAAAATCAATTTTATACATAAATACTAAAAAACCTAAAATTAATAATTAATAATTAATAAGATAAAATTAAAATGTATATAAAATACAAATATTTAAATTAATGTTCGCAAATTCTATAAAGTATGCTAGAACCTGTAGTTATATTATGTCTAGTAATTTCACACACTTGATTAAGACGTAATCCAATATATTTAGCCATAGGGTCGTCTCTTTTTATAGTAGGAAGTTGTTTAACATTACAATTTTTAATATTTTTTGCTTCTTCATTAGATAATACACGATGTTTAGGAACTGTATTGTGATGACTAATATTAAATTTAAAGTTTTCTATGCCAAATACTTGTATAAAATAATTTTTTGTAGTGTATAAATCATTTACAAAATCTTCTTCTGGTTTATATTTTGCTCCAACAGCCATTAATAATTTATTATTATTTATAATTACAAGTGTATCTTTTTTTGTAATATATTTATCATAAATATTAACTATTTGCTCTTTTATTTGTGTTGTTCCTTTAAACTTATTTTCAAGTTTATATTTAACATAAATTTTCTCAGTTAAAGATTTACTATTTTTTTTTTCAAGTAGTATATCAAGCGGACCTATTTCTTCACTCATATGAAATTTATTATTTAAATGCTCTCTAGCCATTATACTTATTTCTTCATTAGTATAATTTTTAAGGTGTTCTACATTATACCCTCTATCTTCTAACATTTCTAATAAATGATTTCTTGATTTATAAATATCTACAATTAAAGAAGACAGTTTATCTTGTTCATTACTCATTTTTAATTTTATAATTAATTATTTAATAGAAATACTTTAATATAATATAGTTTAATATAGTTTAATATAGTTTAATATAGTTTAATATAGTTTAATATAATTTAATATGTTTAATAACCTGTAATATTTTAAACTTACAAATAATTCATATATTAGTCTTATCCTTAAATAAACAGTTGTGTTTATTAAATGATAAACCTACAAGAACTTTTTAAAGCCTTGAACTTATTTGTCGGTTATTATATTTAAAGTAGATATTTATTTTTAATTATTTAAATAATTAATTTCAAACTATATTTTAATGTAAAATTAAAATATATATTATATAATAACGTTTAAGTTTTTTTATTCTTGACTTGCGTCCTAGTATATGTGGTGTTCCTTCTATCAAATTAATAATATTAAAATTACTACTATATCAAGGCACTATATACTAATTACTAATTACTTTCTCCATTTCATTTCAGTTCGAGTTTATACCTTAGGATTGAAAGCATATAAGTTTTATAAACATTAATATACGTATTGTTTTTCGCTTTAACTTTTTAATGGTATATATATCAATGGAAGATAGAAAAACAGTATCTAACTTAATATTTATTAGGATATTATCTTTAAATTAACAAATATGTAAATTTATTTTTACTGCAAATTAAAATATAAATTATATTATTAACTAAATAAACTATATTTATAATATATAAACCACACTTATTTATTAGAGAATAAGCCCATTATATTAATATAATAAAATAAATATTTTCTAAATTCAATTTTTATATTTAGTATATAATTAATATTTTTTAAATATATTTTTAATCTAGTTTTTATGTTTAATTTTTAAATGGGTCTAGATTTTTATTATTACCATATAAATAACCATCATTCTTACTAGAATCTATTTCAACAACTTTAATATTTGTGTCAAAATTTACTTGATTTGAATTTTGTTGTTGATACTTTCCTCCTGAATAGTTAGGATTTTGTTGTTGATAATTTCCTCCTGAATAGTTAGGATTTTGTTGTGGTTGTAGTGATTGTTGTTGTTGTTGGTTTTGTTGTTGATTTCGTTGTTGTGGTTGTTGTTGTTGTTGATTTCGTTGTTGTGGTTGTTGTTGTTGTTGATTTCGTTGTTGCATACCGCCATTTTGTGTTCCAAAAGACATATTTAAGCCTTGTAGATTATTTGTACTTGTATGTGATTGTGGTTTACTTTGAGAAGACACCATATTTTTAATACTTTGTTGTTGTGCATTAGTAATATTGACTAATTCACCAGCATTTTGTATTCCTAATAAATTATTATTTAATTCTTCTATTGTTTTTAAATCTTCATCTTCTTTTATTACAAATTGTTCTCTTGTTCCACCTCCTATTAAATTTTGATTAGGATTGTGTGATTGTGTATTTATATTAGGATTTAAATTTGCTCTTTGAAAATTATTATTTAAACCACCATACATAGAATTATTTAATACTTCATTATTATTTTCATTATCACTATCACTATTATTTTCATAATGTTCATTATTTATATTATTATTAAAATTACCACTACCATTTTGTATTGAATTATTAGTACTCATAAGTTCTTCATTTATATATTCAGTATCTTTATCATCTTCATTTTTATCATCTTCATCATTTATTTCGTCATCGTCATTATTACTATTATCATCATTAACTTCGTCTGCGCTTTTAGTGCCTACATTTAATACTTCATTTTCATCATTTTCATCATTTTTGTCGTCATCATTTTTGTCGTCATCATTTTTGTCTTCATCATTTTTGTCGTCATCATTTTCTTCATTTTCATTTTCATTTTCTTCTGCATCATCATTTATATTTAACATTGTATCAATATCTTCTTCTGTCATTTCAATAATATTATTTTCTTCTGTATCATTATCATTTTTATAGTGTAATTTAAATAATGTATATACATCTAATTTAACACTCATACCTAAACCTTGCATTTCCTGTATTAATAATTTAAATGTATAAGGCACTATTAAATTTACAAAATCAACAGTTTTTTGATTATATAAATTAACACCTATGATTTTATCTTGGGTAATATTATTATAACTTGTATTATCATCAACTTGATATGATGTAATACCATCTTTAATACTATCATAAAATAAATTTTTTTCTGGATTACTAATTGTAATTTCACCTGTTGTTTTACTAACTTGAATCATAAATTTATCACTTTTTTCAACATAACTTTCTTTTAAAAATCCCCATATACCGTGAGAAAGTAATGCGTCGCGTTCCATTTCGCCCAATCTTAAACCTCCACCTCTAGAACGACCTGCTACGGGTTGCCTTACAGTAGAATATTCTCCACTAGGTTTAGGAATACCTTCTTTAACAGTTCTTGTTCCTGATGTACGATGATTTATTTTATCATCTACCATGTATTTTAAGCGTTCATAAAAAATAGGACCACTAAATACAGAAACCATCATTTGATCTCCAGTAAGACCATTATATAATGTACGTTCTCCCATAGATAATAATCCTAATTTAGTTTCTAGAATATCATTAATTTGTTCTGTATTTATAGTTTCAAAAGGTGTATATAATCCTTGAAATCCTAATTCTGCTGATAAATTACCAAATAAAATTTCAATAAATTGATTAATTGTCATTCTTTTTGGATAACTAAAAGGGTCTAATAAAATATCAGGCGTAATTCCATCTTCAGTATAAGGCATATCTTCTTTTTTCATCATTAATCCAAAAGTTCCTTTTTGACCATTACGAGAAGCAAATTTATCTCCCATTACTGGTTTTCTAAATTGACATGTTCTTACTTTTACCATTCTATCACCATTACTATTAGTTTGACAAGTATAAACATGGTCTATTAAACTACCTACATTATCGGGTTTAACTTCATTAGACATATCTTTATAAACATCTTTATTATGGTCGCCTTTTCCTTTCATATATTTTCCAATAACAATATCTTTTTCTTTTAAATAAGTTCCTATTTTAGGTAATCCATATTTATCTAAATGGTTGTATATAATTTTATTATGATTTGGTTTTAATTGTTCATCTGTAGGATAAGTATCTATTTCATTTTTATACAATGGATTATACAAATGATGTTCTTCTCCAGTCTCATGGTCAATAAGTTCATTATCAGCATAACGCTTATAATGACTTGTTCCAAATAATCCCATATCCATAGAAGATTGATTTGCTACCATAGCATCTTCTTGATTGTAATTATATTTTACAACAGCAACAAATACATTTTGACCATATCCTAATTTTTCATTACCAATGATATTATTAAATCTTGTTGTTATTAAAGGTTTTTCAGGATAATTGAGAATATAAGACGCATTATCAATACGATTATTAAAATTCATAGCATACGTTGATATACCTTGTTTTACGTGCTTACTTGAAAAAATAACACGAGGTCCTGAACTATATTGCATAAATGGTAATAAATGAACATTAAAACTAAGTATCATACTAGGATGTAATTCAACGTGTGTATATGTTTGTAAAGATGTATGAGAAATATTAAAACCAATAGATAATAATGTCGTATTTAATTCTTCAGAATCAATATATTCAATAATACACTGTGTTTCTTTTAATTTTTTAATAGTATCCATTGTAGTCATAGTTGATTGCTTGTCTAAACCGATATGACTAATATCTTTTACATCGTTGCTATAAAAATCATATTCTTCTTTTCTTTTTGCAAAACCAGTTAAAAAATCTTTAAAAATAAGTGTTTCTTCTTTTAATTTAGTAATATGATGAGGTTGTAATAATATATTATTTTTTTCAATTATATATAAAGGTCTTATAAAACGTCCTCCATCAGCATATATTTTTATTTCATTATTACTTCTTTCCCAAGAAATACTATTAAAAATATTAATTAATCCATTTCTTCTATAAGACTTAAATAATAATAAGAATAATTCTGGATTACGATGACATCCAAACCAATGACCGTTTATAATAACTTTGGTTAATTTTGTTAATTCTGTAGGTAAAAAGTCATCTAATAATTCTACACCATTTTTTATACAAAAATTTACAATAGGACTAGATTTAGACCCAAATGTGATATGTGCTATAATAGCAAGACCTTTAGTTAAACCTACTTTTTGTCCTTCTGGTGTATCTGATGGACAAACACAACCATATTGAGTAGCATGTAATCCGCGTCTTGATAGAGATACATCACCACTATCACCAACATTATCAATTATTCTTCTAAGATGAGCAATAGTTAAATTACGGGTTTCTCTATCTAATTGTTGAACAACACCTTTTTTTTGACCAATGTTTCCTATTTTAAGTTGTCCATTAAAATGTTTAGTAAATTTTTCAACACTATAAATCTTATCAATATTAGATTCATTAATAATTTTTAAAATATCCTCTCCACTAAATTCAGTATTATTAAAAGTATATGTTTCATTTACTCTAACTCTAGCATTATAATGAACTTGTTCAAAAGCATCACGAAATAAAGTAGACATTAAAAAACCCGATAAATCTATACGTTTATTTACAAAATTGTCACGGTCAGTATCTTTTTCAATACCTAAACGTAATAAAAGGAGTTTTCTTGTAACATAACCTAAATAATAGGCTTTATTTTTATTTAAATTACCTAATTCTGCAATATGAGGAAAAAATACATCTTTTAAATCATTATATAAATAACTTAATTTAGGAAATTTATTACGTGTCTCTCCTAAATTTAATGTTGTATTTTCATCTTTAGTATCTTTATCTGTTGTTTTTTTTGAAAATTTTGTTAAATATAATTCAGCACTTTCTTTATTATAAATTTCTTCTTCTAAAATAAATTCATCAAGGATACTAGGACGTAGTAATTCTAATAATTGATTAGTAAGTATATCATTACTATCAATATTTCCTACAATATATTCTAATATTTGTTTATCTGTTTCTACACCTAATGCTCTAAACATAATAAAGAGTGGTATATCACGATTTTTATTAGGTAATAAGAAAGGTGTGCTTTGACCTAATCTTACTGTAATTGTGCCTTTTTTTTCAATTTCAACTTTAACAGTTCTAGCACGAGCAAATGCTTCATCACTTACGCATTTAATCTCTGCTCTATGTGTATATTTAGGTATTTTATTTAGTTCTTTAGGAATAGGAAGAGTTTCTAAAAATATAATATTTTCAGCCTTACGTTCTTGAGATACAATAGTTTTTTCTGCTCCATCAATAATAAAATACCCTCCTAAATCATAAGGATCTTCACCCATTTGTGTTAATAATTCATCGTAATGTCCTTTTAAAATACATAAATCTGATTTTAACATAATAGGAATATTACCTAAATATATATTATTTAAAAATGGTTCATTAGTCATAAGTACCTTTTCAAATCCTACTATTGGTTTCCCATCTTTTTTAATAGTATATTCAATATCTATTGAATAAAAAAAATCAGAACCATAAGTCATATTTTTAAGTCTTGCTTCATTTGGAAAAAGTTGTCTAATTTCTCCAGAAGGAAATGATTTAATTGTTGGTTTTTTAAATGAATATTTATTACTGTTTTTACCACCATAATAAATTTTTATTTCATATATAATAGTATTATCATTAGTATCTATTAAAACGAATGGAGGATTTTTTGTTAAATTTTGAAATATAAGAGGTATTTTATGTTGTATAAAATCATTATAACTGTCTATATGATGTCTTACTAAAGGATTAGGTGTATGTTTAAAATATGAATTAATAACATCCCACGTGTCTTTTTCTAAATTCATTTTATATATAGTTTATTAATTTTATTATTTAATTATTTAATTACGTTATTATTATTTATATAGTTATTTTATTTTTATATATTTAATTTTATATATATATTAATAAAAATACTATTAATAAAAATACTATTAATAAATAAAACTATTAATAAAAATACTATTAAATAATAAAATATTATAATTAATAAAAAAAATAAAAAGTTAAAATGTATAGTTTATAATGGTACAAATTTAATATACAAATTTAATATACAAATTTAATATAAATATAAAAGTAATAATATAATTAAAATGAAAATAACAACTGATTTTAACATTTGCGCTAAATAATCATCATATTTTTTCATTTTTTTAATACATTGTTTATGACTAATTAATTGATCTTTTAAATAAGAAACTTGTTTTTTTAAATCAGTAACTTCACATTGTACATTATTTAAATCAAGTATTAAATAATGTTTTTTAGAATCTAAATCAGCATTTTCAATCTTTAATTCATTCATTTTATCTTTAAGCAATTGAATTGTTTGCATATCAACTTCATGTTGTGCGTAAATACTATCACTCATTGATATATCTTGATTTTTAGAGTGTTGGTGAGATACTTTACGTTTCTTTTGCTTATTTTCAACGTGTTGGACGATTAAATTAATAGATGCTTTAGAATTATCTAAATTATTGTAATAATCGCTTTCGCTTCCATCATTACCATTATCATTACCATTATCATTATCATCATTATCATCACCATTATCATTACCATTATCATTATCATCATTATCATCACCATTATTATTAATTTTTATAATATCTATATTAATTTTTTTTTCAGTATTAATAATTTTTAATGCTGATTTACTTTTTTTATTTTCTTCTTTATTCTCTTTAGGTTTTTCAAATGTTTTCATTTGTTCTCTCAATTCTTTCAGGGCCTTTTCTGTATAATCATCTTTTTTTTTATTATATTCTTCTTCACTGATTTTATTAGTATAAATAAGGTCTTTTAGTTCAATCTGTTCTTTCTGAATTTTAGATTCATGAGTACTAGAGTTATCCATTTTGAATGAAAGTTGTTTTAAAACTTAAATAATTTAAACTTTAGAGTATAAGTTTAAAATGTGTTTTGTAATAAATCATAATTTATAATTAAAAATCAATTTTTTATTTACTAAAATTAAAAGAAAAAATATATAATGGGATTATCCTCTAATAAATAAGTGTAGTTTGTTTTTTATAGTGTATTACTAATTAAATATAATGTAGTTTAAAGTTTATTTTGAAAATAAAATTATGTTTATATGACAGAAGGAAAACCACATATACTAGGAAGCAAGTCAATAATAAAAGAACATAACAGTTATTATATAGTATATATTTAATGTAATATTGAAATATAGTTTGAAATTAATTATTTAATTTAATTAAATAATTAAAAATAAATATCTATTTTAAATATAATAACCGTCATATAAGTTCAAGGCTTTTAAAATCTCTTTTTGGGTGTATCAATTTATAAACACACTCGTTTATAAAAATTAAAACCGGCATTTAAAATACGCAACTCTCTAAATAATGAGATCAATTACTAAAAAACGAACAATAAATACATTTCGTAAATATAATTCTACTAAAAAAGTTTTGACAACATTTAGTAATATAAAAAATTTTAACAAATTTTATAAAAATATATCTAAAATAGAAAAGGATACACTACAATTTTATAAAGGTATTGGTTATATTGATATAAATAAATATTTATATAATAATAATAAATTAAATGAATTATTTATAAATAAATGGAAATTTAGCAATACTATAGAAAAATTATATTCTAATAATACTAAACATCTTTTTAATTTTAAAAATATAAATATTGAAAAATTACCTAGATATATAGAATTATATGTAAATAATAAAATTATAAAAAATATAACTATTTTAGATAAATTATTTATAAATAAAGATATATCAAAATTAAATGGTAAAGAAGTATTATTTCGTGGAACAACTGAAAATACATATACTACACCAAAAAGTAAAATAGGAGATACTGTTATTTTTAATTCATTTACATCATCAAGCACTAATATTGATGTTTCTAAAAAATTTATGGGTAATAAAATAAATAAAAATAAAGTTATATGCTGTTTATATGTTTTATATGGATTAAAAGATATTCCGTATATATATGTTCCTTTTTTTACAATACAAAAAAAACAAATGAAATCAAAAATTAGTTTAAGTATTTATGATGAATTTGAATATTTATTACCTAGAAATTTAAAATTTAAAATAAAAAAAATAGAAACTATATTAGATGATACTATATCAAATGTAAATCCAACAACATTTGAAAAATTAAATAAAATAATAAAAACAACAAAAAATAATAATATTTTTAAAATAATAAATGATAAAATTAAAATATATCATTTAGATTTTGTAGAACATTTACCTGTTGAGACAGTAAAACCTTATAAATATGAAACATCTTTAAAATTACATATAAATACAACTTATGAAAATAATAATTAAAACTAATTAAAACTAATTTAATAAATTATAATTTTAGTTTTAATATAGTTTCGTTAAGCATAGTACTTTTTAATTTTTTATTTTAATTATTTAGTTATTTAGTTATGTAATATTTTTACATAAAAATAAAAAATATATAAAATATAAATATAACTATATAAAATAAAAATGGTATAAATATATATAGTTTATTTATAAAAAAATAAAATATTACTAAAAAGTAGTAAAAGCCTATTTATTTAAATAAATAATAAATAATATAAATAATAAATAATAAATAATAAAATAAAAAAACATAAATAAAAATGGGTGGAGGATTAATGCAACTAGTAGCCTATGGTTCTCAAGATGTATATTTAACAGGGAACCCACAAATAACATTTTTTAAAGTAGTGTATAGAAGACATACAAATTTTTCAGTAGAACCTATTCAACAAGTTTTTAATGGTATCGCAAATTGGGGTAAAAGTGTTTCAGCAACAATAGCACGTAATGGTGATTTATTACATAGAATGTATATTACAATTACTTTACCTAGTGTTGCTTCTAATGGAACAGATCAATTTCGTTGGTTAAATTGGTTAGGTCATATTATAGTTCAACAAGCAGAAATAGAAATAGGAGGTCAAAAAATAGATAAACATTATGGTCATTGGCTACATATTTGGAATGAATTAACACAAACATCAGGACATCAAGCTGGGTATTCTACTATGGTTGGAAATGTTCCTAAATTAGTTCAATCATCTACAGATGCTACCAAAGCAATTACTTTATATGTGCCATTACGATTTTGGTTTAATCGCAATGTTGGTCTTGCTCTACCTTTAATTGCACTACAATATCATGATATTAAATTAAATTTACAATTAGCCAATGTTTCTGATTGTTATTGGTCTTCTGGAACAGCAAGAGTTCCTGGTGATTTAACAGATGTAAGTTTATGGGTAGATTATATTTATTTAGATACGGATGAAAGACGTCGGTTTGCTCAAGCAAGTCATGAATATTTAATAGAACAATTACAATATAATGGTGATATGCCTATAAATAGCACAGTAGAACAGTTAAAACTGGCTTTTAATCATCCAGTAAAAGAAGTCATCTGGACTATACAAAAAGACAGTTTAATAGATACAACAACAATGAATGATTATGGTGGTAAGCAATGGTTTAATTTTACAGATGCGATTGATTATACTTATTTTTCAGGGACACCTCAAGACCCATTGGGTGGTGGTATAGGAACTGCTGCTTTTAATGTAGGTAATTGGTATTCTAGTATGCCTTTAAGTGGAACTGCAAATGGAAGTGTAGCAACTGCTGGCAAATTTGGTGAGTCTGGAAAAAATATTTCAGCTTTAAATTTTGATGATTTATTTGGAACTACTTCTAATATATCATCACACGCTTGGAATTCTAGATTACCAGTTTTTGATTCAGGAGAAAATCCAACATCATTAGCAAAATTACAATTAAATGGACACGACCGTTTGTCGCAAAGAGAAGGACGTTATTTTAATACAGTTATACCTCAAGAATGCCACGAAAATTGTCCCGCAATAGGTATTAATGTATATTCATTTGCTTTTAAACCTGAAGAACATCAACCAAGTGGAACTTGTAATTTTTCAAGAATTGATATAGGTCAATTATTATTAACAATTACAGCAAGTACGTATGTAAAACACGATGCTAGTGCTGATACAGCTAAATGCCGTATTTACGCAACTAATTATAATGTTTTACGTATTATGAGTGGTATGGCAGGTTTGGCTTTTACTAACTAAGTTTTTAAGTTTTACCAAAACTAAGTTTTACCAAAACTTAACTAAACTCTAGATAGCCTAAATGCTACCATAATTAGAAAAATAAGTTTTATTTATTTTTAGTTAAGTTTTTAAACTTATTTTTAGTTAAGTTTTTACTAAAAACTTAGTTTAATACGTTTTTTCTTTAGTTATTTAATATAGTATATATTATAATAGTGTATAATGAGTTATTTTCAAAATTAAATAATAATTAACCTATAAATTATAAACTATATATAAAAATGTCTTATAGTTCTATTGTTAGAATAACTAATAATGATGAAATTATTAATACTACTGTAAATACTAATACACAGTATGAGTATAATATTAATAATAATAATAATAATAATAATATAGATAGTATTACTACAGAAGAATATAAAGAACAACAATTTATTAATGATTATAATTATAAAAAAAAACAAAAAGAAGAAAAAAATAATAAATATAAGAAATATAATGAAAAAACATATAATTTATCAAGTAATAATATAGATAATACATCTAATACAGAGACTATATTATATAATCCTGATTTTTGTGTTAAACCTAGACATATTAATATTTATAATAAAAAGTATTGTATGAAATGGCTTACCTATAAAATTGATGATAATTATTATCATTATGATTATTGTGTTAAATTATTTGAACAATTAATGAAATGGGTAAAATATAATAATTTTGGGTTAAAAACAAACGAACGTGTATTGTTAGGTAAATTTATTAGTTTAATGTATTTATTAAGTAATAAAAAAGATTATTATTATAATAAATAATTGATAAAATGTAAATTATGCGGTTTAAACATATTATCATTATAGATATATAAATTAATTATGATATAAAAATAATTATTATTTTAAAATATTATTTAAAATGAATAACGATACAAGTGATATGACGCCATTTATAAATTTATATAATAAAATGAAAGATGATTCTCTAGATAATGGTATTAATATGTTTAATGAAACTAATATAAATGTAAATACACAAAATATGTTTAGTTATTTTTATCAATTTATTAAAAAATATATTATCATAACTAAAAATACTGAAAATATAATGGATGTATAAATTTTATTTTTAACTATTTTTTAATTTTTTTAATCTTTATGATATTTTTTAATATATTTTAATATTTATATCTAGATAATAGAAAATAATAGGTTAGGCATATCCTTAAATAAACTGATGTGTTTATTTAAGGATAAGCCTAATATATAAACCAGTCTTATTTATTAGAGGATAAGCCCATTATAATAAATAATAAAACATTTAATAAAAATGAAAGATTTAATAACTATGACTAATTTAACATTTACAAAACAAAAATGTAATTGTTGTATAAAACTTAAATCTACTAAACAAACTAAGATAAAAAATACTAGAAAAACTAAAGTTAGAAAATATAAAAAGAATTTACCCTAAATCAAAACAGAAACCTATGATATCAATAATATACTTATTTTATATATCATTTATAACAATATTAAAAATATTTGTTTTTGTGTCTTTAGTTATAGATAGTTTATATTTAGGACAGTCTTTTATTATAAATTTGTTTGTTTCACTATCAAATGATGTCATTTTATTTATACCATTATTACCATAATAATATAATTTATTATATTCAGAACCATATTTGTTTAGTTTATTTACACTAATAAATGATTTTATTGCTTTTGTAATATAATAAACTTTTTCTGTATATTTGAAATTATCTTTTTTATTGTTACAAAAAAATAATATAAAATCTTTTAATAATTCTTTTATAGTTAAATTTAATAATTGATTATAAGAATATTTATAGTGATTATTTTCATTTGATTCATTGTAAATTTCTATAATTTCTTTGATACGTGAAGATATATTTATATTTAAATTATTAAATAATATCTCCTTTGATTTTATTATAGAATAATTATCTAATTCTTTATAATGATAATAATTTAATATTTTTAATAGTTTATTTAATTTCATAGATTGTATCTTATTAACACTTTTTAATAATAAAGATGTAGTTTTTATCATTGGATGTAATAGTTTTTTTTCTAGTTCAATACGAATTTGTTTCTTTGTTTTATCTGATTTCTCTGATTTCTCTGTTTTCTTTGTTTTCTTTGTTTTCTTTGATTTCTTTGATTTCTTTGATTTCTTTGATTTCTTTGATTTCTTAATATTCACACCTTTTTTAGATATTTTAATTTTGTCTTGTATTTCTAGAAAAAATCCAAATTTATTATAATATGTATAATTTTTTTCTATCAATCCTAAAACTCCCAGTTGATAATCACAATACTTTAAATGTAATGTTGATGCATCAAACAATGAAAATTTCTTTATTTTTAATTCTTGTATAAATATATCAAATAATGGAAACATATCAATAGGTTTTATATTATTCTTTGTAATACATTTCTCAGTTTTTATGTCGTAGAAAAAATTTGATAAATTTGCATTTTCAAATTTGTTATCTTTAAATGTTTTTTTATAAAACCTAATGTTTATACAATTTTTATCATCTCTAGTTTTTGGGTGTGTTTTCCTTTCACCATTATATATTAATTCATTATTGTATAATGTGAAATATCCATATTTTTTTTTATTATAAATAATGTATAATCTTTTTTCTGTTCCATCAAATAAATCTTTAATATTTAATTTTTTTTCAATCTCAGTTTTTATAGAAGACTTTTTTGTATTAGTTATCTTCTTATAAGACTTTCTTTTCTTTGTATTTTTTTTGTTCTTAGTTTTCTTTATAGCCATTTTAATATATTATTTAAAATATATGTATATATATTATTTAAAATATATGTATATATTAAATTATACTTATAATAAATAATAAAACATTTAATAAAAATGAAAGATTTAATAACTATGAATAATTTAACATTTACAAAACAAAAATGTAATTGTGGTATAAAACTTAAATCTAATAAACAAACTAAGATAAAAAATACTAGAAAAACTAAAGTTAGAAAATATAAAAAGAATTAAGCACTCCATTTATTTTGACTAAAAGGGGATATGCCAATAGATTTAATATTTTTTTGAAAGTGGGCTATTTGGCTTTGTAATATTCTTTGTTTATCACTCATAATAACATCTTTTACAATTTCATTACCTTTAGCTTCTGGTTTAACACCATAGCAATTAACACCATATAAAAGATTAGGGTCATTACGACTTAAGTTAATACCTGGCTTACCGCAAATATTACGTGTATTAGGATTATTATCTTGAAGAGTTTTCCATGTAGAGTGTTGTATTGGATAAGCTGCTAAACCATCTTTAGTCCAACCTACATTACACCAGTCAGCACCATTTTTATGTGCTGATATTAATTGTTTTATAGATGCTAAATCAGCACCTAAAGCACCACATACTGCGGGGGCATCATCCAGAGTATAAATATTTTCTCTTACATTAAACACTTGGTTAATATTAGAATTACTTACTTTATCAGTCGAGGTAGATAATTGGGTTTCCGCATCAACTGCTGAATAATAACCTTGATTATCAACCGCAAAGGGAAGCGTATTCATTTTGTTTTCATTTTTTACTTGAGCGACTTGTGTTTTAGAAGGCATTCTAGAAATTCTTTCATTTTTAAAAGAAATACTATAGTACATTAATACAATTATTATTAAGCCAAAAACGGCAGCAACACCGATTAATATAAAATTAGGTTCTCCAGTTAATTGAGGATACATTTTTTATTTATACTTAGATATTATTTTATTAGATATTATTTATTAAATAATTATTAATTAACTATATTTTAATTTAGACATAGATTTTATTTTTTAAAAATAAAATAAAAATAAAAAAATAAAATAGAAATGAAAAAAAAATAAACAATTAATTATCTATATAATGATAATATAACATAAACGCATTTTCAGAATTTAATGCTTCTTCATTTGTAATTGTTGAAACATTAGAATCATTACAACAATTCCATTGATTGAAAAATGTATTAGTTTTAGTATTGTATTTTTTTACATAAGAATAATAATGTCCTGAATTTATAAAACCTACATGATTTATAATAGCATAGAGTTCATATTTAACACTTTCATTTCCAATAATATAAGGTTGAATATCTAATATAGGTGGATATTTAATGGCTTGATTATTTTTAATCAATCTATTGTCAATATTATAATATTTTTTAATTTTCATTATTAATGTTTTTGGTATATTCATAATTTTTTTTTCTATTTTATTATTTTTCATATTTTCACATTTTTCACATTTGTAATCAATTGATTCAATTTTAAACATATTATTTAAACAATCATAAATAGATATTTCTTTTGTTGGTAAAGAATTGTCTAGAGGACTATTTTTTTTAGTTATTAGGTCATCTGGTATAGATATACATAAAATATCACTAGGAGATATATTATTTGTAATTGTTTTACATTGATTACATTGGATACAAGATAATATTTGATAATAAAAATTTTTTACAAACAATGAATAATTATTTTCATATAATTTAGTATTATTATTTAAATATAATTTAGTATAATCATCTAAATAATTATAATTATCTTTATTTTTACTAATATTTATTTTACTTTTTTTAGCATCGTGTAATTTATCAAGTAAATATAATATTAATTCATGAGGGTCATTCTGGTCACCATTAAATAATTCTTCAAAATTAAAATGTTCAGCTATTTCTCTATTAATAGTAATAAATTGTTTATTATTTACTACTTGAGGGTTATTATTATTTAAATTAAATATTATTTCTTTAAATACTAAATAGTGAAATAAGAGATAACTATTTTTACTTATATAGTTTAATATTTCTATATCTTTTTCAGGGATAGTTAAAGTATCTTTATTCTTTAATAATTTATCAGCTTCTAAATTTATTTGATTTACTTTAAAAGTGCTTAAATTATATTTTTTTATAGTATTAATAATATCATTATCATGTACAATGTATTCATTTATAAACTTTAAAATAAAGGGACTAGATGCTAAACATTGTAATGCCGAATTTAAATAACAATAATTTCCAGGATTAATAATTCCTCTACATTTATTCATTTTATTTATATATTAGTTATAAATATTAGTAATTATTAATATAATAGTTTAAATCATTTAACTTATAAATCAATTTTTTATTAATTCATTATATAATTTATTTGTAATAGTTTTATATTTATTAATTTTATAAAATTAATAAGTTAAAACTATAAATATTTTATATTTTAAAAGATAA
>Ga0105053_10002774_pt1 | contig 26951 bp, 24 predicted proteins | sample BON01_FD_78093 | JGI IMG/M metagenome (GOLD analysis project Ga0105053, IMG submission 78093) | Freshwater microbial communities from Lake Bonney liftoff mats and glacier meltwater in Antarctica - BON-01 | ecosystem: Environmental > Aquatic > Freshwater > Ice > Glacier meltwater | place: Lake...
ATACAGGTCCAAGCCATAAGTGACTTCAACGGAAACGCCGCCATCAAATTCGGCTGTGCCGGTGATGTCCAGCGAACCATCAAGATAGAGGCCATTTTCTTCAACGTCATTATAACCAATGGTGACTTCGCCACCAAAGGTAACTTCAGCAGCTGCGTAGCCAGCGAAGGCGACCAGTGCGGTTGTTGTGAGAAGTACTTTTTTCATTCGAGTTCCCTCATGAGAGTTACGTTGCCTCAACCGGGAACACCCGGAAGGAGTGAGGCTGTTTTCTCGCAATCCCGCTTAACCGTCAACAATGCCTTACAAAATACCTGACTTGTTTTGCTACCTGATGCACAGATGCAACACTTTGGGGCAAGCAGGTGGGTAGAACATCGCGATTTGCCGCCTCTTGTTGTCATGCGGATCAGCCGATACTAGTCAATCCAGCACAAATTGCACCCGTATGGCATGTTAAGGGCATAGTATGACGACTCGTTACGATCCGCAGGCGATAGAGCCGAAATGGCAGGCAAAATGGCAAAACGCTGGCGTTTTTGAAGCCAAGCGTGATGCGACGCGCCCGAAATACTATGTGCTAGAGATGTTCCCCTATCCATCAGGCAAGCTGCATATCGGCCATGTGCGCAACTATTCTATGGGGGATTTGGTAGCCCGTTATAAGGCCGCACAAGGGTATAATGTATTTCACCCGATGGGATGGGATGCGTTTGGCATGCCGGCTGAGAACGCAGCCATGCAAAATAACGCCCATCCCGGCGCGTGGACCAAGCAAAACATCGCCCAGATGAAAGAACAGTTTGCCGCCCTTGGCTTATCGTTGGATTGGAGCCGCGAGATCGCAACCTGCGACCCGGATTATTACGGCCAACAGCAGGCGCTGTTTTTGGATATGCTGGCGGCTGGGCTGGCTTATCGTAAATCGGCCCAGGTGAACTGGGACCCGGTTGATATGACCGTGCTGGCCAATGAACAGGTGATTGACGGTAAAGGCTGGCGTTCCGGCGCGGTGGTGGAACGGCGCGAGCTAACGCAATGGTTTTTCAAAATCTCAGATTATTCGGAGGAATTGTTGTCGGCATTGGATGGGCTGCAAAACTGGCCCGAAAAAGTGCGGCTGATGCAGAAAAACTGGATCGGGAAAAGCGAAGGGCTGCAATTTGCGTTTGAAACGCGCGGCGCGCCTGCGGGGTTTGAGACGTTGGAAGTTTATACAACCCGGCCCGATACGCTGCTCGGGGCCAGCTTTGCGGCCATATCGCCCGACCATCCACTGGCTAAGGCGTTGGAGTCCAACCCCGATATTGCCGCGTTTAACGCTGAATGCCGCCGCATGGGCACATCGGAAGAGGCGCTGGAAACGGCTGAAAAGCGCGGTATGGATACCGGGTTGAAAGTGGTGCATCCGCTGGACCCAAGCTGGGAACTGCCCGTTTATATCGCCAATTTCATTTTGATGGATTACGGCACCGGCGCGATTTTTGGCTGCCCAGCGCATGACCAACGCGACCTTGATTTTGCGCGCAAATATGGGTTGCCCGTGCAAGATGTGTTTATGGCTGAAGGTGGCACGCCCGTCGCAGATGAGGCATTCGTGCCGACGAAAACCGAACGTGTGCACTATGTGCGCGGATTCGCTGGCGATGACGTGCAAACCGGCACCGCTGCCATATCAGCGGCCATCGCATATTGTGAAGCACAGGGCATCGGCCATGGCGTTACCAAATACCGGTTGCGTGATTGGGGCATCAGCCGCCAACGCTATTGGGGCTGCCCGATTCCCGTTGTGCATTGCAAAGCCTGCGGTGTGGTGCCTGAAAAGAAAGAAAATCTACCCATCAAATTGCCCGAGGATGTGACCTTTGACACGCCCGGCAACCCGCTTGACCGCCACCCAACCTGGCGCGATTGCGACTGCCCAGCCTGCGGCGCACCCGCCCGGCGTGAAACCGATACCATGGACACATTCGTTGATAGTAGCTGGTATTTCGCTCGTTTTACCGCCCCCAATGCCCCTACGCCAACCGATTTGGACGAGGCAGAGTATTGGATGAATGTCGATCAATATATAGGCGGTGTTGAGCATGCGATTTTACACCTGCTCTATTCGCGCTTCTTTGCGCGCGCCATGGTCAAATGCGGGCATTTGCCTGCGCGCGCGATTGAACCGTTCAATGCATTGTTCAATCAGGGCATGGTTTGCCATGAAACTTACTTTACGCTCAATGACAAAGGGCGCGAGGTTTGGCATGCGCCAGATGAGGTTAACCGCACCGCTGATGGCGCTTCTCTGAAAGCGAGTGGGGCAGTAGTAAACATCGGCCCGTCGATCAAAATGTCAAAATCCAAGCGCAATGTTGTGGACCCGATGGAGCAGATCAACCTGAACGGTGCGGATGCGGCCCGTTGGTTTGTATTGTCCGATAGCCCACCAGAGCGTGATGTTGAATGGACAGCGGCCGGCGCTGAGGCCGCGTTAAAACATCTTAGCCGTGTTTGGCGATTTGCCGATGAAATTGGCGAACGCGTTGAGGATGTCACCCCTCCCGGGGCGGTTGACGAGGCGCGCGCCCTGCGAAAAGCGCTGCATCGTGCCATTCATGATATAACACATAGCATTGAGGCCTTTGCCTTTAACAAAGCTATTGCCCGTATGTATGAGTTGACCGGCCAGATCGGGCGTTCAAACGCGCCCATCGCTGATCGGCGCATTGCGGTGCAGACATTGGCGCAGCTTATGGCCCCTATCACCCCGCATTTGGCCGAGGAAATTTGGGCCATGACGGGTGGCAAGGGGCTGATCGCCCAAACAGCTTGGCCCAAACCCGATGAAGCCGAATTGGTCGATGATGTGATTACCTTACCGATTCAGGTAAACGGCAAACGGCGCGCTGAAATTCAGGTTGCCGTTGACGCGGCGAAGGCAGATATTGAAGCTATGGCACTAAACCACCCCAGTATCCTACCCTACTTGGATGGCAAGTCGCCGAAAAAGCTGATCATTGTTCCGGGAAGAATTATCAATGTCGTGGTCTGACCGTCGGCAATTTCTAGCACTTCTGGGCGGCACTGCCGCCCTATCCGCATGCGGCTTCACCCCAGTTTATGGGCCAAACACCGCTGCGGCGAATTTGCGTGGCCGTATTGCTATTCCGGCCTTTGATTCGCGCTTGTCCTTTGATTTGTTTGAACGGCTTGAACAGCGGCTTGGCCCGCCCGAAGCCCCGCTGTTTAGCTTGCATATCAGCACAACGATTGAGGAACAGGGGCTCGCAATTTCACAAGAAAACGCGATTACCCGCTATAACCTGCGCGCCGTGGCTGATTATAGCCTGACACGTTTATCCGATGATGCCCGCGTATTTGAAGCCCGCGCCCGCGCCTTTACGGCCTATTCGGCAACTGCCTCGGTTTATGCCACCCGTGTTGCAGCGCGTGATGCGGAACGACGTATTGCCGTATCGCTGGCCGACCAAATCTCAACCCGATTGGCGGTTGCTGCCAGCGAATTTATGCCATGAAGGCCGATGCGCGCAGTGCTGGGCGGTTTTTTGATAAGCCTGATCCCGCCCGCCCCGCTGTGCTGCTTTATGGCCCCGACGCGATGCGCATTGCGCTTAAACGTCAGGCTTTGGTTGCCAAACTTGTTGGCCCTGAAGGCGAGTCTGAAATGCGCCTGAGCCGGATGCCTGCATCTGATTTGCGCAACGATGCCGCCAGCTTGGGTGATGCAATGCGCGCCCAAGGGTTTTTTCCCGGCCAGCGCGTTGTTTTACTCGAAGATGCAACCGATACCGCCGCAAAAGCCATTGGCCAAACGCTGGAAGATTGGGCGCCGGGCGATGCGATGCTTGTTGTCACCGCCGGGCAACTTGGCACCGGGGCCAAAGGGCTGCGCAAACTGTTTGAAGCGCATCCGAGTGCAATGGCCATCGCCATTTATGCAGACCCACCAAAACCCGAAGAGATCGACGCACAGCTTGCCAGTGCTGGCCTGCGTGACATTGAACCCGATGCCCGCGCCGATATTCATGCCCTTGGGCGCGCGCTTGATCCGGGTGATTTTGCGCAGCTTATTGAAAAGATATTTCTGTATGCGTATGGCAGCGGCGCGGCTGTAAGCCCAAGCGATGTTGCCGCCGTTGCCCCTGCCAGCACCGAGGCTGCGCTTGATGACGCGGTTGATATGCTCGCCGCCGGGACCGCTGCGCGTATTGCGCCCCAAATGCAGCGCCTCGTAGCGCAAGGCGCGACCCCCGTGTCGCTTGTGCTCGCCGCTGCGCGATATTTTCGCCTGCTTCATGCCGCGGCAACGGCGCGAGGTGGGCCAGAATCGGCGCTCCAAGGCGCGCGCCCTGCCATGTTTGGCCCCCGGCGTGCCCGGTTTATGGAAAACTTACGCGGTTGGCGGCCTGATCGGCTGGAGGCTGCATTGCTTACCTTAACCGATACCGACCTTGCGCTGCGCTCATCGCGCCCCATTCCCGCCCATGCCCTGGTTGAACGTGCCTTTGTGCGCATTGCCATGCTGCGCAAACCCTAAAAGGACACGTCATGTACAAGGTCATCGGCCACCCCCGCAGCCGCACTATGCGCGTTCTTTGGATGTTAGAAGAACTGGGGCAGCCTTATGAAATTTTGTCCATCCGCCCCGGATCTTCTGAAGCGATGGCGCATAACCCCTCGGGCAAAGTGCCGGCGCTTATCGTTGAGGGCCACACGATTATTGATTCGGTCGCCATCATGCAGTTTTTGGCCGACCGGCATGGGCAGCTAACATACCCGGCTGGCAGTATTGAACGCGCTCAACAGGATAGTTTTACCCAATTCGCCTGTGACGAAGTTGATGGCCCGCTTTGGACCGCTGCCAAGCATTCCTTTGCCCTGCCTGAAGAATTGCGCGTATCAACGATCAAGCCCACCGCCAAAGCTGAATTTGCCCGCGCCATGGCCGTGCTTGAGGTGCGGTTGGGCGACAAAGAATTTGTGATGGGCAACGCCATTACACTGCCGGATATCTTGCTGGGCCATTGTGCTGGTTGGGCTGAAAGCGCAAAATTTGATTTGCCGCAAGGGCCAGTTGCCGATTATTTTACCCGGCTGCGCGCCCGCCCAGCGCTGCGCCGTGCTATGGAAAAATCGGCGGAAAAATCGGCGGAAAAATCAACCAACTAAGCCAGCCGTTTCAGCAGGCTGGCCATCGCCATTTCATAACCCTTAACGCCTTGCCCGATGATCACCTCATCAGCCCGCAATGACACATAAGAATGGTGGCGAAACGCCTCGCGCTTATGAATATCGGAAATATGCACCTCGATCACTGGGCCATCAAAGGTGTTAAGCGCGTCGAGAATGGCAATTGAAGTGTGCGAATAGGCCGCCGGGTTGATGATTATCCCCAGCGCCGCGAGCCGGGCTTCCTGCACCCAGTCCACCAATTTCCCCTCATAGTTGGATTGCAGCGCCTTGGTGCCGTAACCTGCCGCACGGGCCTGCACGGCCAAACGTTTGGTCACATCCTCCAGCGAATCCGCACCATAAATCTCGGGTTCGCGTTGGCCCAACAGGTTTAAGTTTGGGCCATTCAATATGTAAATCAGCTTGGCCATTGCACATCCCATCTTTCAAAGCAGCGCCGTAACACCTGCCACGGCGCCGTTCTTTGCGCAAGGATTAGGCTGATTGCGCGGCAATAATGATAATCTCAACCTTGTAATCCGGGGTTGCCAAAGCCGATTCGCCTGTGGCGCGGGCTGGCGTATGGCCTAGGGGCACCCAAGCATCCCATACCGCATTCATCGCGGCAAAATCGGCCATATCTGCCATCCATATCGTGGCTTGTAGGATGTTTTCTTTGGACGACCCCGCCTCGGCTAGTAGCGTGTCGATACCATCAAGAATGGTTTTGGTTTGCGTGGCCGCATCGGCACCGGGGGTGCCAACCTGCCCAGCTAAATAAATAGTGCCGTTATGGATGACGCATTGGCTCATCCGGGGGCCTGTATGGTTGCGTTGAATTGTCATGTTGGTCCTTTCAGCTTGAAAACCGTTTGGGTGACAGGGCGTTTACCACCCAATCGGGTAATTTTGGCGCATTGCCAAGGGTTAAATCAGCCGCCAGCTGCGCCATGGCCGGGGCGGTTTGCACGCCATAGCCGCCTTGGCCAACCAGCCAGAAAAAGCCGGGCGCATCAGGTGCAAAGCCAGCCACGAGTGTGCGGTCAGCTACAAAGCTGCGCAGGCCCGCCCAGCTACGTTCAACCCGCGTTACGGGCAGGGTGGTCGCTTGCTCAAACCGGTCTAACCCTTCTGCCAGCACCATATCATCGGGCCAGGCATCATGGGGTGCAACCGGGTCCTCATCGGCAGGTGATACCATTAAGCGCCCAGCGGTTGGCTTGGAATACCAGCGGTCTGATGCAGTGCCAACCAGCGGCCAGCGCATAACGTTTAGTGCTTCAGGCACGGGTAAAATGGCAATCGACCGGCGCATAGGTTGCAGCCCAACTGGGCGCACCCTAGCCATCTGAGCCACAACATCACCCCAAGCGCCAGCGGCGTTAATCACAATAGGCGCGGTGTATACGCCTGATTTCGTGGTGATTTCCCACTCAACTTCGTGCGAGATATGAAGCACCTCGGCCCCAGTCACAACTTCGCCACCATGCCGTCGTAACATTTTGGCAAAGCCGTTCAGCATCAGGTCTACATCAATATCTTGCGCATCGGCCTCATAGTTGGCGGCGACAATTTTTTCGGGTCGCAAAATGGGCATCAGGGCTGTGGCTTCGGCCGCGGTTAGACTTTGCAGCCCCGTGGCATCAGCCTCCATCGCAGCCATGTCATCCAACTCATCACCATCAGCAATGGTCAGCACCCCGCGCGGGCTGAGCAGGCTAATCTCGGCAATGCCTGCCGGGGCGACTAAAATTGGCCCGCTCGCGGCATTGATGGCACGCAGGGTTTTGTTGCCGTAATTGGCAATAAACACAGCAGCTGACCGGGCCGTGGAATGGTTGCCAATATGCGGTTCGCGTTCCAAAACAATGGTTTTTGCACCCGCTTCAGCAGCACGCGCCGCCGCGCTTATACCCGCGATGCCGCCACCAATGACAATGATCTCAGCGCGAATCACGCGTTAAAGCCTGCGAGAAAGCTGGTTAGGTTTTTACCCAGATCATCGGATAGGTACCCGCCTTCCTGCACCAAAAGCGTGGGCAGGCGCATTGCCGCAATTGCGGCAGCAATGCGCGCAAAGCCCGCTGTGGTAATTGCAAATCCCTTAAACGGGTCACCCTCGTGCGCGTCTAACCCGAGCGCGACAACCAATGTATCCGCGCCAAAATCAGCTATCCGCGCCAAGGCAATGGCAAGCGCGCGTAAATAAGCCGCATCATCGGTGCCGCGCGGCAAAGGCAAGTTCAGGTTATAGCCTAGCCCATCACCCGTGCCGCGTTCATGGGCATGGCCCCAGAAAAACGGGTGAAACCGGGCTGGGTCAGCGTGGATTGAAACGGTCAAGATGCTGGGGTCGGTATAAAATATCCCCTGCGTGCCGTTGCCGTGGTGCACATCAACATCCAAAATTGCCACGCGCTTACCCGCTGCTTGCGAGCGGCGCGCGGCAATCGCTGCATTGTTCAAAAAGCAAAACCCACCTGCCATATCACCAAAAGCATGGTGGCCGGGCGGGCGGCAAAGCGCATAAACTAGGCGACCATTGCGCAATTCGTCCGCCGCCGAAATGGCGGTTTGGGCCGACCAATAGGCTGATTCCCATGTGTGTTCGCCAATTGGACAGGCGGTATCGGCCTGATGATAGCCCGATTGCCCGGTGGCTGATTTTGGATAGCTATCCGACCGATTGGCTGGGTGGATATTGGGAATAACCTCGGGGCCAGCCCCCTCGATCCGCTGCCAGCGGGTGTAAATATTGCGCAAAAATGTAAGGTATTCAGGGCTATGCACCGCCGCAATGGGGCCAAGCCCGGCATCGGCAGGTGCGGCCAGTTCACATCCAGCGGCCAAGGCACCTGCTTGCAATATATCTAGGCGTGCAGGCTGTTCGGGGCTGGGCTGCAGGCGGCCATTTGCCATAAAATGCAATGGGTTATGGGCCGATTGGCGGCTATCCACAAAGGCTTTCATTGTCGTTCCCCCAAGGCCTGCAACCTATCTGCGGTAAGCCGCAATGCGGTTTCACCCGTCAAGCTTTCAAAGCCGAGCTTGGTGTAAAAAGCAAGTGCGGCACTATTGTCGCTATAGGCCGCCAGCTTTATAAACTGGGCTTGCCAAACCGCACCCGCATCACGCGCCACAGCCCCTAGTAACTGCACCCCCAACCCTTGGCCGCGTGCGGCGGGCGCTGTCCACAGGTCCGACACATAACAGCCGCCAGCGCCTAAAGATGTTGAAAACATTGGCGAATAATATGCCAGCCCCAGAACTTGGCCAGCCCCAAGGGCCAATTGCGCACGCACGATGGGGTGTGGGCCAAATAGCGCCGCCTCCACCTGCGCCGTTGTGGCGTTAAACGCATCGCCCAAATCATCGGCCAATGCGCGTAAGGCACTCATTACATGCGGCATGTCTGCCGGGGTTGCGCGTGCAATTGTGATTGTCATTGCGAAACCTGTTCGCGCCCTTTCAAGCCAAGCCGGGCGCGCGCCTCGGTTGGGCTGGCCAAGGCACGGCCGCTTCTTGTTACAATATCACGCATTTTTGCCACCAATTCGGCATTATTTTGGGCCAAAACACCCTTTTCCAGCATCAAATTATCTTCCAAGCCTACGCGAACATTCCCGCCCATTTCAACCGCCTGCGCGCCCATCAGCATTTGCTGGCGGCCTGCTGCGAGAACCGAAAACTCAAAATTATCGCCAAACAGCCGGTCGGCCACGCGTTTCATATGGGTTAAGTTTTCACGATCAGCCCCCATGCCGCCTAGCACGCCGAACACAAATTGAATGAACGGTTTTCCGGTGATCAATCCCCGGTCAATGAAATGCGCGAGCATATCCAAATGACCGATATCATAGCATTCAAACTCAAACCGAGCGCCCCGTTTTGCCCCCATTTCAGCCAGCACATGGGCAATGTCGCGAGGGGTATTTTTGAACACCAAATCATCCGTGCTTTCCAAGAACGGCTTTTCCCAGTCAAACCGCCAATCGGTATATTTGGTGGCCATCGGATAAAGTGCAAAATTGATTGAGCCCATGTTAAGCGAACACATTTCCGGTGCAAATTCTTTGGGGGCTGCAAGCCGTTGATCAAGGCTCATCACGGCTGAACCACCGGTTGTCATGTTCAAAACCGCATCACAAGCCGCTGCAAGTTGGGGCAGAAACCCGCGCCAATGCGCGGGGTCGGCGGATGGGCGGCCATTGGCAGGGTCGCGCGCATGAAGATGGAGAATTGCCGCGCCTTCAGCCGCCGCACCGATGGCCTGCGTTGCAATATCATCGGCCGTAAATGGCAAATAGCGAGACATTGTGGGCGTATGAATGGACCCGGTGATGGCGCAAGACAGAATGACGTTTGTCATATCCGAACCGCAGCAATTGGCGCAGGCCCGCAGCCTTTAATCCCGCGAATAGCCATTATGATAACCCTTTCAGCGCAACATAGCTGGCGCGGTAACGCGCATGAGCTGCTGCAAATTCATCAACCAGTGCTAAGTCTGGCGCAATAGTGCGGGCAATTTTTGGGGCACTGGCAATTTCTGCACCCGCGCCGGTGGCCGCCATCATCCCCAGGCGTGCGGCCCCAAAAGCGCCGCCAAAATCCCCCGCAACAGGTAGTTCGATGGGAATGTTTAGCGATGTGGCAATCGCCTGCACCCAATATTCAGATTTGGACCCGCCGCCAACGGCAATTAGCCGGTTGATGCTGGTGCCGGTTGAAAGCAATGCGTCATAACAATCGCGCAGCGCATGGGTCACGCCTTCGAGCACGGCTCGGGTCAGCGCGGCGGTATCATTGCCATGATCGAGGTGAAGGAATGCGCCACGGATGCGGGCGTCATTATGGGGTGTCCGCTCGCCCCCTAAATACGGCAAAAACAGCGTATGGCCGGGGGGTTTTAGCGCGCCAAGGCCGCTGGTTAATGTGCTGGCAGGTGTGCCGGCAATGCCAGCAAACCAGTTCAAGGCATCGCCCGCCGCCAATATAACACCCATTTGGTGCCATGTGTCGGGCAGGGCGTGGCAAAATGTATGCACGGCGCTGGCCGCATCGGGCTGATAGGCGTTGCTTGCGGCAAATAACACACCCGATGTGCCAAGCGACACAAACGCATCGCCCGCCGCCACAACCCCAACACCTACTGCGCTGGCGGCATTATCACCACCACCACCGGCGATTACCACGCCTTTTGGAAGACCCCAAGCAGCGGCCAATTCATCGCGCAAGCGGCCCGACACAGCTGCGCCTTCGACCAGCCCTGGCATCGCATCCCGGGTTAGCCCGGTTGCGGCCAATAACGCATCCGACCAATCGCGCTGCGCCACGTCGAGCCAACCCGTGCCTGCTGCATCTGACATTTCACCGACATAGTCACCAGTTAGGTGCAGTCGTAAATAATCCTTTGGCAGCAGCACTTTGGCAATTTTGCCGCGAATTTCAGGCTCATGCTTGGCGAGCCAGTTTATTTTGGGGGCTGTAAAGCCGGGAAAGACGATATTTCCCGTGAGCTTGCGAAAGGCGGGGTTGGAATCAAGCTGAGCGGCCTCGGTGGCGGCGCGGGTATCATTCCACAAAATGCAGGGATAAAGCGGGCTGTCATCTGCACCCAGCACCGTGGCGCCGTGCATTTGGCCCGAAAGACCGATGCCACGCAGTTGGCTTAGGTTAATTTTCCCAGCCAAAGCACGCATCACCTGATCAAGCGCCGCAATCCAATCGAGCGGATTTTGCTCAGACCAGCCATCATGGCGGCGCTGGACGCGCAACGGGGCGTTAGCCTCGGCCAGCACCGTTTGGTCATCAGCAATGGCAATTGCCTTCAGCCCGGATGTGCCCAGATCAAGCCCAATAAACATGTATTTTCCTAAGGTTAGTCATAATTCAGCGCCACGTAATCTTCGGCAAAACGGGCGCGCAAAAATTCTTGGTCATCAGCAGAAACATCGCCGGGGTTTAGCAGGTGATATTTCGGACGGTTCCATACGGGCAGCATAAAGCGGCATCCCAGCTTTTCCCACAAACGCGGCAGGTCACGCATCAGGTGTTCGTGCTTAAATAATTGGTCAACCATCAGATCGCCCTTGCGGCTTTGCAAACTTTCAACCTGTGGGCGAAACCCAATATCGGATTCCAATTCCGGCGAACGAATAAAATCACTGAAATCGGGCGATGTATAATAGGCGCGGCTGGCGGCCCAATCGAGTATGTGGTGGAAGTATTTCGGGTCTTGCGCGCGCGCGGCATCAAGCATTTCGTCATGGGTTAGCCCCATGGTAAAGCCTTCACCGCGGAACAAATCAGCCACATAATTATAGAGCGAAACCGTGCGTACCAGCGGATTGCGTACAAATGCAAAGCTGTAATAATCGTTCACAATCTCAGGTCCGCAGGTCGCTTCAATCTCATCAATTGTGCTGTGTTTATGAAGATTAAACGCCGTTTCATAGGCCGGGCTCAGCACCTCAGCGAATGGGGTGCCGCCAAGGACAATATCATTCCATGCCAAATGCGGCTGCAAGGCCAGTTTAAGCGCTGAACCAGCTGTTTTATGCACATGCACGAAGATGAATTTGCGACTGTTGGAAATAATCATCGGTTATTGCTCGTTTTGCGCAGCCTAGCGCCGCGCGCAGACCGGGTCAAACGCTTCAGGCGGATTTTACTTGACCACAGCAGCGGGTTTTTAGAGGGTCCGACAGGAACCGTGGGGGCAAATTGTGCGAATAGTTGTTTTTGGCTGTGGCTATGTTGGGTTGGTAAGCGCCACCTGCTTTGCCGGAATGGGCCATAATGTGCTGGCGGTGGATACCGATATTGCGCGTCTTGGCCTCTTGACTGTGGGCAAGCCGCCTTTTCATGAGCCCAATTTGCCAGCACGAATGGCCGATGAAATTTCCGCCGGGCGGCTTGTGTTCAGCCAAACACCCCATGTTTGCGATATTGCTGTGCTGGCCGTTGGCACGCCAGCCACTGATGACGGGGCCGCCGACCTTAGCCAACTTTGCGCCGTAATTGATGCTGTGGCCAAGCTTGCGGTTCTGCCGCGCGCATTGATGATCAAATCAACTGTGCCCGTTGGCACCGGGGATTTGATGCAGGCACGGCTGCGTGCCCTGCGGCCGGACTGGGATGGCGTGATGATTTCCAACCCGGAATTTATGCGCCAAGGCTTTGCCGTTGCCGATTTCACCCAGCCCGACCGGGTGGTGATTGGGGCTGATGATGCGCGCGGCCATACATTGGGGCGTGAGGTTTATGCGAATATGGATTTGCCAGCAGAGCGGTTAATTTGTTGCAAATTGGCCAGTGCCGAGTTGATGAAATATGCGGCCAACACAATACTAGCCACTCGCTTGGCTTTGGTGAATGAACTGGCCCTATTGGCCGAAGCGACGGGCGCTGATATTTTGGAAATTGCGGCTGGCATTGGCATGGATCGTCGGATCGGGCCGCAGTTTTTGCGGGCCGGGCCGGGGATTGGCGGCTCGTGCTTTCCAAAAGATATTCGGGCCTTGGCCCATCAAGCGCAGTTGGTTGATCTACCTATGGCCGTGGTTGATGCGGCGATCCGTTCTAACGAATCCCATATCAGCCAGCTTGTTGGCCGAATTGTTGGGCTGTGCGGGGGCACTGTGGCGGGGCTGCGGATTGCGGTGCTGGGGGTCACCTTCAAATCGGGCACCGATGATATGCGCAATAGCCCGGCTTTGGCGCTTATCCCCGCACTACAAAACCTAGGCGCAGATGTGGTCGTAACCGACCCGATGGCCAGCGATGCGGCGCATAGACTGTTGCCCGATGTGACTTGGGTTAATGATGCTTATGCTGCTGCAACCAGATCGGATGGGTTGGTTGTGTTGACAGAGTGGCCAGAATTCGCTGGGCTCAATCTGGAAAAACTTGCAGGGTTAACGCGCAGCCCGCGCATGGCCGACCTGCGCAACCTTTATGATCCGGAAGCCGCGCGCGCCGCAGGATTTGCATATCAGGGGCTTGGTCGCAGCTAGGTGCAGAAATTTGGTCGATTTTTGTTGAAAGGCAGCGTAAGCTTTCCCAAAATGATGCTGGGCATTTTGCACAGTCGCTGTCAACCTTGGCCATGCTATTCTGCGGGCCTGAATTCAAGGTAGGTAATTCGATGAGAAAGTTTTCACTGTTACGCATGTTCGCCCTTGTTATTGGCCTGTTCAGCGCATCGCTCGCCCATGCCGAAGGTCGCTGGGCGCTTATTATTGGCAATGCTGAATACCTCGATCCCGGCGTCGCGTCGCTTACCAATACGTTGAATGATGCCCGCACAATGACGGCAGCTTTGTCTGATATGGGGTTCACGCTTTATAGTATTGAAAATGCAACCAAGGCCGACCTAGATACCACGCTGGCCCAAATTGCCGCTGAACAACAGGGCGCAGAGCTAGGGTTGTTTTTCTATGCTGGCCATGGCGTGCAGCAAGCGGGCGTGAACTATTTACTGCCCACAGATATCGCCCCAACCTCGCGGACCTTTCTGGAAGATCAGGGGATTGCCCTGCCCGATGTGATTACATCGCTGGCTGCTATCGGGGCGCAAAAACTGGTTATCATTCTGGATGCGTGTCGCAACTCGCCCTTTGGGGCGGAACAAGCCTCGGGGGTTGGCCTCGCGCTTACAGAATCGCCCCCCAATACCATTATTTCTTACGCCACATCGCCCGGCGCTGTAGCGCTGGATGGTGTTGGCGCCAATAGCCCGTTTACCGCTGCATTGGCCACAACATTGGACGGCCCCCGCCAAGACTTTCGTGACGTTCTGCGCCTTGTGCGCGCCAAGGTGCGCCGGGCTACGAATGGCGCACAAACCCCATGGTTTATTGATAATGCGACTGAAGAAATTTGGTTGGAACCAAACCCTCCGATCGTGCTGGCCGAAGATGTTCAATCGGCAATCACCGGCAATATCAGCCTTGCTTCGGTAACTTGGAACACCATAAAATCCAGCGCCGATCAGACCGATTTCGCATTGTTTGTGGAGCTTTTCCCCGAAGACCAGCTTGCACCCGTGGCTTCACGTCAGTTGCAATTGCTGGAACAATCAGGCGCCACGCCGCTGCGCGCCCTTGATATTGTGAATGATGACACCACTCAAATTGTGCCTGGCGGGCTAACGATGCTCGTGACCCAATGCGATATTTTGGCGACCCCAACAGGTGATCCTTATGCATTGGTTGAAGGTGTGCCGCATGACCTTGTGAACACACGCGCTGCACTGCGCGTGTGCATCCAAGCGCTTGAGGATGACCCCGGCAATGCCCGTATTACAGGGCTTTTGGCGCGCGTCTTAACGCTGGAAGAACGCTATGATGAAGCTAATTTCTTCCATCAGCTTGCCGCTGATCGTGGCTATGCCTTTGCCTATGGCGAATTGGCAGAAGCCTATCGCATTGGCCGTGGTGTTGAAATCGACAACGAAACAGCCGCCAATTACATTCGCCTTGGTGCATTGGCCGGTGTTGGCACATTGCGCGTCGCCATGGGTGAATATTACCGCGAAGGCTGGGGCGTGCCGCAAAGCTTTGCCGAAGCGCGCCGTTGGTTTGAAGTGGCTGCGCTGAACGGCCAGTTCAACGCCGTAACCGCGCTTGGCGATATGTACCGTCGCGGCAATGGGGTTGAGGTTGATTTTGGCCGCGCACTTGGCCTCTATCTATCGGCGGCTGCCAACGGCGAAACCGATGCGATGAACAATGTCGGCATGGCCTATTTGCGTGGCGAAGGCGTGGTTGAAAACCACCCGCAAGCCATTTACTGGCTGACCCGCGCCACCGATGCGGGCAACCCGTATTCAGCCTTCCATTTAGGCCGGATGTTTATGAAAGGTTGGGGCGTTGATAAAGATGGGCGCCAAGCACTGGCCTATTTCCGATTGTCAGCGCAGCGCAACTTCGTCAACGCGTATGAATTTATTGGTGATGTATTGTCAGCCGGTAAAGATGGCGCTGAAGAAGACCTGCCCCAAGCTTATGCCAATTACATCATCGCCTATGAGGGTGGAATTCTGCGTGACACCGATGGCTCGCGCATAGTTGCCGAACGGTCGGCTGAAAAGATGACTGAATTGGAAACGCGAATGTCGGCAGAAGGAATTGCCGCAGCGCGCGCAACGGCTGATGCATGGATCGCCGAATATGGAGTGCTCGATTTCAACCTAGTGAACCGTTGAGGCTGCGGCGAAATGGTGATCACGCGCGATCTACCCATTGTTTTCATGTCATATGACGAACCTTGGGCCGATGAATACTGGGCCGATCTGCTGGCCAAAGCCCCCCATGCCAAGCGTGTGCATGGGGTGCTTGGCTTGGATGCTTGCCACAAAGCCGCGTTAAAGGCTGGTGGCGGAGAATTTGTGATTACGGTTGATGCCGATACTTTGGTGCGGCCATCCTTTTTTGCGGTTGATATTCCGGATGAATTTCTGGAACGCGGGTGCCGCGTAGAATTTCCGAGCCAAAACGTTGTCAACGGGCAGACCTATGGCAATGGCAGTTTGAAATGTTGGCCCGGCAAGATGATCCGCGAAATGCGCACGCATGAAGCCTCACCCAAAGGGAAAGTGTCCATTGACCATGCGATTGGCGCGCATATGTCATCAGGCAAGGCCAGCCCGCGCGTGCATGTGCCTGAGGTGCATTCCGATGTTAACCCCGCGCTGACGCCTTACCATGCATTTCGTTGTGGTTTTCGCGAGGGGGTCCGCCTTTCGCTTGGGGGCGGGGGTGGTATGCATCATCGGGTCGACATACGCAGTTTGCGCCCAAGGCAAGCCCGGCGTTTGGAGGCGTGTTGTAGTGTCGGCACCGATAGTGAAAATGGTGATTGGTTGATTTATGGCACCCGCCTTGGCATTTTCATGACCCATGCCAGCGATTGGGATTTCACCCAAATCAATTCCTACACCTGGTTTGATGATTTTTGGAACAAGCTGATCGCCCAGCGCTTTGGCCAAGGTTCCGCAACCTGCCGCTATACCGGGTTTAAATGGGACTCACTGCGCCTTGAGGCTGAGAATATAGCGCTTGGCGCGCAATTGCATAAGATGTTGGGCTTAACGGTTTACAATCTTTCAGCCGCCGAAAGCCGCCTTTTCAAAGCCAGCGGGCCTGAGCCGATGGATTGGTGGATGAGCGATTCCTTTGGCTTCATGTTTTTGAAGGGGTTAACGCTAAAACCCGACCATAAACGCGCCCGTGCGCTATTTGATATTGGCGCGCTAAATGGTGTTGCCGGGTCCTACAATAATTTGGCGCGCATGGCAGAACTGGGCCATGATGGGCCGATCAACACCGACAAGGCGCTGGAACTGTTTGAGAAAGCCGTGACAGCGGGCGACAAATTTGCCCCACATCACATGGCGAACCTGTTACGCGCGCTTTACCCAGATGATGAATTTCAGATGATGCGCGCGGAGTCTTTGGCATGGCTTTCAGCCGAACGTGGGTTTGACCCTGACAGCCTGCTGACCACTTTTGAGGTCGCAGAATGAAGACCCTGGCCGACTTTGACGGTATTGCGCTGACCGCCCCTGAACAGCCACGCGGTTTTAAACTGCGCATTCATAATGCCCTGCCCAAGGCCGTGCTGGTGGCTGCAAAGGATCGCACTGCGCAATTGGCCGCATTGGATGAAATGACCGGCGCCTATGTGCTGTTGATGCCTGCTGATGTGCTGCCGCGTGAAGACATGACCCGCATTTCACCTGACCCCGTATTACTTGAGGCGGGTTATCGGCTTGACTGGTTGGCGCAAAACAAGGTGACGGGGCAACTTGATGCCACGCCAGGGCCGCAATTATGGCTGCGGGCTGAGTTGCGTAAATCATGGATGGATGAGAAAAAGGGCAACAGCAAAGCCATAGTGATGCCGAATATCGTGGCCGATTGGGCGTTCAACTATGCCTCACGCCCCGCTTTTACGGCAGGTTTTGGCTATGCAAGCCACCTGCTGCTGCACCCCGATACGCACATAAAAATGATGGTTGCTGCATCTTTCGGCGGCGATCAGACTTATGCCGATTGGTGGCATTTGGGGTTTATGATTAGCCTTACGGGCTCGAATGACGCCTTATTTGAATATGCCCAAGAAAAAGCTGGCATGACCGCAGGTTTGAAAATGCAAGAACGCCTGCACGACCTGACCCGCCAGATTAACGCCGCGCTAGGGTTGGGCATTAGCCGGATCGAAAAGACCAATGCCGCGTTTTTCCGCACACAACGTTTTTCCAAGCCCGATGCCAGTATTTACTGCGATTTAATTGCGGCTTATGCACCACTTGGCAAGGCAGGCCGAGCCGCCGCAGACCACTGGCGCGAGGCAGCACGTTGGATTTGGGGTTTTGAAGCCAATAGCCCTAGCGGATAGTTGCCCGCATTGCGCGCGCCGAACCACAGGTCACACCCCGGTCAAACCGTTCGCGATTAATACCGTCAAACGCGATGGTCTGGTTATAAAAGACGCTGCCGTCGGTCAGCTGAGTCATCCGGATTGTGGCATTATGAATTTCGGAAATTGACGCAAATACCGCGCCATCCTGTGCGGGATCAGCACTTATTTGAATGGTAATTTCGCTTGCCGATATAAACTCACGCCGTACAAATGTTGCGCCGGAACCTTCGGCCGGAACCTCAATAATGGCAACGGGCGCATTGGCGGCATAGGGCGCAGCAACTCCCAGCGGCCCTGATTGAAGCTCACCGCAGGCAATTAGTTTCGGGTTTGCACTGCGCGCGATGATCACACCGCTTTCAGCATCAGCAGAGATGATTTGAAAATTCTTCGCCTGCAATTTGCCTAAAACATGTTCAAACGCGGCTTCATATGTTCCGGCTATTGCTATGGGTGTGCCATCTTCTGGCGTGCGGCGCGCATCATCGTAATAGGTGGCGACATCGCGCAGTTGCTGATCGACCACTCGCATTTCGCAGGCGGACAATGCCGCCAATGCGGCGAAAGCCATTGTAAAACGTGCGAATTGACCGATCATGACCATTTTCCTGTGCTACCCGAGATAATACAATTCGGGGTTAATAGGGGGTTGCAACTGTCAAACCACCCGACGGCGGCCCGGTTAGGCCACCCAATGGGTGCACAAACGGTGACGTGCCGGCCCCGAGTTCACCCATAGCCAACAAAAAGCGGATCGCCTCTTCGATATGGGTGCCTGTTGGAAAGGCCCGCAAATATTCACGCATTGCCGATGCGGTGCCGACCGATACTGCATAATTCCATGCAGAATCATCGCCATTACCCGCCGCGTGACCGGAGGAAATTGTAGAGCCAGTAAACAGTGTTAAAAGAAAGGCGCGTAGGAACATCGTCCAGGCTGAGATTTTTTTTGCCATATCATGCCCCTAATGCATTCGCTTTATGCGTGGCTGCATTTGTAACAAATAGCACTATTTTCAACTTTCGCCAAGACTCACTTTGAGCATTGCGCGTTTTCCAACCTTGGATTGGCTGACTGCCAGTGTTCAAATAGTGCCTGTGCCACAGTTCCGAATGGCAAAACCTGCACCGGCTCCCATTTGCGCATCAAAATTCCCAAGCGCCGCGCAACATAAGATTGCGGATCTTGGCTTGGTAAAAGCCCAGGTATCATCGCGGGCGCGGGCAGATATTCTGTAATACAATCAGCGAGTTGAAATAGCGCGACATCGGTCTGATCCGTTACCAAAACCAACCCAATACCCTTTTCAGAGGCTATTTTTTTTAGCGTTAACAAACTGGCCTGCACCTCGGCCAAGGCTTGCCCCTGCACAAGCGCCAACATGACTCGCCGCACATTTAAGGGCGGCGGTGTGGGCTGCGTGGCCAATGCCTGCGGGTTTTGCGGGGCGGTTGCGCGCCCCGCCGCAAGGGCTTCAGCCAGTCTTTTACGAAGTGCCGACATACATTGTTCCAATTAGGTGTTTTTAGACTGCGCGTTTTGGCATATTACTTCAGCAATCAAGCCAGAGCAATTCGACCGGACCCATATGCAGTTTGACGTGATCGCAGTCGGAGATTTTCGCTTCCCCGGCGGCACGTCAAGCGCGCTGGCGAGCGAGGTTTCGATTCTGGCGAATGCCGGGTATCGGGTTGCGCTCATGGCGATGGAAGGCAATGTGCTGCGCTATCCGCACCCGATGCACCCCAGCTTGCGCAAATTGGTTGATGAGGGACGCGCTTGGCTTGTACCGCCGCAAATGCCAATTGAGGCGAGCCTATGCCTGCTGCACCATCCGCAGGTTTTTGAACGCTGGCCGCATTCTCCGCCGTGCATCAAGGCCGAACAGACATTGATGATTGTGCACCATCCTTTAATGGATAGCGCGGGAGAGGCATATTATGATTGGGTAAAAATTGATGCCGTTGCGCGCGGCTTGTTTGGTGATGTGCGCTGGGCACCGGTTGGCCCGAAGGTGCGCGCCCAGTTTAGCAAGGCGAACGGCGCGCCCAAGCTGCATGATAGCGATTGGCTGAATGTTTTGGATTGTGACGCTTGGGCCCTGCCACGCCAAGGATTTATGGGCGCGCGTCCCCAAATTGGCCGCCACAGTCGGCCAGACCCGGCCAAATGGCCGGCCGATCGCGCCAGTTTTTTGGCCGCCTATCCCGACGATCCGAACATTGATGTGCATCTGATGGGGTTTGGCGCGGCATTGGAACCGATTGCCGGAAAATTGCCGAAAAACTGGCAGGTGTTGCCGTTTGGCGCGATGGACCCGCGGGAATTTCTCGCCCGGATTGACTATTTCGTCTATTACCACCACCCGCGTTGGGTTGAAGCTTATGGCCGCTCGATTCTTGAGGCGATGGCCAGCGGGGCTGTGCCCGTTTTGGCCCCACATTTCCGCCCGTTATTTGGCGATGGCGCGGTTTACACCGCTGCCGAAAATTTGCGCGAAACGGTGCTCGATATGCATGCCAGCCCAGCGCGCTATTTAGCGCAGGCCCGGCGCGGTGTGGATATGGCGCGCCAGATTGGCGATAAGGCCGTTCTGGTTGACCGCGTGAAGCGCCTGATAGGCGCGCCGAGTAAGAAAAAGGCCATCGTAAGTATACGCGCCCGCCGCCCAAAGGTGATGTTTTTCACCTCCAATGGCGTGGGTATGGGGCATTTAACACGCGCGCTTTCGGTGGCGCGGCGCCTTCCTGAACAGGTTGATGCTGTGATGTTGACCCTGTCCAAAGCCTTTGGCTTGGCGCAGCGCGACGGCATTCATGCCGAATATATACCCTATCACAAATCCATCGACATGCCGTTTGAGGAATGGAATATCCACCTTGAACGCGAGGTGAAGGAAGCACTGGCCTTTCATCAACCGGACGTTTTTGTGTTTGACGGCAATGTGCCTTACGGCGGGTTGGTGGCCGCACTCGATGCGCATCCGGGGCTTTGGAAAGTCTGGATGCGGCGCGGGTTTTGGGCGCCGGGCATGGGGGTTGATACGATTGGGCGTGAGACGCATTTTGATGCGGTGATTGAACCCCAAGACGTAGCCCAAGCTTGGGATCGCGGCGCAACCACCACGCATCGTCGTAAAACCGTGCCTGTGCCGCCGATCCGGTATCTGCGCAGTGCTGAGACGCAAAGCCGGGCAGAGGCGCGTGCAGAACTTGGCATTCCCGATGATAGTTTGGCTGTGTTGGTGCAGCTTGGCGCGGGCAATAATTTTGATATGAGCCATATTCGCAACCATATTCTGGGGCGTTTATTGGCCACGCCGGGCATTACCGTTGTGCTGGCCGATTGGTTGATTGCCGCGCAAACCAAAAACCTGCCGGATGCGGTTATCCGCGTGCAAGAATTCCCGCTTTCTGCGCGCTTTGCCGCCTTTGATTTTTCGGTCAGCGCGGTGGGCTATAATTCATACCATGAGGTTTTGGCCGCTGGCCTGCCGACGCTATTCATCCCGAATGAATCGGGCGAGCAAGATGAACAGCACCTGCGCGCGCGCTATGCTGCCGTGCACGGCATGGGGTTTGCGGCATCGAGCACCGATATTTATGCGGCAGATGCCGCGCTAACCGCCTTGCTGGATGCTGACCAGCGGGCCGATATTCGTGCTGCTTGCGCGAGTTTGAACCCCGAAAACGGCGCATATGCAGCGGCACGCTATGTTGCCGACCTTGCAATGATGCGCCGCCAAATTAAGCAAAGCGGATGAGCAGTCCCCCCACCTGTATGGCCCCATTTGGGGCACTTAGCATTGCCGCCGATGGGCAGGTTAGCCCGTGCTGCCAATATAGTGGCAATATCGGAACATTGCGTGAGTCGAGTTTGGCCAGTATTTGGCAAGGTGATGCGCTTGAAGCCTTGCGCGCAGAAATGCGGGCAGGCGCACAGCCCAAAGCCTGCTGGAAATGCTGGCAGGCGGAGGCGGCGGGCGGGCGCAGCCTGCGCAAGCAGTTAAATGATCGTTTTGCCAAGACCACCCGCGATGAAGCCACCCAAACACCGGTTTACCTTGATTTTCGTTATTCCAACCTCTGCAATTTTCGCTGCCGCAGTTGCCATCATGGTGCCAGTTCGCGCTGGTTTGCCGATGCAAAGGCCATGGGCACCACAAGCGGTGATACCGCATTGCTAACCGCATTTTCATCAGCCGAAGATGGGCTGGCGCAGTTTAAGGCCGTCGATGGCGCGGTTGAGGCGCTGTATTTTGCTGGGGGCGAACCCTTGTTGGAAAAGCAAAACGCCGATTTATTGATGTTCCTAATTGATCAGAAGCGCACCGATATCACGCTGTCTTACAACACCAACCTATCGGTTTTGGATGTTGAATCGCTCGACCTTACTGCGCTGTGGCAGCACTTTCCCATTGTGCATATTGAAACGAGCATTGATGCCATTGGCGAGGCAGGCGCGCTAATTCGCCGTGGGTTTAGCTGGGATGATTACCGCGCCAATATCGCCCGACTGCGCGAAACCTGCCCGCATGCCAAGCTTAGCGCGGGTATTACGGTTTCGGTGCTCAACCTGCTGCGCTTACCAGAATTATTCTATGCGCTGCATAATGAATGCGGGTTTGGCTATGATTCATTGCACATCCACGCCCTGCAAATGCCCCAGCATTATGACATTGCCATTTTGCCGGACGCCGCCAAAGAACGCGCAGCAATTCGGCTAGAAGCTTTAGCGCGTGAGGTCGAGGCCGCTGAGCCCGAGGCCACGAACCCCGCAAAGCTGCGTCAATTCATTCGCCGGATGGACCCAGCGGTTATTGGTATGGATGTAGCGGCATTGGCACTGGCACGTGCCGATTTTAAGCGCGTCACCCAAAAGCTTGACGCTTTGCGGCGCGAAGATACAGCGCAAATCCTGCCCGAGCTTGCGGTGCTTTTGCAGGGTTAAGTTGCAGCCCCAAGCCCGCGTGAAACCTCGGTCGCGGCCTTGTTCACCATGGCACCGATATCTGCGATGCGGGCATCGGGCAGGCGCTGGCTGGGGCCGGAAATTGATATACCAGCCACCGCCTCACCGTGCACATCAAGGATAGGGGCCGCAATACAACGCATGCCCAGCGCCTTTTCCTCATCATCAAACGCATAACCGCGCGTGCGGATGAGCGCCAGATCAGAGTGCAGCGCCGTAGCGCTAACAATTGTGCGCGGTGTAAAGCGTTCAAGCTGCGTTTGGGCTAGTAGCTTAGCCAAACGCGTTTCAGAGAAGCGACTTAGCAAGGCTTTGCCAATGCCCGAGGCATGCATCGGCGCCCGTGTTCCCGGTGGAAAAAAGGCACGGATGGATTCATGGGTTTCCACCTGACTAACAAACATAACCTGCAAGCCCGTTTCGATCCCGAGATTTGATGTTTCGCCAGTCAACTCCATAAGTTTGTGCATCAAGGGGCGGGCACGCTCGGTAACATTGCTACGCCGTAAAAACGCCGCGCCAAGGCGAAACGCCTCGGGGCCGATGGACCAAGTCTGACTTGCTTCATTGTCGCTCACAATGTTTCGGGCGCGAAATGTAGATAATACCCGGTAAATCGTTGCCGGCGATTGGTCCATTTCTGCGGCGATTTGCGATAGCGTCATCGCCCCGCCTGCGGCCAAAACATCAAGGACATCAATCGCCCGATCAACCGCTTGGATATTGTTGCCCTGCGCGCTCGTTTCAAAGTTTCTGGGGCGGCCACGGTGGCGTTTTTCTGTGGTCATCGCTGGCGCTCCCCAAATTGTTGCACATCTTTGTAAACTGAATATATCAGCAAAAAATTACAACGCTTTGTTTATGGGCCTGTTTTGGACATTAATGCGATGTAATCAAAGCGATTTCAAATCAACCTGTGATGATCGAAACCTCGTTAAAAAGAAGCGGCTGTATTACCCCAGCAGCCCCTGCGCCCGCTTATTTTCCCTGCAGCTTGCGCCCAACCATAACCCCACCCGAAATCAGCGCGGTTGCATCTGCAGCCACCACAAGAATATTGGACCGGGGTGGGGCTACCAGAAAACGCGGTTGCCAATCTGGGCTAAACTTTTGCTTGAACCCACGTAGACCTTCAAAATTGTAAAAATGACCGCCATGGCGATAGACAAGCGCACCAAGCTTCATGGTCCATCGGCTGCCTTTGCGGTTGGTCAGCCCTGACAGCGGCGCCATCCCAAGGCTAAATGTGGCATATCCTTGGGCCTTCAGGTCTAGCATCAGTGCGATAAACAGGTATTCCATCAAACCCGCTGGCGCATCATCTGTGTGGCGCATCAAATCCAACGTCGCCTCTGTCTTACTTGCCGTTGGCAAAATATTTGCAAAGGCTACTACGCGGTTTTGGTGGCGCACAATTGCGATCGGGAACCTGCACAAATAGTCACGGTCAAACCGTCCTACCGAAAACTGTTTTTCTTTGCTTTTTTTGGTCTCAAGCCACTGGGTAGAAATACGACTAAGGATTGTAAGCGTCGCGTCATCTATTGCTGCGGGCAGAATCTCGAAGGTCAGTCCGTCACGCTCGGCCCGGTTTTGGGTTGTCCGCAAGCGCTTACGATCACTGCCTTCAAGGGTGAATGTCGCCAGATCAACCACGGCTTCTTCGCCCATCTTGTGAATGGCGAGGCCCATTTCGGCCCAAAGTGACAGATATTTTGACGACACGTCATAGAAAATAGCGCGGCAGTTAGCAGCGTTTGCGGCGTCTCGAAACTCCCAAGCCAATTGGGCGGCGTCCTGTTTTTCACCGATCGGGTCACCCAAGGTGATCCAGGAGCGGCCCTGCACCCGATACATCAAGAAGGCTTGACCATTATCTGAGAACAAGACCGATTTATCACCCGTGAACACAAAATTTGCATCTGGGTTGTCTTGCGTGGCAATGATGCCAGCGGCCTTCTCAAGGTCGTCTGGCGTTGCGCATTCAGCATAAGCTTTGGGAGGGCGCAGCGCCATAACCAGCACCAAAATGGCCCCGAGAATGGAGGCAACGAGCCCAGCCCGTGTTACACGCGGCGCGGATTTGTCGATTGCGAATTGCCACCAGCCCAGCGAACTAAACTCGGTCGCCTTATTGGCAAATAGGTAAACCGCAAGCGCGGCCACCAAAACAGCAAATACCAACAATAGCCACCGAAACGAAAACGGGTTTCTTGTGAGCCGAGAGCTTCTGAAAAACTCACGCCGACAGGGGAGCAGTACCAGCAGCATAAGGCCTAAAATGATCGCGCGCTCATAGTCTAGCCCTTGAAACAGCGAAGCGACCAGCCCTAGGGCGAGCGTTAAGGCAGAAAGCCAATAGGCCCCTTCAGCCCTGCGCAACAAGCCGTGCGCAATAGCCATCAAAGCGACGCCTATCGCGCTTGACAGCATTGCGCCGCTTTCAACGAAACCAAGTGGCAGCAAAAGTTCTAACTCTTCTGCCAATGCGCTGGATGCCGGGATGAGCGAAGACATAAGCATGAACACGCCCGACGCAAAAACCATTGCAGACATGGCCAAAGGAACAATTGCGCTGACCGCACCCAAAACGGGTTCAAGCGCCTGGAGTCGCCCAGACTTGACCTTGCCACTGGCCATTCGCAATTCGCTCACCGCCAAAAGGACGAGCGCAAGCGCGAAGGGCACAAAAAAATAGAACAGCCTGAACAGCAACAATCCTGCGGCGGCTTGATCGAGTTGAACATTTGCCGGCAATGCAGCAAGAACCACGGTTTCAAAAACCCCAATGCCACCCGGCACATGGCTAACGACCCCGGCAAAGGTTGCAGCGGCAAACACGGCCAAGAGGGCGGCAAACCCCAACTCATTGGAGGGGAGGAGCAAATATAGCACGAATGCCGCCATCAAAATATCAACCGCAGTGAACAATAATTGCCCAAACAGCAAACCAATTGAAGGTGAGGTAAACCGGTGGCCGCGAATGTGGATATCGGCGCGGCGCAGCCCCAAACCAACAAGCGCCCCAAGCGATAGCACTAAACAAATTATACCGCCCCAGCGCAGGAATTGCGGGTCCACCGACGTTATGGATGCAAGCGCCATAGGATGAAATGCCAACGCGCCAAAGCCGATAACAGCCGCGCCAAGGCCAAAGGCGACAGACGCGAAAATTGCAATACCGGCAATATCATACCCTGTAAGTCCCAAGGCAGAATAAATGCGGTAACGCACGGCACCGCCCGTTACCGGACCAACACCAATTGTGTTGCCCAGCGCATAACCTAGAAAACCACCTGTCATAACAACAGGAAATGGCAGTGATTTACCAAGATATCGTAAAGCGGACCAATCATACCCAATCAGCGCCGCATAACTGACAGCCGTCGCACCAAGCGCAAATACAATAATATGCAAAGGCGTGCCGCGCACCTGCGCCATAACCTCTTTCAGGTTAACTGGAGTCAGGAGGTGATAGAGCGCCCAGATCCCCATCGCGAACAGCGCCGCAACGATCAGATAAGGGATTGCTGTTTTGAACCAGCCCAAACGGCCGCGCGGGCTGGCATGCGCAATTAACGCCATTGGGTCGTCCTTACAGAATTAGGTCTTGAATATGATCAGTATCTCATGGCATCGCGCTACGCACTCGCAAACGAACTTAGCCCCAAAAGGGCGATGGTGTTTGATCTTGGGTTATCCCAAAGCCACAAGATCTTACCCTATATCTACCTGCATGGGCAGCATTCACATCTGAGGCCTTCGCTAATCATAAAGCGATTCCAGATATAAGCTGACAAGAGGAACAATCATCACGACAATTGTAAGGGCTGTTAGCCACAGAAACCACGTTGCTTCAAACCGGGCTTAGACCAATTCCGCCGCACGCGGTTGGCGGGTCACCCTTTGTTTTACATCGGGTTTGTTTACAAAACCCTCAGCAATCGCCGACCATATCGCTACAAGCTGTGGGATAGCGCGCCGCGCGCGCCCGATGATGAACCAAAGGAGTGCCAACGCAAGCAAGCTGCCGAACCCTATTGCCAGAATGTGGGAGGCTGCGGCCCCATGGACCCAATTGCACCCCAAAAAAGTAGCCAATTGCCGGTAGAATAAGCGCGTAGGGAACCGCGCTCACAACATTCCAAAACCAAAACCGGCGATGGTTCATTTTGGACATCGCGGCCGCAAATATGTTGAATGTCACTCAAAACTGACCCGGTATTGTCACCGAGATTTGATCCGCTCATTCCTTACTCAAGGAGAGCGCGGAAGGCGGCGTCACGTCTGGCTGATCAGTTGGTTTTCCATCCACGAGCCTGTGAAGCAGGTTCAGCACATGGGTCTTGGTGGGCACGCCTGCTTCCAATGC
>Ga0105053_10002788_pt1 | contig 26871 bp, 27 predicted proteins | sample BON01_FD_78093 | JGI IMG/M metagenome (GOLD analysis project Ga0105053, IMG submission 78093) | Freshwater microbial communities from Lake Bonney liftoff mats and glacier meltwater in Antarctica - BON-01 | ecosystem: Environmental > Aquatic > Freshwater > Ice > Glacier meltwater | place: Lake...
CAAGCGCGTTGAATCTTTGAATGATGCAACGATCGATTGGTCAACTGGCGAGATGTTGGCCTTTGGATCACTTCTTAAAGAAGGCCATCCAATTCGTTTAGCTGGTCAAGATTCACGTCGTGGAACTTTCTCGAATCGTCATGCAGTGATTATCGATAAGGAAAATGGTTCTGAGTGGACTCCACTTCGCTCATTAATTTCCGATGAGAATCAATTCTTTGTGGTCGATTCACTGCTCAGCGAATATGCGGCGATGGGCTTTGAATATGGTTACAGCGTGGAGCGGGCCGAAGCTCTTGTTTTATGGGAAGGCCAGTTTGGTGACTTTGCCAATGGCGCTCAAACAATTACCGATGAATTCATTTCATCAGCTTTGCAAAAGTGGGGCGAGCGTTCATCGCTAGTTCTGCTTCTTCCTCATGGCTATGAAGGTCAAGGACCAGATCACTCATCAGCGAGAATTGAACGTTTCTTACAGTTATGTGCTGAACAAAATATGACTGTTGCCCAACCAGCAAGTCCAGCTAATTATTTTCACTTGTTACGTTGGCACGCAAAGAACCCAACACGTCGACCACTTATTGTCTTTACGCCAAAATCAATGTTACGTTTAAAAGCAGCAGCATCGGCACTTTCTGATTTCACATCTGGACATTTCCAACCAGTAATTGGCGACGACAGTGTTAACAATGCGGCCCGTGTAATTTACTGTTCCGGCAAGATTTATCACGATCTAGTTGCCGAGCGTGCAAAGATTGGCGATAACTCAACCGCAATCGTTAGAGTCGAACTTCTTTATCCACTTCCTGTTGATGAAATGGTTGCCGAAGCAAACAAGCATCCAAACGCTAACTTGTTATGGGTTCAAGATGAACCAGCAAACCAAGGAGCTTGGTCGCATATTGCACTTCGAACTTCAGAGGCACATGGCGGTCGTGGATTTGGAGATCGTATCTTGCGTCGAATTTCTCGTCGAGCAACTGCATCTCCTGCTACTGGAAGTCTTTATTTGCATGAGGATGAGCAAAAAGCATTATTGCTTGAAGCCTTTACTCGCTAAAACTTAAAATATTTAGCGCAGTTTCTTAATTCACTTCAGTGTCAATTATTTTTTTGTTTCTTGATGCGGCAAATCACCGATCCCACAAGTTCATGCGCGGGGATCCAACCCCAGGTACGAGAGTCAGTACTTTCGTGGCTATCGCCTTGCACCCAATAAATTCCACCATGAGTTTTTTGTAATCTCTTCACAAGAAAGATTCCAGGTCGCTCTTCTCTTTCAACGATTACAACCTTGCCAATCAGAGAATCACCTGAATTGTGAAGTAAGGGCCCACTAAGCCAACGCACTAAAAGCCAGTCACCATCGTTAAATGTTGGGGCCATCGACGCACCCGCAACCTTAACTGTGCCAAATCTGCCCATGCAGAGTAGTGTCGCACCTGTAAGCGTTAAAACAACAAAGCGCTTAATAGGGGAGACGAAAATGTTTACACCAAAGACAACTGTTTACGCCCACTGTGATCTTCCATGTGGAGTCTACGATCCAGCACAGGCAAAGATTGAAGCACTTTCAGTAAAAGCCTGCATGGAAAAATATGCTGCAAATCCTGATGTTGATTTTCGTGCACGTTCAGTGACGATTAAGGAAGAGCGTTCGCACCAAGTCAAGGAGCACCTATGGGTTCTCTGGACCGATTATTTCAAGGCACCTCACTTTGAGACCTACCCACAGTTGCACTCATTGTTTAATGAGGCAACAAAGCTTGCTGGCGCAGCGGGCACAAAGGGAACTCAAGATATAGCGGTTGCCGATAAGTTGATCGCTAAGATCGATGAGATCGCTGAAATATTTTGGGCAACCAAGAAAGCTGCATAAGCGATATTTGCTAATGCGTAATTAAATTTGATTAATCTTTAATTAAATTAAGAGCAGCGGTGCGGGCGAGGAAAGATACTCGCTCCACCGCTGATCTTTTTATTAAAGCAGCTGCAATTTGTCGATCATGTTCATAGACTTCACATTCAAAAGTTAACTCTTTGTCATCAACTTCAATAACGCGGGAAGTTGCTCGCAGTGCGGCACCAATACTCGCAGGCGATAATGATAAGAATTCGGTACTAACTGGAATCGTTGTAGTTCCTGCTTCAAGATAGATCTCTAGCGAAAGAATCGCTGCATACTCCATTAAGTTAATTAGAAGTGACGGTGCGATGATCGGTAAATCACCAATGCCAAGTGCAACCGATGTATCTCCCGGGCGCACAATCATTTCGGTGATGCCAACCGCGCCTAAAATCTCTTGTGATAAATCCATCGTTACTTATTTCCCCCGGCAGATCCATCACCATCTGTTAAAAATCTAATCTCTTCGGTGTGCTCAATTGTTACTTCAGTATGTTCAATCTGGCCAAACTCATCGATTTCAATTGAAACTTCGGTCATGCTGTATTGCGTAACAATTTCGGTAAATGCGCCAGTCATTTGGCTATGAATCTGTTGAAAAATCGCATCATGGAGATCTTTTGGCGCCTCTTCATTACATGTTCGGCGCAGCACTTCTTGCATCAAAAACCGCATCGATTGCTCGTGTGCCAGTTCAGCCTCACAGGCCGAGCATTGTGAAATATGAATTTCAATCTGGTTGAGTTGCGGTGGTTCAATATTTCCTTCAACTATTAAAACAAATGAGTTCAGTACTTCATTGCACCCTACTTGGTGGTTCACACTCATGGCGTCACCTCCGAATTAACGCTGTAACCAAGTTCTTTTGCATACTCAGTTAACTTTTCGCGAAGTTGTTTTCTTCCTCGATGCAACCGTGACATCACTGTTCCAGTTGGCACGCCTACTATCTCGGCGATCTCTTTATATGAAAAGCCCTCAACATCGGCTAAATAGACGGCAATCCGAAACTCTTCCGGAATTTCTTGAAGAGCTCGCTTGATATCGCTATCTGGAAGTTTTTCAAGGGCTTCAACTTCTGCTGATTTTCCTTGATCACTTGTATGTGATGCAGCATCGGCTAACTGCCAATCTTCAATCTCACCCGATGAAAGTTGTGGTCGGCGCTGATCTTTACGATAAGAATTAATAAATGTTGTCGTTAAGACTCGATACAACCACGCTCTTAAATTTGTGCCTTGTTCAAATTGATGAAACGAGGCGAAAGCTTTTAGGTATGTATCTTGAACTAAATCTTTGGCATCATGCGGATTTTTTGTGTAGCGCAGAGCGGCGGCATACAACTGATTGGTAAATGCAAGGGCATCGCGCTCGAAGCGGACAGCACGATCCGCCGAGCTCTCTTTAACTAGATCCGTTGACATCACTGAAAACACTATCGCTAAAACAGGGTTTCGGGTGCCCCCAATGGTGTTTCTTCTATCAGCTCTTTCCCATTATTAGCCACAGAATTTACGGCGCTAGAAACTGGACGGGCAATCACATTCAACTCCGGATGCTCAACCCACATTAATGACTGAAGCTGTTCAACGTTGTGAGTTTTTGGATTAAGCCAATCAGCCCATCTATCAACCGGCATAAAAACCGGCATTCGACTATGAATAGTTTCAAGTTCACCGTGGGCTTCCTGGGTAATTAACGATGAACTCTCAACAAGTTCACCGTTAGGTGCTCTCCAACTACTCCAAATTCCTGCGATTGCCAGTTGCTTACCATCCCGGGCGCTGATGTAAAAAGGTTGCTTTGGTGAATACTTACCTAAAGCAGTAGCCCATTCGTAATAGCCAGTTGCTGGAATTAAACATCGGGTAGCACGGAAGGCAGATCTAAAAGTTGGCTTTTCATGAATGGATTCACTTCGGGCATTAATCGCTCGCGACTGAGAGTTTTTTGCTTCTTGTAATTCCTGCGCCCAAGGCGCAATCAAACCCCAAGAAACTACCGCTAACTCTTTGCTCGGTTCAATTTCCGATTATTGTCTAACAATATAAATTGGATTTGTTGGCGCAATATTCCAATTGAAAGGTAAGGCTTTTTCTGGCGCCGCCACCTTAAACTGCTCCACCAGCTCTCGCATATCGGCAGTTTGCGCAAATCGACCACACATACTTTAAGCGTATCTCAGCGGCGGGCGGCATTGTTGAAGGGTTAGAATGTACCGATGACAAACGTTGCTCACTGGCCTTCAATTTATCGTGGCCACGACCCGGTGCAATTGAGCGTTGTCATTCCCGGATCAAAATCAGTAACAAACCGGGCATTAATTTTGGCGGCGCAAGCTGATTCCCAATCCATATTGCGCAGGCCGCTGGTCTCACGCGATAGCGAACTTATGGTGGCCGGTCTGAAAGCGCTTGGCATTGAAATCATTGAATCTAATATTGAAAGTAATGGCGTGCCAGAGATGCAATGGAAAATTACGCCAGCCCCGTTGCGCGGTGGCGTCACAGTAGATGTTGGAAATGCTGGAACGGTTATGCGTTTTCTTCCGCCGTTGGCCGCACTTGCCCAAGGCGATGTTTCCTTCGAAGGCGATCCACGTTCATACGAGCGTCCATTAGGCCCAGTAATTAAAGCGTTAGAAGAGCTCGGCGTATCAGTAGAACATGAAGGTCGTTACAGCTTGCCTTTAAAACTACATGGCAGCGGATCAATTCCAGGTGGCGATTTAACTATTGATGCATCTGCCTCTAGCCAATTTTTATCTGCCTTACTTTTAGTTGCACCATCATTTGTACATGGGCTAACCGCTCAACATAAAGGTGGCTTACTTCCATCGATGCCACATATTGAAATGACGGTAGCGATGCTTCGTGATTTTGGTGCCGAAGTTGAAGTGGATGCAGCAACTGATAGATGGATTGTAAAACCTGGTGTATTGCATGGTCAGGATTTAGTTATTGAACCAGATCTCTCTAACGCTTCACCATTTTTATCAATTGCAATGGTCTGTGGCGGATCAGTAACGATCGCTGATTGGCCAAAGAAAACAACTCAACCTGGTGACCAACTTAGATCAATCTTTACTCGCATGGGTGTAACAGTTACTTTTGATGAACACGGCCTAACATTAACAAGTTCCGGAAAAATTCAAGGAATTGATATTGATTTACATGATGTCGGAGAATTAACGCCTTCGATTGCCGCACTTGCCGCACTTGCCGATTCACCATCGCATTTGCGAGGAATTGGCCATCTTCGCTTACACGAGACCGATCGTCTAGCGGCACTTACTCGCGAAATAAACGCCCTTGGTGGAAACGTAGTTGAAGATGAGACCTCACTTCATATTACTCCGGCCCCATTACATGGCGGGGTTTTTCACACCTACGAGGATCACCGACTTGCAACTGCTGGCGCCGTGCTTGGTTTAGTCGTGCCAGATATTGAAGTAGAAAATATCGCCACTACTCGCAAAACTCTTCCTGATTTTCCAGGTCTATGGAGCTCACTTTTACAATGACGCCTCGCGAATATGATGAAAGCGATGCACGTATTCGCCCATCCCGAAGCACCCGCCCCCGAAGTAAAGATCGACCTTCACACTCAGATGCAATCCTGGCACTTGTTACAACGGTAGATCGTGGGCGCCAGACTTGTATTACCGATGATGGCGTCATTATTACCGCAATGCGCGCCCGTGAATTAGGACCAAAATCAGTAGTTGTTGGCGATCAAGTTTCAATCGTCGGAGATATATCTGGTAGCGAAGGATCACTTGCCCGAATAGTTGCCGTGACCGAGCGTCGAAATTCGCTCAGCCGTACCGTCGATGATGCCGCGCAGGTAGAGCGCACTATCGTTGCCAATATTGATCAATTAGTAATTGTTGTTGCAGCAGCTAATCCTGAACCGCGACGAGGATTAATTGATCGCTTCTTAGTCTCGGCATTTACCGAAGGTATTGTGCCAAAAATTGTTGTAACAAAAACAGATGTCACAACAGTTCCTGAATTTCTGGCAGAGTATGCAGATTTAGATATCGAAATCATTCACACTGCAATAAAAAGCGAGTCTCGCGAAAAAGATCTAGAAAAATTGCATCAAGTTTTAGATGGAAAGATCTCAGTTTTAGTGGGTCATTCTGGAGTTGGAAAATCAACTCTTATCAACGCTTTAGTGCCTGATGCAGATCGTATGACCGGCGACGTTAATGCCGCAACTGGTCGTGGCCGTCACACTTCATCTAGTGCAATCGCCCTGCCCCTTATATCGAGTTCGACTCAATTAGCCGACGGGTGGATTATTGATACCCCAGGAATTCGTGCCTTTGGTTTATCGCACATTGATAATCAACGAATCGTTGATGCCTTCAATGACTTGTCAGAAGTTGCCGCAAATTGTCTATCTAATTGCTCACACTCAGAAAGCTCTTGCAAATTAGATGCATGGGCAGCACCAGGTGGAACGATTAATCCACATCGAAGTGCACGTCTGGCAAGCCTTCGCTCGTTGCTAGCTGTCAAAGAGAGTGCACCGGTTACAACCGAGGACTAGACTTACATCACCATGAACAGCTCCCAGGCGCAACTCTTAGATGACTTGTCATTAGCGCAAGCACTTGCAGATTTAGCTGATGCAATTTCACTTGATCGCTACCAAGCCCAAGATTTAGTTGTATCTACTAAACCCGATAACACTCCGGTAACCGATGCCGACAAGGCAGTTGAAACTGCGATTCGCGAAGCGTTAGCTACACATCGGGAAAACGATGGTTTAGTAGGTGAAGAATTTGGTAGCGATAAAGGCACATCAAGTCGATACTGGATTATTGACCCCATCGATGGCACCAAAAACTTTATGCGCGGGGTTCCGATCTGGGCAACTCTTATTGCACTAGTTGCCGTTGATTCATCAGGAAGTGAAGAAGTTATTGTAGGTGTAGTGAGCGCTCCTGCTTTAGCTCGTCGTTGGTCGGCTGCCCAAGGTCAGGGTGCGTACGTGCGATTTAATGGGTCGCAAAACTCAGATCACGAAAATCTCAATAGCGATCTTGATTCGGCGCTAATTGAGAATGCAAATATGTATAGTAAAAAAAAGATTTCAGTGTCAAAAATTACAGAAATTAGCGATGCATCGATCGCGTATTCAGATTTTTTTGGTTGGGCAGATCGACTACAACCTTTCCAGAACTTACTTACTACCGCTTGGCGATCACGGGGAATCGGTGATTTCTGGTCGCACATGTTGGTAGCCGAAGGCGCTATTGACGTTGCAATTGAACCCAGCTTGGCGCTCTGGGATATGGCAGCGCTCGATATTGTTGTGCGCGAAGCGGGCGGAAGTTTTACCGATATTGCTGGCGCACATGGCCCATTCGGCGCCAGCGCTATTTCAACTAATGGAACGTTGCACAATGCAGTTGTTAACGCTTTGAACCCGAGGATTTAAAATGATGACAAACCTAAGAATAGAGATGCTATGAGTACTGCCTTAGAACCAACAACTCTTTCTATCCAAGGAATGACCTGTTCCTCCTGCGTGAATTCAGTGGAAAAAGCGTTGAATGCCGTGGATGGGGTTAGCGCAACAATTAACTTTGCCACCGAAACTGCGCATATTTTGGCGCCGGCAGAGTTAACTGCAAAAGATTTCATCAAAGTTGTAGAAAAAGCGGGATATTCGGCAACACTTTTAGTTGATGCGCAATCTGTAACGCTTCACAGCAAAAAATCTGCCCGCGCTCTGTTCTTTGCCGCGATATTTGCAATTCCAGCAGTGGCGCTTTCAATGATCATGAGTTGGCACATGCAGGTAGATATGTGGGTTCACGACAGCCTTGATTTCGTTGGCCTGCCACATCCTTTATACTCGCCAACTGCGTGGGTAGTTATTGCGTTAAGCGTCCCAGTTGTTTTGTGGGTTGGTTTCCCGATTCATAAAGCAGCTTTTAGAAATCTAAAACATCCAACGATGGATAACTTAATTTCGATGGGCTCACTCGCCGCGCTAGGTTGGTCGATCTATGCCAACTCAACTGGTACCGGTGATGTCTATACCGAAGTTGCAGCCGGCGTTGTTTTCTTTGTGATTCTTGGTCGTTATTTGGAAACACGGGCTAAATCAAAGGCGAGTAGTGCGCTGACCTCTTTGTTAGCTCTGGGTAGCAAAGAAGTAACAATTGTTCGTGGTGGATTTCCACTTATTGTTGCGATCGATCAACTGCAGATCGGTGATGAATTTGAGGTTAGACCTGGCGATCGAATTGCAACCGATGGAATCGTTGTAAAAGGTGAAAGTGCAGTTGATAATTCAATGCTTACCGGTGAATCTAAACCGATCGAAGTACGCCCCGGGTCCATGGTTATCGGTGCATCGCTCAATCACAATGGTCGATTAATTGTTCGGGCGACAAGAATTGGTAGCGATACTGAATTAGCTCGAATCACGGCAATGGTAATTAGTGCGCAAGGAACGAAGGCACCAATCCAGCGACTAGCCGATCGGATTAGTGCAATCTTTGTACCGATCGTGACCGTACTCGCGATTGGAACCTTTGCCGGGTGGTACTTCACCGGTTCAACGTTAACGAAATCGATTTCCATTGCAATTACAGTCTTGGTTATTGCCTGCCCTTGCGCCCTTGGATTAGCTACCCCCGTTGCACTTTTGGTGGCATCTGGGCGCGGTGCCCAACGTGGAATTGTCTTGCGCGAACCACGTGTCCTCGAAGTTGCACGAACGGTAGACACTGTTGTTTTTGATAAGACCGGAACGCTCACCGAAGGCGTGATGAATGTGCAAGAGGCAACTATTTCAGTAGCTGCTGGAAAAGTTCTTGGAGCTAGTTTTGCAGCGACAGTAACTGAGGTAAATATTCTCGCCTCAGCCCTTGCCATTGAATCTCAAAATAATCACCCAATCGCACTTTCGATTTCACGGTTTGCACTCTCTAAGGGTGCGCAGTCACTTCCAGTAAGTGATTTTGCGGTGACACCAGGATCTGGCGCCGCCGGCCGAGTAAAAATAGGGGAGCAGGCACCAGTTGTATTAATCGGTTCACCAGCAGCTGTTGCACATAGCTCTACCGATTTTCATCCTGATATTAAAAAGGGAATTGAACAGGCTGAACTTGCCGGGTTAACTATTGCCGTGCTCGCTTGGGATGGTGTGGCAGTTGCCGTTTTTGCAGTTGGCGATCAACTCAAGAGCAATGCCGCCCAAACTGTTTCGGCGCTGACAGATATGGGAATTACGCCATGGCTAATCACTGGTGACAGTTCTCAGGTCGCCGCGAATGTTGCGACGACAGTTGGAATTAATGCAGCACACGTAGTTTCACATGCTTTACCTGAGACTAAATTAGAGATTGTAAATCGACTTAAGAGTGAAGGTCGAACAGTTTTGATGGTTGGCGATGGCATTAATGATGCCGCTGCCTTAACCGCTGCCGATCTTTCCATGGCCATGGGTACCGGAACTGACACGGCAATTAATAGCGCCGACATTACTTTGATGCAGACTGGTTTAAATAACGTAATTGAAGCGTTGAAACTTTCTACTAAAACTATAAAAATTATTCGCCTGAATATGGGTTGGGCATTTTTGTATAACGTGATAGGAATTCCAATTGCAGCTGCAGGATTGTTGTCGCCTCTGTATGCCGCGGCAGCAATGGCCGCAAGCAGCGTCTTAGTAGTTACTAACTCACTGCGCATCAAGTAGCCAAGCGCGGTAAATAGGTAAGAAAAAGGGCCCCATAAGGGCCCTTTTTGTATTGGTAGCGGGGGCAGGATTTGAACCTACGACCTCTGGGTTATGAGCCCAGCGAGCTACCGAGCTGCTCCACCCCGCGTCGGTAGTGCAATCTTATGCGAACCGATAGTGAAAGACCAAATCCTTCACTATCGGTGCGTATAAGTTAGAACGTATTTACTTCTTTGGTTGTGCGTTGATCGCTGCATCAAGTGCAGATTTCAATCGCTTCTGTGCTTTGTCGTATGCAACAAAGTCACCCTTTGCAAGTGCAGCCAAACCATCTGCGTAGGCCTGCTTTGCACTCGCTAGTGAATTTGCTAACGATGTATTTGTAGTTGTTCCAGTTGAACCAGTGGTTGTTGTTCCACCTGCAGCTGTTCCAGAATTTCCACCGAATACTTGATCGAGTGCACCCTTTAATGTGTCGTCATAACCAATTTGATCACCGAAGGAGACCAGCACCTTCTGCAATAGTGGATATGCCGATGTATTTGCAGTTGCCTTTACATAAACCGGCTGTACATACAGTAAGCCACCACCAACTGGCAGAGTGAGCAAGTTTCCAAGAACTACATCGGAACCACCACGACGAAGCAGTGATAACGAGTTTGCTACATCAGGCTTTGCTTCAAAGTTTGATGCAACTTGTGAAGGTCCAGCCACGTTTGTATTTCGTGGAAGTTGTAACACAGTGAACTTTCCGTAATCTGGACCAGGATCTGAGTTAACTACTGCAAATGCGGAAAGGTTTTCCCGACCACCGCGAGGAACAAAGGGGGTTGTCAATGAAAAGACTGGCTTATTTGTGCCAGGCATTTGAAGAGTTAAGTAGTAAGGAGGTTGTGCGCCAGCGTTTGCACCAAATGTTGATGGGTCACGTGGAACGCGCCAGAAATCTTGGCCACCGTAAAACGCTGCCGCAGTTTTAACGTGATACGAACTGAGAATGTCACGTTGTACGCGGAAGAGATCTTCTGGGTAACGAATGTGATTCATCAAATCTTTAGAGATCTCACTCTTAGGGAGTAGCGCTTTAGGAAATACCTTGGACCAGGTCTTTAGAACTGGATCGCTTTCATCCCATGTGTATAGCGAAACCGTTCCGTTGTAAGCATCTACCGTTGCTTTTACTGAGTTTCGGATGTAATTGATACTTTGATTTCCGAGCGCAGTGCCAGTGTTAGCGGTAAGTGCATCTGCGGTGACGTTAGATAGAACGCTCTGACGGGAGTATGGATAGCCAGAACTTGTTGTGTAGCCATCAATAATCCACAGAACTCGTCCATCAACAACTGCTGGATATGGATCTCCATCGAGAGTTAACCAAGGTGCAACTTTTGCAACGCGATCTCGCGGATTACGTTCAAAGAGAATCTTGGAATCTTTGTTAATCAAGCTGGAAAGCAAAATTCTCTGCTCTTGATATTTCAAAGCAAAGACTACCTTGTTGAGCAATGAACCAACCGGAACACCACCGTTTCCGGTGTAGGTGTAGTTCTTTTGCCCATTTGCGGAAGCATCATCTGGATAATCAAATTCAACTGGATTATCAGTCTTTACTCCACCAATGATTGAGTAGTCCGGAACGTTTTCACCAAAGTAAATACGTGGTTCAAACTCACCCAACGTTTTAGTTGGTGGAAGATTTCCAACAGTAAATGATGGCTTTCCATCGGCATCTCGCTCGTTACCGTAGGCGGCAACAAAACCAAATCCATGGGTGTACACCAAGTGATCGTTAATCCAGTTACGTGATGGGTTACCAGCAACGTTAAGTTCGCGAACAGCTACAACAACATCGCGCTTAACGCCATTAACGGTGTAACGATCGATATCTAATGACTCTGGGAAGCTGTAGTAAGGGCGAATCTGTTGAAGTTGGCGAAATGTCGCCGACAATACATTTGGATCCATCAAACGAATATTTGCAATTGTTGCAGCGTCATCAGCTAATTGACCAGATGATGCGGCGACAGTTGCCTGATAGTCAGTGACTTTCACATCAGCGATTCCATAAGCTGCTCGAGTTGCCTCGATATTGCGCTGAATAAATGGCTCTTCCTTGGAAGACTCACTTGGCTTTACCTGGAACTGTTGAATTGCACCCGGATAAAGTCCGGCGATTAAAACCGATGAAGCCACAAGCAATGCGGTGCCAGCTGCTGGCAATACCCACGAGCGGCGAACAATATTTGCAAAGAATAGGAGCGCACAAATGATTGCAATTCCAGAAAGGATTGCCTTTGCTGGAAGAACCGCATTGACATCTGTGTACGTGAGTCCGGTAATTAATCGGCTCTCTTTTAGGGCAAGTGCGTAACGATCAAACCAATAAGCAACAGCCTTAAGAAGCACAAAGGCACCTAAGAGAACTGAGAGTTGTACTCTGGCAGCTACGGTGGTGCGATCTTGTGGAACTTGTAGGCGGATTCCACCATATAAGTAATGCACGGCCGCTGATGCAAGAATTGCAAGAATAGCCGTTGAGATTCCCCATGAGATTAGTGATTGCCAAAATGGTAAACGGAATGCAAAGAATGAAATGTCCATGTTGAACTGTGGATCAGTTACACCAAAACTAGTTGAGTTTTTAAATAGTAGCCATGTACTCCACAGCTGTGATCCAGCGCTTCCAGCAAAGTAAAAAATCGCAACGCTTAGTCCGATAAAAAGTCCACGGCGAACTGGTTCTACTTGTGATCGGTAGCGCTCTAAATTATCGGCCTCCACCATCATGGGTACATAAAGCGGACGACGCTTGTATGCAATTAATACGTTGGTCATAACGATCAGAGAAGTAAGTACTCCACCAATTACAAAAAGAAAAGCTTTAGTGCCAAGAATCGTTGACCAGGTACTTGTGAAATCAACAGATTTAAACCACAACCAATCTGCGTAAAAACCACTCAGCGCTGTGAATGCAACGATCAGAACAACGACGATTCCGATTGTTAATGTGAGCGGACTTTTGCGTCCCTTAAATGGGTTTTGGAAGTTAAGGCCTTGGAACTGAGGGTTATTGGTCATGGGTAAAAACTATCGCACCCAGTTATTGGCTACCAATCCAAGGCCGCGACATGGCGATTAATCTGCGCGAAACTACTTTTTTAGGCGATCCAAGTAGGAAATAGCCTGCGACAAAGTGGCAACGGTGACAACCTTAATGCCGGCTGGGACTTTGGAGATTTCTGGGGCGTTATCTACCGGAGCAAAGAAGATCGTGGCTCCTCCTTTTTGGGCCGATAATATTTTTTCGTTAATTCCGCCGATCGGGCCAATTACGCCCCGAGCATTGATGGTTCCGGTGCCGGCAATATGTGTGCCTTGAAATAAATCTTTCTCAGTCAAGAGTTCTACCAAGGCAATTGCAAAAACTAATCCACCGCTTGGGCCACCAGTTTCGGAAACCTTAAATGAAATATTTTTAGAGATAACTTTGCTGGCACGCAGTGCACCATTTGTTAACGAATCATTTGCCAGCGAATCTTTATCAGCAGAACCTGGTGTATTCATAATATTTGGATTTGATTGAACATAATTAACAGCGGCAATAATCGCTTTATCTTGCGAGCCAATCATGTCGGCCTTAGCTTGCTTACTTTCTTCTTCGGTACTTGTTCCGGGAGGATAGATCGCCGACTTTGGATAAACAGCACGTTCGCTACTGATCCAGGAATAAATAACTTCTGGACCAAAAATCCATGTATCAGGATTTGTGACTCGGATCGACATTAGATCTATTCGACCAGATGCTGGGTAGGTCTGCGTATCTTTTATTGTGATGACACCTTTAAATACATTTTGCGCTTCACCGGGCAAAACTATGGCAAAAGGTAGCGGTGCAATTGTCGCCAGTAAAAAGAAGATTCCTAAAGTAATTGTGACTATTCGTGGAAGCGGTGAAAATCTCACAAGCAAACTGTAACTAAATAACTTAGTTAGCGTCTGGACGAATTACTGGAATACGTGAAGAAGTTGGTGGTACTTCAGCGGCCTTGCTAACTGGCCCACCATTTCCAGCTTCGGCATCTTGTGCCTGGGAATCACGTAATGAATCTTGAAAGCGCTGGAACTGTCCGACTGAGCGCTGCGTCTCTTGCTGAAACTTTCCTTGAAACTTGGTCACCCATAAGACGTACCCAAGTGCTCCGGTAAGCCCGAGCGCTGGAACTACCCACCAAATGAGGGCAAGAAATGCGTTGGACATGTGATCATCTTACTCGTTAAAAATTAGTGTGTGCACATGGAGCAAACTTTAGGAAAGATTGAATGGCGTTAGGAAAGATGTGATGGAACTGAGAATTAATCAATATGTTGGGGGGGTTGCAACGGAATACGAAAATAGGAAAATACGAACGTATGGGAAGATAGAACTAAGGGGTTCGTGTGATGCAACCGGGAATTAAATATCCTGCAGATTTGTTCCAACACTGAGAGAATTAAGTAGTCAATTTGGCGGGCGGAGGGGATTCAACAATGGCTGATTTTGGTTTCACACCTGGCAACTCAGATGACTCCAATGAGCCTGTCGATTTTGAAGCGATGATGGCGAAAATGCAACAACAGATTCAAGAACAGTTTTCAAAACTTGGAATTAATGGTCCAGGATTTTCCGCTTCTAATGAACCGCTGCCAAAAACAATCGTCAGAGATACTGCCAAAAAATTTGTAACCGCCAATGGTTCCGCCCCAGTTGGCGCAAATGACGTTGCTGAGATCGAACAGGCTTTTTCAATTGCGCAGACCTGGCTCAATGATGCAACGTATTTTCCGCAATCGGAGCAGAGTGCACAAAGTGGCCAAATTGCTTTAGCTAGAACTGATTGGATTGATACGACTTTGGCGGGTTGGCAAAGTTCAGTGGAGCCACTAGCAACTGGATTATCAGTTGCAATTGGTGAGTTACTTAATCAAGCCTCTTTTGGTGAAGGTGAATCTCCCGAGGGCGCAGATGATCAGCAATCAGGCATGGCAATTCCCGTCGGAATGATCTCGGCATTACTTAACTCTTTTATCGGCTCATTGATTGCCACTCAATTAGGTCAGGCAATTGGTGGATTAGCGGGCAAAGTAACGGGTGCACATGACGTCTCTTTACCACTATTGGATCCGGCATATCCAACTCTTGTGCCGCAAAATATTCGCGAGTGGGGCGCAGATCTTGATATCCCAATGGATGAAATTCGGATATTTCACGCACTTCGAGAAGCGGCAGTTGCCCGCTTGTTTTCGCACAATCCATGGTTAGTTTCATACATTCGCACCGCAATCACAGATTATGGCAAGGGAATAAATATTGATTTAGATGCGATTCAAGAGCAAGCACAGCGAGCATTTGACTCTGAAGGTGGCTTTGATCCAGCTAACCCAGAAAGTTTTAGTATCGCTTTAAATAATGGAATTTTTACCCCGCAAGAATCACCAGCTCAACGTGCTGCGCTAACAAAATTAGAAACTGCATTAGCTTTAATTGATGGGTGGAGTGAAGAAGTCGTTGCTTTAGCGGCAGGGGATCGTTTGCCAAATCTTCCGGCACTTCAAGAAACTTTACGACGTCGACGTGCAACATCGGCGCCAGCTCAACAACTTTTCTCTTCCTTACTTGGTTTACAAGTTTCACCAAAACTTGCGCGCGAGGCAACAGTGTTCTGGGCAAAGGTCCGTGAACTCAAAGATGTGCAGGCACGTGATCAAATTTGGAGTGGAATTTTGCCAACGGCCGATGATTTATTAACACCTGAGAGTTACCTGAAATCACTTGAAGTACCCGATGATCTTTCAGGCTTAATTTAGCGCTTTAAAAAACTTTTATTTCTTCAAACAGTAGTGATCTTTTGGAGAGTTTCGCCAATAATCAAAAGCCAACTAACGGATTATTTTCTCTCTAATGAAAAAGCGAACTCCCCGGTCACTTGCTCTATGTCAGCCTTCCCCTTGCTGACGTAGAACTGTTATCCGAGGAGTTCGTAGTCGTAAAGTAAGTGTTTCGGAGCCGATAATCAACTAGAAACGACGTTGACAACAGGGTTTTTATTCGTGTAGGGCGATTTTAAATTGGTGGAAAAATACTCCGAATTTCAAACCACAGGTAAGAAAGATTCAGGGATTTGATTTTGAACTTACGGGATTGGAAATCGGGCAGTTCAGCAGATATTTGGCAGGTTAGAAAAGAACTCGCGAGAAAATATTGCGAATCTCTCAAGGATTAGTTGAGAGATGACCTACTATTTTTCACATGTCAGATTTTCACTCTCTTGATTCAGCTCGCGCCACTGCGCAGGTTGAAGCAACACTTGAAGAGAGCACATTGCCCGGAATCTCAGAGGGCGAGATTATTGTGATTCGATCGACTCGTCGAAAGAAAAATATTTCCGCTTATCGCCAAGGTGGGCGGATCGTTGTCTCGATTCCAGCCCGAATGAGCAAGGCCGATGAACGTGCCATGGTCCCGGAAATGGTGGCAAAGATTCGAGCCCAAGAGGCCGCGGCAACGATGAGTGAGGAATCTCTGATCACGCGGGTTGGTGAACTGCTCACCGAGTACGCACCCGAGATAACGGTTCGCCCCTCATCGGTAAATTGGCGGGGAATGCGCGAGCGCTGGGGCTCATGCACGGGAATCGATGGCTCAATCCGGATCTCAGATCGCCTCAAAGGCGCGCCTGAATACGTTCTCGACTATGTCCTCTTCCACGAGGCTATTCATTTAGAGTTTTTTGACCATGGCGCCCAATTTAAGGAGCTCCTGGCCAGATTCCCGCAGGAGGAAGTAGCTGAGTCTTATCTGAGCGGCTATGAAGCGGCAGAAAACGCCCTGACCGCCCCGGAAGCTCTTAAAAAGCTGCTGAACAAGTAATTTCAGTCAGTTTTGGCTTCACATGCGCCATCGGGAACTTTCCGGCCAGGCCCGAGATATTTCACGGCCAGAGCGAGACAAAAAATACCTAAAAATTCATCCCCACCTATGCTCAAATGAGCGTAAGGGCGAGTAACCTCTTACCAGAGCGCCTGCCCCAAATGGGGAGCATCCCATTGGGATTGCAAGCGTCGATAGGAGGAAGTCCATGACAGTTGAGACATACAAAGGTGACGCTTACTGCGTTAAGTGCAAAGAGAAGCGTGACTTCGAAGGAACTGTAAAAGTTTCTGAATCTGGTCGTCGCATGGCACAGGGTATCTGCCCAGTGTGTGGCACCAAGGTCAACCGTATTCTTGGCAAAGCCCAGTAATTAAATTTCGTTGTGCCAGTTGAGCCACGGCTCACTCGCAAACGTCTAGCGTTACGAAAGATCCTCATACCTTCGCGGTGTGGGGATCTTTTGTTTGCCGACGCGATCTTTCTATTTAAGAGGGCATTTTGTATCTACTGCGAGATCTTCTGTAGCAAAGGAAGCATTTTTTGTTTCTACTGACTGAAATTACAACTGCGGTGAGGCTCCTGAGGCCGAGGGTGAAGTTACTCCTGCACGTTCCACAGATCTCGACTTGGGAGAATCTAATCGCGCTCGCAATCAGCATTCTTCACCCATGACAACAACCCAGCTTGATTCACAGGCCGCGCACCCGGAGAAAAGTAAAGGGCCCGCGCGCCGTCGCTCGAATAAAAATAATGTGGCGCGTATTACACGAATTTCAATTGAGAAAATCGAGACGGTCGATAGTAATGAAATCAGGCCTCGACTTAAAAGCGGGGTTCACATTAGTCAAGCAATCGCAGAGCAAGAGAGTTCATTAATTGTTGCTGCTTCTCACAGAGCTATTTCGATTTCACACCCAGGAGCACGATCCATAATTGCAAAATTTGATGGCCGGCATAATGTGGCTGAAATTAGTGATGAAATAAATGCACCGATCGATGTGATTAAAAACGTAATTTCTGAGTTAGCTTCGGCACAACTTATTGACTTAACGAAATCAAAAATCAAATTACAAAATCGATTTCAATCACCAATTGCAGAACGAGCATCGCATAATGAAGACCAGAGTAATGATGCTTTTTTCCGACAATTACAACTACGTATGGCGCCAGAATTAAGTCAAACAACGTGGATTGAAAATATTATTGATGGAGGAGTTGAACGTTTATCAGCTAGGCAAAGCTTTGGAGTTGAAATTCATGGCAGTAATCGCGTGGCAACACTGATTTATAGTGGACTATTAGCAAGCGGAGTTTCAGAGACAAAGTTCTCAATAACATCTAGACGTGAAAATTATTCAATTGGAGATTGCGATTTAGGCACTGGGGTAATTCGTGTTAACGACTTTGGACTGAACTATAAAGCTCGAATTGAAGAACTTTCTCGAGAATGGTCACTTTTTCCAACAGCATCTAAAAATGTAAAAGGAAGCCGAAATGAAGTTATTCCAGAGAAAAATCTACGGATAATTGTTGGCAATTTTCCACCAGAATTAGTCAATCAATTAATGCGTGATGAGCAGGATCATCTTTTTGTTGGGGGTTTAATCGGTGGAGCCGCTCATTGTGGGCCACTAGTAATTCCAAAGAAAGCACCCTGTATTAACTGTGTTGATCTTGCGCGGGCTGATCAATATGGAATCGAACAATTGGTTGCTTTAAACCCGATGAATGATGAACCACCAGTTGCGATCGCCTATCAACTAGCAGGTGCCACAATTCAAGCTGTGTTGCAGTTTATTGACACAGGCAAATGTGAGCTGTTGGCCTCACGCCTGACCTTTGATTACTTGGCTCCAACTAGGCAAGAACCCATTCGATTTTCACGTCACCCTCGCTGCACCTGCGTATGGAGCGAGCCGAATTTATCCACGCCTTTTTAACGATCGGTTCTCCCAAGTTCATCCACTCCTACTCATTGACCAATTTTTCTGGGCATAGGAATTTTGTTGAGTTTATCCACACCTTTCGATTGACCAATTTTTCTGGGCATGGGAATTACGAGAATCCGTTGCATCCATCTAATAAGAAATATCAATTAATTATCCAATAAGAAAAACCAACTAAAAAGGAGAAAGAAAATGAAAAAACTAGTCCACCACATGGTGGTTTCTGAGATCGAATTTCGTCAATACTTAATTCGCGCACATGATTCATTTTTTGCCCGCTTAAAAAATGAGCGCGGCGACGTACCAGGATGGGTTTTGGTAGTTCTTATGACAACCGGACTCGTCACGGCAATTTGGACCATAGCTGCACCGCGACTAACTGCAATCCTGAAGAACTCTTTGGACTCAATGAATGGGATTCGTTGATCGTATGAGCAGATTTAAGACGACCTTTATAAAGTGGTTCTCGCGTGAAGATGGAAATGTTGAGAGTGCGTTAGTGCTCATCCCATTGCTTATTCTCTTTCTTACCGGAGCCCAGATAATCGCTGCCGCAAATATGCGTAATGCAGATTTGGCTATTGCACAGGGCGATGCGGCGGCGCGGGCTATTTCACATGAATTCCTGCCTAGAGATCAAATTATTGAAGTGGGTGGGCGGATTGAAAAGATTCGCTTACTAGTTACGCATCGTTCGCAAACTTTGCCACAACTAGTACCAGGACTCTTTGCAATTATGGGAGGCAATCCAGTAACAGATGTTGTTGGAATCGCAGTGATAGAGCCCATCAATTGATTACAGATTTAGATCAGCTGGCAACGCCTCCACAACCGGCAACGCCTCCACAACCGGCAACGCCTTCCCGTCTGACAATGCTTTCGCGTCTGACAATGCTTTCGCGGTTCACTATAAGTTTTCGCGTATTTTTAAGAGTTTTCAAATCTGAATCTGGGAGTGCAATTGTGGAGTTTGTTGCATTGGCAATTCCACTTTTTATTCCAGTTTTTATATTTCTTAACCACTTCACATCAATTAGCGCTAACGAAGAGATAGCCCGCGCTATGGCTCGTGAGGTACTTCGGGTCTATGTAATTAGTGAAAATGATTCTGCCGCTAAAGATCTATCTGCCCGAGCAAGCGAGCTATTGGCACTTCAATGGCGATTGACTGATTCAGAGATCGCCTCACTTCGAACATCCATGGATTGCTCAAAATTTCCTTGCCTCAGCGCAAACGGCAAAATAAAGTTAACTATCACTTTTACCGATGAGCGAACTGGTCGTGTTATTTCCGCCAGCGCACAAGAACACTTAAGCCCATGGCTATAACAACAACCAGAAAAAGATTTATAGAAGCATGCAAGTCGACAGCTGCGAAAAGCATTGATTGGAAAAGCGAAACAGGCTCTATCGCAGTTGTAGTTATAGGTTTATTTGTTATTACCGTGGCTTCCCTTATGGTGATGACAGATGTCGGAACATTAATTGTGGCAAAACGTTCTTTGGTCCAAGCCACTGAAGCCGCAGCCCAACGCGGTGTTCAAACTCTGGATAAATCTGCTTATTATCAAGGCAAGGCTAATATGTTCACTGTACCCATGGCGATTCTTACCAAACGTGCGCATCCAGTGATTCCAATAGATTGTGCTCGCGGTGGCTATGAAGTTTTATTAGAACTTTATTCCTGGAGTAATGACGATACTGATATGAAATGGCAGCAACTCAAGGGAATTCAACTCACAGATTTTCAATGTGATGGCCAAAGACTTGATATTCAAACTCGTTCCGAAGTAAATCTTCCCTTTAAGGTTCCGTTTTCTTCTACAACGACTGTATTTCTAACCGCTTCGGCAGGGACATCAAATCAAGTCCAAGAAGGCTTCTATTTGTTTGGAGTTCGTATTCGCTAGAAACCATGAACTCGCTTTCATGAAGCTAGGTTGGGTATTCTTAACTCATGGCCGCGCGTGAGTATCAGTTAGAGATCGATACCATTGACGCGACCCTTATTTCAATCGAAAAGGTTTTAGATCTACCAAAGTTGCGCAAACAAGCTGATGAATTAGAAGTTGAAGCAGGAGTTCCCAATCTGTGGGATGACCCTGAAGCGGCCCAGAAAATTACAAGTCGTTTATCGCGAGTCCAATCTGAAATCACTAAGTTGTCGGGACTTCGACAGCGCGTAGAAGATTTGCCTATTCTCTTTGAATTAGCGTCGGGTGAACCTGGTGGAATTACCGATGCCGAGAACGAGTTAGATGCGGTCAAGAAATTAGTAAGTGAACTTGAAGTTCAAACTTTACTCAATGGTGAATACGATGACCGCGATGCGTTAATTACGATTCGCTCTGAAGCCGGTGGGGTAGAAGCTGCCGATTGGGCGGAGATGATTATGCGTATGTATTTGCGATATTGCGAACGCCATAATTTTAAAGTTGATGTGCTGGAAACTTCATATGCTGAAGAGGCGGGAATTAAGTCGACTACATTTAAAGTTTCTGCCCCATACGCTTATGGAACTTTATCTGTGGAACAGGGAACGCATCGCTTAGTTCGTATTTCACCATTTGATAGTCAGAGCCGGCGTCACACATCGTTTGCTGGCGTTGAAGTTGTGCCAGTTGTTGAGCAGAGCGATCACATTGAAATCGATGAGAAGGAAATTCGCGTCGATGTTTATCGCTCCTCGGGTCCTGGTGGACAAGGTGTTAACACCACAGATTCGGCAGTTCGATTAACGCACATTCCAACTGGGTTAGTTGTTTCATGCCAAAACGAGCGCTCACAGATTCAAAACAAGGCAACTGCTTTAGCGGTTTTGCAATCACGATTACTCGAACGTCGTCGTCAAGAAGAGCAAGCAAAAATCAACGCACTTAAAGGTGATAACTCTGGCTCTTGGGGTAATCAGATGCGCTCATATGTTTTAGCTCCGTATCAAATGGTGAAAGATTTGCGTACCGACCATGAAACTGGAAACACGTCAGCGGTGCTCAATGGCGAGATTGATGATTTCATCGAAGCTGGAATTCGCTGGCGTCGCAGTTCATAGACATATGGAATTTCAGAGATAATTTTTAAAGGGAAATAATTCCTCAAAATCCTGATTCTGACCCTTACTTCGAAGCGCTAAGAAATCAAAAATTTGGACGAAGATACGATTTCTGGGAATTTTTCCCGTCAAAAATTAATGAATAACGCGTAATCTGTGGAATCTCACATTTTCTTCAGGCTCAAACCCGCGTTAGATGCGCCTATTTACGGCTCTTTTCCTTAAACTAAGCGCAGGTCGAAAGTGGTTCCCCGAAATGCCACCTCGCAGATGCAATGGGAGATTTAATGATTCGCTTTGAAAATGTCACCAAGGTTTATGCAGGTCAAGAGCGCGCAGCTCTGGATACTGTGAATCTGCAAATTGTTAAGGGCGAGTTTGTTTTCCTCGTTGGACTCTCAGGTTCTGGAAAATCTACTTTTCTGCGTTTAGTTCTGCGCGAAGAACGTCCGACAACTGGATCTATCCATGTTGCTGGTAAAGATTTAGGAACGTTGGCAAAGCACAAAGTGCCAGAACTTCGCCGTTCGGTTGGGACCGTCTTCCAAGATTTCCGTTTACTGCCAAATAAAACAATTACCGAAAATGTTGCATTCACTTTGCATGTTTTGGGATATTCACAAAAAGAAATTAACCGCGAAGTTCCAGAAGTTCTAGAACTTGTGGGCTTGGAAGATAAAGCTGATCGTTTGCCATCTGAGATTTCTGGTGGTGAGCAACAGCGTGTGGCTATCGCTCGCGCCTATGTAAGCCGCCCACCAATCCTGATCGCTGATGAGCCAACAGGTAACCTTGATCCAGCGACATCCGTTGGAATTATGAAGTTGCTCGATCGCATTAATCGCGAGGGCACAACTGTTTTGATGGCAACACATGATGCGGGAATCGTGGATCAGATGCGCAAGCGCGTTATCGAGCTCGATCTTGGACATGTCATCCGCGACCAAGTTCGCGGTGTTTATGGGTATACGGGTTAAGGGCGGAAGGTACAAATATGCGCGCACGTTTTCTACTCAGTGAAGTTGGAATTGGACTTCGACGCAACCTAACCATGACCTTTGCCGTCGTTGTAACAACGGCTATCTCATTGTCATTGCTTGGAATTGGTTTGCTTTCTAATGCCCAAGTAGGCGCAATGAAAGATTATTGGTACGACAAGATCGAAGTATCGGTATTTCTCTGCGGAACGTTGTCGGATTCACCATCATGTGCAGCTGGCGTAGTTACTGCCGATCAACGCTTATCAATTCAACGTGACCTACAAGAGCTTCCTGCTATTGAAAGTGTTTTCTATGAATCACAATCACAGGCATTTGTTCGATTCCAAGAACGATTTAAAGATTCAGCGATTGCCCAAAACGTTACAGCAGATCAATTACCAGAATCTTTCCGGGTTAAGTTAAAAGATCCAACCCAGTTTGCAGTTATCGTCAGCGCATTTAGTGGTAGACCGGGCGTAGATGTTGTACAAGATCAGCGAACAATTTTAGAGAAGTTCTTTAAGTTGTTAATGGTGTTACGAAACGGTGCTTTGTCAGTTGGATTTGCATCGGTACTTACTGCCGCGTTGCTCATTTCTAATACTTTGAGAATCGCCGCCTTTAACCGTCGCCGCGAGACGGGTGTAATGAAACTTGTCGGCGCATCATCGTGGTCGATTCAACTTCCATTTCTTCTAGAAGGTGTGATCTCAGCTATTTTTGGTTGGGCCATCGCAACTGGATTACTTGCCGGACTCAAAGTTGTTGTCGATACCAATGTCGCGCCACTGCTATCTTTCACGACGTTTTTTGGCTGGCGTGAAGTGTGGGTATCTTCTGGATATCTACTTGCAACTGGTCTAGTGGTTTCAATTCTTGCTTCAGTTATTACACTGCGTCGCTATCTCAAGGTCTAACTCGTGGTGATGTGGCATGGTTAAAGAAGTAGGCCGCAAGGTCATTGCCCAAAATAAAAAAGCACGTCACGATTATTCAATTGCCGATGTCATTGAATGCGGGATGGTCCTTACCGGAACCGAAGTGAAATCACTTCGCGCTGGCAGAGCTTCACTAATCGATGGCTTTGCCATGATTAATAATGGTGAATTGTGGCTTATGGGAGTTCATATTCCGGAATACACAGAAGGTACGTGGACAAATCACACGCCACGTCGGGAGCGCAAACTACTTGTACATAAGCAAGAGTTAACAAAGTTGATTGGCAAGATGAAGGACTCCGGAACTACGTTGATTCCATTGCAGCTATATTTCAAAGATGGACGAGCAAAGGTTGAGATCGCTGTCGCCCGTGGCAAGCGTGCACACGACAAGCGTGAGGCGATTAAGGAACGCGAAGCCGACCGCGAAGTTTCACGTGTAGTTTCGCGTGGCATGAGCGGAAAAGCTTCCCGCGCGGCATCTAGATACGAAGATTGATCTGCGTTCTTCTTGTTAAGCAGAACTTTGAAGTCCGGGTCAGTCTGTAATCAGCACGCTTATCCGAGTTCGAATACTTAGGACAAGGATACGATTTCAAAGTTCACTTACCTTCGAACGGGATAAGTTGCCACAATTTTGAGCGCAAAGACCTTGAATTATGAAGTCTAGGTTGGATGTCATACAATTTGGTTACCGCCGCTTCGATACCTCAATTTTTGAGGCAACGTCGCGACGGCGCAAAGTCCAGGAATTAAAACTCTTGGTTTTGGGTTACACAATTGACAATTAAATAGAGAAAAGAAGTAGCTTTCTTTTCTCCAAGTTTGATGTGTGAAAGCACAATAAATCTTGGGGGTGAACGGTCTCGACTTTGGATGTTGAGGCAGGGGAAGCGGGCCGAGGAAGCCGGAATGATCTCGTAAACCAATAATCCGTGCACAAATAACTGCTGACCTTAAAACGTCAGATCTCGAACTAGCTGCATAAGCTAGCGTGATCCGTTAGACCAGGTGCCGCTCTCGGCCTGGAACCTAGCGTCGCCTAGAGAGCTTTTCACTTCGTGGGTGTTGCAAACAGCGAAGGAGAACATTTTTGCAAATGAGTTCGTCGAAGAGGTGTGTGGAGAAACTTCGGGACTGAGAAAACGTTAAACACACTACGCCCGTAGAAGCCCTGTTTTTGCACCGAAGGACCCGGGTTCGATTCCCGGCACCTCCACGACAAGCGAGCTTAAAAAAGCTTGCTTAGTTTTATTGCGAGTGCGAAGTTGAGGTTGAGCGCCTTGGTGCAAAACCTCCACGTTAGGAAAAAAAAAGTAAAACCGGTTAGATCTATGTCTACGTAGATCTAACCGGTTCTTTTACCCATGAGCACCGCCCTCGATCGGTGCCTCAATACTTAACTAATTTTTTAAATCCACCTTGCCTCTTTCATCTACTTATTGAGCCAACTATTTACTTATTGAGCCAGTTATCTACTTATTAAGCCAACTATCCACTTCTTCAACTTTCAACTTTGTAATGATTGTTTTACTACTTCGCTGAACGACCTGAGATCCAACGGCGAGATCATGCAAAGTTCGCTGACTGCTGGTGAAGAGAAAAGCACCATCAACTATGTAATTCGCCATAAATAAGAAACTCCCAAGGAACCATTGAAGAACTCCTTTGATGAGAACTTCACGGATAACCATCTTTTTCCAACCAAAGAGTTCACCCGTCTTGGCATCGACTACAACTTGTCCCATTAATTGATGTCCTGGTGTCGTTCCCTTGTCGGCCAAAGTAATAAACCAAATAATCCAGACAACACCAATTCCGAGTCCAAAAATTAAGGCGTCGAGTAAAAAAGCGATAAGACGCGATTGTGGAGTGGCGAGTTCGCCAAATGAGTTACCCCGAGAAGGGGTTTGATGTGTTGATTGTTGTTGATCGTAGAGATAATCCCGGTTGATTTTTTTATTCATGACGGGAACGTAATATTTACCGAATCACATTGGGAGATTAGCTCAATATTGTGGAAACCGGCGTAGGGAATCTGACTCTTGGTACTGATTTTGTTACTCAGTGTCGAATTTGTTACTTAGTGTTGTCCGCCTGGGCCGAAGCCATCACGACCCGAAGAGCGACCATTTTTCTTAAATACTCCAAAGTTTGAAAATAGTTGGCGGATGAAGAATTTATCGGGAAAGTATTCACGCCGTAGCCCGATGTAAGAAGTAATCAACGCAAAGAGCCCAATTAATCGTGGGATTAGTGGGAGTTGTTGCAGAATTAGGAATTGAGAGCCAATAATCGTCCCGAGTGTTACAAGAAGCAAGTGAATAATTTTTCGGAGCATATTTAAAATTATTAGGAGTACAGCCTTTACGTTGCGACTAGCACCTGATGCAGCTTTCTTATCGCTTGATAATTCACTGGTAGCACTGGATGCACTGGATGCACTGGATGCACTGGATGCACTGGATGCACTGGATGCACCAAGACTCCCACTTGATAATTGACTGCTCGCACTAGGTGTATCAAGACGCTCGCTTGATTTGAGGAAATTAGTGAGCCGTTTAGAGGACAAAAGTATTGCCAGGGGTCCCGCTAAAACTGCGATGAGTAGAAGCGCCGCAACAACTACAGCCAGTGATTCCATTTCCCCATAGTAGGCCAGAAACGAAGATCTATTTGTACATTAATTTAGGTAAAACGATTTAGACGAAAACTGTTGTCAGGCTTGCCATTGGTTTCGTAATGCTGCGTATAGAACCATATCTTCGCGCGAACCATCGGCTTGGCAACACACATCTCGCAAAATTCCCTCTTGTTGATATCCCGCTTTTTCAAGAACTTTAAGAGATGGATGATTTGAACTGACAACGAGTGCTTCAATTCTGTGGAAACCAACGGTGTTAAATCCGTATTCAGTCATTAACTTTGTCGCTAAAGTCGCAACGCCTTTGCCTCGCGTTGAAGCAGTTAACCAATATCCAATTTCAGCCTTCTCATCTGCAAGATCTATCGTGTGAAAAGAGAGGGCGCCTGCGAATTTGCCATCGTATTCAAGAGCGAGCTGAAGTTCAGTTTTATTTTCAAGACCTTTTGGTGAACGCTCGCGCACATATAATTCAGCCATTTCAATCTGATAATCAGCTGGAATTCGCGTGAACTTAGGGATTAGTGGGTCCTGAACCCCTTTAAATATTGCATCGATATCTTTCTCTTCAGGTTTTCGAAGAGTGATCAACCCATGACTTAACACAGGAAATTCCGTTGGCCACCAGATCATTAGGCAAGTATGGCAGTTGGAGCGAAAAGCATAGGCATCATGTTTCGGGTGACGAGGCACATTATTCCGTGGGCGAGTATTTAGATAGCGTCAAGTATTGGGCGAGTATTTAGATAGCGTCAAGTATTGGGCGAGCGGGAACAAAGAACTCCTTG
>Ga0105053_10002789_pt1 | contig 26871 bp, 33 predicted proteins | sample BON01_FD_78093 | JGI IMG/M metagenome (GOLD analysis project Ga0105053, IMG submission 78093) | Freshwater microbial communities from Lake Bonney liftoff mats and glacier meltwater in Antarctica - BON-01 | ecosystem: Environmental > Aquatic > Freshwater > Ice > Glacier meltwater | place: Lake...
AAAGTGAATTATACGCCCAAAGTGAATTATACGCCCAAAGTGACTTAAAACTATACTCTGATTTCATTTTAAAGAGTATATAATGGCGTAGTATTCATCTGCATCATTACTTGGGACAATACTCATTGGTTTTTTATACACTGAATTTTACCAGTTCGTATCCATTTTTTAATTTTTTTTAGGAATTAAAAAATAAACAGCTAATTAAAACATAAAAAAAAAGCGATATTAGTCTTCGAAAGTCATTATACCAAATGTGGTAATAAGGTTTAAGGTTACCAACTTGCTTTTGTTACTCCGGGCAGTAAACATGCATGGAACATTTCTCTTAATACATGACGAGAAACCCCAAAATCACGGTAAAAACTACGACTACGACCGGTTTTCCAACAACGATTTTTTAAGCGAATAGGTAAACTATTTCCCGGTAAACGTTGTAATTTTTTTTGAAGGTCAAAAATTGTATTTAAATTTTTTGCATTTTTTAATGCATTTAGAATTTCTTGACGTTTTTTTGAATACTTGGTAACTAAACTCTTTTTTTTAATCTCACGTTGGAACATATTTTGTTTTGCCATTTATTCTAATACCACCTTTAATCTTATTAAATTAGATTAACAGGTAATTTTTGTTTGTGAAAGTCTTTAATTTATATTGGCTAACTTAAGTCGTAAATTTTTGGTATTTACGACGTTAAGGTACCGTGGCCTCATTTAGTTTTTATTACTTGGAGCATACCTTAAAATTATTAAGGGATATTTATCTTGTTAAGTCAAATTCGGCGATAACTTTCAACGATTATAACTTGTTAACTCTCAATAACCTTTTTTGTTAAAATGACGTTTTTTTGTATATGCGCGTGCACTTTTATTATATGATATGTTTGTGCGAATTGTAGTAAAAATGTAAAAAAGCCAATATTTGACCTTAATCAACGTTTGTCGTATTGTGGCAGGAGTTTATAAGCTAGTTGTTAGATTTAGTTTAAACTTTTTATGAATTCAGATCAAGACTTGCATACTTAATTTCTTTTGATTAAAAAACATGTGTCCTAAATTAAAAAAACCTTTCGCTACTTAATTTGTTTAGGTCACAATCTACGCCATATAAAGACGATCGAGAGTATTTCGTATTTGGCTTATATGATTAAGATCTTTATTACGATATTTAAAATTAGAAAGAAGACGCCCCATTTTTAATTATATCATTATTATTTTGGTTTAAAAATTACCCCTACAAGCCATTTATAATTTAAGAGTTTTTAATGTTAAAAAAAGAATTTTTACTCAATACTTGAATTTATCGTTCGCTTTTTTTTAGTCTTGAATTAGACCCCACGTTTATATTTTATTATTATTCTGTTATATACAAATGATTTTGATAAATTCGCTTAAAACACGATTTAAACATTCTGAATATCTAACATCGATATAAATGATGTATACTCCCCCGTAAGCGATTAATACACTTTACGCTATACAGCCAATAAAACGTAGCGATTAAATTTTAGTTAACAAAAATAAATAATATAGGAACTAAGAACGATAAAACGCCGTAATAAAACCTAACATATTGCTGTATTCTTTATTCTTAATTTACTCAAGAACTAGTTTATCTATGCCTCGTTACCGCGATTGGTAAAATATAACTTGATTCTATGATTATTAAAAAAGGAGCGAAATATATTAACTAATCCATAACATGATAAACTTAGAAATGTCCTTTATTTCTTTATTTGAATATCAAATTCGTAAATTGCATTTAGTTTAGAATTCATCCATTACAATTTGTAGTTTCTTTCAAAGCAATCAATAGGAAAATTATTTCTTTACGATCGTATGCCTTTTTCATTTTTAGATATTTATACCCTAACTCGTTATTCTAATATAAGAAAATAACTACTTTTACGTCTAAAAATTAATAAAGTCGTTCTTAATTTAAATATTATAAAATACGTAATATGTTAACTTAAATAGATCAAAATCTAAACGTATTTTTCCTAAATAAAATAATGTAACAAAACATCGATGGTAAGTTGGGGTTATTTGTCCATGCGTAATTTATATATTAAAAAAATATTAGGTATGCGTCGAAGTTCTCCTAATTTTAGTCATTAAAAAACGTAGTAGCTCCTATAATACCATATCCATTAAATAAATGTTTCAGTAATAAAGTTTATTTTCATAAATTCGTAAGTTAAAATATACTTTGAATAATCAATATTTAAAATGTGTTATATGGGGGGTAAGCTCAAAATTTTCTGACGCAAAAATGTTGATGAAATTTAATTTCAAACCTAAAAAAGTTGCTTTATAAAACTATGTATTTAAATTTAATAAAAAAAAATATTGATCTATTTAATTTTTTTTTGTAAAATTAGGAGGAAGCGATTTAAAAAAATGGAGAGATGGCTGAGTGGTCTAAAGCGGTAGATTGCTAATTTATTGTAGCCAGTTATGGATACCAAGGGTTCGAATCCCTTTCTCTCCTGTCACTAAATAACAAGATTAATAATAAGTGGGTACAAGACATTTTAATTTTAGGGGATTGTAGTTCAATTGGTTAGAGCACCGCCCTGTCACGGCGGAAGTCGCGGGTTCAAATCCCGTCAGTCTCGTTAACAACCGTCTAAAAAGACTAAAAAGTTAAAATAATAATAGCGAAAAGAGTTTTTTCGAAAGATCATCTTCGATGATAAAGTATAAAAAGCGATTATTGAGCCCTTTAGTTTGGGACGTCTTCTAAGATTAATCATAATAGGTTTCGTTAGTATTCGGTTTTTTGCGCTAAGAATAATGTATTTATTGACATACAAAAAATACTGCAGTTGTGTCATTTTCATATAAAATAAAAAGGATACCGAATTCTTTGCTAAAAATGATGAGTAAAATCCTTACAGCTATAGAATTATAACATTAAGTTAAAATATCTCAATTCGAAGACGTTGTCGTCTTTATTTTTTTTAAAATGAAAAAAATATTTATATAAACATGGAGCGAGATTATAGTCGAATATATTACCTTTGAATTTGTCATTTTTTATCCGCAAAAACGTAAATACCTGTAATGAAAAATACAGAAAATAAATTATAATTAGGTTATGATAGTTCTATTACGAGGAGGTGGTATAGCCAAATGGTAAGGCAGAGGCTTGCAAATCCTTTAATTTCCCAGTTCAAATCTGGGTACCGCCTTAACTAAAAAAAAAGAGTGGGGGCGTGGTGGAATGGTAGACACGACGGACTTAAAATCCGTTGGTTGTAAGACTGTGGGGGTTCAATTCCCCCCGCCCCTAGAAAGTGATATAGCGTAAAACTCAGGACGTTTAATTCGAGTATGAGACTTTGATATAGTAATTAACTTTTTAAAAATCGGCTAAGTAATATTAACTCCAATTATACTTGCTTTTTTAGGACGTTAGAGGTATCATTTTACGTATTATGACATATTTATATTTAAAACATTATGAAATTTATACTTGATTTTTGGGCGTACGTAAATTATGTGACTGTGAATCTTATTTATATTTTTTTTAAAATTTACAGTTTAGCAGTTGAGTTAAGACTTTTATTACAATTTTTTTTACAATTTAATCCTTATAACGAGCCTTTGTTAACGTTATGGGTTTGGACGAATCCAATGTTTAATTTTGGACGACGATTTTATCCCAGACTAATAGGCTTAGACCTTTGCTCTATTTGTAATACCACACTTTTATCGTACTTAACCTCACTTTGTCAGAGGAGATTAAAACGTTATAATGCCATGCAAGAATTTTCGAATTGGAATCTAGACGATCCAGAAGAGGTCGCGACCATTGTCAATAGTGATGATACACCAAATATTTATGAATAATTTTTTTTCAAGGATATTGACACTAAATAATTTTAATAAAGTTTCATATAGGCTAAAAAGGTTCCCGAAATTATATCCCTAGAAAGCTTAATTACTCCCTCTATTAGTGAATATCTCGAGATATAAAAGAATAGTATAATACATTTGGTAATTTCCTCAATAGCTCAGTTGGTAGAGCATTCGGCTGTTAACCGAATGGTCGTTGGTTCAAGTCCAACTTGAGGAGTTAAAATATAACCCTAAATTTTACAATTAAAAGATATTTTATTAAGAAGACTCATTTTGGCTATAAAAAATGTATGATATTATTATAGACTATACATGGCCAGGAGTAATATATTTATTTTTTAATTAAAAACTTTAGGTACTTAAAAGAATCTACCGCTAGTAGATTCTGACATACCAGAACATTAGTTTGTTTTTTAACCACATCTTTCTAATTAAGATTAATGACTCCTTCCATTTTTTAGATACTCATCAAATCCTAAAATAAGATTTTCAACGATCAAATTTTTGAGATCTTCTTACATATCTTAATGTAAGAATGTGTCAGAAGAATCAAAAAATTTATGTTTGGATTAAAGTTTTAGGGGTTAATAAAATCGTGGCAACTAGTGCTGACCGTAAATGGGACGTATTTTTTTATATGACGATTTTGCACGTGAATTATTTTTTTGCAACAATCATAAACCCTCCCAAGTAGATTAGGGTGTTTTTCTTAAGAGTATGACCTAGTTTTAGATCCTATCAAAAATCACGAATTATTCCGGACCTATTATACAAATTTTTAGGGTATCGTAAACGTTAATTACTACGTGTTATATTTTCGTAGATATCATGATCGTAAAATTTGTATTTTGCGCATCTCTCGTTACTATATCCAACATCTTTTTTTCGAGAGGGAGCAAATTTTTACCGTAAACGTTTTATGGTTTATCGCTATTTTTATAGCTTCTTAATATTACGGTTCAATACGTCTTGAGATTCTTTACTTTTTTTACTCTTTAAACAATACTTTAATACTCTATTATATATCTTAGATATCTATGATGTCTGGTATCATGAAGTAAAATTTGAATCTAAAAATAACATATATTATCTATGAATATGGAATACGCTATTATTGAAATTGGGGGCCATCAAATTTGGATTGAAAAAGGACAACATTTTATTATTAATAAAATTTTGACAATTAAACACTTAGAACTGAATCCTGGATCAAAAATAAATATAAAACGAATTTTACTAGTTAATAAAAATAGTGCTACGTATTTTGGACAGCCCTATTTACTACATAGCGTTGTTCAAGGACAAATTTTGGAGCATTTACGTGGTTCCAAAATTACGGTATATAAAATGAAATCAAAAAAAAAGTATCGTCGTAAAAAGGGTCATAGACAAGAAATGACAAAATTAATTATAAATAAAATAGAAATTTAACTAATTATGGCGCATAAAAAAGGGGCAAGTAGTACTAAAAATGGTCGTGATTCCCAATCTAAACGCTTAGGCGTTAAAATTTATGGTGGAACACTTGTTCGAGCCGGTAATATTATTCTTCGGCAACGTGGTTTAACTTTTAAACCTGGTAAAAATGTTGGGTGCGGTAAAGATTTTACACTTTTTGCTAAGAATTCTGGTAAAATTGAATATCAACATTTAACCCAGAATATCACGAAAATTAATGTTGTTAAACTCTAAGGACTATTCTTCTCCCTTTATTTTGTGACTCAACTAATATTCGAAAGTTTTACGCGTCTTTAAAAAAAAAAATAGCGGAGAATGGATTTGAACCATTGACCTTCGGGTTATGAGCCCGACGAGCTACCAAACTGCTCTACCCCGCCAACAAGTTAGGATTTTTTAATGTTATGTAACGGTTAAAGTAAAGTCCGTATAAAGATTTACAAGCCCTATTTACCTTAATCGTAATGTTCTTCTCATCTAAATCCCACATAGTAAACTATTCCGGGATGTAAAATGCAGAGACTCGACTCTATTCCGAGAAAACTTGCAATCATACCAAGTATTCTTATTAACAACAATACTAAATATATAATGGTAGCAATTTGTTCAATAATGTTTGTATTTGAGCATAATTTTTGCAACATTAAAAAAAGAAACCTTATGAAGATTCTAAAGATTAAAAAAAGAAGAACGTGCACAGAATGATATATATTAAAATAATTAAATCGTTCACGATTTCGAACGATACCATAAATAAATTTAGACTCAATAACCTATTTAAATAGGAGATCCCATAACATCCGTAAAAGTCGTTTTACAGGCCTTGAGATGACTTTGGACTTTTTTTTTAGATCCTGATACTCGTCTTTAAAGACTTCTCGAAGTAACTTTTTAAGTGCTACGATGTGTTCGGTCAATGTTTTCTGATCCCAATAAGTGCGTTTAGCGCGAACTAAATACCTTATCAGATGTTTTCCCACGAACCTACCTATCGTTATCATGTCTTTCATGAGATAGACCGTGTTTCTGAGTACTTTTACGAGAATTTTTATAATCATTTATTTCTGTTTTATTTAATAATTACAAATTGTTTTCATATTTCGAAAGTGAAAAAATTATTTTCACTTTTCCTACCCAATATGAATCGAGAATTAGGTTCATATTGGGTAGGAAAAGTGAAAATAATTTTTTCACTTTCGAAATATGAACCTAAAATTAGACTTTAACAAAGTACATCTTTAACCTTTATTTTTTAAATTTGATTACTCTCACTTATTATAATGCAGAATTTGAAATAAAACAAGTGATAAAATTATTTTCACTTTCGAAATATGAACCTAAAATTAGACTTTAACAAAGTACATCTTTAACCTTTATTTTTTAAATTTGATTACTCTCACTTATCATAATGCAAAATTTGAAATAAAACAAGTGATAAAATTATTTTCACTTTTCCTACCCAATATGAACCTAAAACTAGACTTTAACAAAGTACACCTTTAACCTTTATTTTTTAAATTTGATTACTCTCACTTATTATAATGCAGAATTTGAAATAAAACAAGTGATAAAATTTTTATAACATTACCTACCCAAGACTAATCTAAAGTTAGCTCCTTACAAAAAAATCCCCAAATACGGTTAAGTTAATGTAAAATAAGTAATCTTTCTCATTCGCCGAAGAAATCGACTCCTATTTGATTATTCTTGGTCTATACCAACAAAATTGTTCAATGGCGTCCAGTAAATTTTTAAAAATAATGCCAATAGATTTATTGGATGCTTGTTGTTACTCCTGATGGTAATTTTATGTTTAGGAATGATTTAAGAATCTCAGTTGTTTCAGGATAGATATCTAACATTCTTTTATAAATTCTAATCTCAAAATGCTCACGTGCATCTTTATTAACATGTGGTGATCTTAGTACGCAATATAAACGTTTTTTAGTCGGTAATAAAATCGGTCCAATAATTTTTACGTTTGAAATTTTAACTTTTTCAAGAATTTTAGTACATGCAATATTTAATAATTGAGAATTGAATGACTCGAGTTTAATACGTATTTTTGTTTTCATGTGAGGCTTATGTTTTTACTTTTAGGTTAAAATTTTTGAGACAATCCCGGCACCAATCGTTTTTCCACCTTCTCTAATTGCAAAACGCATTCCCGCCTCAATCGCAATTGCGGAAATTAATTCTACGGTCATTTTAATTCGATCACCTGGCATTACCATCGCAACATTTTCACCATCATCTGTAGTAAAAGCTTTTATATTTCCAGTGACATCAGTTGTTCTTACATAAAATTGCGGACGATAACCGGTAAAAAAAGATGTATGACGTCCACCTTCTTCTTTTTTTAAAATATAAACTTCCCCTTCAAAAATAGTATGGGGAGTGATTGTTCCAGGTTTAGCTAAAACCATCCCCCTCTCTATATCGGACTTTTGGACACCCCGTAATAAAATACCCACATTATCACCAGCCATTCCAGAATCAAGTGTTTTTTGAAACATTTCAACTCCTGTTACAGTTGTTACTTTTGTCTCACCTAACCCAACAATTTCAATTGTATCGCCAACATTGATTATACCACGATCAATTCGTCCTGTTGATACTGTACCACGACCAGTAATCGAAAAGACATCTTCAACAGCCATTAAAAATGTTTTTTCTATATCTCTTTCCGGAGTAGGGATATAACGATCTATTTCACTCATTAAAGTAAAAATTTTATCGACCCATTTATTCTCACCCGGTCGAATTTTAGGATTTGCAATAACACTTTCTAAAGCTTTTAATGCGGAACCCGTAATAAGTGGGATATCATCTCCAGGAAAATCATAATTTGATAATAATTCGCGAACTTCCAATTCTACTAATTCGAGTAATTCGTGATCATCCACCTGATCTTCCTTATTTAAAAATACAACAATCTGTGGAACGCCTACTTGTTTTGCCAATAAAATATGTTCTCGTGTTTGCGGCATGGGACCATCAGCTGCCGATACTACGAGAATTGCACCATCCATTTGGGCCGCACCAGTAATCATATTTTTTACGTAATCTGCATGTCCCGGACAATCGACATGGGCATAATGTCGGTCAGCCGTTTCATACTCTACATGTGCGGTATTAATTGTAATACCACGTGCTTTTTCTTCAGGTGCGGCGTCTATATCCTGATAACTTTTAAAAATCGAATGGCCTAATGTGGATAAAACTGCTGTAATTGCAGCCGTTAAAGTTGTTTTTCCATGATCTACATGTCCAATTGTCCCTATATTTACATGGGGTTTAATACGTTCGTATTTTTCGCGAGCCATAATGATTTTTTTAATTTAAAATAAATAGTAGTTTACATTCGTTTGGTAATTCTTCTTATTGATAATGAGCAAAAGCTTTATTTGCTTTTGCCATACTATGGATTTCGTCACATTTGCGAACCGCATTTCCAATACCTTTAGATGCATCAATTATTTCGTTTGCTAATTTTAAGGATGTCGTTCTAATGGAACGTGTTACTGCGGCTTTAAGTAACCAGCTTAAAGCGAGTATGATACCACGGTAAGGACTTACAGGTACGGGAACTTGATAAGTTGAGCCCCCAATTTTTTTCCCTTTAACTTCCATATGGGGTGTTAGACGTTTTAGGGCGCTTTCAAAAATATGAAGAGGATCGTTATTGGTTTTTTTTTTTATAATCGTAAATGTTTCGATGATAATGGAATTCGCACGCTGTTTTTTTCCTTTTTTTAAAATTCGACCGATTAGTAAGCTTAACAAAAAACTCTTGTACTTAGAATCTGATGCTGGGTAATGTTTTTTGACTATACTACGTCGTGACATAATTTTGCAATGAAATAAAGATAATTTAAGATTTTTTAGGTTTTTTTACACCATATTTTGAGCGACCTTGCGTTCTATTTTTTACTGCGGTACTGTCTAATGTTCCTCGTATAATATGATAACGTACCCCTGGTAAATCCTTTGCTCTACCCCCGCGTAGCAGAACAATGGAATGTTCCTGTAAATTATGACCGACTCCTGGAATATAAGCTGTGACTTCAAATCCTGTAGTTAAGCGAACACGTGCAACTTTTCGAATTGCCGAATTAGGTTTTTTTGGTGTTGTTGTATAGATCCTTATACATACACCTCTTTTTTGGGGACAGTTATTTAAGGCGGGAGATTTCGTTGTTGATTTTATTGTTTTTCGAGGTGATCTTATCAATTGTTGTATTGTCGGCATTTTTTAAATTTTCCGTTTATTAAAAATAATTTTAATTTTCTGAACCATACTTGTTCAGGAATCTTTCCACGCGGCCTTCCGTATCTAATATTTTTATTGATCCATTAAAAAAGGGATGATTTCCAGACCAAACATCCACATATAAGTCATGTTTTGTTGAACTTGTTGTTGTTATTAGTTTACCATCACAATAAACGTGTGCTTTTTTAAACCAGTTTGGATGTATATCTTTTTTTGGCATAAGTATACTTTTGATAGTATTATAAATAGAGAATTTAACGTTTTGAAAATTGAGATGCTTTACGAGCCTTTTTTAAACCATATTTTTTTCGTTCTTTAATACGGGCATCACGTGTTAATAAACCAATAGGTTTTAAAATAGAACGATTCTTTTTATCTAACTTTATTAAGGCACGTGAAATCCCTAATACAATTGCTCGTGATTGCCCAGTTAATCCTCCCCCTTTTGTTTTGATCATTATATTATAAAGAGTTTCTTCCTCTAATACGAAAAAGGCCTTATTAATGTTTTTCAAATATGTTAAATTATTCTGTAAATAAAAATTTCCAGCTTTATTATTTATTATTAGTTTTCCATTACCAAGGGTCAAAATTACATGTGCAATAGCTTTTTTACATCTCCCAATTCCATAAGATATTATTTTTTCCATATTCTTTTTTATCTTTTATAAATGCAATAATTTTGGGGTTTGGGCTCGATGGGGATGCTGATTTCCTTTATAAACGTTCAAATTTTTATAAATTTCACGTCCAAAGACTTTTTTTGGTAACATTCCTTTAATCGCATTTAAAATTATTTTTTTTGGCAAAGACTGCTGGAGTTTCGAAAAAGTTTCTACCCGCATTCCACCCGGCCGACCCGAATGAGTACGATAAATTTTTTGTCGTTCTTTATTTGCACTTAAAACAATTTTTTCGACGTTAAGAATAATAACATGGGCTCCGGTATCTAAAAACGGAGTATATGTTACTTTTGTTTTACCAAGAAGAAATTTACTAATTTCTGTAGCCAATCTACCTAATGTTTTATTTTCCGCATTAATTATAAACCATTGTTTTGTTCTCGAATTGTTGGCAGGAATAAATGTATCTTTCATATTTTTAATTTTTTTTATGACTTAAAATGTTAAATAATGAATACAGCTATTTTACTTTTTATTCAATACTTTAAAAATTTCAGAGGTAAATAGTTTACCAAAATTTTATACATTTTTTGTTAATTACTCTTTTTATGACATTAAACGGTCACGAATACATCATCTGCGAGAATAGTTTAAACCTTTAAATGCTAAAAAGTGAAAGCTCAATTTTATCACTCCTACTTAATTTTATGGTAAAAAGTTGCTTTGTGTTATTTAGCTTTTCTACTTTTAAAGATTCTTAATTTACTAGCGTACTGAACCACTTCATTAAGTGTTGTGACGCTTGACTTAGGGCATTTTCGGGGGTTATACTCCCATTTGTTGTAATCTCCAATGCTAAAGATTCAGCTATTTGATTATAACTAAGATAGTTACTATTAATTTTAAAATTAACATTTAGAACCGGCATAAATATTGCATCAATATTTAAAAAATTTTTATATTTTTGCTTGACTTGATCGCCAAAAGTATAGCCTATTCCTCGCTCAACAATAATCTCAAAGTAGATTTTTTGATTCGTCGTCATTGTTCCAATATATTGATTTGGATTGATTATTGCAACCTTCTCGTCAAATTGTAGACAGCGTGCTGTTAAGATTCCTGGTCCCTGTGCACATATTTTACCCAAAATTTGTTTTTTAATTTGTGTTTTTAAAACAATTTGCTTTAAATTCAACACAATTTCTAAAATATCTTCTCTAATACCCGGTATTGTAGAAAATTCATGTGACATAGTAGGAATTTTAAGGGCTGTTATTGCCGTTCCCTCAATATTCGCTAACAAGACACGTCGTAAGGCATTTCCAATTGTTAATCCTTGTCCAGGATTTAAATTTGTTAGCAAAAAGTGACTAATAATATTCCCAGATTCTTTTATACTTGACTTAATATAAGTAATTTTTAATTCCACACTTTCTCCTCTTAATTTTTATTTAAATTCGACGTTTTCTAGTAGATCGACAACCATTATGGGGTTCTAAAGTAATATCTTTAACTTTTCCAACTTTTAAACAACTATTTCGAATAGCACGTATTGCGGGTAAACGACCTTGTCCCTTACCTTTTACTACAATTTCAACACGATGTAAACCTAAACTTAATGCAGTTGATATTGCCGCTTCAGCAGCAGTTTGTGCCGCAAAAGGTGTTCCTTTTCGTGTACCGCGAAACCCAGTAGTTCCCGCAGAAGACCATGAAATTTTATTCCCTTTGAGATCTGTAATTGTAATAATTGTATTATTATAAGTCGAATATATATAGAAAACACCGACAAATATTTTAATTTTGACTTTTTTTGTGTTAAATATTTTTACTTTTGTTAACATAAATTTTTATTATCTTCGAATAAATTTAATTTATTTTTTTTTAGTGGCTATAGTTTTTTTTGCACCACGGCGAGTCCGTGCATTTGTTTTCGTTCTTTGTCCACGTAATGGCAAGTGTTGTATATGACGTTTTCCTCTTAGGCAATTTATTTCAGATAATCTTTTTATATTTAAATTAATTTTACGTCGAAGATCACTTTCGACACTATAGTCTGAGTCTAAAATTTCACGAATGCAACTTATATTTTCGTCACTTAACTCATTTGGTCTAATATTCAACCTAATATTCGCTTTTTTTAAAATATTTTGGGAACTAATAAGCCCAATTCCATATATTTTAGTTAAGCCATATTCAAGTTGTTTATTTTTTGATAAATCTATACCTGCTATACGTATCATTATTTTAATCCTTACTTTTTTTTTAACCTTGTCGTTGTTTATGTTTAGGTTTTTTACAAAGAACTCGTATAATTCCGCTTCGTTTGATTATACGACAATCTGTACATATTTTTTTTACGGATGGACGAACTTTCATAATTCTCTAACATTTAATAATTTTTTGATACGATTCATACGTTATTTTAAATTATAGGGCAAATAACCTATAGGTTAAATACTGTAAAGCGTCGAGATAATTACCTTTGGTATAGTACTTATTGATAATTTGCGAAATAACGTCAAAAAAGTAACATCTTTTTTAAAATAAACTGCAGTTTATTTGTAACGTATTTTTCTTACCCTCGCCAATGATAACTCTTTTTTTGATTACACCTTTTTTGAAATTACGTTTATATTTTACTAGATTAAGATAGAATAAGCTACTGGTATAAATTTAACCATTTTCTAGTATAGCCTAACGTATATCTTATACTACTTCAAAGAAACACAAAACGTAAAAATATTAAACATTATAAAGTAAAAGTTCTCCGAATACTTTTATATTTCAAACAAAATATGGGTAATACGGGTTTTTAGTGACCATTTTTTGATTATAGTTTTTTTTTGTCAATGCCACTATAACTTTTTTAATGAAAAGCCCGACAATCTATAAAATATAACAAACGAAAAATTAGAAAAAATGCGTGAGCGATGTTCTTAATCTTTGAATATTATACAAAAAGGTGTATAAAGCTCTTTAAAAAAAATTTATATGATAACCATCGCGACGTATAGTTTTGAGTATACACATAACTTAATCAAAAAATAATCATAGCCACCATGGTACAATTTAACTTTGTTGGCAAATAAATCAGCGTATTAAAATGATTGCCTATTACGTTTTACTAGAATACTAGAAATGGCTACATTTTTCTACTAAATTTTAGAAAATTGTTAGCTAATAACTTACATTTCGTAGGAGTTTTTGGCATAATAAAGCATATGTCTAAGGTTTTAGATTATCCTTAAAATTGGACCGTTTCGATTACTTTAACACTTTTATTAGCCTCAACATGTTTTAAAAGGGGAGCACGCCTAAAATTAATTATAAGTAATATGCTTCCTTTTTTTACAATTTTACTATTAACAAACAAATTTCGAATTTTTAAATTTTTCTAAAGGTAAGTTACGTTCAGCCGCTACACTGGATAAGGTTTTTAAATTTTTTAATGCACAAATAGTTGCACGTGCGTTGTTCAGAATATTGTTCGAACCCAATTGTTTCGCTAAAATATTTTTTATTCCTGCTAATTCTAAAACCGTTCTCATAGAACCTCCAGCAATTACACCGGTACCCTGAGCCGCAGGTTTAATTAACGTAGAACATGCACCAAAATAACCAATTGTTAAATGTTTTATTGTGCTTGTTTTTGTTGTTATAGAAACCTTTATTACATTTCGTTTGGCATCCGTAATTGCTTTCGTTATTGCTGTAATTATCTCTTCAGCTTTACCAATTCCCACGCCAACTTGGCCTATTTTATTACCAATAATTACAATAGCACGAAAACTTAACTTTTTTCCTCCTTTACAGACTTTTGTTACTCGCTTTATTTGGACAACTTTTTCTATCCAGATTTTTTGATTTTGTTTTTTAAAATTTTGCATAGGTTTTAAATTGATAAATTTGTATAAAAAAGTATTATTATTTACCAGATTTTCCGTCTTTACGTAGAATAATCTCATCCTTGTGACAAATTCCTTTGCCTTTATAAGGTTCAGGTGGTCGAATTGAACGAATTTTTGAGGTAAACAGACCAACTTTTTCGTTGTTACACCCTTTTATATTTATAATTTTCTGTTCTTCAATACTAATTTCAAGATCATCTGGGATTAAAAATGTAATAGGATGAGTAAAACCAACATTTAAAATTATATTTTTTTCAAAAAGATGAGCGTTATAACCAATTCCTTTCATACTAAGGGTTTTCGTAAATTTATACATAACACCACTTATCATATTATTTAACAGAGATCGAATTAATCCATATTTTTCTGAAGCCAGGTTTGTTTCTTCAATTTTTTCGACCGTAATTAATCTATTTGTGAAAGTTATATTAATTTCTTTGGGAATTTTAAGTGTTAAATTGCCCTCGGGACCAACAACTTGAATTAGATTTTTTTTAATTTCGATGTTTACTTGTTTTGGTACCTTAATCGGCAATTTTCCAATACGTGACATAATTTATTCCTTATTTTTAATAACTTATAAGACTTAGATTTTTAAAATATAACACAAAAAATTTAACTAGCAATATTTTTAAGTTACGCGTATCGATGAGTAAACATACCCGTATAAGTAGAATTAACCATATCACTACGAAACGGTACAACAACAGGTACGGGTGGAGGAGTTGCAAGAACTCGTGAAGCGAAAAGGTCTACCTTTTCTTTATCACATCCTTTTATAATGATAATTTTACCATCCCATACCAGTTTATGATCTGCAAGAAAAACTTGAATACCCTCAGGAATTGTATATGTAAACGTATTTGTAAAACCAATATATAAGCGCACTTGATTTGTACCCCAACAGCGAGCAAAATAACTTATTCCATACATTAGAAGTTTGTGCTCAAATTTTTTACGAACACCCCTTATCATATTACGTAATCTCTTGCGAATGACTTTACTTTTTGTATGAGCCCCTTTAGTTTTTTCAGTTTTTGAGACCGTAATTCCGCACCTATTTAAAATTATATTGATTTCCTTCGGAATTTTAAGTGTCAACTTGCCCTCTGGACCAACAACTTGAATTAGCTTTTTTTTAATTTCGATGTTTACTTGTTTTGGTACCTTAATCGGCAATTTTCCAAGATGTGAAATATTATACACCCCCCGAATCATTTTTGCTAATTTTGTCCGAATTAATCCATATTTTTCCGAAGCTAGTTTTGTTTCGTAAGTTTTTTCAAATGTAATTAATCGATTTTTGAAAATTATATTAATTTCCTTAGGAATTTTAAGTGTCAAATGACCTTCTGGACCAACAACTTGAATTAGATTTTTTTTAATTTCGATGTTTACTTGTTTTGGTACCTTAATCGACAATTTTCTAATACATGACATAATTTATTCCTTATTTTTAATAACTTATAAGACTTATATTTTTAAAATATAACACAAAAAATTTAACTAGCAATATTTTTAATTTACGCGTATCGATAAGTATACATACCCGTACAAGTAGAATTAACCATATCAATACGAAAGGGTACAACAACAGGTACGGGTAGAGGAGTTGCAAGAACTCGTGAGGCGAAAAGGTCTCCCTTTTCTTTATCACACCCTTTTATAATAATAATTTTACCGTTTTATATCAGTTTATGATCTGCAAGAATAACTTGAATGCCCTGAGGAATTGTATATGTAAACGTATTTGTAAAACCAATATATAAGCGCACTTGATTTGTACCCCAACAGCGAGCAAAATAATGTATTCCATACATTAAAAGTTTATGCTCAACTTTTTTACGAACACCTCTTATCATATTACGTACTCTCTTGCGAATGCATTTACTTTTTATAGGGATCTCTTTGGTTTTTTCAGTTTTTGAGACCGTAATTACTCGCCTATGTAAAGTTAGATTAATTACTTTAGAAATTTATCGTATTAAATTACCTTATAGTTGAATAACTTGAATTAGATTTTTTTAATTTTTAAATTTCTTTTTTTTATGATAATCTTGAACTTTTTATTCGTTGATAAAGTGAAGTAACTAACTTTAATATAGCATATTAGTTTAATAAATATGGCATAAAATTTCACCACCCATTTTTTTAATTTTCGCATTTGTACTAGTCATAACACCTTGTGACGTTGAAATAATCAAAATACCTAAATTACCTACTAGATTGGGAAAATTTTTTGTATTACAATAAACGCTTAATCCGGGTTTGCTTATTCGTGTTAATTCGCTAATAACAGGTTTTCGATTTTTACCCTGGTATTTTAAAGAAATAATTATAGTCGTTTTTAATACATTATAATCCTGAATAAAGCCTTCTTCGTGTAAAATTTCCACAATGGCTTTTATTATTTTTGTTGAAGGAACTTGCACTAAATAATGTTTGGCATTATTGGCATTTCGTATTTTTGTTAATAGATCGGAAATTTTATCATTTACCATTTTTTTTTCATATAAAAGTTAATTAACGAATGGGAGACCGATTTTTGTTAATAAGGCTAGACCTTCTTTTGGATTTTGTGCCGTTGTTGTTAATGTAATATTAAAACCCATAGTTTGCGATACGTCATCATAATTAATTTCGGGAAATATTAATTGGTCATTAATCCCGAATGTGTAATTACCAAATCTATCAAATTTCTTGGGATCTAAACCTTTAAAGTCACGAAGTCGTGGAACGGCTAGGTTAATTAAACGTTCTAGAAATGAATACATTTTTTGTTTTCGTAAGGTTACCGTTATTCCTAAGTCCATATTTTCACGAAGTTTAAATCCTGCTATCGATTTTTTTGCTTTTGTAATAATCGGTTGTTGCCCCGTAATGGCACGAAATTCATCAATACTTTTTTTAAGACTTTTTGTATTTTGACCCGCCTTCCCTAATCCCCGATTTAATTGAATTTTGGTAATTTTAGGAACTTGGTGAATATTGTGGTATTGAAAATTTACTTTAAAATAGGGAATAACGTCTTTTATATATATGTTTTTAAAATCTTGGATCATTTATTTTTCTGATGATAAAATTAGGTTTTTAGTTTTTTTACAGATTCGAAATTTTTTACCATCACATATTATAAAGCCCACTCTACTTACAATACAATTTTGATTGGATAACATCATATTAGAAATATCTAAGGCCGCATAAAATTTTACAATATTACCGGCTTTATTTTTTGATGGTTTTATATGTTTAATTTTAATATTTATACCGTCGACAATAGCTTTACCTTTTTTATGGAGAAGACTTTTTATGATCCCCATTTTTCCCTTATCGTCACCTAGGATTATTTTTACATTATCCCCAATTTTTAGTTTTTTCATATCTAATTATTTATAGTACTTCTGGAGCTAATGAAACAAGTTTTGTAAAATTTTTATCTCGAATCTCTCGTCCAATAGGACCAAAAACACGTGTACCACGAGGATTATTTTCTTTATTAATTATAACAGCCGCATTGTCATCGAAACGTATTGATAAACCATCTTTTCGCCTTATGGTCTGCCGTGACCTAACAATAACGGCACGTACAATATCCGACCTTTTAATCGGCATATTAGGCGCAGATTCTTTAACGACTCCTATAATAAGATCACCAATATTACCGTATTTTTTATTATTTCCCAAAATTTGAATACACATAATTTTATGAGCACCTGTATTATCAGCTATAGTTAAATATGATTGTGGTTGAATCATGAGGGTTAATTTGATATTTTTATTTTATTTAAAATTTGGTAAACCGACCAGCATTTTTTTCGACTTAATGGACGAATTTCACAAATTTGTACCACATCACCTAATTTACACGCATTTTGTTCATCATGCACTAGAAAACGTTGATTTTTTTTTAGCGTTTTACCATAGAGGGGATGTGCGTACTTATTTTCGACAGTAATAATAATTGTTTTATCCATCTTATTACTTACAACTGTGCCGATTTTTTTTTTTGTCATAACTTTATGCTTTAGTTTTAATGAATTAAAGTATTTTTGCTTTGAATCGTTAGTAACTGGGAGATTTGTCGTTTATTAGATTTAAATTCATGGGATCTAAATTCTTGATGAGTGGTTTTTTTTATTTTGAGATTCAGAAATTCGTATGATAGTGAAAGAATATTTTTTTCGTTTAGATGGGTGATTATTTTTAAATCAACGTTTTTTAAAATTTTTAACATCATTCTATAGAGGTATTTCACGTATTATAAATTTTGTTTTTATCGGTAGCTTATACGAAGCTACGTTCATAGCCGCCTGGGCTAATTCATTCGATACCCCTCCTAATTCAAATAGAATGGTTCCTGGTTTAACAACGGAAACCCAGTACGAAACCGCACCTTTCCCAGACCCCATTCTTGATTCTGCAGCCCTTGCAGTTATGGGTTTATCGGGAAAGATAGTAATCCATAACTTCCCACCACGTTTAAGGGAACGTGTTATTGTTCGTCTTGTGGCTTCAATTTGTCTTGAAGTAATCCATCCTGCTTCAAGAGACTGCAATGCGTAACTACCAAATGTAATAGTATTATTCCGATACGCTCGCCCTGTCGTCCGTCCACGATGTTGTTTTTTAAATTTTGTTCTTTTTGGGCTAAGCATAAATTATTTTATTCATTTTTTATTTGAAATTTTAAAGTACTTCACCTTTAAATAGCCAAACTTTTATTCCAAGTGCCCCATAAATAGTATTTGCCTGTTTTTGAGCATAGTCTATTTTAGCTTTCAAGGTTTGAAGTGGGACTCGTCCTTGTCGAATCCATTTTGTTCGCGCAATTTCGGCCCCATTTAATCTCCCGGAAATTTGAACCTTAATTCCCGGAATATTTGCAGCTTGAGCTTTTTCGATTGCTTTCTTAATAATACGACGAAAAAGGACTCGTTTTTCTAATTGTGCAACTATAAAATATGCAATCAGTATCGCGTCTGTACCTGGATTTTTAATTACACTTATCTTTAGAATAATACTTCGTTTGTTTGAAATAATTTTTTCTAAAGATTGATATATAGATTTGAGTTTAGAGGAAGAATTTTCTCGAGATTTACCTAATAATTTACCGGGGAGACAAAGTGATATACTAATCTCGATTCTCTTACAACTACTATCTCGATTTATTTCAATTTTTGAGATTCCGGCTAGATTATTTTTTATTTCGAAAAATTCTCGAATTTTTGTATCTTCTTCTAATAATTCTGGATAACTAATAAACTTTGAAAACCAATTTGCTTTATGGTTCTGTGTTGCTCCTAATCGAAAACCTAGTGGATTTACTTTTTGTCCCAAAACTAATACCTTTTTTAATAAAAATTATTTAACTAATGATAATTTCAATGTGACATGTTGGTTTTCGTATGGAATAAGTACGACCTTTAGCACGTAATCGAAAACGACTAAAAATAGGTCCTTGATTTGCAAATGCTTGCCTAATAATTAAATTCGTTTTACCTAAATTAAACTTATATTTTGCATTTGCAGCTGCCGAGTAGAGCAATTGCCAAATTGGACCACATGCCCTATATGACATAAATTCCAATAACATTAAGGCTTCGGGGTAGGTTTTCCCCCGAATTTGATTTAAAATACGCCGTACTTTTAGGGGTGACATTCGAATATATCTTCCAACCACTTTTATTTGTAAATTCTTATTATTTTGTTTAATCATGAAATTTAATTAAATTTTAACGATGTGCTTTTTTATCACTTTTCTTCGTGTGTGAACGAAATGTTCGGGTAGGTGCAAATTCACCTAATTTATAGCCAACAATTTGTTCCGAAATAAATAGGGGTATATGCTGTTTGCCATTATAAACTAAAATTGTATGCCCTACCATTGATGGTAATATAGTTGATGCACGGGACCAAGTTTTGATAATCTTTTTTTCATCAATTTTATTCATCTTATTAATTTTTTCTAAAAGATGGTAAGCCACAAAAGGACCTTTATGAAGTGATCTTCCCATATTTATTTTCTTCTTCTTACAATATAAATATCACTAGTTTTCATTTTTTTTCGCGTCTTAAAACCAAGGGCCGGTTTCCCCCAAGGCGTTACCGGTCGTTTTCGACCAATTGGCGAACGTCCTTCACCTCCACCATGAGGATGATCACAAGGATTCATCGCAACTCCACGTACAGTTGGACGTTTGCCTAACCAACGTGTTCGTCCCGCTTTTCCAATTGTTATATTATTTGAATCCGTATTCCCTAATACCCCAATCGTTGCAAAGCATTCCTTTAATACTAATCGAATTTCTTTTGATGGTAAACGCAATGTTACATAATTACCTTCTTTAGCGAGAATTTTCGCACTTGTTCCGGCTGAACGAACAATTTGACCACCCTTTTTTGGTGTTAATTCGATATTATGTACATCAAGTCCTAATGGTATATCGGATAATTTTAAACTATTTCCAATTTCACGTTCAGAATTTTTACCGGATGATATAATACTATTTATTTTTAATCTTTGAGGATAAAGAATATATTTTTTATCTCCATCTTCATAATTTATAAGGGCTATACGTACATTTCGATTAGGATCATATTCAATACTTATTACTCGACCTCGTAGATTATATTTATTTCGTTTAAAATCGATTAATCTATAACATTTTTTATGTCCCCCACCCCTGTGTCGAATTGTGATACGACCTTGATTATTACGTCCACAATGACGATGATTATAGACTGTCAATGATTTTTCAGACTTAGTTTCTGTAATTTCATTAAATGAAGCAACACCTCGATTTCGTGTACCTGGTGTATTGGGTTTAAAAATACGGATAACCATATAAGCTTATTTTATTTTTAATTTTTTACATCTCTGGAAATAGATTGATCTTATCACCACCTTTTAAAGTTATAACAACTTTTTTAGATTCAGGTTTATTAATATAAACACGACCTACTACACTTTTTTTTTTTGGTATTTTAAGAGTATTTATTTTTACCGTCGTAACGCGAAATAAATATTCAATTATTTTTTTTAATGTAAATTTATTTGCGCGTTTATCTACCATAAAAGTATACTTATTATGTTCAAATAAACGTGTAGATTTATCACTTATAATAGGGTATTTAATAATATTCAAAATATTACCTAAATTCGCGGATGTAAAGTCAGTATTTTTTTCCATACTATCTCTCTTTTATAACTTAAAATTCTGAATAATTAATTAAAATTTGTGAGTGTGCTTATCAAATCGAGTTGATAATATTGCATTACCTAATTATCCAATAATTAAAATGTTTGATAAATAATGTTAAATTTATTATTTAACCCGTTACGATAACTATTGTATTTGATTAAACACGAAAAATTGATTACCGTTTTTAAATAATACTCTTTTTTCAGAATCGGGTTTATTTATTCTTTAAAAGATGGGTATTTTAAAAGGTTAACGTTTCTTAAGTTCCTTTAAAAAAAGTACGCTTAATTTGGTTTTATATCACTTTCAGAATCTACATAATTAAAGGTGTTTAGTTGGCTTAATACTAAGTAAATTTCCCGGCTTTCCAGGTACAGAACCTTTAACGATAAGAATATTGTCTTTAAGATCAACGTTTAAAATTTTTAAATGTGAGATTGTAATTTGATTTCCGCCCATTCGTCCCGCCATTTTTTTTCCAGGAAATACACGACCAGGTGTTGAACCTTGCCCAATTGAACCCGGTGCGCGATGATTTTTTGAGCCATGACTCATTGGACCACGTGTAAAATTATTACGTTTTTGATTCCCGGTGAAACCTTTCCCTATGGATGTACCAGTAATATCAACAAATTCCCCTTCTTTAAAATTTAGAACATTAATGATTTGACCAAGTTCAAATTCATGGTTCTTTATTACACGATATTCTTTTAAATATTTTAAGTTTGGTAAACTGATTTTTTGAAAATGCCCAACTTTTGGTTTATTTAATTTTACTTTTGAGACTTCATAATAACCAAGTTGTATTGAATTGTAACCATGTATTTCTTCTGATTTAATTTCAGTAATAAAACATGGTCCTGCTTTAATTATGGTTACAGGACTTGTATCACCATTTTCAGTAAAAATTTGAGTCATTCCGACTTTATGTCCTATTATACCTACCACTAAAACTTCTCCCTTTATTTAATAATTATGGAATACACGTAATACTAGTATTCACTAGGCTAATAGTGATTTTTTATAGATTCTATTTAGAGGATGTGGTATTAACTTTAATAAGAATAAACCGCTCTTTAGCGTATTTAATGTATGGTGAATACAAATCATTTATAATCTATAAACGTTTATCAGTGTAAAATTTAAATTATTTAGAGTTTGTAATTTAATAGGTAAATTTAAATACTTGACACTTTTTTTTATTGCGCTTATAATAAATCTTGTAGTGATTTAAAAGTTGAAAATTGTGATTTTTAGTATAAACATTTAGGAAATTTTTAGAGAGTTTGATCCTGGCTCAGGATGAACGCTGGCGGTATGCTTAACACATGCAAGTTGTACGGAAACTTTTCAAGTTTTAGTAGCGGACGGGTGAGTAACGCGTGAGAATTTGCCTTTAGGGGGGGAATAACACTTAGAAATGAGTGCTAATGCCCCATATGCTTTTTGAAGTGAAATGGATTGCTATCCACCTGAAGAGAAGCTTGCGTCTGATTAGCTAGTTGGTAAGGTAATAGCTTACCAAGGCGACGATCAGTAGCTGGTTTGAGAGGATGATCAGCCACACTGGAACTGAGACACGGTCCAGACTCTTGCGGGAGGCAGCAGTGGGGAATTTTCTGCAATGGGCGCAAGCCTGACAGAGCAATACCGCGTGAGGGACGAAGGCTCGTGAGTTGTAAACCTCTTTTTTCAAGGAGGAAGTTCTGACGTGTACTTGAAGAATAAGCATCGGCTAACTCCGTGCCAGCAGCCGCGGTAAGACGGAGGATGCAAGTGTTATCCGGAATTATTGGGCGTAAAGCGTCTGTAGGTGGTTAAATAAGTCTATTGTTAAATATTAGAGCTTAACTTTAAAACAGCAATGGAAACTATTCGACTTGAGTATGAAAGAGATAAAAGGAATTTCCAGTGAAGCGGTGAAATGCGTAGATATTGGAAAGAACACCGATGGCGAAGGCATTTTATTGGTCCATAACTGACACTCAGAGACGAAAGCTAGGGTAGCAAATGGGATTAGATACCCCAGTAGTCCTAGCAGTAAACGATGGATACTAGATGTTGCCCGTATCAACTCGTGCAGTATTACAGCTAACGCATTAAGTATCCCGCCTGGGAAGTATGCTTGCAAAAGTGAAACTCAAAGGAATTGACGGGGGCCCGCACAAGCGGTGGAGCATGTGGTTTAATTCGATGCAACGCGAAGAACCTTACCAGGGTTTGACATGACATGAATTTTTTGAGAAAAAAAGTACCTTTTAGGAACATGTACACAGGTGGTGCATGGCTGTCGTCAGCTCGTGTCGTGAGATGTTGGGTTAAGTCCCGTAACGAGCGCAACCCTTGTTTTTAGTTATTTTTCTAAAAAGACTGCCGGTTATAAGCCGGAGGAAGGCGGGGATGACGTCAAGTCAGCATGCCCCTTAAACCCTGGGCTACACACGTGCTACATTGGGTAAGACAATGAGCCGCAAATCTGTAAAGATAAGCCAATCTAAAAAATTACTCTAAGTTCAAATTGTTGGCTGTAACTCGCCTACATGAAGTTGGAATCGCTAGTAATCGCTGGTCAGCTATACAGCGGTGAATCCGTTCCCGGGCCTTGTACACACCGCCCGTCACACCACGGAAGTTGGTTATACTTGAAATCTTTATTCTAACCTTTTGGAGGAATAAGCCCAAGGTAGAATTGGTAACTGGGGTGAAGTCGTAACAAGGTAGCCCTACTGGAAGGTGGGGCTGGAATACCTCCTTCAAAGAAAAAATCTTAGGTTGTTTATTATGTTTTATTTATTACATTAATTTTAAGAAACAATTTTAAGAAATCATTTATTAAATGGAAAATCTTTTACATTTAATACGGGGCTATTAGCTCAGTTGGTTAGAGCACACCCCTGATAAGGGTGAGGTCTCTGGTTCGAATCCAGAATAGCCCAATGGGGGTATAGCTCAATTGGTAGAGTGCTGCTTTTGCATGGCAGATGTTAGCGGTTCGAATCCGCTTACCTCCACAATAAAAGTTGAAAAATAATATTTTTGTTTAATTCAAGAAATAAAGGGCGTATGTTGGATACCTTGGTATTCAGAAGCGAGGAAGGACGTGGTTATCTGCGATAAGCTTCGGGGAGCTGGAAACAAGCATGGATCCGGAGGTTTCCGAATGAGGCAACTCCAAGAACTTCTTATTGAATATATATATAAGAAAGAGTAAACCCAGGGAATTGAAACATCTTAGTACCTGGAGGAAAAAAAAGTAAAAACGATTCTCTTAGTAGCGGTGAGCGAAATGAGAACAGCCTAAACCAATATAATTTTGGGGTTGTAGGACAATTAAAATAAATAATTTTAACTAGGTGTAATATTTGGAATGATATACGAAAGAAAGTGAAAGTCTTCTAATCGAAAGTAAAAATTAAAATATATTGTATCCTAAGTAGTAGGGAGCACGTGCAATTCCCTATGAATTTGCGAGGACCACCTCGTAAGGCTAAATATTCCTGAATAACCGATAGTGAAATAGTACCGTGAGGGAAAGGTGAAAAGAACCCCTGGAGGGGAGTGAAATAGAACATGAAACCATACGCCTACAAGCAGTAGAAGAATGATTTAACGTTTGACTGCGTTCCTGTTGAAGAATGAGCCGGCGACTTATAGAAAATGGCTTGGTTAAAGTTTTAAATACTGGAGCCTTAGCGAAAGCGAGTCTGAAAAGGGCTTTTGTCATTTTTTATAGACCCGAACCCGGATGATCTAACCATGGCCAGGATGAAGCGTAGGTGATGCTACGTGGAGGTCCGAACCGACTGATGTTGAAAAATCAGCGGATGAGTTGTGGTTAGTGGTGAAATGCCAATCGAATCCGGAGCTAGCTGGTTCTCCCCGAAATGTGTTTAGGCGCAGCGATTAATGGTACAATCTAGGGGTAAAGCACTGTTTCGGTACAGGCCCATAAAAGGGTACTAAATCGAGGCAAACTATGAATACTAGATGAATAATTAATCAGTAAGACTATGAGGGATAAGCTTCATTGTCAAGAGGGAAACAGCCCAGACCACCAGCTAAGGCCCCTAAATAATTGCTAAGTGATAAAGGATGTGGTAATGCTGAGACAACCAGGAGGTTTGCTTAGAAGCAGCAATTCTTTAAAGAGTGCGTAACAGCTCACTGGTCGAGTAGGACTGCGCCGAAAATGAATGGGACTAAGTAATTTGCCGAAGCTGTGGGATCCTAAGATCGGTAGGGGAGCGTTCTGTTGTAGTTTGAAGCATTAACGTAAGTAGATGTGGACAAAACAGAAGTGAGAATGTCGGCTTGAGTAGCGAAAACATTGGTGAGAATCCAATGCCCTGAAAATCTAAAGTTTCCTTCGGAAGGCTCGTCCGCGAAGGGTAAGTCAGGACCTAAGATGAGGCTGAGAGGCGTAATCGATGGATAACGGGTGAATATTCCTGTACTATTTTTTATTGAGAATGAAGGACGGAGAAGGCTAAATTAGCCGGATATTGGTTACCGGTTTAAACGTTCAAGGTATTGCAGGATAGCGAAAATATCCTAAGCTGAGACGTGAGCACGAAATGCTAAGGCATACAAGTAATATATGTCATGCTTCCAAGAAAAATTCAAATTGTCATAAATAAAAAATACCTGTACTCGAAACCGCCACAGGTAGATAAGTAGAGAATACTAAAGGGCGCGAGATAACTCTCTCTAAGGAACTCGGCAAAATAACCCCGTAACTTCGGGAGAAGGGGTACCTTTTAGGTTTCAATAACCAGGTCCAAGCGACTGTTTACCAAAAACACAGGTTTCCGCTAAGTTGTAAAACGATGTATGGGAGCTGACGCCTGCCCAGTGCCGGAAGGTTAAGGAAGTGGGTTAATGCCTATAACTGAAGCCCCGGTGAACGGCGGCCGTAACTATAACGGTCCTAAGGTAGCGAAATTCCTTGTCGGGTAAGTTCCGACCCGCACGAAAGGTGTAACGATTTGGATACTGTCTCAGAGAGAGACTCGGCGAAATAGACATGTCTGTGAAGATGCGGACTACCTGCACCAGGACAGAAAGACCCTATGAAGCTTTACTGTAACTTGTGATTGAATTTGAGTTTTATTTGCGCAGTCTAAGTGGGAGGCTATGAAAATATTCTTACGGGATTATTTGAGCCGTCTGTGAGAGACCACTCTTATAAAACTAGAATTCTAACCTTATACCGTTAACCGGTTAGGGAACAGTCGCTGGTGGGCAGTTTGACTGGGGCGGTCGCCTCCTAAAAAGTAACGGAGGCGTACAAAGGTTTCCTCAAATCGGTCAGAAATCGATTGTAGAGCGTAAAGGCATAAGGAAGTCTGACTGCGAGACTTACAAGTCGAGCAGAGACGAAAGTCGGTCTTAGTGATCTGACGGTTCCAAGTGGAAGGACCGTCACTCAACGGATAAAAGTTACTCTAGGGATAACAGGCTGATCTCCCCCAAGAGTTCACATCGACGGGGAGGTTTGGCACCTCGATGTCGGCTCATCGCATCCTGGGGCGGTAGTACGTC
>Ga0105053_10002791_pt1 | contig 26869 bp, 36 predicted proteins | sample BON01_FD_78093 | JGI IMG/M metagenome (GOLD analysis project Ga0105053, IMG submission 78093) | Freshwater microbial communities from Lake Bonney liftoff mats and glacier meltwater in Antarctica - BON-01 | ecosystem: Environmental > Aquatic > Freshwater > Ice > Glacier meltwater | place: Lake...
ACTTCGGATACAACAGCTAATTTAAAGCCTAAATTATAATCGCATTGGGTACGCTTTGCTCCTTTGTTCTCTCTGATTTTCATAATAAGTCCTTGTTGTGTCAACTTATTTTAGGACGGGACACTTGTATATAAAAAAAAGGCCATCAAATTTGATGGCCTTTTAAATAATATAGTATCAATTAATTATTGATCCCAGAAAACTTTAGTTTTAAATTTGTCTCCACCAATAGCAGTACTTGCTGCTTCGTAGTTTGTTCCGTTACGTTGAAGTTCATCAGCAGGATAAATAAATCTTACAGGTACTAAACCTTCAGCAGTTGCATGAGCACTAGTTGGAGCAGTTAATACTGGGTATCCAAATACTCTCCATGATGACCATCCTTCAAAACCATGAGAATATAAAGCAATATACTTTTGCATTCCAATTGATTCTTGCCAGTTTGTTGGATCATAAGCAACAGTAGCTTGTGTTAGATAAGTAGTTACATCCGCTCCAGGTATCCAATAGTTAATTGAAGCAGTTATTGCTTCATTATAGTGAGTTGCAGCTCCAGTAACCCCACCAAGACCTCTTGCAGCAGCTTCTGCTAATAAAAACTGAACTTCAGCATAATCCATAATAACTCCTTCGTAATCTGGTTCGTGGAAAATAGCTCCTAAATGTGTAAATTCTTTATAAGAGTTATTGGCACCGTAAGGACCTCCAACATATGGTACTTTATTGTCAGCCATGTAAACTGGCGCTCTTGGGTCATTTAGTGGGCTAATAATATTTACAAATGTGTCAGAAACTAATACATCTTTACGACCACTTTGAACTAAATTCTCCCATAATGGATTTGTATATGGAGCAGAAGATAAGAACTTGAATGCAGCATTATCACTATTAGAAGTGAATACACCTCCTGCAATAGCAGAAGAAATTTTTGCAGCATCTTTAACTCTTAATGCCATTCTTAATTTTAATGAATAGCAAACTTTTTCCAAGAAGAAACATCTCCGTTGTAAATGAAATCTGCACCACCAAAAGAACCAGCAGTTTCATTTAAATTAGCAATTGCACCATCAAGTTTAGTGAATAATGCAACATATATATCTGTATCATTATCATACTTAGGTGAAGGATTCTCAATATCTAAAGCCTCTGTAAATGGTACATCACCAAAAACATCAACTAAGACATGGTAGGTATATACTTCAAGTATAGATACTACCGCTAATTGGTTTTTATTTTTTAATAAAAGCGCAGGAGCTAGAGTTGCTGTTTCAGCAGTTAAAATTTTAGTTGATTCTTTCAAATCAATTAAAACGCCAATGAACAGACTATTCCAAAAGCTACCAGTAGCGTCACCACCTGCTCTTACATCATAATTTGATACCTCTGGATAGGTTGTTGCTGTCCAGTACTGAGCCAGATTGCTAAAGAAGCCATTGCCCTTCACCGTTCTTACTAAGGTTATCTCCGCATTACTGAAAAGCGTACTTGCAGGTATTTCGGTTGCTTGCTTAGGGTCTACATTCCAAGCACTAAAATCATTAGTACATGAAATAGCACCTATTAAAATAAAAGCTATTATTATAAATTTTTTCATAATTAAATTATTTTAAAATTGAACGTTAAGGTTTAACCCGAATTCTTTTACAGAAGGGTATGCACCAGATTGATTTCCTTGAATATTACCAGAACTTAAACCAGCTTCAGGATCTGCAAAAGGAGTATTTTTGTTAATAATCCATAGGTTTTTACCTATTGCAGTTAATGTTAGTTTATTTATTTTTAATTTCTTAAGATTTTCAGTGTCGAAATCGTAAGAAAGAGCAACTTCTCTAAGTTTTACATATCCTGCATCATAAGTATGCGCCGCATGTACACTGTGTTTATATCCCCATGGGTTTGCATAGTTATCTGCTCTAACTCTTTTTGTATTTGCAGATCCATTAGCTAAAACACCTTCTAAAATAACACCACCGCCATTAGCTAAGGTGTTTCTTACCGGGTTACCAAGATCATTCGTGAAAACAGTATTAGCATAAACACCAGTTGCATAACCATACCAAGTATCAAGAGAGAATACACTACCACCTTTTTTTACATCAATTAAGAAGCTAAAGTTGAAGTTTTTGTATCTAATGAATTGTTGATACCACCGATCCAATCTGGGTTTACATTTCCAAGTACTTCTTTATTAGGAGTTATTAAATAGTAACCATTAGCACCAATCGTTTTATTACCATTGCTATCATAAACATAGTTAGAACCTACAATAGAACCATATGGTTGACCAATTGTAGCATTAATAGAAGCTCCACCTTGTACAGTAGCCAATTGTAATTGAGTTACATCACCATATAAAGACACAACTTTATTGGCATTTTTACTCCAGTTTACATTTACTTTCCAATTAAAATCAGTTGTTTTGATTGGTTCTGCATATAAACTTAATTCAACACCTTTATTTGAAACTTCTCCTGCATTAACCCATTTAGAGTTGTATCCAGTAGCCGTTGAAACTGACACTGACATAATTTGATCAATTGATTTTTTGTCATATGCTGAAAAGTCAAAACCTAACCTGTTATTAGCAAATCTCATTTCTAAACCTACTTCCATTTCTTTTGTAGACTCATCTTTTAAATTTGCATTATTTTTTGATGAAGGTAAAGAGTATAGTGGATTTCCACCCATATTACCAACAGCAGAATACGTGTCGTAAATTCTAAGTGCATCTGCAGCATTTCCTGTTTCAGCATATCCAGCTCTTAATTTACCAAATGAAATAAGATTAGATTTAATAAATTTAGAAAAAATAAAACTTGAAGAAACTGATAAGTAATCAAACGTATTGTTGTCTTTTGGTAACGTTGAAGCTTTCTCAGATCTATAAGAACCTTCTAAGTATAGAAAATTGTCATACCCTAAACTTACGTTTCCAAAGATTGAATTTCTTCCCCAAGTAGCTTCATATTCACCTGGTGCAGATGAAAGTTCTTTACTATTGCTTAATGCATATAATCCAGGAACTACAAGTCCACCAGTTGTTTGAGCAAATAAATTACTTACAGTAGTTCTAACAACATTTGTTCCTAAAGTACCTCTTACATTTAACTTGTCTTCTAAGAAGTTTTTGTCAAAATTTAAATAAAGGTCATAGTTGTTATTGTTAAAACTATTAAGTCCTTTGCTATATTGAGGTACCTCAACACTACCAACAGCAATTCTTTCTTCCTGAATTTCGCTGTAAGTGTCAACTGTAGCTCTAGCCATTATGCTTAACCAATCAGTAGCTTCATAAGATAAAGTGATGTGTCCATTAACACGATTTCTTTCATCGTTTTGGTAATTTTCGTAACGTACCCAATATGGGTTGTTAAAAAATATAGGAGTTAAATCAGAAGGAGAATTTGGGTTCCAAGTAATGTTTTGTTTTGTTAAAAAATAAGCCTTTTTTTGATCTTGAATATCAACGTTTGTTTGATACCATTGCTTAAATGATTGATTAGGGTTTAAACCACTATAACCAGTTCCATAACGACCTTTACCTTTTATTTTAGAGTACGTAACTTTAGAATTAACACTAAGTTTGTCATTTAAATTATAAGAAGCACCAAAATCGATGATATCTTTTTTGATAGAACTGTTAGGTAAAATACCTTTTTGATCAAAATTAGTATAAGCGAACCTATACGTTCCTTTGTCTGTAGAGCCTTCAAAAGAAAGGCTATTAATAGCAGTCTCAGCTGTTTCAAAGAACGTTAATGGGTTGTTTTTAGCAGCGACCCAAGGTCTTGCCTTTAAATAAGTATCAGGTAATTGTGGATAAAATGAATCCCATTGGTATACCATTAAGTTCGGGTCGAAAGCCGCACCATATGATGCATCTTCTGTTGTAGGAGTAGTTAAGTCTAAGATTCCGTCTCCGTTCATGTCAACATCTTCAAAATACCCTGTGCTTCCATAATAAGCTCCGTAACCTGCACCATAACTATCTTGGTATTCAGTATATGTACTTTTGTCTATAGACCCTAACGTAAAACTTGAGTTAATAGTAATACCAAGTTGATTTTTTTTTGATTTTCCTTTTTTAGTAGTAATGATAATAACACCATTCGCAGCACTTGATCCGTATAATATAGATGCAGCACCACCTTTTAAAACGTTGATTGATTCAATATCATCTGGGTTAATATCTGAAGCAGCATTTCCGTAGTCATAACCACCTCTAGCAGTTTGTTGTCTTACAGAGTTACTGTTGTTGTTGCTCATTGGAACACCATCTACAACAAATAACGCTTGGTTATTTCCTGTTAAAGAGCTACTTCCACGAATAACAACGTTAGTAGATCCACCCATAGTTCCACTCGACTTAATTTCAACACCTGATATTTTACCAGATAAAGAATTAATGAAGTTAGCGTCTTTTACTCTAGAAACTTCGTCTCCATCAACTTTTTGAGTAGAGTACCCTAAAGATTTTTTCTCTTTTGAAATACCTAAAGCGGTAACAACCACTTCATCTAATATATTTGCATCTTCTTCCATAGTAACATTTATGGTACTTGAAGACCCAATAGTTTTTTCAACTGTTTTGTATCCTAAATAACTAAAACTAAGAACATCTCCTGTTTTAGCTTTAAGGGAATATTTACCGTTAAAATCCGTTTCAGTACCTGTAGTTGTTCCTTTAATAAGGATACTAACTCCTGGTAGAGCTCCTGAATTGTCAGAAACGGTACCCGAAACAATTTTTTCCTGTGCAAAAGAAATTTGCACTACCAACGCTAGTAATAGCGTTAAAATTCGATTAAACTTTGTTTTCATTTGTGTAATTATTTTGAATTAATTAGTTATAAATATACAACAAAAAGAGAGGTATTATTTAATTTACACCTATTGTGGTTAAATTTATACCTATTGTGGTTAATATAATACCTATTGTAGTTAAAAAAGCGTTACTATTTTGATGCTAATTATTGAGGTTTCTAAATAGTTGTTACCAAATAGGTTATTGAATGTGCCGTTGATATCAATTTTACTATTGCCTTTTGTAAATTGATATCCGAACCCTATTGATTTTAAGATTTTGTTCTGACTCTCTATATTAAATATGCCTATATCATGTATGCTATAAATATAGGAGTCGGTTTTTGTGTTTAATCTGAATTCACTATTAACATAGGTGTAAGAATTTGATAGTATGGAATTTTCTTGAAAACCCCTAATGCTATTTGTTCCTCCCGATCTAAATAGCTCATTTTTTAGCGTAGTTTGATTGCTAGTTAGCTTTAATGCGTTTTTTAGTAGAAAGTTTATTTTTTTAGAAAAGGAAAAGATGGATGATGTGTTTATGTTTAACTGGTAAAGAGATGTTGTCTCCTCCGTTTTCCTTGTTTTATGTAATAGTTCCATTTCAAAGTCGAATTTATGACTATTAAAAGAGGTGTATGCGATTCCTAAACCTAAACCGAGCTTTTGGTAATTTTCAAAATCAGTTAAACTATTGCTGATTTTGGAAGCTTCATTTTTTGCAATAAAGCTGATGTTTATGTTGTTGGTTATAGGGTAATGTAGAGACATGCTCGCTTGAGTGTTTATGTAAGTAGAATCATTTCTAAAGAAGTTAAAAGAAACCTCAGAACTTATTTTACTATTAAAAATATAAGTAATTTTAGTTTGTAGGGTAAGATCTTGTTTGTTGTTGCTATTGTTTTTCCAATTGATTTTTATTTCTTCACCTTTATTAAAAATGTTAACTAAATTCAAATCTAAATACCCTCTAAAATTCAATTTTTTGTTTTCTGTTGAAAAATTAATCAATCCATCAAAACTACTTGACTTTTTCTTTTTTAAATAGAGATAGAGAATTGTTGAATCTTTGCTAAACAAGATTTCTGGTTTTTTAATTTCTGAAACAAAATTTAATTGATTGATTTTTTTAGAAATTTCTTCAATTTTATTTTCATTAAGTACGCTCTTGTCGTTTAAGTTTAAATACTGTTTTATAAATGATGTAGGAAAATCAGTATATCCATTTACTATTGTTTTGTTGATACTTCTTTTTTTAGAGCGACTAATTTGAAGTTCTGTAAAAAGAGATTGATTTTTGATTTTAGAATTAATCAATCTAACTTTAGAAAATAGTTGACCATTTTCAATTAGATAATTGCTGATAGAATTTAAAAAAGGTTTTAACTTTTCGTTTTCAAGGACTAAATACTTGTTTTTAAGATTTAAGTTTAATGCTCGAAGAATTTTTTCATCTTCAGAACTTACTTTTATAGTAGCGGTTTTTATTTTAACCCCTAACTTTAAATAATAGGTGTACTTCTTTTTTTGCTGATACATACTATCAATTAATACCGTGTAATATCCCTTTTCTTTTAAAATAGCAAGAACGCTATCTTTTGTGTTGTTTAGGTTTTTAATCTTGTTAAATTTATTGCTGTAATTGATACTTTTAATGACACTATTTTCAAGACTATTTTTGCTCTTTATTTCTAGGCTAAAATAATTGTTTTCCTGACCGTAAAACGTACTGGAGAAAAAGCTAAAAAAAAGTATATATATATAAGGTGTAATTTTTTTATTCAAAATCAAGAGATCTATAGCTTTTAAATGTAAGTTGAAATTTATAAAAATCAATAATAATTTAATGTTTTAAAAAATAACCTACGGACATTTGAATAAATGGAAATTAATTGTACATTTGCAAACTCTTAAAAAGAGACAATTATAAATAAAAACGTAATTATTAACATTTTAGTATGCCAACGATACAACAATTAGTACGTAAAGGAAGAACCAAAATAACTAAGAAGAGTAAATCGGCTGCTTTGAAATCATGTCCTCAACGAAGAGGAGTAAGTACACGTGTTTATACGACTACACCTAAGAAACCTAACTCTGCGATGCGTAAAGTAGCGAGAGTAAGATTGACTAACGGTAATGAGATAAACGCATACATTCCTGGAGAAGGACATAATTTACAAGAGCACTCGATAGTATTAGTTAGAGGAGGAAGGGTAAAAGATTTGCCAGGAGTAAAGTATCACGTAGTACGTGGAGCTTTAGATACAGCGGGAGTTGAGGGAAGAACTCAACGTAGATCAAAGTATGGTGCAAAACGCCCAAAGAAGTAATTTATTAACTTTTTTAATGTAAAGACATGAGAAAAAGAAGAGCGAAAAAAAGAGTTCTTTTACCGGATCCAAAATTTAACGATCAATTAGTTACACGTTTTGTAAATAACTTAATGTGGGATGGTAAAAAATCAGTAGCTTTTAAAGTATTTTACGATGCGTTAGAGCTTGTAGAAGAAAGAAAAGGTGAAGAAGAAAAATCAGCAGTAGAAATTTGGAAAGAAGCATTATCAAATGTAATGCCCCACGTAGAAGTTCGTTCAAAACGAGTTGGTGGAGCAACATTCCAAATACCAATGCAAATTAGACCAGACAGAAAAGTTTCTTTAGCAATCAAATGGTTAATCTTACACACACGTAAGAGAAACGAAAAAACAATGGCACAACGTTTAGCTGCAGAAGTATTAGCTGCTGCTAAAGAAGAAGGAGCTGCTGTTAAGAAAAGAGTAGATGTTCATAAAATGGCAGAAGCTAATAAAGCATTCTCTCACTTCAGATTTTAATTTAGATGGCTAGAGATTTAAAATACACAAGAAATATTGGTATTGCAGCACATATTGATGCTGGTAAAACTACAACAACAGAACGTGTTTTGTACTATACAGGAGTTTCTCATAAGATTGGAGAAGTTCATGATGGTGCAGCAACGATGGACTGGATGGAGCAAGAGCAAGAAAGAGGGATTACAATTACCTCTGCAGCTACAACTTGTGAGTGGGTTTTTCCAAGAGTAAACGGAGAGCCAACTGATGAATCTAAGGAATATCACTTTAATATTATTGATACTCCAGGTCACGTTGATTTTACAGTAGAAGTAAATCGTTCATTAAGAGTTCTTGATGGTTTAGTTTTCTTGTTTTCTGCAGTTGATGGTGTTGAGCCACAATCAGAAACGAACTGGAGATTAGCTGATAACTATAAAGTGCCAAGAATTGGGTTCGTTAATAAAATGGACCGTTCTGGAGCAAACTTTATGGCTGTTTGTCAACAAGTAAAAGACATGTTAAAGTCTAATGCAGTGCCAATTGTAATGAACATTGGAGATGAAACAGATTTTAAAGGTATTGTTGATTTAGTAAAGAATAGAGCTATTATATGGCATGATGAAACTCAAGGGGCAACTTTTGATGTAATCGATATTCCAGAAGAATTAAAAGAAGAAGCTGCAATGTTGAGAGGGAAACTGATCGAAGAAGTTGCTGCTTATGACGAGAATTTACTAGAAAAATACATGGAAGATGAAGATTCAATTACCGAAGAAGAAGTGCATGCTGCGCTTCGTGCTGCGGTAATGGACATGTCTATTATTCCTATGATTTGTGGTTCTGCATTTAAAAATAAAGGTGTTCAGTTCTTATTAGATGCTGTATGTCGTTATTTACCTTCTCCTATGGATAAAGAAGGAATTGTAGGTACAAACCCTGATACTGGTAAAGAGATTATTCGTAAGCCAGATGTAAAGGAGCCTTTCGCGGCTTTAGCATTTAAAATTGCTACAGACCCTTTTGTAGGTCGTTTAGCTTTCTTTAGAGCATATTCTGGTCGTTTAGATGCGGGTTCTTATGTTTTAAATAACCGTTCAGGTAAAAAAGAACGTATTTCTAGAATCTATCAAATGCATGCCAATAAACAAAATGCTATCGATTATATCGAAGCAGGAGATATAGGTGCAGCTGTAGGATTTAAATCTATAAAAACTGGAGATACTTTGTCAGATGTAAAACATCCTATTGTTTTAGAATCAATGGATTTTCCAGATCCAGTAATTGGTATTGCTGTAGAGCCTAAGACTAAGACTGATGTTGAAAAAATGGGTGTAGCATTGTCAAAATTGGCAGAAGAAGATCCTACTTTTCAAGTAAAAACAGATGAAGCATCTGGACAAACAATTATATCTGGAATGGGAGAATTACACCTAGATATTATTATTGACAGAATGAGACGTGAGTTTAATGTTGAAGTAAATCAAGGAGAACCTCAAGTTGAATATAAAGAAGCTTTAACAAAAACTGCAGAGCACAGAGAAACTTATAAAAAGCAATCTGGAGGACGTGGTAAGTTTGGAGATATTATATTTGAAATGGGACCAGCAGATGAAGATTTCAAAGAATCAGGTTTGCAGTTTGTAGATCAAATTAAAGGTGGTCGTATTCCAAAAGAATTTATTCCGTCTATTGAAAAAGGATTTAGAGAGGCTATGAAAAACGGTCCTCTAGCTGGATTTGAAATGGAAACGATGAAAATTACATTGAAAGATGGTTCTTTTCACGCGGTGGATTCTGATGCGCTTTCTTTTGAGTTAGCAGCAAGAATGGGATATAGAGCTTGTGGAAAAGCAGCAGGAGCTATTGTTCTTGAGCCGATTATGAAAATGGACGTTGTGACACCTGAGGAAAACATGGGTGACATAGTTGGAGATTTAAATCGCCGTAGAGGTCAGGTAAATGCTATGGATGATAGAGCAGGAGCAAAGGTTGTAAAGGCGGATGTGCCTTTATCTGAGCTGTTTGGTTATGTTACTACATTAAGAACATTGTCTTCTGGTAGAGCAACTTCTACTATGGAATTTTCTCACTATGCACAAACACCTTCTAACATTTCAGAAGATGTAATTACGAAAGCTAAAGGTTAATAAGATATTAAGATGAGCCAAAAAATTAGAATTAAATTAAAATCTTACGATTACAACTTAGTAGATAAGTCTGCTGAAAAAATCGTAAAAACAGTAAAGAGTACAGGAGCTTTAGTAAATGGCCCAATCCCTTTACCAACAAATAAAAAGATTTTCACTGTATTACGTTCACCACACGTAAACAAAAAATCTAGAGAGCAATTTCAATTATTCGCTTACAAAAGATTATTAGATATTTATAGTTCTTCTTCAAAGACTATTGATGCTCTAATGAAACTTGAGTTACCAAGCGGTGTAGAAGTTGAAATTAAAGTATAAGTAAATGAAACTAGCTTTTAGCCTATTTCAGATTAAAAGCCAAGTTGAATTTATCCTGAACTTGTTTCAGGATCTCGTAAAGAGAAAAAGTTAAGACTCTGAGGAGATCCTGAAAGTTCAGGATAAAATTCAGAATACACATGTCCGGAGGGTTTCGCGAAGGAAAAACGGTAAAACATATTCAGCGTTGAAGATGTTTAACGCTGTTTTTTTTGGAGTGAATTTCTAAAGGAGATACTGAAACGGAAGTTTCAAATATTTATTATTAATATAGACGCTATGGATTTATAAATCTATCGTCTAAAATCTAACAAGAATGTCTGGGTTAATAGGAAGAAAAATAGGAATGACCAGCTTATTCGATGAAAACGGGAAGAATATTCCTTGTACAGTAATCGAAGCAGGTCCTTGCGTTGTTTCCCAAGTCAGAACCGAAGAGGTTGACGGCTACAACGCCTTACAGCTTGGTTTCGATGACAAAAAAGCAAAAAGCTCTAACAAAGCTTTAGATGGGCACTTTAAAAAAGCTGGTACATCTGCTAAAAGAAAAGTCATAGAATTCCAAGGGTTTGAAAAAGAGTATAAATTAGGAGATTCTATCACAGTATCGCACTTTCAAGAAGGTGAGTTTGTTGATGTATCAGGAACTTCTAAAGGTAAAGGTTTCCAAGGAGTTGTAAAACGTCATGGATTTGCCGGAGTTGGTCAAGCAACTCACGGTCAACATAACCGTTTAAGAGCACCAGGATCTATTGGTGCAGCATCTTATCCAGCGAGAGTATTCAAAGGAATGCGTATGGCAGGAAGAATGGGTGGAGATAGTGTTAAAGTACAGAATCTAAAAGTATTAAAAGTGGTTGCAGATAAAAACCTACTTGTTGTTAAAGGAGCTGTTCCTGGACACAAAAATGCTTACGTAACCATTCAGAAATAATGAAAGTAGCAGTTTTAGATATTACAGGAAAAGATACAGGTAGAAAAGTTGAACTTTCTAACGATGTATTCGGAATAGAGCCAAATAAACATGCTATTTACTTAGATGTAAAGCAACACTTGGCAAATAAAAGACAAGGAACTCACAAATCTAAAGAGAGAGCTGAGATCGCAGGAAGTACAAGAAAGATTAAAAAGCAAAAAGGAACTGGTACTGCAAGAGCAGGTTCTATCAAGTCTGGCGTTTTTAGAGGTGGAGGACGTATGTTCGGGCCAAGACCAAGAAATTACTCTTTCAAACTAAACAAAAATTTAAAGCGTTTAGCTCGTAAATCTGCGTTAAGTACACAAGCAAAAGATAAAAATTTAGTAGTTGTTGAGAACTTCGATTTTGAAAATCCAAAGACTAAGAATTTTGTTGATGTATTGAAAGCACTAGGGTTGGAAAACAAAAAATCTTTGTTTGTGTTGGCCGAGTCAAATAATAATGTATATTTGTCATCACGAAATTTAAAAAGAACTATGGTCGTAAGTGGTTCAGATTTAAGCACTTACGGAGTTTTAAATGCAAATAAAATTGTATTTACAGAAGGTTCTTTAGAAGGAGTTGAAGCAAATTTTAGCAAATAATAGAAATGAATATTTTAATAAAGCCTATTATTACGGAAAAAGCAACAAACGATAGCGAGTTAAATAACCGTTATACATTTGTTGTAGATAAAAGAGCTAACAAATTGGAAATCAAAGGAGCTATTGAAGCTGCTTATGGAGTTGCAATTTCAGCTGTAAGAACAATGAATTATCCTGTTCAAAGAAATACTGAATTCACAAAGAAAGGTATGGTAACAGGTATGAAAGGTGCTTACAAAAAAGCGATAGTACAGTTAGCAGAAGGAGAAACTATTGATTTTTATAACAATCTTTAAGTAAAAAGACAGAATGTCAGTTAGAAAATTAAAACCAGTAACACCAGGTCAGCGTTTTAGAGTAGTAAATGGGTTCGACACCATTACTACTGACAAGCCGGAAAAAAGCTTATTAGCTACGAAAAAAAGATCTGGAGGTCGAAACAATCAGGGTAGAATGACAACTCGTAATATTGGAGGAGGTCATAAACAAAAATACCGTATTATAGATTTTAAAAGAGATAAAACAGGTATCCCTGCAACAGTAAAAACTATCGAGTACGATCCAAATCGTACTGCATTTATTGCACTAGTTAGTTATACTGATGGAGAAAAACGTTATGTAATTGCGCAAAACGGATTACAGGTAGGTCAAACAATCGTATCAGGTGCAGGTGTAGCTCCAGAAATTGGAAATGCAATGTTGTTAAGTGAGATACCATTAGGAACTACAATTTCTTGTATTGAATTACGTCCAGGACAAGGAGCTGTTATGGCTCGTTCTGCAGGATCTTTTGCTCAGTTAATGGCAAGAGACGGAAAATATGCAACGGTTAAGTTACCATCAGGTGAAACAAGATTAATCTTGTTAACATGTATGGCAACTATTGGAGTTGTTTCAAACTCTGATCATCAATTACTAGTATCTGGTAAAGCAGGTAGAAGTAGATGGTTAGGTAGACGTCCAAGAACTAGACCAGTAGCAATGAACCCAGTAGATCACCCAATGGGAGGTGGTGAAGGGAAATCTTCTGGAGGACATCCAAGATCAAGAAACGGAATTCCTGCTAAAGGATTTAAAACTAGATCTAAAAAGAAAGCTAGTAATAAGTATATTTTAGAACGTAGAAAGAAATAATAAGCTATGGCAAGATCATTAAAAAAAGGACCTTACGTTCACTACAAGTTAGAAAAGAAAGTTTTAGCGAATGTAGAATCAGACAGTAAATCAGTAATTAAAACATGGTCAAGAGCAACGATGATTACTCCTGATTTTGTTGGACAAACAATTGCGGTTCATAACGGAAAGCAGTTTGTACCAGTATATGTTACTGAAAACATGGTAGGGCATATATTAGGTGAATTTTCACCAACACGTTCTTTTAGAGGACATGCAGGTGCAAAAAATAAAGGTAAAAAATAGTAGGAAATGGGAGTTCGTAAACATAACATGGCAGAACAGTTAAAAGAAGATAGAAAGCATAAAGCTTTTGCTAAGCTTACTAACTGTCCTACATCACCAAGAAAAATGCGTTTAGTAGCGGATTTAGTAAGAGGTGTAGAAGTAGAAAAAGCACTACAAATTTTAAAATTCAGTTCAAAAGAAGCATCTATTAATTTAGAGAAATTGTTGTTGTCTGCTATTGCAAACTGGCAAGCTAAAAACGAAAGTGCTAGTATTGAAGAAGCTGGATTATATGTAAAGTCTATTTGTGTAGACAGCGCAGGGATGTTAAAAAGATTAAGACCAGCTCCGCAAGGACGTGCTCATAGAATTCGTAAGCGTTCTAATCACGTTACTTTAGAGTTAGGGAGTAAAAATATTGAAAGCAAATAATTAAAGTAGACATGGGACAAAAAACAAATCCAATAGGACTTCGTTTAGGAATCATCAGAGGTTGGGAATCTAACTGGTACGGTGGAAATGATTACGGAGATAAGTTAGCTGAAGATGATAAAATAAGAAAGTATATAAATGCTAGATTATTTAAAGCAAGTGTCTCTAGAGTAATTATTGAGCGTACGCTTAAACTTGTAACCGTTACTGTTACTACTGCACGTCCAGGTATCATTATTGGTAAAGGAGGTCAGGAAGTAGACAAGTTAAAAGAAGAACTTAAGAAAATTACTGGTAAAGAAGTACAGATTAACATTTTTGAAATTAAACGTCCAGAATTAGATGCAAAATTAGTTGCTTCTAGTGTTGCTCGTCAAATTGAAAATAGAATTTCGTACAAACGTGCAATTAAAATGGCTATTGCTGCTACAATGAGAATGAACTCTGAAGGAATTAAAATTCAAATTTCAGGTCGTTTAAATGGAGCTGAAATGGCACGTTCTGAACACTATAAAGAAGGTAGAATTCCTCTTTCTACTTTTAGAGCAGATATAGATTATGCACTTGTCGAAGCCCATACAACTTACGGTAGAATCGGAGTTAAAGTATGGATTATGAAAGGCGAGGTTTATGGAAAAAGAGAATTATCTCCGTTAGTTGGTTTATCTAAAAAACAAGGTGGAGCTAATAAGAAACAACAATCTCGTAAAAGAAAATAATTTTTAAAAGTAGAAATTAAAAATGTTACAGCCTAAAAGAGTAAAATACCGTAAGGTACAGAAAGCGAAGGGGAACATGAATGGAAATTCAGGTAGAGGGACTCAACTTTCAAACGGAATGTTTGGAATTAAATCTTTAGATCAGAATTTACTTACATCTCGTCAGATAGAAGCGGCTCGTATTGCGGCAACTCGTCATATGAAAAGAGAAGGTCAGTTATGGATTAAAATATTTCCAGACAAGCCTATTACCAAAAAACCATTAGAAGTACGTATGGGTAAAGGTAAAGGAGCTCCAGAATATTTCGTAGCTGTTATAAAGCCAGGAAGAATTTTATTTGAAGTTGGTGGTGTGCCAATTAACGTTGCTAAAGAAGCATTGCGTTTAGCCGCTCAAAAACTTCCAGTAAAAACTAAATTTATAATCGCACGAGATTTTGATAACGCTTAATTCGATAAGAAAATGAAACAGTCAGAAATTAAAGAATTATCAACAGTAGATTTACAAGAAAATCTTAGTACGTTGAAAAAAAACTATACTGATTTAAAAATGGCTCACGCGATTTCTCCGTTGGAAAATCCAATACAGTTAAGAGCCTTAAGAAAATCTGTTGCAAGAATTGCTACAGAGTCAACAAAAAGAGATTTACAATAATTAGTAGTCAGTTTTAAAGATGGAAAAAAGAAATCTTAGAAAAGAGAGAATTGGTGTAGTATCTAGTAACAAAATGGAAAAATCTATTGTTGTTTCTGAGGTAAAAAGAACAAAACACCCAATGTATGGAAAGTTCGTTTTAAAAACGAAGAAGTATGTTGCACACGATGAGACAAACGATTGTAATGTTGGAGATACTGTAAAGATCATGGAAACAAGACCTTTAAGTAAATCTAAACGTTGGAGATTAGTAGAAATCCTAGAAAGAGCTAAATAATATGTTACAGACAGAATCAAGATTAAAAGTAGCAGATAATACTGGAGCTAAAGAAGTTTTAGTAATTCGCGTTTTAGGAGGTACAAGAAAGCGTTACGCTAGCGTTGGAGATAAAATTGTTGTTACAGTTAAAACAGCAACACCAAACGGTACTGTAAAGAAAGGTCAAGTTTCTAGAGCAGTAGTTGTTCGTACAAAGAAAGAAGTTAGACGTAAAGACGGATCTTACATCAGATTTGATGATAATGCTTGCGTACTTTTAAATCCTACAGAGGAAATGAGAGGAACACGTGTATTTGGACCAGTTGCTCGTGAACTTCGTGAGAAACAATTTATGAAAATAGTATCATTAGCACCTGAAGTGCTTTAAAAGAGATAAGACGATGACAAAGTTTAAAATCAAATCAGGAGATACTGTTACAGTAATCGCAGGAGACCATAAAGGATCAGAAGGAAAAGTTTTACAAATCCTTAGAGATAAAAACAGAGCTATTGTAGAAGGTGTTAATATGATTTCAAAACACACAAAACCTAGTGCTCAAAGTCCACAAGGAGGAATTGTAAAGAAAGAAGCTTCAATTCATATCTCTAACTTATCGTTAGTAGAAAATGGTAAAGCTGTAAGAGTTGGATATACAGTAGAAGGAGATACTAAAATTAGAATCTCAAAGAAAAGTAAAAAAGCAATATAATCATGAGTTACGTACCAAGATTAAAAGCAGAATATAAGAGCCGAGTAGTAAGTGCTCTTACAGAAGAATTTGGTTATAGCAATATAATGCAAGTGCCTAAATTACAAAAAATTGTAATTAGTAAAGGTGTTGGAGCTGCTATAGCAGATAAGAAGTTGATAGATTATGCTCTTGAAGAGTTAACTACAATTACAGGACAAAAAGCAATTGCTACTTTATCTAAAAAAGATGTTGCAAACTTCAAACTACGTAAAGGAATGCCAATAGGTGTAAAAGTTACGTTAAGAGGAGAAAAAATGTACGAATTTTTAGATAGATTGGTTACCGCATCTATACCACGTGTAAGAGATTTTAATGGTGTCAAAGCAAATGGTTTTGATGGTAGAGGTAATTATAATTTAGGAATCACTGAACAAATTATCTATCCAGAAATTAATATTGATAAAGTGAATAAAATTGGTGGAATGGATATTGCTTTTGTAACATCTGCAGCTACTGATAAAGAAGCAAAATCATTATTAGGAGAATTAGGTTTACCATTTAAAAAAAATTAAGACATGGCTAAAGAATCAATGAAAGCCCGTGAGGTAAAAAGAGCTAAAATAGTAGCTAAATATGCTGAGAAAAGAAAAGCTTTAAAAAAAGCTGGAGATTACGAAGCATTACAGAAGTTACCTAAAAATGCTTCTCCAGTTAGAATGCACAACAGATGTAAGCTAACAGGAAGACCAAAAGGGTATATGCGTCAATTCGGATTATCACGTGTAACGTTCCGTGAAATGGCAAATCAAGGGTTAATACCAGGTGTTAGAAAAGCTAGTTGGTAAAATCGAAAAAGAACTCTAAATAATAAAATAGATTTTGTATCTTTGCACGCTCTATTTTTTTGAGTAAAATAAACATTAACTTATTTCAGGTTTAATTATCGCAGAGTAATCTGCAGCATAAATAGAGGTAATTAAAAACCAAAATCGCAATTTTAAATAAATATGTATACAGATCCAATCGCGGATTTTTTAACAAGAGTTAGAAATGCAATCGCAGCAGGACACAGAGTTGTAGAAATTCCAGCTTCAAACTTGAAGAAGGAAATAACAAAAATTTTGTTTGACCAAGGGTATATTTTAAGCTACCAGTTCAATGACGAATCAGTTCAAGGAACAATCAAAATAGCTTTAAAGTACGACAGAGAAACAAAAGAATCAGTAATTAGAAAACTAGAACGAATCAGTACACCAGGTTTACGTAAATACGTTAACGCTTTAGAAATGCCTAGAGTATTAAACGGTCTTGGTATTGCAATCGTTTCAACATCTAAAGGTGTGATGACTAACAAGAAAGCACGTCAAGAAAATGATGGAGGAGAAGTAATTTGTTACGTTTATTAATACTATAGTAAGATGTCAAGAATAGGAAAAAACCCAATAAGCATTCCAGCCGGAGTTGAATTAAACATCGATGGAAATGTAGTAACGGTAAAAGGAAAATTAGGAGAATTAACTCAAGAGGTTTCTGGCGATATTACTGTAAGAATAGAAGGAGATACTGTTATATTAAACAGACCATCAGATAGTAAACCTCATAAAGCTGCACACGGATTATATAGATCATTAGTATTTAATATGATTGAAGGTGTAAGTAAAGGTTGGACTAAAGATTTAGAATTAGTTGGTGTAGGTTATAGAGCTTCAAACCAAGGACAAAAATTAGATTTAGCATTAGGTTTTTCTCATAATATTGTTTTAGAATTAGCTCCAGAAGTTAAGGTAGAAACAGTTTCAGAAAAAGGAAAAAACCCAGTCGTTAAATTAACTTCTTATGATAAACAACTAGTTGGTCAAATTGCCGCAAAGATTCGTTCTTTCCGTGCACCAGAGCCATACAAAGGTAAAGGAGTTAAATTTGTAGGAGAACAATTAAGAAGAAAAGCAGGTAAATCTGCATAATATATAGCACTATGGCATTATCAAAGCTTGAAAGAAGACAAAGAATTAAAAACAGAATCAGAAAAATTGTTTCTGGAACTGCGGCTAAGCCAAGGTTATCTGTTTTTAGAAGTAATAAAGAAATATATGCTCAATTAGTAGATGACGTTACTGGTATTACATTAGTAGCTGCTTCTTCTAGAGATAAAGATGTTGCATCAGGTTCAAAATTAGAAACTGCGGCATCTGTAGGAAAAGCAATAGCAGAAAAAGCTGTTAAAGCTGGTGTAGAAACTATTTCTTTTGATAGAAACGGATATTTATATCACGGTAGAATAAAAGTATTAGCAGAAGCTGCTAGAGAAGCGGGTTTAAAATTTTAAGAAAGTTATTATGTATCAAAATTATAAAAACGTAGAAAGAGTAAAACCTAGCGGATTAGAACTTGTAGATAAGTTAGTAAGTGTACAACGTGTTACTAAAGTAACAAAAGGTGGTAGAGCTTTCGGATTTTCTGCAATTGTTGTTGTAGGAGATGGTAACGGAGTAGTTGGTCATGGATTAGGTAAATCTAAAGATGTAGCATCTGCAATTGCAAAAGCAATTGAAGACGCTAAGAAAAACTTAGTTAGAATTCCAATTTTACAAGGAACATTACCTCATGAGCAAAAAGGAAAATTTGGTGGAGCAAAAGTATTTTTAAAGCCTGCTTCACATGGTACCGGAGTTATTGCTGGTGGTGCTGTGCGTGCGGTATTAGAGTCTGTAGGAGTACATGATGTATTATCTAAATCTCAAGGTTCTTCTAACCCTCACAATGTAGTAAAAGCTACTTTAGATGCTTTATTACAATTGCGTAGTGCAGTTACAATTGCAAAACAAAGAGGAATTTCATTAGGGAAAGTATTTAACGGATAAACCTAAGAACGATGGCAAAAATTAGAGTTACACAAGTAAAAAGCAAAATCGGGCGTCTTCAAAGTCAAAAGAGAACTTTAGAAGCTTTAGGTTTACGTAAAATGAACCAAGTAGTAGAACATGAGGCAACTCCTTCTATTATTGGTATGGTAAATACAGTTAAACACTTAATTTCTGTAGAAGAAGTTAAATAAGATATTATATAGATATGAGTTTACATAACTTACAACCAGCAGAAGGATCTGTTAAAAAAGAGAAAAGAATCGCTAGAGGTGAAGGTTCTGGTAAAGGTGGTACCGCTACTAGAGGTCATAATGGTCAGCAATCTCGTTCAGGTTATTCTAGAAAAATAGGATTTGAAGGAGGGCAAATGCCTCTTCAAAGACGTGTTCCTAAATTTGGATTCACAAACATTAACCGTAAGGAGTATGTTGGAGTTAATTTAGATAGATTACAAACATTAGTTGACGAAGGTAAAATTACAGATACTGTAACTTTAGAAATCTTAATCGCTAATCGAGTAGTAAGTAAAACCGAATTAGTAAAAATACTAGGTCGAGGAGAGCTTAAAGCTAAATTAAATATTACTGTTCACAAATTTACTGCTACTGCAAAAGCTGCTATTGAAGCTACTGGAGGAGAAGTAGTTACTTTATAAGATTAGGTAAAGATGAAGTTGATAAATACTTTAAGAGATATCTGGAAAATAGAAGAGCTTAAACAAAAGCTTATTTTAACCTTAGGATTAATTGCTGTATATCGTTTTATGGCTCAAGTTCCATTACCTGGAATTGATCCATTGCAATTATCTGCATTAAAACAAAGTACAGAAGGAGGTCTTTTAGGATTATTAAATGCATTTACTGGAGGAGCCTTTTCTAGAGCGTCTATTATGGCACTTGGAATTATGCCTTATATTTCTGCTTCTATTGTAGTTCAATTAATGGGAATTGCGGTTCCGTATTTACAAAAACTACAAAAAGATGGAGAAAGCGGAAGAAAGAAAATTACACAAATTACACGTTGGTTAACAATTGGTATTACATTAGTACAAGCACCAACTTATATAACAGCGATTAAAACATCATTCGGTTTACCAGAGCAAGCATTTTTAGTGTCTGGAGGAGCATTTTGGTTTTCATCAATTATATTGTTAACAGCAGGAACTGTTTTTGCCATGTGGTTAGGAGAGCGTATTACAGACAAAGGAGTTGGTAATGGAATATCATTATTAATTACAGTAGGTATTATCGCTAATTTACCAAGTGCATTTATGCAAGAATTAGTTTCTAAAACAACCAATGCAGGTGCGGGAGGTTTTATGATGATTCTGTTAGAAATCTTTGTTTGGTTTGTTGTGATTTTATTATCGGTTTTATTAGTGACAGCTGTTCGAAAAATTGCTGTACAATACGCTAGAAGAACTGTTGTTGGAGATATTAAAGATGTGGCTGGAGCAAGACAATACATTCCGTTAAAATTAAATGCAGCGGGAGTAATGCCAATCATTTTTGCACAAGCAATTATGTTTTTACCAGTAGCATTGGCAAGAAAGTTTCCAGCATTAACTGAGTTACAAGATATGCATGGATTGTGGTACAATGTGTTATTTGCCGTATTGATTATAATCTTCAGTTATTTTTATACAGCAATTACAATACCTACAAATAAAATGGCTGATGATTTAAAAAGAAGCGGTGGTTTTATACCAGGAATTAAACCAGGAACAGATACAGCAGAAAGATTAGATTCTGTATTATCAAGAATTACGTTTCCAGGATCGTTATTCTTAGCAGGTTTGTCTATTTTGCCAGCAATAGTTGTTCAATTTGGAGTACAACAAAGTTGGGCAATGTTTTATGGTGGAACATCATTAATTATTATGGTAGGGGTTGCAATTGATACCATTCAACAAATTAATTCGTATTTATTAAACAGTCATTACGATGGTTTGATGAAAAAAGGAACAAGCAGAAAAGCATTAAAATAATATGGCTAAGCAATCAGCAATTCAACAAGACGGAACTATTACAGAAGCATTATCAAATGCTATGTTTCGTGTAGAGTTAGAAAATGGTCATATTGTTACAGCACATATTTCTGGTAAAATGCGTATGCATTACATTAAGTTATTACCAGGAGATAAAGTGAAATTAGAAATGAGTCCTTATGATTTAACTAAGGCTAGAATTACTTATAGATATTAAAAAACAACACAGATGAAAGTAAGAGCATCAGTTAAGAAAAGAAGTGCCAACTGCAAAATAGTTCGCAGAAAAGGCAGATTATATGTAATAAATAAACAAAATCCTAGATTTAAACAAAGACAAGGGTAATGGCAAGAATAGCAGGTATTGATATTCCAAAGAATAAAAGAGGAGTTATTGCTTTAACTTACATCTTTGGTATAGGAGCAAGTAGAGCTAAAGAAGTTTTAGCAAAAGCAAAGGTTGACGAAAGTATTAAAGTTCAAGATTGGACAGATGATCAAATCGCAGCAATTAGAGAACAAGTTGGATCTTTCACAATTGAAGGAGAATTACGTTCTGAAGTTCAAATAAACATCAAGCGTTTGATGGATATTGGATGTTACAGAGGTATTCGTCATAGAACTGGTCTTCCTTTAAGAGGACAAAGAACTAAGAACAACTCTAGAACAAGAAAAGGTAAAAGAAAAACGGTAGCGAACAAAAAGAAAGCTACTAAATAATAACTAGATATTATGGCTAAAGCAAGCACAAAAAAGCGTAAAGTTATTGTTGAATCAGTTGGTGAAGCACATATCACTGCATCTTTTAATAACATTATTATTTCATTAACAAATAAAAAAGGTGACGTAATTTCATGGTCGTCTGCTGGTAAGCAAGGATTTAGAGGTTCTAAAAAGAATACTCCATATGCTGCTCAAACCGCTGCAGAAGATTGTGCAAGAGTTGCTCATGAAGCTGGACTTAGAAAAGTAAAAGTTTTTGTTAAAGGACCAGGTAATGGTAGAGAAAGCGCAATAAGAACATTACATAATAGCGGAATTGAAGTTACAGAAATTATCGATGTAACTCCAACACCACACAATGGATGTAGACCTCCAAAAAGAAGAAGAGTATAATTAAATTTTAACTAAGTTGGATTTTTAGATTATCGAAGGAGTTCGCCTTAATTCATAATCCCAGCTTTAAAAACTAAGAAATGGCAAGATATACAGGACCAAAAACTAAAATTGCCCGTAAATTCGGAGAAGCAATTTTTGGAGATGATAAAAACTTTGAAAAAAGAAATTATCCTCCAGGGCAACATGGTAACGCAAAAAGAAGAGGTAAAAAATCTGAATATGCAACCCAATTGCAAGAAAAACAAAAAGCAAAATACTCTTATGGTATTTTAGAACGTCAATTCTCTAACTTATTTAAAAAAGCCCAAAGTGCTGGTGGTATTACTGGTGAGGTTTTATTACAGTTATGTGAATCTCGTTTAGACAATGTAGTGTATCGTTTAGGTATAGCTAATTCTCGTAGTGCAGCTCGTCAATTAGTTTCTCACCGTCACATTACTGTGAATGGAGAAATTTTAAACATCCCTTCACATACTTTACAAGAAGGAGATGTAGTAGCAGTCAGAGAAAAATCTAAATCTTTACTTGCAATAGAAAGCGCTTTAGCTTCTAATAGTAACATGTATGAATGGTTAAGCTGGAATGCTGATTTATTATCAGGAACATTCGTTAAAGCTCCAGAAAGAGTACAAATTCCAGAGAATATCAAAGAACAATTAATTGTAGAGTTATACTCTAAATAATCCTGATAAAGAACATATGGCAATTTTAAATTTTCAAAAGCCCGACAAAGTAATAATGATTGAATCTACTGATTTTTCAGGTAGATTTGAGTTCAGACCTTTAGAACCAGGTTTTGGGTTAACAGTTGGTAATGCATTAAGAAGAGTATTGTTGTCTTCTTTAGAAGGTTTTGCAATTACATCATTAAGAATTGATGGTGTAGAGCATGAGTTTTCTGCAATAAAAGGAGTAGTAGAAGATGTAACTGAAATGATCTTAAACTTAAAACAAGTTCGTTTTAAGAAACAAATAGAAGAAACAGATAAAGAATTAGTTTCTATTAATGTTTCTGGTCAAGAGCAATTAACTGCTGGAGACTTACAACGTTTTATTTCTGGTTTTCAAGTATTAAATCCTGATTTAGTTATCTGTAATATGGATAAATCTGTGAAATTAAACATGGAAATTTCTATAGAGAAAGGTAGAGGGTTTGTACCCGCAGAAGAAAACAAAAAAGCTGGTGTACCATTAGGAACAATTTTTACAGACTCAGTTTACACTCCAATAAAGAATGTAAAATATGCCGTTGAAAATTTCCGTGTAGAACAAAAAACTGACTACGAAAAATTAATTTTCGATATAGACACAGACGGTTCTATCAATCCTAAAGATGCATTAACAGAAGCTGCTAAAATATTAATTCACCACTTTATGTTATTCTCAGATGAGCGTATCACTTTAGAGGCTGATGAAATAGCGCAAACTGAAACATATGATGAGGAATCATTACACATGCGCCAGTTATTAAAGACGAAGTTGGTAGATATGGATTTATCAGTAAGAGCTTTAAACTGTTTAAAAGCAGCAGAGGTAGATACTTTAGGAGACTTAGTGTCTTTCAATAAAAACGATTTAATGAAGTTCCGTAACTTCGGTAAAAAATCATTAACTGAATTAGAAGAGTTAGTGATTAACAAAAACCTAAACTTCGGAATGGATTTAAGTAAATACAAATTAGATAGAGATTAATCTTTCATATTTTGCGCCCCAAAATGGGTTGATGCAAGATGAGAGTAAAAATAAAATGTAATGAGACACGGTAAGAAAGATAACCATTTAGGAAGAAAAACAGCACATAGAAAAGCAATGTTAGCTAATATGTCTTGTTCATTAATTGAGCATAAACGTATTAACACAACAGAAGCAAAAGCAAAAGCATTACGTAGATTTGTAGAGCCTTTACTTACAAAATCTAAGAACGATACTACTCACAACCGCCGTGTTGTATTTAGCTACCTTAGAGATAAATATGCTGTTACAGAATTATTTAAAGAAATATCTGTAAAGATTGCAGATAGACCAGGAGGATATGTACGTATCATTAAATTAGGAAATCGTCAAGGAGATAATGCTTCTATGGCAATGGTAGAATTAGTTGATTACAACGAATTGTACAATCCTAACGGTAAAAAAGCTAAGAAAACTACTCGTAGGGGTAAAAAGAAAGCTACGGATGTTGATGATGATGTTGCAGAAACTGAAACACCAGAAACTTCTGAAGAATAATATGGTATTTATTAAAATTCATATAAAGGGATAAGCGTTTACGTTTATCCCTTTTTTTATAATTTTATAAACAAAAAAAGTTTACTAATTAAGATATTATTACTTTTGTAATCGAAACGGTTGAAATAACAATTAATAAAAGTACACACAACTAATAATGAAATACCAACAACATAAAAAAGCCCTAGTATTATTAGAAGACGGAACCATTTTTCATGGTAAATCTATTGGAATAGAAGGAACTTCTACAGGAGAAATTTGCTTTAATACAGGCATGACTGGTTATCAGGAAATATTTACCGATCCATCTTACTTTGGTCAATTAATGGTTGCAACAAGTGCACATATAGGAAACTATGGAGTAAATGAGAACGAAGTTGAATCAGAAGGAATTAAAATTGCAGGATTAATTTGTAGAAATTTTAGTTTTACACACTCAAGAGTAGATTCTGATGGAAATTTAAAAGATTGGTTTATTAAACATAACACTGTAGCAATTTCTGATGTAGACACAAGAGCTTTAGTTGCTTATATTAGAGATAATGGAGCAATGAATGCAATTATCTCCACAGATGTTGATAACATTGACGGATTAAAAAAACAATTATCAGAAGTGCCAGATATGAATGGTTTAGAGTTGGCATCAAAAGTATCAACTAAAGAACCCTACTTTTTTGGAGATGAAAATGCTACGTATAAGATTTCTGCTTTAGATATTGGAATCAAAAGGAATATTTTAAGAAATTTAGCAAAAAGAGATGCTTACATTAAAGTATTTCCATACAATGCTAGTTTTGAAGAAATGAGTTCTTTTAATCCTAACGGATATTTCATTTCTAACGGACCTGGAGATCCAGAACCATTAGTTGATGCTCAAAACACAGCAAAAGAAATTATCAAAAGAGATTTACCTTTATTCGGTATTTGTTTAGGACACCAAGTAATTGCATTGGCAAACGGAATATCTACCTATAAAATGCATAATGGTCATAGAGGAATTAATCATCCGGTAAAAAACTTGTTAACGGGTAAAGGTGAAATTACTTCTCAAAATCACGGTTTTGCAGTTAATAGAGAAGAAACAGAAGCAAATGAGAATGTAGAAATTACACATGTTCATTTAAATGATCATACTGTTGCTGGTATTAGAATGAAAAACAAAAACTGTTTTTCTGTTCAGTATCATCCAGAAGCAAGTCCTGGACCACACGATGCTGAATATTTGTTCGATCAATTTATAGAGAACATAAAGAAAATAAAATAAGTAATTTATGAAATCGTTTTCGCAGTTAATTAAAATTAACACGCTAGTAAAAAATCATATTTTGTAGTTTAGCAAGAAGATATTATTAATTACAACTTGAGAAAGTTATCCTAAAATATAAAACAATGAGTATTATAATAAACATACATGCACGTCAAATTTTCGATTCAAGAGGAAATCCAACAGTAGAAGTAGATGTTATAACAGAAAATGGTGTTTTAGGAAGAGCTGCAGTTCCTTCAGGAGCATCAACAGGAGAACACGAAGCCATTGAGTTAAGAGATGGCGGGAAAGCTTATATGGGCAAAGGTGTTTTAAAAGCAGTTTCTAATGTAAATCAAATTATAGCACAAGAATTGTTAGGAACTTCTGTTTTTGAACAAAACTTAATAGATAAAATAATGATTGATTTAGATGGCACACCAAATAAATCAGTTTTAGGAGCAAATGCAATTTTAGGAGTTTCTTTAGCAGCAGCAAAAGCAGCAGCAAATGAATTAGGAATGCCTTTATATCGTTATGTTGGAGGAGTTTCTGCAAATACATTGCCAGTTCCAATGATGAATATCATTAATGGAGGTTCGCACTCTGATGCTCCGATTGCATTTCAAGAGTTTATGATTATACCAGTAAAAGCAGAAAATTTTACACAAGCAATGCAAATGGGTTCTGAAATTTTTCATCATTTAAAAAAGGTGTTGCATGATAGAAAATTAAGTACAGCTGTTGGCGATGAAGGAGGATTTGCACCAACTTTAGACGGTACAGAAGACGCTATAGAAACAATAGAGTTGGCAGTGAAAAATGCTGGTTATTCTTTTGGAGATGAAATTATGATCGCTTTAGATTGTGCTGCAGCAGAATTTTATGTAGATGGAAAATACGATTATTCAAAGTTTGAAGGTGATTCAGGGAAAGTAAGAATAAGTCAAGAGCAAGCAGATTATTTAGCTGAATTAGTAGAGAAATATCCAATTATTTCTATTGAAGACGGAATGGATGAAAATGATTGGGATGGTTGGAAATATTTAACTGATAAAGTTGGAGATAAAGTGCAATTAGTTGGAGATGATTTATTTGTAACTAATGTAGAGCGTTTGTCTAGAGGAATTAAAAGCGGAATAGCAAATTCTATTTTGATTAAAGTAAACCAAATAGGCACTTTAACAGAAACTATTTCTGCTGTAAATATGGCACACAATGCTGGGTATACTTCGGTAATGTCTCATAGATCTGGAGAAACAGAAGACACTACAATTGCAGATTTAGCCGTTGCGTTAAATTGTGGTCAGATTAAAACAGGTTCGGCTTCTCGATCAGACAGAATGGCTAAGTACAATCAATTATTGAGAATTGAAGAAGAGTTGGGAAATACAGCTTATTTTCCAAAAGAGAAAGCTTTTAAAATAAAGTAAAATGGAATTTAGAAATAAAAAAACCTTATAATTTATTTTATAGGGTTTTTTTATGATTAAATGTCCCGTCCTGAAATAGCGATACACAAAAAGTATCCTAATGGAAAAATCACAAGAAGCACGCTACATTAAGCGAACCCAAAAAGACTATTCGATGTCTTTTAAATTAGAAGTTGTACAA
>Ga0105053_10002805_pt1 | contig 26782 bp, 16 predicted proteins | sample BON01_FD_78093 | JGI IMG/M metagenome (GOLD analysis project Ga0105053, IMG submission 78093) | Freshwater microbial communities from Lake Bonney liftoff mats and glacier meltwater in Antarctica - BON-01 | ecosystem: Environmental > Aquatic > Freshwater > Ice > Glacier meltwater | place: Lake...
CAACAAGATACTCTTGTTTATTAAGAAATTAGCATTTGATGGCTTTTATCCACTACTAGTAGTTTTAAAAAATCGATTTTTGTTGTTGTTTAAAAAAAAAAAAAAATACTCACAAATTGAATTTGAATTTACTCCTCTCCTTTTTGTTTTAACGATCTCTTTTCGCAATAATAAATGCATGGAGGATCTAAGTTTGGTAAAATGAATATAATTTAATAAATTCGGGGGCGAAATTAATTTAATATTATTATGATTTTCTAATGACAAAATTTGTAACCTGGTCAAACCGCCTACGCATCAATTTGTTGCTTTTGATTGTTTTTAGGTCTTGTTTAACAATCCGCATATCTCGCCATGGCTCCGGATTATCAGGTATTAAACCAAACTCAACTGGAATTTTCAGATTAGATGTTTTTTCACGAAGAATCCTCACGTGACTCTCCAGTATATTCAGTTTTTTAGATCTCATTATCTTGACCATATCAATTGCTTCCTTGAACCGTTTCTGTTCCGCGTATCCTTTCACGAGAGCGCCGGTTGCAGCTCCCAAAAGGTCTTTGTGTCCTTCCAGTAAATAGGCACCCTCATGGTATACTTTCAATGCCGAATCCATTCGCTTCAACTTGGAGTACATTTGAATCATCGCCAAGTACGAGTAAGCAGTTGGCTCAAGATCGTATTTTTTAAAAGACTCTCTGAAGATTGCTTCCGCGCGGTGAATTGACAATGAGTTTGTGTAGCACCTCAAATGAACATTAACCATCGGAGCAGTTGGTTTCAAGCCATCCGTATTGAGAGCATGTTCGAAAATCATGTTGGCAAGTTTCAAGGTATCTTTCGGCAAGTTGTCGTGGAGTTTCGGTTCAGCTTCGATCAAAGTCAGATCATCCTCTTCTACACCGTAATCAGCTCCTGGTTCGTCTATCAAGTATTCTTCCAATTTCAACGACAAAGCTTCTTGAAAAAAATCATGATCAATTTCACCTTTCGCGTTTGTGTATTTCTGTTCCAATTTGTCAACAGCCTCAAACAAATCCATATCTGGTTTTTTAGTTTGGGCTGCCAGAATTTTTTCAAATTCTGCATTTTCCAAGTCTTCCAGTTCGTCTTTCCCGAAAGAATGACCTTCAATAAGTTCCATACGTTCACCACCTGTCACTAAATCGACATCCTCAGGAATTTTCATGATCTTGTTGGCATTCTCTTGAATCTTATCATAAGCTGGTGACATAGCAAAGACCTCAGCTTCTTCATCGTATGGAATAAACTCGTTATCGAACCCAGGATTTACAAGCGGAGGCATCACATGCTGGAAAAACTTGGTTTTCAACACTTTGATTTCGTCAGACACAGGGCGCCCAAATTCCTTGATTTCAAGACGACGAATCACTTCTCTATCTTTTTCTTCTTCCGCCAATTCTTCAATTGTTTTAAACCCGGGAATGCCACTGTCGAACTTTTTGAAATCTTCTGAAAAATAAGCATCATCTGGAAGCAATTCCAGCTGACGCACCAAATTCACAGCCTCGTTATACATCTTCGGTCTCAAATGAGGGTTCGGATGCCCTTTATTCTTCCTTGGCTTCTTACTTTTGTCCATTCGAAGTCGTACTGCATACACGTACAAGAGCGAAGTGTATGCAAACACATCTGGAATCACTCCTTGGTCTTCTGTCAAATCTGCCCATAATTCCTCCGCTTTCGAAATGTCTCCATGAGTAGCACAAGCTCTCATCAAGTTCGTCAATGTCACCGAGTCAGGAGGTAATTTCGTATACTTGAACCGATCATATACGTCAAAGCTCAGTTGCCACGTATCCTTATCCCGAGCGCACGCCATGATGGTGTTGTTATAGACATCTCTTATGGCTTGAAGCTCTCTAACTTGAGAAGGATCATTCGTATCTGCAAGGGTGACTTCCACCAGGTGAGGGCAGTCGAATTCATAGCGATCTAAAAACTTCCTAGCGGGGTAACCGTTATTATGCGTTTGTGCATACAGTGCAGCCATAGCACGATATACATGCTTGTCATTCGGGAAAGTAAATTTATTCCTCAAGGCGTCATACAAATTAATCCCTCGAGTCGACTGCTTACTCACCACGCATCCATCTAATAGGGCAGCTACACCAGTAGAGGTAATAACCTTGTCTCTATCAACAATTTTCTCTTGTACCATATTAAACGCTTGGTCTAGATTACCTTCCTTGATCATCTGTTGGGCCACACTGATAGTAGCACACACCGTTGCAGCACTGTGTGACGACAGCTTTTCCAATTGTTCCAACTTCACCAAAGCTTGTTCCGATGGAGTTTCACCTTGACGAATCTCCTCTATGATGGTACGACTCAGAGCATTAGCCGTGCCAGACCTATTCTCTAATTCATTCGATCCACTCAACAAATTATTCAACTCCACTGGAGCCAATTTTGAGCGACTTTTTATCCGTTTTGAAAGAACTGAGAAATCTTGATAAGGGTTTAACAAGTCCCACAATTCCTCTCCGTCTTTTTCTGCTTCTGCAAGATCATTTTTAACAAAGTCGAGATACTCAGGCGATGGTTTAGGATGGTGAGTCCTTGCATAATTCTCTTGGCCTCGTTTTCCCGTAGGGTCATGCCTTGTATTATCACGCACCATATTCTTCAAATGCTTTCGTTGTTTTCTGCTTCTTGAAAAATGGGCAAATGTATTGCATCTTGTGAGAGTTCGAATCAGGAACGACGATCGATTCACCACCAACATCTGAATATTCACCAAAAGGCTTTGACTGGAGGCGTGTTTTTTTTATTTTTTTATTTTCATCCATTATTTATTTTTTTTCCAAACTTCGAACTTCTTTGTGTGCTCGTTCAAAAAACATTCCCAACATAGAAATCATTCCTTCAAGTCTTTTGTTAGCTATTTGCAGTTTGTTTTCAAGTTCAGATATTTTCATTTCAAGATCATCATTATTCGATTTGGATTTTTTTCGAACAGTAGTTCGAAGATCGGGGGTATCACTATATTCAATTTCCGAGTCCTTGAACAACTGTTCTGGTTCGTCATCAATACTAGTATCCGAAATAACAGCTTCCGAAACTCGTTTTTTAAGTCTAAACTCCGCATCAGTCTTCCATGGTATATTGAGTAGTCCTGCAAGTACCCTTAGGCTATTGGTTACAATAACAGAATTTTTGCTTGCCATATCATACACGGGGTGCCTTTTCGGGTTGAATGTCACAGCATTGACCCATATCTGCTTGATGTCTTGGCTTATCATGTCGAATAGTTCAACGGAACTCAGGTGCTTAAAATTTTTGATGCATTTATCTTTACAAGTCCCAAGGTCCATTGGAGAAGAAATCGCTTCGTAGTATCCAGGCTCACTGCGAGGAACCGGATCACAAAACCAGCAGTTGGTGTCAGTGGCAATTACCTGTTCTATAAAACCGCATAAGATACAATAAACGAATTCTCGGTTCGAAATACAAACCGAATCGAAGGTTTCTATAGGTTTTGATTGCGGTAATCCAGCCAATACCAAAGCTGTTGTAACTAGTAATTGTCTCGCAAAACTTGGAGAGTCATCTCTCTCCCCAGTGGCTTTTTCAAACTCGGACCATCCATGATCAACCATATTATTGAATCTATGCGCAACCGTCGTACTGAGCTTTAGAGTATTGATGGTTGCAAGACCTGCATCTCCAAGTGTGCTAACCACTTGCTCCATAGCAGCAGCCGATGCAGCAGCACCGAAACCATTAGTTTGCTTTCGTTTCCGCGTGTCTTCAGGTGGAAGTGGCTCGGTTCGTGCATGGTCTACTTTCGGGGATTCCTCATTTTTATTTGTTTCTGGTTTTGAATGCGATACCACAGAAGCATCAAACGGGGGGATCACCACGCGTTTCATGAAAGGCATGTGTTCCTTTGTATGTCGGTAAGTTGAGTCCATGTAGCAGTCTTGGCACAGATCGAAGTTAGTACATATCTCGCAGTTGAACCGCAACTGTTTCAGAGGATAGCGGCGACATGAGTCACAAGCAAACACTGTTACGTTGTCTTTTTTCGGCTCTTCCATACCCTCTGTGGAGTCAGTGAGTGCTCTATTTTCCATTTGTTTCAAAAACCTTTCCTTGAAAAAAAGATTCCTTTCTTTAAGTACTCTAATACATCTTGTAATACATCACGGGTTCACTTTTGGAGGGTGTGCATCTGCGTTAGTTGAATACCAAGCAAGGAAATTAAGAATCAGTCGACGCAAGAGTCACATACTGTCCATAAATACTCCCTCAATACATCCGATTGCTGTGCAGAGATTACCTCTACATTTTATTTCATCCACCCATCGAAGGTTTCAATGGGCCAATGCTGCTCTTTCCAAAGCAAAACGAACATGCACGAGTTGTTCAATGAATCGAATCTAGCAAGATCTGAATCTGTAAAGTTTTCGTCAAAGAAGAAAAAGGCGACTTCTCAAACTAAAATTTTACTTCTTGGGACAGGCAACTCTGGTAAAAGTACAGTCTTTAAACAGTTCCAATTGGTTCACAATCATGGATTCTCTCTGGAAGAACGAGAACATTGTCGTAAGGTTATGATATACAGTGCCATAAACTCGATAAAAAAACTCATGCAGTATTGCAGTGATTTACTTTTTGAAGGCGATCTTGCACCAGAAGAAGAGTCCGATTTATTTATGAGGTTCTCTAAAAATGTTCAGCGTCATTCCTCTCCTGCGGATAAGTTTATATCCTTGAACCAACTTATAAACTCGACCAAACTGACGGACGTATTTCACACTGCCACTACCAAGCAGTCACAGGGCGGAAATCGCGATACCGACCTATCAGAATCCAGTCTTCATGAAATTGATCATCGTAAAGTTGAGCTTAACCAAGTCATTAGTGATGAAGTTTCTAGTTTTGCAGAGGTTGTGAAGAACCTTCCCGAGGGTACTGAATTGAACGAAATGAAAACCGTCATTAAGAAAATGAAAGACGCTACTACTGTATCGTTGGAGCTTTCAGTGGCTGATATTTTGGTTGTGATATGGGAAGATCCGGTAATTCAGAAAGTCTATGCCATGGAAGGTAAAATGCCTACATTGGAGGCTCCTATTGGTTACTACATGAAACATATACAACGACTCGCTTCTAAAGATTTTATGCCCACTGATGAAGATATGCTGCATTCACGAAAACAAACCCGAATAGTTCAGCATCTTGAATTTAAAGTTCAAAATAAGGATTTCGTGCTCACTGATGTCGGTGGTCAACGCATAGAACGACGTCAATGGCTTACCTACTTCGAAGGCGTCGACGTCGTGATGTTTATTGTGGGATTGGACGGCTACAATCAAGTGTGTCTCGAAGACGGTAGAACGAATCGAGTCAAAGAAGCGTTGCTTCTTTTCAAAGAAATTTGCGAATCTCCGTATTTCGCATCGACTAGTTTTTTGTTATTTCTCAACAAGTCGGATATATTCAAGGAGAAGATATCGTCAGTTCCTCTTAGTGTCTGTTTCAGATCATACAAAGGCCATGCAGATGATTCTGAGGAAAGTTTAAAGTATCTTTCAAAACGTTTTCTGGATATTCACACGAGGAGTGTTCATAGAAGAGTTGGTGTTGACATGTTAATCCCCAAGGTATATCCATATATTACTTGCGCTACCGATCCGGAGAAGATGAAGTTTGTAATCACCAGTTGCCAGGCTATTTTTTTAAGGCAAGGAATGGCAGCTTGCGGCATTGCAGCCATGTAAAAACAAATATATATTGTGTTCGAACTCAGTTTTTATTTCATTTATAATTCAAAAAACTAAATTCGATTTCATATTATTTTTAGAAACTACATTTCATCAGGGTAACGAATAAATTCCTTTTCGGCAAATGCAGATGAAGGATTTGAAAATTTGGGGAAGTTTCTCTCGCGCAATCTTTCTAATTCCTGTGTCAGGAATTGGATTTCGTCGTTTTGCGCTTTGGCCAAATCGACCATCTTCCGCCTTTTGACAATATTTTTCATTTTCACAACCACCGAGCTGGATTTTGAGCTTTTGGATTCTTCTTCTTCAGGATGAAGGATAGATTTTCCATGGCGTGCAAGTAACACTGTATCTCGCATGGAAACATTCGTACTTAATTCTTTCAATCGTTCTTCCAGTTGAAGATTCTCCTCTTTGAGATGCTGCTGTTTTTGTTGAACCTTCTCCATTGATGCGGTCAATTTAGCAACTTTGGACATATTGATACTTTTCATCTTGGACATTTTAACTTCACATTGCTGAACTTCATCGTGTCGTTCTCCAGTTTCACCTCCTTTGATTATCTCTTGGAGCGACTTGGTGACTCTCAGCATATGCAGATCAGTAAAATGTTCCTCCATATCAGATCCTTGATGCATTAAATATCGATGTTCCCAATCCAAATAGTTGATATTCTTGCGAAAGTCTTTCATCTTGGTTAATACCGCTACTTTGCTTTTTCCAAGTTCTATAATCTTGGCGTTTTCATTCTCAATAACAGATCTCCCAAGAAGCAAACTATCAGAGAAGCCATTTTGTGATTTAACTTCAATCAATCCTTGCCTCACGCGGACGCAAATCTCAGCGTCGAACAAACTCTTAGAATCCATAGAACTCAGTTCAGAAAGCGAACTTTCGACATGCTCAATACGCAATGCAATCGACTCCTTTATGCTGGTGAGAGATTCGTGGTGCTTGACTACATCGTTCAGTGCTTCAACTTCATCAGCCAAATCCAACTCCAAATTGATCTTCTTTACACGAAGAGTTTGCATGGCCTCCCAATACACCTCAAGATCTTGTACAACCCCTGAAGGCCAGTCAAATTCAAGGTCCAAAGGCATCGTAGCAATCCTTCTGGCCTCCGCTTTTTCCCTTGCTTTGTTCGAAGTTTGGAAGCCATGGTACGGATCCATCGCCGAAGCTACGCAAACCGGGGGGTCTTCATCTGATTGCTTGAAGGAATTACTAAATGAACGTCGTCTTCGGAGAGAGTTGGTGCGGGAGATATGACCCATAGAAGGTCGTCTATCAAGTGACTCCCTACTTTCCATCGAGTTTGTTCGAGTAAATGAATTTCGCCTATCCAGCGAATTCCTACGGAAAATCCCAGATAAATTGCTGTTGGTTCGTAATAAACCAGTATCTGGTTTCTTGCTCTCTCGTTGCTTGTACAGTTGAAGAAGGATTCTTATCAAGTCAGTATCCAATGAACTCTCATTGGATAAATCTTGCATATGATTCTTGAAAGACTTCTCTTCTGTGCGATCAGATTCTTGCAATCTATGCACCGATTCCTTTTTCGAAACAAGATGACTTGCGAAATCTGAGATTTCTTTTTCAGCCTCTTGGAGCTCCTTATTCGCATTTTCAAGTTCTTGTTCAAGTTTCTTGCGTTGCAATTGGGTGTCTTCATTGAGGGTAAGTCCCCGTACAAGCCTTGACCTGTAGGACTCTTGTACTAATATGTTTTCAACAACATCCATTTTCAATTTTCGAACTGCTAGGAGAGCATTATCGAAAGAGATCATCAATTCTGTCGCTTCCTGAAGACATTTTTTATGTTCAATCTCCAAAGCTTTTGAATATTTCTCTTTCGATTCCATAAATTGCTGGAACTTTGTGTCAAATTCATCGAATTCGCGACGCTGTTCTTCTGTCATGTCTGCATATGTGACCTGCAACATCCACTCAGGCTTAACCATCTCTTTCTCAGCCAATGTAGGCTCTTTGACATTTTCAAGAGTACCTTTCATCATATCTTCTAAAGCGCGAGCGCCCATGTTATCTTTGGCTGCTTCAGCGGCTCTTCTTCGTTTCTCCTCGGCTTCCAACGCCTGCTTTTCTCGTTCCGCTCTGGACAAATATTTGGTCACTCCAATTTCAGAATCTGAAATGTTAAATAGCGAATCCACCTTCTCGCTGTCGCTCCATGATACTCGGGCAGTAGATATGGGCTGACTTAGTTCTTCGTTAATCTCGTTCACCCGTTGAAACTTTGCTGAAATTCGTTCCATTGTATCTTCTTTTTCGTCAACCAGTTTTTCCACGCATTTGTTCATCGCAATCATTATCTCTCGCTGCAGCTGTTTTAGCAAAATTATTTGAGATCGTTTATGTATACAAGATCGAACCACCAATGGGTTGTATAACATGTCCACTATTGACCATGCATTATTCGAATCTAAATCTTCATTCAAGGAACTTTCCGAATCTTCTTCTGAAGCTTCTTCAACATTTTCTTCTTTACGAACTTCCTCTTTGGCGGTTGTTTGTATGTTCGCATGGAGATCTAGATTGGGTAGTAAAAGACCTGTGTTCACAAGCCAGTCCGCTTCCGGTGATAATAACTTGAGCACCTTTCGTTGTTCTCCCTTTCCACCAGCTAATTCTATTCTTCGAAGATGATACACATGATTAAGAACTTCTTGCTCCTCAGGGGAAATTTCCGGAAGGGCAAAATTTGAAACTATAATCGATTGATCCAGTCCGCGCACCTGTCTAAAAGGCACTTTGGTAGAATCCCAGCATTCCTTCTTGATTCGAGAATAGATCAGGTCTCGTCCTTTGATCTCCCTTTCGAATTTTTCTCTCAAGCTGATTGCTAGTTTATCATACTTGTCGCCAACATTATCCCGTCCTCGTAAATCAATAACAAATTCCTCGCGATCGAGTTTCTCAAGTTCAGGCACAGAGTTATTACGTTCAAGCAAATCCTGTAGACGTTGTTGGAGACTGTTAATCAAAACTCTTCTTTCACTGCGCTTCGATTCGGATTCCTTGCGAAGCTCCTCCTGCTCTTTCTCCTTCCATCTATTCATTTCCGTCAATGTTTCAATTACTTCACTAGAAGGACGCTCGTCCAAAGTCATCACAGCAGATGGATTTTGCTTGGCTGAAGACGGATCTAGTCCCAGATTTACCACGGAAATAGAGCCATTACGATGCCCAGCGATAACCGAATCACCGGCTGCTGAGAAGCATATGGAGGAGACAAATTCACATGGTGTTTCGAGGAAGTTTTCACTTTCCTGAATATCCGATACTTTTTCTGCGTCATTCCAAATAGAGATGGATCCATCAGCAGCCCCTGACGAAAAAAGGGACCCATGAGTAGCTGTGCACGAAATATTTCCTTCATGTCGAAATTCCAATTGTGCAGTACTTTTATTCGCTACACAGTGTACTTTAAAAACCCTATCACCTGTGGAAGTCAGAATTTTCTGAGACGGGAGAAATACAAAGGCCCCAAAATTCGATGTGGAACAAGGAACGGAATACAGTATCTTGAGCTCGAGTCTCTGTACCGCATCTTCTTCGTCTTTGGAATCGTCTTTGGAAATATTGCATTGATACACTACTGTGTCCGTATCATTGTTAGTAGCCACTAGTAAAGAGTTGTTCTTCCATTGCATTGCAACCGGGGGAGAAGGCAGTTCAACAATTGCCGATAACGTAGCAGCTTTTGACTTTTTTAATGAAAGACTGACACGAAAAATGCTGAGTGCGTTTTCAGATTGAGATCCACTTGCCAAAAGGCTTCCTGTGGGATTGAAAGCCAGCATATCGGTACATGAATCATGAACTTTCAATGTCTGAAGACAGGATGCACCAATCTCCCCTTGAGTTGTTTTGTAGACGTTCATCATCTTCACCAAGCCTCTAACTGTTCCAATCGCAGTGAATCCACAATGCGAAGACGATGCTATGGCTGAAAGGGATTCATTCTGGTTTTCAGGAGCTGCGATTTTGCATTTAGTCACCAAACGCGTGCGACCATTTCCGACTCTCCAGATTCGAAAAGTGTCATCACCAGAAATAGAAACGAAGAACTCAAGCTCATTTCGAATAGAGTAAACTGGAGCCACGCCTAGCACTGCATCTGTATGATAGTCCCCCACGATTACTGGTGTGTCCTCATTCGTGTGACTGGTACTCACGGTACTCCACATTCCTTCTCTACTACCGACCAGGATACTATCGTATTGCAAAGAAGCTTTTAAATAGACTATTGGAACATCTTGATGAATCACTTTGCATTGAGATTCGAACAGGTTTTCAATTTCAAACCATCGCACTGTGCCATCACTGCAGCCTGTCACAATGAAATCCTTGGTACATTCTATTGAAGAAACACGAAAACTTCTGGTATTTGAACTTGCGCATGGTCTAGCAGTAGGATTAAGAAGAAAATTCCTAGCAACTTGTTTTCTATTCACGTCATAGGAAAGAATTTGACTAGATTCCTTGCTCAATATGTAGACGAACCCCTCTCGACTCCATGCATGGCATCCAATATCCTCGTTGCTGATTCCGTCTACTTTTAAAATTCCAAAGCAATTAACATTATCTTTCACGTTCCAAATGCTGCTTCCGTCTGTTCCCGATGTGCAAATGACACTGCTATCAAACGGACTGAAACTTACTTGACAGCACCGACTACCAAGTACAGCTCTACATAACTCCTTGCCAGTTTTCAAGCACCAGACAATAATCTCTCGTTCAAGAAATGCACCAACGCTTACTAGACGTGAATTGTCTCTCGAGATACCAATTGCAGAATATCCCAACTGTGAGCCATCTTCCAACCTTTTGATAACCACATGATCTTTATCGCAAACAAATATCACGGGAGCTGGAGCTCGATTGCTGTATGCATAAATTCCTTCACAATTTGACCCAGCTACTAAATCTATCCCTCGCTTGGAGTCGGCAACGGGAACGAACACCTGCTCGCCGGACGGAATTTTAGTTACCGACAACGCATTACCAGCTGCGCTAAGCAATGAGTGTTCGTCCAGAAGAACACGTGATCCTTCTATTCCAGACGCGCAGTTAGCTGTCAGATGCATCACACTATTTGATAGGATCAATGAAGTCAACGACTATAATTCTAAAAATAACGGATCTTTAAAAATAAAAAAAGTAGAAAAGTTCATTGTTCCCAGATTTTTGGCACGGCTTGTTAACCAAGGAGACTCCTGAGGTTTTTTGCAACGGAAATTCAGTTTTTTTAATCCACTCGAAACGAAACGAGAAAAATTTGGAGGACAAACCATTCTAAAGTTTTTTCCGTCATACAAAACAGAGAGACTCCCGATGTTTTCTCCCAGAATTCGTTTGTTACTAGGTATCTTCTGTGTCTATCTCTTGACTGTGACAACAGTGGTGATCGTGACAGGTTCCAGAGCGTTTGTTGTGATCATATTGATACTTGGACCGCTACTCTTGTACCCGGCGTTTCGTTTCATTTACTTGCGTATTTTCAAACCATTCACTTCAAGCGCTAAAGTTCACAATGAGGGCTCTATTCCCCGTTGGTCTAGGTCAGAGATTTTGGCTACTTGTTTATTTTTCTTCTTGGTGATATTGATGTTCATTCCCCTTTTCCTGGTTGAGTCTTTGAGCAGCGATGAACCTCTTGGGATTGTTTCCTTTGGATACAATTTATTAGGCAGTATGATCATTCTACTTGTTATCTTGCTTGTTGTTGATTTCGGAGAGATCTTATTTTCTGTGTCTAGATACTTTGTTACAGAACGGAATAAGGAACTTAATTACGTTTCGTTGCTAAGTGGTGATTCGAAACCGAAAGCGTTAATTGCTCTGGTGCTATACTGTATTTTATTGACTGTGTCTCTGGTGCTTTCTTACCAGCAACCACAAGTTATAAATACAGATATTATGTTATCTAAATTCCCAGCCTGTCTCTCCGGTTATAAAATCGTTCTAATCACGGATGTCCATTGCGGGCCTTTAGTAGGAAAGACACAGATTGAGAAACTTGTAGAACTAGTGAATAGTTTAGATGCCGATGTAGTTCTTTTGGGCGGAGATATGATAGATGGTGTACCTGACCAAATAGGATCGATTGCTGATCCTTTTGAAAATTTGAAATCGGTAGACGGTGTGTACTATGCAGTGGGAAACCATGAATACCTGCACGGATCAAGCGGACCTGCTTGGCAATCCTATTTCAAGAATCTTGGTATCCACGGATTGAACAATTCACGAGTATCATTACCGGTTAATAGTTCCTGTGGCTCGTTTGACCTTTTGGGTGTTGACGATTTCATGGGGTTTCCTTCCATGGAGAACGCTACAGCAGGTCGAGATATTGCAAACGCATCTATTCTTCTAGCTCATCAACCCAATTTTTCAACCCAAGCCAAGGGCAAAAATATAGATCTGCAGTTGAGCGGGCACACCCACGCTGGGCAAATCTGGCCACTTCACATGGCGACACTCCTAGGCAACACCTACTTTGCAGGTGTGTACCATCAACCTGAAGGATCCCAAGTATATGTTTCGCAAGGAGCTGTAGGATGGGGGCCTCGAACGCGGTTCTTGTCGGCCAACAACATCGAGGTAATTACGCTAAGGCGAGGTCCCCCTGACGCCAATCCTCCTGTGCACTTTTCTGTTATATGGGCGTTCCTGGCATTTCCATTTGCGGGTATTAGTTTGATATTTTGTTGCTTTTGTGGAGGGCCAGCCAGACGATTCATTGTTAAAGATGAAAGCCTGAACGTGTAATTTGATGAGTATTTGTTGGATAGTTTAAATTGGAGACCGTTTCCAACTAGTTAGGAATTACTACTAGTACTGATTAGCGTCGGTTTAATACCCGGCCTTATTTACATAACATTTGCTTTGTTTGTTGCGTAGGCTGTCATCAAATCATCCTCATGAAGTGCGGGTCTTTCAGTTTTAATTCCTATAGTGAGTATTTCCATCAATGGATGGGTGTTGATGCGCATACAGGACCTTTACCCCGTCCGGCCATGGAGCACCTCGCTCTCTCATGGGTCGGGGCATTCGTTGGAATCGTCATTGCTGCTGGAATGGAGTCATGGATACAGTACGAGTATGGATACGCATCCAAGCCGTCAGAAGCGACATACCTCGCCGGGTCCTTCGGTGCCATGGCCATATTAGTCTATGGAGTCCCAAGTGGACCTTTATCCCAACCCAGAAATATAATCGTGGGACAAATTATATCCGTTTTGATTGGAATAGCATCGAGGAAATTGTTTGGGATATATCTTAATTTGCCATGGTTGGCGAAATCTATTGGCGTGTCGTTCTCGTTGTTGTCCATGCAACTGGTACGAGCAGTTCATCCGTAAGTATATCATATGCATAGTACACACACGTTAATCATGAGTAGACCCGCAGGAGGTACAGCGCTTATTGCAGCCGGTGGAGGAGGGTTGATTGATGAAATGGGGTGGTTTTTTGTAGTTCCGGTTATCGTCACCTCTTCTTTGTTGTTGCTCGTCGCCTTGATAGTTAATAACGTTTCTAAGGAAACGGCCTATCCGAGTTACTGGTTCTTTGAAAACGAAAAACCAAGAGAAGTAGTGTCAAAACCAATTGAATCTTCCACATTAGGGGATGTACCTTCAAAACCGACTGAATCTATCTCAAAGGCGACGGCATCAACCCAAGTATCCGAATGTTCCTCATTGGAAATTATATAATTCTAACTTATTGTACAACTGAATATTCCAAATTACTCCCTGATGTCGGTATATGAATCTTATCGTCTTTGTTCAAGTTTGAAGTACAACGAGGCTATAAGTACAGGCATATCTTTGACAGAATTCCATGCCGGTCCAACTTGCAGCTATAAGGAGTGGCAATTGGCTTGCATGTAGAACCGAAGTTCATTAATCTGAATGTAACAGAGGCTTGGTGAACTTGGCGATGATACAAAATCCATCCAAGAATCGTAGATGAGTCTGTGAATGGAGAGTATGGCATGATCAATAGAACAAGTAGCTGCTATTATTTTCGGAACATTCTGGTTAGAGATGTTCTTAGATGCTCATTTGCGTGGTGGAACTATTGAAGGGGAGAAACGGGATTTGAAATGCGCTTCATTTGTTCATCCATTCAATTCAAAGTTTCACCTGATGATGTAATAGTGGATAAGAATTCTTATTTTTACAATTAAAAGATGATCAAATATTCAATTTTGAGGAAAAGGGTAGTTCACGTGTTCTATCAATCAAATATATATTGGTTCCTGGGTGTAAATACAAATTTTTTGTTAAGTTTTGGTAGAACTTTATTGTGGATTATTCGGGGATGCGATAGAAAAAATTTCAGTGTATAAAATGAATTAAATTATCTGATGGCTACGCCATGGAATTATTTGGGGGATCTATATCGTTGTCAAGCCGAGCAATCAAATTATTAAAAAAGAGATGGGAATTCAGGCATAAGGTTGCTGCCTCTGATTTCCTCTAAAATTGCCCGCAATCTTTTTCTTTCAACGCGATTCTTTATATCTTGTACATGCACAATGTATATTTTCAAGAATTGGGCGACTGATTGATGGCTCCTTTTTTGAATTGTATTTGAAACCAAAAGTAGGGGACCGTACCGTTGATTGAACCATGATGGGGAACTTACGTTCCCGTCGAACGATGAATTTGAAAACAGCAGCTAGGGGGAAGTTTTGTTCAGACCATTATGACTTCTGCGCCAAGACAAAGCAGCTAGAGATAAAGTCAAGGTCGGGATTGCGTCATTGGCTAGAAGAACACCACACCACTATTTCGGTACCCATTTGGTTGGTGGTCTGGAGAAAAGGAACGGAATTCTATCTTCCTTGGGGTGACGTTGTTTCTGAGCTGCTTTGTTGGGGCTGGATTGATTCTACAAGAAGAGCCGTTGACGATCAACGCACCTCGTTCCGTATTTCAAGACGCAGGGCAAAGTCAACTTGGTCAGGTTTGAACAAAGTCAAGGTGGACGAAGAGCGCGAAGCCATGAGGATGACAGCTGCTGGAGAATCTTCAATTGCAGTGGCCCATGAGAATGGCATGTGGAACTTCCTTGATGAAGTTGAGGCGTTAGTGACTCCAACCGATCTCCAACATGCACTAGGGGAGCAGTTACATGTCTGGGAAAGCTATCCGAAGAATCTAAAGTGTAGCGCGCTCCATCGAATCAAGATGGCCAAAACAGAAACAACAAGAGCTAAGAGAATACAGGAGGAGGTTCGTCATGCCGTCGATCGTAGCCTTCTCAAAAAGTGTATTTAAAAACATCCTCGTGCATGATTTTCTCATTCTTTAAAATTGTATTTAAAAACTTTCTGCATTCGTTTTTTCTATTCATTCAATTTTAAATATCGGGCAAAGGGTAAAAGGAGAAATGTTCGATTTATTCGACGTGTGCTATTTGGTGAGGGGGACTAGGAATACTAAAAATATTTTTAGTTTCACAGAACCAGTCAAACTAGCGTCTGTTCAAGATGCCTCAAAATGAGCACATGGAGTTGCATAAGAAGCGCTACGGTCGTCGATTCGATGCAGAAGAGAGGACCCGCAAGCGCGAAGCTCGTGAGGTGCACAAACGGTCAAAGATAGCGCAGAAATCACATGGCTTGAAAGCCAAGTTGTATAATCAGAAACGATTCAAGGAGAAGGCTGAGATGCGCAAGACTATTGCCATGCATGATGAGAGGAGCAACAAGCATTCGAAGGACGAGGTAGTTGAAAAGGGAGCAAAACCTGCGTACTTGTTAGATCGTGAGGGCATTACTCGAGCAAAGGTCCTAAGTAACACCGTCAAGCAAAAACGCAAGGAAAAAGCGGGTAAATGGTCTGTGCCAATTCCTAAAGTAAAGCCTATCGCTGATGACGAAATGTTTAAAGTTATGCGGACGGGAAAGAGAAAGAAGAGTCAATGGAAACGAATGGTGACCAAAGTTACTTTTGTAGGAGATTCGTTTACTAGAAAACCACCGAAATACGAAAGATTTATTCGACCTACTGGTTTGCGTTTCAAGAAAGCCAATGTCACTCATCCTGAACTACAAGCCACTTTTCAATTAGACATCATTTCCGTTAAGAAGAATCCTCAAAGCACTACGTACACAACCTTGGGCGTGATCACCAAGGGAACCATTCTTGAAGTTAATGTTGCCGAACTTGGTCTTGTTACTACTTCCGGTAAAGTCGTTTGGGCGAAATTTGCTCAGGTGACGAATAATCCTGAACTGGATGGGTGTATAAATGCAGTGTTATTGGTTTAAAAAAATAGTGGCCTCGTTTTCAATTATATATACAAAACAGATTCATTTTTAATCGTGTGAAAGGATCCCCAATTCGATTTCGCGGCAATTTGGGAAGACTCCCAGGACGATTCTACGGAGCCATTTTCTTATTTGGTTCCACACAAAAACCAGTCCGATACCTGTGGTTGCGAAATAAAACGGAAGCCTTATCCGGGATGCAGGAGTTCGCAGGAAGAATGGGATTAAATAGAATTCTATTATTGCCTTTGTCAAAGCCAATGTTGGCGAATATCTTAACCTCCCATCCCCGTTGTCGAGGTGAGTAGGAAAGAAACGCATTCCGTCAGAGAATAGCCACATTGTGCATCCATAAGACCCCAGTCGAGTCATGGCGTAAATAAGACGAGCTTTAAAGGTGATTTGAGAAGGACTTGCGCCTTTCAGAAATAAATTGATTTCTTGAACAACATTTGGATTCAGCAAGGGCCCAAATACTTGATGTTTCCAAGCTTTGTAGTCAGCGTCTGAAGGTACATAGGAATAATCATTCTGCATCATTCTAGAAGCTCGTAAAGCTATCAAAGACATCGGAACCATGAGTCCAGTAGTCTGTGAAAGTTAATACCAAAATGAACTCAACAAAACATTCTCACACTTACAACCATTCGAATCAGCCATAAGTACAATGATTTGGATGAAAGAACAGTGGACAAGTAACTCCCTTGTGGAAAATACCGTTGATTCACCAATCTAAATGATGATTGACACAATTGGCACTTGGATTTATTTAGGTTGTTCACGTTGATCCAGCGCCATCGGTTAAGACAGGAGGCATGAACAAAGCGTAGCGACCCCTGACAGTTACAAGGAGAGATCAATTCTTGTTGGCTTTCGTTTTCGTCTTCATAACAAATTCTACAAATATTCAATTCTACTGTTGCTTCAGTCATCACGTAGAGAACGAAGAAAAACGACAAAAAGACGGTACGGTCCCCTTCGGTTTTGAATTTGAACTTCACAATATAATCACACAACGAAAATCGATTTTTTAAAGCACTACAAAATGACCATGTAAATAAAATTAGATTTCCGTTTCAGGAGTGATTTCTTCTAGACCACCTTTGGATATTAAAAAGTCCACCACTTTTTGATGTCCAAACGTCTTTGCATTCGAAAGTGGCGTTTGACCCCATCGATCGACAGGGTTCAAAAACGCACCATAGGTCATCACCAAGTAAAACACGGACTTCAATTTTCCAGCGCTGGCTGCCACGTGAATCGCTGTTCTCTTGTCATAGTCCCGGATATTCACATCCATCCCTTCTGATAACAACAACATCAATGTTTTTCTGTCTCCATTAAATGCCGCCTTGAGAAACAAATGACATTTCTTATTCTCCACCGTATACAACGAATGACTGTCTAAATTTTTCTTCTTGGATAATGCACATGTATCGGCGTATCTATGGATCGAGTACCGTTTCTCCAACATTTTAAAAAACTCAATACCGCGGACAGAGTTACCGTGTTTATCAAGTCTAGGACTCCAGGTGCATATTCCACATATACCTGGGATTACAGTCAACAATGCGCCTGCCACTCCACTCTTTGCTGGCAATCCGATCATGAATTTGAATTCCCCGGAGTAATCATACATACCCGAGCTACTCATGATAACCAGGGCATTACGGACAATCTGGTCTTCAAACACTCTTTCGTTGGTCAGAGGACAAACTCCGCCATTCGCCAGCGTCGCTGCAATCACCGACAGAGATTCACAGTCAAACGTCAAAGAGCAAATTTGAAAATAAAACCTCAAAACATCCACAAGGGCATCACTGGAATCAATATGTTTAGGAAAACAGAATTTTTCTTTCATCAGGTATCCAAGACAAAAGTTCCTATCAGCAGTGGACAATTCGCTAAGAAAAGTGGCATTTGAATAACCAGGTACTCGACCACCACTGAGTTTCGTCCATACCGAAGTCACATAATCAAACCGTCGTTCAGGGGACGCATCAGGCAGTACCAGACTTGCCGTCACAATGGCTCCACTATTCACGCATGGATTGTGCGGCTTTCCAGTCGAGCTAAGCAGAAGTTCGTTGAAATTCCTTCCTGAAGGTTCGTATCCGACATAATCGTGAACATGTTTCTCGCCACATAGTTGTTGGGCGATGCAATACGTTATGGGCTTGGAGCAAGATTGAACACAAAACTCTTCAGTGTTGTCTCCTACAGAGAACTGCTGTCCATCAACAGAACACACAGCAACCCCGTACTTTTCAGGGTCTACTCGCGCCAGCTGTGGAATGTAAGTCGCTATACGACCTTCCCTGTTTGATTTAGTCTGTTCGAATATATCAACGACATCATCACAGAAACTTTTGAAATCCGTGATTCGAGTTTGTCCTTCTATAACTTTAGACACTGCAGGATACCGGGTGATGATTTGTTGGAGGGTTTCGTGTGACACTGGGTCTGTTGGGTTGACACTGTAGGAAACATTCGAAATGAGGTCTTCCAGAGTCAACATAATCCCATCCTTGCGAATACTTGCATGCAGCTCGTTATAAGTAGCACTTCCCCAAGAACCATCTGTCCGAATCAACGCAAGGGATCGACAGTATCTCGATATCCTATCATGACGCTCCTCAGTTCGGTGTTCAATATCCACTGGAGAAGAAACTTCGTCGAAAACACCTCGTTGGCTCATTTCACATGTTTCGAGATACTCTATGATCGATTGAAATCCTGAATTCCTGGCATCTGTGATGGGAGTGTTCCCGTGGAAATCAACCGCCTTCAAATTGGCTCCCAGCATAACCAACACCTTGACACACAGTAAACTACTGCCACAAACAGCAAGGTGTAACGCAGTTCTCCCGTCGTAATCTGGTTCGTTCACATCAACTCCGCGAGCATACAGCTTTCTAATGTTGCTTGCGTTCCCATGATAGGCCGAATAGTACAACTGATTCACTTCGTTTGGAAGTTCAGAATTAGTATTAGACTCGATTGGATTGTCTTCCCACTTTTTCCTTGGCGTCGAGTTGAAAAGTTTTCTGTATACCGCTAGATCACGAAACACTGACGACGAGGTCAAGTGAAATTTGGCGGAGACGCTTTTAACGAAAGCCAAGCCGAAAACACTGATATCAAAAGAGTCTATTCTCGGGGAATAGGTTACGAAGCCACCAAGGTTTGGAATAACCATCATCAGAATACCAGAACTGGAGGATTTACAAGGAAAATCAATCAGGAATTGACCGGTTCCGCTAAAATCATTCAAACCAGCGCTGGACAGAACACTTAAACAGTTTTTAATATGTTCCACGTCAAAACACTTTTCATTAGTGACAGGACAAACTCCGCCATTAGCTAACATCCCTGCAAAGACTGACAATGTATGACTGTAAGATATATGTTAGCAAAAATACCAAACCACGTCGTTTTCAAAACTTACCAAGTGGTTTCGATAGATGAATTCATAAAGAAGAAATCTAATACCTTTTCTATATCCACTTTCTCATTTGGCGACTTTTTTGGAAATGCATTGGATTCTTTCATCAAGTAAGCAAGACAGTAAGCAGAGTTTGCATGCTCTCTATGCGACAAATATGTAGAGTTTGAAAACGAACTGGTGGCAGTCCCACACGCTTTCTCCCACATGGACTTGATAAAATCAAATCTATCCGCAACATGCTCTCCTTGCTTCACAATCGCACTTGTCATAATGAGGCCAGCATCAACCAATGGATTATGAGGTCTACCTTTTGCATCCAGCATAATTTCGCGACAGGATCCCCCACTTGGCTCCATTCCGATGTACTTGTGAACCATGTCGGCACCATGGAGCTCCATCGCAGTACAGTAGTTCATCGGACCACACATCTCTTGCACAGTGAATGTCTCAAAGGACGAACCAGCACTCCATCTCTGTCCATCCACTGAGCAAAACGACGCAGCGAACGTGTCAGGATTGGCATCCAGCAATTTCGGGATACGATGGCAAACCTCTCCTGCTGAAGACTTGTTAAGTTGGTGTACCTCGTTGACTGTCGAGGCGAATATCTCATCGAACACTTTTGAGGTTGACACAAAATCCTGTATCACTAGTTGACCGCTAAGGGCTCGTTGGATCAAAGTATTGTTCTGAGTCAGAATTAAAAGATCATCAAAATGAATAAGGCGATCTGGATCTTCAATAAAACCCTGAAGATCTCCAATGATTCGTTTATCATTGATACTCATTCCTGAATCTGTAATAAGTAACGCCATGTCTTTGGCGAGGATGGACTTCCTATTCGACACATTATGTTTCGAGAACAGACATTCAATGCAATAAAAGTCATCTAAACTAGTGACTGATGGTGAAGTTGTGAGCTTATTCGCAGGGCTCTTCGCTGCGTCATTCATCACTTCAGGCCGATCAAACGCGAAATGCTGCGGGGGGCGTATCGCCGATCTACTAATGATACAGGCAGTTGATCTAATCCTCTTTCTTTCTTGGTATTCTCCTCTTTTTTCTGTTTTCACAACACTGTACATATGTTGAACTCATCCAATTTTTCATACAGGGTTGTGCATCTTTCATCATAAAACAAATACAAAATTAATCCATGGTGAATATAACAGAAAGTGAAACTGCAGTTGTCGAGAATAAACTCAAGTCGGACATTCACAGAAATAGACAATTTACGATTTTAGTGAAAGGTGAAAGAAAGTGAAGATGAAGACATCAAGTTCAACTTTCAAAGGGAGGTAGGACACTTCTAATTTTTTGCTGGCAAAATAAAATAGTTTGATAGAGTGTTGTCACTTTGATTCAGCGTCGGGGTCGTTTTATATGAATTCACAGGGTAGGGATTCGAAAGATATATCGAGACGAGTCTCTGCTCAGCAGGATGGTTCTAGGAAAAGAACTAGTGCACCACGGGGTCCTGTGCAAAGTCACGTTGGCGAGGAGTGTGTGAATGGCAGTCATAATGTCGAAAAGGATGACAGAGAGATTGTGAAGGACCTCCGGAAAGAGTTTAACGAAATTGGTCGCGACATTGACACGATCCCACCATATTTGATGGAGCATTTGATACGTGAACGAAGAGAAAAGGAGCATGAAAGAAGGGAAAAGGAGCATGAAAGAAGAGAGAAGGAGATATTGGACGCAGAATTAACGATAGCTGATGCCAAACCACGGTCACTTTGGGAACGACTGGGTGCCCGCGCGGTGAATGAAATTATCTATGCCAGGTCAAAAGCGGCATATTCTTTTACCCCCACGGTGACAAAAGGCTGTGCGACGCCTGACGATGTTGTTAACTGGAATTTTGAAGTTAAAAAGACCCAGGACAGCTCAACTAAATCGAAACTGAAATTGCCTTGTATGGAAGTATTCAACATATATTCCATCGGTGAAGATGACATGCGATTTAACTTCCTCACTCCTTTCACACTACTAGTTAAGGAATGTTGTAACTATTTACTAAAAAGAAACGCTATTAACGTCGGTGCGCAAGTAACCGCAAAATCGGAAATGTACTTGCCATCGGGACTGAGGGCTGATTGTGCATTGCTAGTTGAAGGCGGCGAAGTACTCATGTATTTTGAAGCAAAAAGTCCTCGAATTTACCCTAGGAAACTGGGCAAATCTACCGTTCATGACCCTGTTGACATGGCAAAATGGTATAGAGAGAATGAGGCTCCGGGCATGAGATTAGCCGACCATAGTCCTATTTCACAGATCTATCAGTATGGCTGTGAGAATAAAGTCAAGTATTTGGTTTTAACTACTGGACTTTATACTTGGTTTCTTATACGTGATGTTGATGGTAATGGAAATGGAATTTTGAAATTCTCCCAGACATTTGTGGCTGATCAATGTTTTGAGTCAGGTAAAATTGAACCATCATGTTCATTGGCGCAAGCATTTCTTTGCTTTATATTGATGGCGCTTAATGATTCTATTCGGGAGGTATCGATACCGGAGAGTGCGAAGGGTTCCTTCAGAGTTTCTGCGAGTCTCAAAAATCAGAAGAAACAACAGGGTAAAGCCCACAGGAAGTCTCGTAGAGGCACAAAGAGGAATAGCAGTATGAGAAAGAAAGGAGGCGAGGTGGTTGATGTTTTGCTGCCTCTTGACAAGGTGGATTTTTCTTTCGATCCTGTGGAATCCTTCCATGCAAGGTATGGTGTTGCACATAGAATGATTGTTAACGATCTGGACTGTGTTGTGAAGATGGTTGATGCTAACAAAGATACGGAGGGACTGGACTCACTGAAACATGAGGTGCCAATGTATGAAACGGTTGGAGACCTTTGTGGAGATGTTCTTCCTCATGTCGTATATGGTGGTCGTCTCTCTCTTGGTCGTGCTGGGTTGATTTTGTCGTATGAAGGCAAGTCTCTGAACAAAGTCGGAGAATATAAAACCAAGCAAACGTATGAGAAAGCGAAATGTGCTCTCGAGAAGTTACATGGCATTGGAGTTCTACACGGGGACATTGCTCTTCGTAACATTGTCACCAACTCCAATGGTGATATAAAGTTGATTGATCTGGGCAATGCCTATAAAATTGACGAAACTGGATCTGAACCAGCTATACGAATGGAAATGGAAGAATTGAAAGAAATATTCAATTAGAGTATAAGTTGGGGTCTAACGAACTATCGAGTTATGATGTTTATTTGAGTCGTAAGCCCATTTGAACAATTTCATTCTGTCTCCAAAACAAATATTTGCATGGCGAATTATCTTCAGAACTCATCGAACCGCTTCTCGTTTGATTTCTTGTTAGGTTGCACTGATGGATTGGAGCAGACGCGAAACTCTTGAATCATTAAGTCTTTTATTTGGATGAGTCGATTTCCACACGTTATTATAGTTTTAATCCTCCCCTGGACTTCAGCTAATTGTGCAATTAGTTCAAACCGAATTAATAAGTGACGAAACAATTCTTATTACAAATTGGTGGTGCTTTCATATCCTCTTAATTGATCCACGGCCACGTGGAACACTAGTTACTTTATAAATGGATATTTGAATTAGTTGTAAATTCCATTTGCACACTAGTTACTTTATAAATGGATATTTGAATTAGTTGTAAATTCCATTTGCAATTTAGTAAGGTATGCATATCTTTTTTAAAATCAAGCACTATCTGAACTTATTCGTCCTCGCCTCATTCTATTTCATTATATAAATAGTTGGTTACAGTTGCAGTGTCGTCAGGTTCATTAAATGGTATTTTATTATTCGTTGTTCGGGCTGCTTCTGTGCTTGACCATTTGCTGTGGCTCAATTGAATGGACAGCCATTCGCGATGGTTCTCGAATGTTTGGCGATCCTCTTAATTTGAGGCAACGAGGGGAAAAACTCAGCAGTCTTTTCAGTGCAGTCCATCTCCCTAACTCAATACATCCTGCAAAAGTTCCCGGAACAGCATTTTCAAATATTCTCGGTAATGGATCATTCGGGGACATTTTCAACGATCTTGAAAATCCGTTTTGCGACTCTGAACTTGGTAAAGTTCCTGATATATCGATTGTAGGAAGTGCATTTTACACATTATGGTATCATGGAGTATTGGTTCAACAGTTTAATAAGACCCAACGCGTGTTCATGGACTTGAAAGGAATCAACTTCCGAGGATATCTGTTTTTGAATGGCTATTTGATCAAGGTATTAAAAAAGGGGATGTTTCATGGCACTGTGGTGGATTGCTCTCCAAGATGGGACTTTAACAATACCAATATTATGGCCCTGTTGGTTCAGCCTCCAGATTTTGTAGGTAAGTTGACACATCAATGTCTCCCTAAGAACTGCGGCCAAGGAGGGGATCACCAGATGGCTAGAAACGGGGCTATAATGCAAATGACACTTGGTTGGGATTGGATTCAAGGTACACCTGATCGGAATACTGGCATTTGGGATACTATCAGTATATTTGCCACTGAAGTCCCTCGAGTGCATTCAGCTTATATTCTTGTAGAACATATCTATACGAATTCGGCAAATTTGAGATTGATATTTGAAATAGATGCACATGATTTTCAACCCATGCAGGTTTCGTTGGCTATTACGGGACCAGGAAAACCTACTACTGTTAAAACCTTCGTTGTTGAAAGTTTTAACGTGGATTTTCACTTCCAGCTAGACAATATTTCTTTATGGTACCCCAGCTCTCATGGTTCACCGTATCTCTACACTGCCATCATAAACGGTTCCCATTCCTTTCGTTTTGGCATTCGAATAGTTCGATTAAATTACCATCCTGTTTCAAAAGGCCCAGTTTTCAACATCAATGGCCAAGATATCTTTATTCATGGAGGGAATTGGATTGGTATTGATCAGTTTTTAAATTACAGTCCAATTAGATATAGACAAGAATTGCTGCTGCAATCATCGATGGGATTTAATATGGTGCGTGTATGGGGGGGGGGTATTGCAGAACGAGATATCTTCTTTGATGTATGCGACGAATTGGGTCTATTGGTATGGCAGGAGTTTTGGATGACAGGAGATAACAACGGGAAATTTGGAGGCGAGTATTCATATCCAGACGACCACCATGCTTATATGGTGAATGTAAACAGCACCATAGTCAGATTACGATCGCACGCGTCGCTTGCGGTTTGGGTGTTTGGCAACGAAATAGAACCTCTGAATCTTACACTGGGTCCTCAGATGATCGAATCTGTGTCGGCATTGAGTCCAAATGTCCCATTCAGAATATCCAGCATGACAAACTGGACCACTTTTGATTGGACAACTGATTTCTCTCCGAAAGATGGACCCTATGGAATTCTTGATCTTTTTAACTACAGTTTTCGCAACCCCGGATTGTTTATATATATGAATCACTCTTTAGTCAGAGCTGAGAATCTGGATCTTGCGTTTAATCCAGAAATGGGAAGTGTCTCCACACCAACGTACTTGTCTCTTCGACGGTTCTTGTCTTTGGAAAACAAGCATTGGGAATTCCACAACTTCCAATCATATATCACTGACAGTGGATTTGATGCTATTGAAATGTTTGGCCCCCCTGCTATTCGAACCATGGAATGGTTTGCTAAACAATCTCAAATGGTTCAATTCGTCCAATATCAGACATTGTTCGAATCGTTTCTGATAAACGTATGGTCCTATTACACGGGGATACTTATGTGGAAGTCACAAAGTCCATGGCCTACCTTACGAGGAGCCTTATATGATTATTATCTCTTCCCGACTGGCGGTTATTATGGTGTCAAGGCAGCTCTAAAACCTGAACAAACGGCCTTGTTCATGATGGATTATTCTCTCAATCGACGAATCTTCATCTACAATCGTGGTTTACATCCAATCATAGTTGCCAATATAACAATTACTGCCTTCAATCTGTTTTCTGGCTATCAAGTTCATAGATATAGAATTCCTGACATTGTTGTTGGACCGAATAGGGTGTGGAATGGACCATCTACAAGTTGGCACATGACGGAAAAGCATGTGCTGTTTCGATTGCAAGCTTTATCAAACGGTCAATTGATTTCCAACGAGTATCTACGTGCTTGGGATGCTAGAAACCAAACTTTTCCCGATATGGCGAATCTTCCAATCGTTGATATATCTCTTGAATCGTTTGAATTTGTTGGTCAGCATCTAACAGTTTGTTTAAAGTCGCTGGCATCAATAGGAGTGGCGCTAGGAGTCGAGATCACGTTATTCAATAAAGAGGAGGCACTTGATATGGTGGAAAGTACTGAATGTATTCGAAACGAAGACGAAGTTCGGGTTGCTGGCGTGATCGTGGAAGCCAATTACTTTTCCCTTCTGCCACAAGAGACTAAATTAATTGGCATCGATCTTCAATTCGCCAACTCATCTCCGAGAATATTGTCCGTCACTGCAATGAACTCAAAACGAACTTTTTTCAGATTAAATCGATTCGGTGGGATGACCTCGATTTCATAAACTGCTCGAATCTCGTCATTGATTTTGTCTTGTCATATATATTTATAAAATTGGTATTTTAAAAAACAGCTAGATTAAAGCTTGTCCATGTTCCGGGATTTCAACTTTTTTGATATCGAAGCCTTCGTTCTCAGCTTTGTTGAGACATTGTGAAACGATCTTCTCATCCAGTGAAGTTTCTCGCGCCATAACCCACAACCACTTTCTGCTTGAATGTCCCACCAAGACCCATGAATAATCACTTGCAAGATCCATAATAGTATAATCAAGCTTGATAGGCTTAAACGGAGAAGCTTGCCATTTGCCGCTCGACAACGGATAGGATGGGGTGTATAACTTTTGAGGTATGGACTTCACTGGTCCGTCTACTTTACCAACATTAAAAGTGAAATCTACATCAATGTGACCTTTCTCGTTCCAAGTATAAGCTTCCTTTGGATTGAAGGCATTCTTCTCAAATGGGGTAGGGATAACAGCTACTACATACCACGCACCTAACATGCGATTTACGTCAACTTCTGGGACACATTGAAGTGCATTTGATGCACAGCAACCCATTCTTACAATGCAGTATCAGTTGATGTTATGAATTGCGGACGTGTCCTAGTATTAAAGTAAAGGAACAATTGAATTTGTGAATCTGTGAATTTTCGAACCGACTCATTCTTTTTTTTTTTTAAACAACAACAAAAATCGATTTTTTAAAACTACTAGTATTGGATAAAAGCCATCAAATGCTAATTTCTTAATAAACAAGAGTATCTTGTTGAAAGAAAAGAGCCTGATGGC